>Ga0315282_10005888_pt1 | contig 20723 bp, 16 predicted proteins | sample YL17G07_20_MG_FD_203693 | JGI IMG/M metagenome (GOLD analysis project Ga0315282, IMG submission 203693) | Sediment microbial communities from Yellowstone Lake, YNP, Wyoming, USA - YL17G07_20 | ecosystem: Environmental > Aquatic > Freshwater > Lake > Sediment | place: USA: Wyoming | collected... | reverse complement strand
CTCCTCGGCCGAGGGCATGGTCTCCTGCATCATGGGGCGTGCTGGTTTCTTTCCGGTCATTGTGGTTTCTCCTTATCGGTCTACCCATTATACGGTATCCCGTTTACACACAATTCCGGACACTCTTGGGGTTTCATTCTAATTGTATTGCTAATCTTCTCTCTGTTTACCTGCTTCATTACTCGCTTGTATAAGTTAGTGGTAATAGGCGTCAAGGAACGCTTCGCTCTCCCTTCTTGGCATCAGGTTCACTTCATAAGGACAAATGCATCGACTACACATTCTCGCCGTTTGCCAGCTTTTACCTCCCTGCGAGCACGCTCCGTATCACTCCATTAGGCTTAACTTTTAGATAACGTAAACGCATAACCTGTCCCAACCATCCGTCGGTCTTTGCCCTTCCAATTCGTGATAAAATCCTACCGTCAAACTCTCGCATCGAGGTGAAGCATGGCTGAACCCATTCTCGTCGCAGTCGCCTGGCCGTACGCCAACGCCGAAATCCACGTGGGTAACCTGACCGGGGCCTATTTGCCGGCGGATATCTTTGCGCGCTTCCAGCGCCTGAAGGGCCGGCAGGTGTTGATGGTTTCGGGTTCGGATGCGCACGGGACACCGATCACAGTGCGGGCCGACACTGAGAAGGTCCAGCCCCAGGATATCTACCGCCGCTACCACGCCAGCTTTCTGGAGCTGTTCCAGAAAGTCGGGCTGACTTACGACTTGTATACCAGCACGCATACCACTAACCATTTCAACGTGTCTCAAAAGATTTTCCTGTCGCTCAAGCAGAACGGTTTTCTGTTCACAGACCGCCAGAAGCAGTGGTTTTCACCCAGCCAGAAGCGCTTTTTGCCGGACCGCTACGTGGAAGGCACCTGCTATATCTGCGGCTATACCAGCGCCCGCAGCGACCAGTGCGATAGGTGCGGCAACCTGCTCGACCCGACCCTGCTGATCGAGCCGAAGTCACGCATCGACGGCTCGACGCCTGAGCTGCGCGAGACCGAGCATTTTTACCTGGACCTGGGGCGGCTGCAGGATAGGGTGGTGGAGTTCCTGCGCCTGCGCGAGACCTACTGGCGGCCAAACGTTCTGCGCCAATCGTTGGGGCAGATCCAGGCGGAGGGGCTGCACGGGCGGCCGATCACGCGCGACCTGGATTGGGGCATCCCGGTGCCGATCCAGGGCTGGGAGGGTAAGTGCATTTATGTGTGGTTCGAAGCGGTGATCGGCTATCTGTCGGCCTCGATCGAGTGGGCCGAGGCGATTGGGGAGCCGGACGCCTGGCGGGCCTGGTGGCACGACGTGGCGGCGCGCTCGTATTATTTCATCGGGAAAGACAATATTCCTTTCCACGCCATTATCTGGCCGGGCGAGCTGCTCGGCTGCGGGGTCACTTTCGACGAGCTGTTCGGCAGCCGGCAGCGCGACCCGTTCGTCCTGCCTTACGATGTGCCGGCCAACGAATTCATGAACCTGGAAGGCCAGAAGATCTCCGGCAGCCGCAACTGGGCGGTCTGGTCGCTGGATTTCCTGGAGCGCTACGACCCTGATCCGCTGCGCTATTACCTGACGATCAATATGCCCGAGACGCGCGACACGGATTGGGATTGGAACGATTTCTTTCACCGCAATAACGACGAACTGGTGGCGACCTGGGGCAACCTGGCCAACCGGGTGCTTTCGTTGGCTTTCCGGCACTGGGAAGGGCGGGTGCCCGAACCGGGCGAGCTGACCGAGGTGGACTGCGACCTGCTGGAAGAGGTCAACGGCGGGTTTGAAACGGTGGGCGAAGAGCTGGAAGCTGTGCACCTGCGGGGGGCGCTGACCGAAGCCATGCGCCTGGCGACGGAGGTCAACAAATACCTGGACATGACCGCGCCCTGGACGGCGATCAAGAGCGACCGACAGGCGGCCGCCCGGGCGATCTATACGGCCTTGAAGGCGATCGACTCGCTGAAAGTGATGCTGTCGCCTTTCCTGCCCTTCACCTGCGAGAAGCTGCACGGTTACCTGGGGTACACTACGCCGTTATTCGGCGAGCAGAGCGTGGAAACGCGCACGGACGGGCTGGGTGAGCACCGGGTGCTGCGCTATCACGCGGAGAAGGCGACCGGACGCTGGGAGCCGGGGCAGATCGAGGCGGGGCGTGTTTTGCAGCCGCCGGCGCCGCTGTTCCGCAAGCTGGATGTGAAGATTGTGGAAGAGGAAAGGGCGCGGTTGGGAAAGAAATAATAAAAAAACACCCCAGATGGGGTGTTTTTTTAATCTCTATTCGGCAGGTTTGGGCTCGCTGCGGCGGAACCAGGTTTTCCATTCCTGGTTCTGCCAGACAACCAGGATGGGGGCGGCGTTGAAGACGGAGGAGTAGGTACCGCTGAACACCCCGATCAGCAGGGTGACGACGAAGTGGTGGATGGTAACACCGCCAAACAACGCCAGGGACAGCAGGGTGAGCATGACGGTAAACTGGGTGTTGATGGAGCGGTCCATGGTCTGCACGATGGAGTAGTTGACCACCTGGTCGTATTTCACCCGGCGGTAGGTGTTGGCATTCTCGCGGATGCGGTCGAACACCACCACGTCATCGTGGACGGAGAAGGCGATCACGGTCAAGAGGGCGGTCAGGAAGAGGGAGTCCACCTCCCAGCCCAGGAAGTGCCCCAGAAGGGCAAAGGTGCCGAGCACGACCAGGATATCGTGGATGGTGGCGATAATGGCTGCCACGCCGTAGCGGAAGGCGTTGGCGATGTTGCGGAAGGCATAGGTGATATAAAGCAGAATGCCGACGGAGGCGGCCACCACCGCCAGGGCGGCGTTCTTGGTGGTTTCTGAACCCATCTCAGGACCGACGGTATCGAAACTGTTGACGGTAACCTTGCTGGCGAACTGGGCGCCCATATCACTGACGAGAGTATTTTTGGTGGTTTCGTCGATCTCTTTGGAGCGGATGACCAGCACGTCATTTTGGGATGATTGTACCTCGGGGTCGCGGACGCCCAACTTATTGTACAAGGCAATCACGGCAGCCGGTTGGGGAGCTTTGCCGGCGTCGAACTGGACTTCCAGCACACTACCGCCGGTGAAGTCGATGGCCAAGGGTAAACCCCAGACGGCTAGAGCGATCCCGCCGGGGATAATCACCAACAGGGAGATGGCAAAATACAGGTAGCGCCTTTTAATAATATCCATGATCAAACTCCTAAGCCCTGAACCAGCGCGGGTGTTCCGCGAATTTTAAGTTATCGAGCACCTCGTGCAAGAAGGTGCGGGTGACGAAGACGGCCGTAATCAGGCTGATGACCACACCGATGAACAAGGTGGTGGCAAAGCCTTGAACGATGGTGGCTCCAAACGAGCTCCCAAACCAAAACAGGATGACGCAGGAAATGACGGTAGTGATATTGGAATCCCGGATGGAAGGCCAGGCCCGTGACCAGGCGACGTCGATGGCCTGGCGCAGGCCACGCCCGGCGCGCAGCTCCTCTTTCAGGCGTTCAAAGATGAGGATGTTGGCGTCGACGGCCACACCGATGCTCAAGACGAAACCGGCAATGCCGGGCAGGGTCAGGGTGACGCCGATGAACTTGAACAGGGCCAGGGAGGTGGCGGCATAGCAGGCCAGGGCCAGGCTGGCGATTACGCCGGGCAGCCGGTAAGACAAGATCATGAACAGGATGACCATCGACAGGCCGACGATGCCGGCGATCAGGCTCTTGTTGATCGAGTCCTGGCCCAACGTGGCGCCGACGGCCTGGCTCTGGACCACCTTCAGAGGGACGGGCAGCGAGCCGTAGCGCAGTTGAATAGCCAGTTGGTTGGCCGAATCATAGGTGAAGCTACCGGAGATCTGACCGGATCCCTGGGTGATGGCCGAATTCACACTCGGCGCAGAAATGATCGTCCCATCCAGCACGATGGCCAGGTAATCGCCAACGTGTTTGGTGGTGTAATCGGCAAAAGTGGTTTTACCCGGGTCTTTGAGGGTGAAATCGATCACGTAATCGCCCACGGTATCGCGCGTGACGGAAGCCGAATCCAGGTCGGCGCCGGTCATCAGGGCGTAGTAAACCGGGGGAAGGGCGGTAGCCGTCGGGCTGGGGGTTACGCCAGCCGCCGGGGTAGCCGTTTCGGTAGGGTTGGCGAGGGTCGGCGTCGGGCCGGCAGAAGTAGGCGTGGCGGGTGGAAGTGTAGGGGTAAGCTGCTCCACCGGGACGTGGAGCTTGCTTACGTCCACCATGATCTTAGTACCGGCCGGCATGGGATTGGACCCCAAGGGTACGAAGGTCAGCAAGCCGGTCTGTTTCATGATGGAAATGACGTCGCTGGTATTGGTCAATCCCGGAAATTCGGCGATGATGCGGTTGTTTCCGGTCACCGAAAAGGTGTTTTCAGCCACCCCCAGGGCGTTGCTGCGTTGGGCGAGGATTTGTTTGGCGTCGTTCAATTGTTGGGCGGTAACCTGCACGGTAGCAGGCTCGTCGACCTCCAGGAGGACGCGTAAGCCTCCCCGCAAATCGAGTCCTAGCTTGGTGCTCAGGTCTTTGTTGAAACTGCCGATGTGGATGCCGGGGTTGCCCGGCATATCGACCCAAAGCACGGCCGCCAGGATGACGACAATTAAAGCAAGGTACGTAGTATAACGATGGCCCATTCTCAGGTCTCCAGTCCTTAATTTCCTGTCGCATACAAGATATCTGGCTCATTGGGATTTGTCGTCGAAGATCCCCGGATTTGGGATGTGAGTGTGCGTACGCACACTCACATCCCAAATCCGGGAGTTCTCCACGGAAATTCCCAAAGCACAAAACATAGCGATTATAAACGGATTTGTGAAAAAAGGCACGGTTTACGGGCGCTTTGGTTGGCTTTTGCTGCGCGCCAATTCGACCCAAGTGGGCAGCGCCTCCAGCAGACTGGTCATGATGCGTTGGGCGGCCTGGTTGAAGAATTCGGGCGAACCGTAAGCCTCGCCTCCTTGCTGGCTGACCAGGTCGGTGACGCCGCGCAGGATCAGGCAGCGCGCCTGGTTGCGCCGGGTCACCCAGGCGATGGCGCCCGATTCCCAATCGGCGGCGATGGCGCCAAAGCGCTCGTGCAGCCAGCCGATATCGGACGGGTCGAGGTCGCGATCGGCGGATACCAGGCAGGCCAGCCTGACAGGCTGGGGATAAGGCGGCTCCAGCCAGGACAGGTCGATGGGGGTGGTGTAGTGCGCCAGGGCCTGTTGGGGGTCGCCCATCTTTTCGTCGATATCGTAGACCAGGGTGCGGGTGACCAGCAGGATTTCGCCGTGTTCCACCTGCCCTGAAAAACCTCCGCAAGTGCCCAGGTTGATGACAAGCTGAGAGCGCCAGCGCTGGATGGTGTACTGGGTGGAGGCAGCCGCGGCAATTTTCCCCCAGCCGCCGTTGAGAAACACGACCGGCCGGTCGCTTATGCGGGTGAGGAAATACTCTCCATAAGGGGAAGACTGGCAGGTGGGTTGGTAAAACAAACGGACGGCATTCCATTCCCCGCCGGCCGAGACCAACACGGCGGTTGGGATTTCGTCGGGGGGCTCATTCATGCGGCTTTTCAACCTTCCTGGAAGGCGCGCTGGCGATGAGCTGCAGGCGGCGACGCAGGTTGACCTGGTAGCGGTTGAGAATGCTGATGAGATGGGGACGACCCGGGATGCGCCTGCCTTTTTGATCGAGCGGGCCAGCCTGGGCGGCTTTCCACAACAATTTAGCCACGGTGAAGGCCGCATCGGGTTTCCCCAACAGGAACGCATTCCTGGAACGCTCTTTTAAGAGCCTGCTGTCTTCTATCAGCCAGTGAGCGGTCACTTCAAGGGTCTGGAGGGGATCTTTGACCAGGTCGCCGGCCCCGTTTTCGACGACAAATTTGGCGTTGCCGGTTTCCTGGCCGGGAATAACGCTGGTCAGCAGCATTGGCAGCCCGCAGGCCAGGCCTTCGGTGACAATCAACCCACCGGCCTTGCAGATCAGGGCATCCGCGGCGTGCATCAAGGTGGGCATATTGGTGACGTAATTGAATAGATGCACGGACACATGCCAGTCGATTTCCTGAAGCTGGTGGTAAAGCTCTTCATTTTTCCCGGCTACCACGGCCAACTGGAGGGGTCTGCCAAAGTGGTTGAGCACATGCAATATATCCGCCAGACCTTCCACGCGCTGGCTGCCGACCGCCAGAAAAGTGAGCAGGTTCGGCTGCCAGCCAAGACTCAGGCGGACGGCAGCTTTATCATTACTGCCCCTGGCAATATCTGGGTGAACGGGAATGCCGGTAATGATGACCTGGTCAGGCTTCATGTTGTAGGAAAGCGCCAGCTCACGGGTCTTCGCGGTGGGCACCAGGCAGGCATCCACGCCGGGATCGAACCACATGCGGTGCATGCTGGCCAGGTCGGTGACGACAGTATAGATGGGGACGTAATAGCGGTTGACAGTGAAAACAGCGCGCAGTGGCTCCTGGTAGATGGGGTAGATGACCAGGATAACGTCCGGCTGGTAAGCGGTGACCAGGTCGTACATGGTCTCGTAGAGCAGGACGGTGAGGGCCCGGTTGGCAATCAGACTGGGTACGGCGGCGCCAGAAGCATCGTAGCCAATGCGGTATAGCTTGGGGATTTCACGGACGATGCGGTCGTAGTCTGACTGACTATCGCGCAGGAAGGAGGGCGTATGTTTGCCTTCGAGAGGGTTGACGATATCCACCTGGCACTGGTCACCATATAACTCGGCCAGGGCGGCGGCGACGGCATTGGCAACCGAGCGGTGGCCAAAGCCGGCGTCAGCGGTTAAGAGAAGGATATGTTTAGATGCTATCATGACCTTTCTGCTCTCCTTGCAGATAATCCAGAAGGAGCTGGAGGGTCATTTCGGCGGAAAGCTCTTTATTTTTCAGGCGATCCCCGTCCCAGACGAAACGGTAGGCTTTTTCAAGGCCAGCGGCGCTCAGGCCGATCCATACCAGGCCGACGGGTTTGCCGGGCATCCCGCCGCCCGGGCCGGCGATGCCGCTGACCGAGACGCCGATGATCATTGGCATGGGAAAGTCGGGGTTGAAAACGGTGCGGACGCCGCGGGCCATTTCAAGCACCGTCTCCTGGCTGACAGCGCCGTAGGTGAGTAGGGTATCGTGTTTGACGCCTAGCAGCCTTTCCTTGGCTTCATAGGAATAAGCCACGATGCTACCCAGGTAATAATCAGACGAGCCAGGCACGTTGGTCAGGCGGTGACCGATCAATCCGCCGGTGCACGATTCGGCTGCTGCCAGCTTCAGGTTATTCTGGCGCAGCAATGGCCCTACCTGCACTTCGAGCGCATCTCCCACGATAAGGTTCTCTTTCAGCTCCTCAATGATAAGGATCTTTGGGATTTCCCGTGGAAGAACTGGTCCATCAAGGGAATTCTCAACAAAGCAATTATAACCACTTTAGCTTATTTCTCTTCCCGCCAGGAACGCTTTTTGGTTGAGCTCGATATAGCGGGCCGGAACGCGCTCCGCCACAGCCTTCAGCCAGATATCCGGGCTCAAGCGCCCATCCGTCAGGGATTGCTTTTCCATCGCCTTCGAAAGCGCCCCCAGCATGATGACGTTGGCGACGTGCGGATTGCCCAACCCGGCTGCCATCCCCGCTGCGTCGATGTACATAGCGCGTGAGGTGGCTTTCGCCACGGCGGCACGCACCTTCACGTCCTCAGGGTAGGACTGATCGCTGGTGGTCAAGCTGACCGGCATGATCGTCTCCAGGCTAACCAGCACCAGCGCCCCCGGGCGGACCTTATTCAGATGGCGCAGGGCTTCGAGTTTTTCAAAGGCCAAATAGACATCCACTTCGCCGGCCCCGATCAGGGGCGAATAAACCAGCTTACCCCAGCGCACGTGGCTGACCACGCTGCCGCCGCGCTGTGACATGCCGTGCACCTCGGCCTGCTTGGCCTGATAACCTGCAACTAACCCCACGTTAACCAGCAGGTCACTGGCCAGGATCGTACCCTGCCCGCCGACGCCCACCAGGAGGAAATTGATGGTATCGTTCATGTGCGTCATCCTTCCACCGGTTCTTGGACGGGCCGGAAAGTTATTGCGTCACGCGGGCAAATCTGGGCGCACACTTCACAGCCGGTGCACACCCCGGCGTCGATGAGCGCTTTCGGCCTTTGGTAGTGCTCGTCCAACTCCTCGCTCTTGAGGATGGCCGGGCAGCCCACCCGGAAACACAAGGCGCAGCCGTTGCATTTCTCACCGATCACTGCCAGGGGGAGCCATTTTTTTCGCCCTTCTGGCAGTAAGGCGCACGGCTCACGCGTAATCAATACGGACGGCTCGTCAAGTTTGATATATTCTTTGAGGGTGGCTTCGATTTCGTCCATCTCAAACGCCGCGACCGTCTTGACGTGTTTGACGCCCAGGGCTCTCACCAACGGCTCGAACTCGATCTCGAACGTCTCCTGGCCCTGCAGCGTGCGGCCGGTGCCCGGGTTTTCCTGGTGCCCGGTCATGCCGGTGATGCGGTTATCCAGGATAACCGTTACGACCGGGGCGCGGTTGTAAACCACGTTGATCAGGGCCGGGATGCCGGTGTGGAAAAAGGTCGAATCACCCACCACAGCCACATGGTGTTCGGACGAGCCGGCTTTGGCCGCCCCGTGCGCCACACCGATGCCGGCGCCCATGCAGCCGATGGTCAGGATTACATTCCCGCCCAGGGTCGGCAGGCCCAGGCCGTAGCAGCCGATGTCGCCGTTGACCGGCACTTTCAGCTTGCTCAAGATGTAAAAGGTACTGCGGTGCGGGCAGCCCGGGCACAGCACCGGTGGGCGGGCCGGCAAAGGCCCGGTGTCCACATCGGGCAAGGGCACGTGGGCGGAGGCCGGCAGCAGGCCGGCGTTCACGGCGCTCTCGCGTACCAGGCGTGGATCCAGCTCGCCCACGATGGGAAAGATGCTCTTGCCTTCCACGGCAATCCCCATCAGGCGCACGGCTTCTTCGATAAATGGATCCAGCTCCTCCACCACCACCAGGCGCTCGACCGAAGCGGCAAACTGGCGGATCATTTTCTCGGGCAGCGGCCAGCTCATCCCCAAGCGCAGGATCGAAGCGGTGGGGAACACCTCCCGGGCGTACTGGTAAGCCACCCCATTCGTGATAATGCCCAGCAACTGGCCTCCTCTTTCGATGCGGTTGTAAGGAAAAGTTTCCGCCATTTCGGCGATGGCTTTTTGGCGCTGTTCCACCAGCGGGTGGCGGAGGAGGGCGTTGGCGGGAACCATTACGTACTTGGCCTGGTTGCGCGGGTATTTCTTCACTTGGGCGGGAAGGTCGATCCGCTCGCCCAACTCGACCGCCCCGGACGAATGGCAGATGCGGGTAGTCAGCCGCAGCAGAACGGGGGTATCGAAACGCTCGCTCAGCCCGAAGGCAGCGATAGTCATATCCTTGGCCTCCTGACTGTCGCTGGGCTCCAGGCAGGGGATACGGGCGAACTTGGCGAAGGTGCGGTTATCCTGCTCGTTCTGGCTGGAGTGCATTTGCGGATCGTCGGCCGAAATGATCACCAGGCCAGCTTCGGCGCCGGTCAGGGCAACGTACATGAAAGAATCGGCGGCCACGTTCAGGCCGACGTGTTTCATGGCTGCCATGGCCCGCTTACCGGCGTAGGCCGCCCCGATGGCCACATCCACTGCCACCTTTTCGTTGGGCGCCCACTCGGCGTATACATTGGGATAGCGGGCCAGGTTTTCCAGGATTTCGGTGCTGGGCGTGCCGGGATAAGCGGAAGCCACCGCCACCCCTGCCTCCCAGGCGCCGCGCGCCACGGCTTCATTACCAGACAGCATTTTGATCATAATTTACCTATAATTTTTCAGATTGTTGGAATTTTACCGACTTGGAATTATACCGGACGGCTGATTTGGTTATTCTCCTCTTCCCTCCCCCATTGCGCGTCCGGCTGCCCGGATCGTTTCCAACTTATACTCCCTGCTCCAGCGATTGACCGGGATCAGGTCGAATAGGCGGGCGTGCATGTGCTGGATCCAGCGTTCCATGCTTCCCAGGCAGGTGATCATTCCCCCGCCGCTGCCCCCGGCCGCCGCGACGGCCAGCACCGGTTTGTCTTGCAGGGCGCTCCCGCCGTCCTGGGTGGCCTCGCAGCGGCGCAGGCGGTCGGTAAACGCTTTGGCCGATTCGCTCATTTCCCCCCAATAAACCGGCGTCACCAGGACCAAGCCATCTGCCTGGCGCACCTGCGCGTGCAGGGCTTGAAAGTCATCCAACTCCTGGCATTCGTGCTCTTCCTGGCAGGTGCCCCAGCCGTTATCGCAGGCCTTGCACATGCCCACTTTTAAGTTATTTAGACAAACTTCCTCCACCACCCCTCCGGACTGAGCCAGGCCTGCCACAGCCGCGGCAGTACAGGCTGCGGTAAGCCCATCTTTATTAGGACTGGAACTGATCACAAGAATTTTCATGGATGTATGCCTCTTAGGTTGGTGAATTAGCAATATAAACGCCGGCCTGCCCCGAAGATCTCGCCTGCTCCATGGCCCGTTCGGCCACCTGCATAACATCTTCCGGCTGGCGGTAGCCCCGGTTGTGGATGGCTGCACCAAGACAGACCCCCAATTCGTAGGTCCTGGATTCCCAAGTGAAAGGCTGAGACATGGCTTCCTGCACCCGGTTGATTATCACCTTCATATCTTTCGGTTTGGTCAACTCTTCAAGCAGGGCAGCAAACTTCCAGCCAGCAAACCTGGCTAATGTATCTGTCGGGCGCACGGAATTCTTCAGCCGTTCGGCCAGGGCCTCGAGGATTCGAATCTGTACGGAGGGATCTAGATCGTCCATTTGCAGCTTGGCGGGTTGCACCTGGAACAAAATTACCGCAAAAAGGAAATCCTTGCGCTGGTGGGAACGCTCGATTGCCAGGTCCAGGCGGGTGAGGAAAAATTCCCGGGTGAACAACAGCGTGATCGGGTCACGGAATGGCTGGCGCTTGGGCGCAATCCCGTACGATTTCATATGCGCCACCATGGTTTTGAGATGCGCGACCTCGACCGGCTTGATGAGGATCATGTCTGCCACGTTGGTGACCATCTCGGCAATCGCCGGATAAGCAGTGATCACTACCACCCGCGTTTGGTCGTAACGCGGGTTCGAGCGGATCTGGTAGAGGATATCCTCGCCGCCAATCTCCTGTCCCAGGCGCATATCCAGCAAAATCAGGTCGGGCACGCTGGCAGCCAGGTGTTTGAGGGCGTCCTTGGCCGACTGGACGATCTCACAGCTCATTTCCTCCAGGGTCAACACCGTGCTAAAAAACTCACCAATTTCCTGGTCGTCATCGATAATAAGCACTTGAAGTTTTTCCACTTACGACTCCCTTCCTGGCGACGTCCAGTTGCCCAATATTGATAACCCACCGCGACTAATAGGGTCCCGGTAATTCTTCAGCCATCGTCGCACAATCCTTGCCGGCGCTTTTAGCGCGATGCAGAGCCGTATCCACCGCCCGCAGCATCTCGTACATGCTTTTGCCATGCTGCGGGAAACAGGCAATACCTAAAGAAATAGTCACCTCACCCAGTGGCAGCCCCTGGTACTGAACGCGCAGGCGTTTGACCCCTTCGCGCAACTGGCCGGCGCGCTTGAGCGTATCTTCCGGGGTCGATTCGGGCAAGATAAGGATGAACTCCTCTCCGCCGTAGCGGCAGGTCAGGTCGCCCTTGCGCAGGTTGGCCTGCAAATAGGCCCCCAGTTCCCGCAGCAAGGTATCCCCGGCGGCATAACTGAAGCTATCGTTGAAGGCTTTAAAATTATCGATATCTAGCATAATCAAGCCCAGGTGGCGGCGGTAGCGGATGGACCGGTGGACTTCGCGTTCCAGCGACTCTTCCATGACCCGGCGGTTGAACAGGTTGGTCAGCGGATCGCGGATGGCCTGGATATGCAGGTTCTCACGCAAGTTCAGGTTGGCCAGGGCCAGGGCCACGCGCTCGGCCAGCAAACGCGCCAGACCCTCGTATTCCGCCACGGCCTGTCCCTGACGGCCTTGCAGGTGCAGCAGCCCCAGCACCTCGCCCTGGGCATTCATCGGCTGGCACAGGTAAGGAATAAATTCGTGTTCAGGATCGTCCGAAATGTGCTGGCAGTACAGGCGGTTGGACTGATCGGCTACCACATGGGCGCGGCCGCGGCGCATCCCCCAGCACGCCTCGGGCATGAAGACTGCATCGCCGAAGATCACCTCGCCCCAGTTCACCACCGATTCAAGCATGTTCTGTGGCTTGCGCAGGATGTACATCCCTCCGCATAGGCCTGGGAAGAGCTCTCCAGCATACCTTTCCAGGATAGCGTAAACGTCCTGGTCTACCCGGCAGCTTTGTAGCAGGTCGCCCACTTCGTTGAGGAGCAGGGCTTCCTTGTTGCTCTTCTGCAACGTATCGACATAATGGGTCAGCTTCTCGTTTGCCTGGCGCAGGGCCTCTTCGGCCTCCTTACGTTGGGTGATATCCTGCCCCACTCCCACCACACCCAGGATATTGCCGGAGCTGTCGCGGAGGGGCATCTTGGTGGTCGAAAACCAGCGCGGGTGGCCGGAGCGGTCAGGCACAATCTCCTCGACTCTGAACAGAGTCTGCCCGGATTGGATCACATGCTGTTCGTCGTTCTGATATTTGGCGGAGAATTCGGGCGGGTAAAAATCAGCATCCAACCTACCGATCAGGTCCTCGGGCTTCTCGGCACCCATGAAGCGGGCAATGGCCAGGTTGGCCAGCACGAAACGGCTGCCGCTGTTTTTTATATAGACGTTGTCCGGCAAATTATCGATCAGCGTGCGCAGCAGGTTGCGTTCCTGGGCCAGGGCCTCTTCGGTTTCCCGGTGACCAGTCACGTCCCGGCTTACCAGACACTGCATGAAACCTTTATCCATATAAATGTGATAGATGAGCGCTTGAATGAAACGCAGGGTGCCGTCCGTCCGCCAGATTTGCTGTTCAAATAACTGGCCCTCGCGGCCAGGCTGTCCGTTGGGCGCCGGGGTGCGGAAGCGGGTTTTGAGCTGCTCATATTGCTCGGGAGTTCGCAGCGCATCGGGTAGAATGGCGAATTCTATGTCCCAGATAAATTTATTACACGCCTCAGCATGAGAAATGCCTGTGAGGCTCTCCTGGGCGCGGTTCCACTCAACTACCCGGCCTTGTTCGTCTGTCAGGGCTACTCCATCATAAGATTGTTCGACGATGCCGCGGAATTTTTGTTCGCTCTGCCGAAGTGATTCTTCGACCTGTACCCGGTCGCTAACGTCACGTGTAACAAAGATGAATTCAAAGCTATTGCCGGCCTCTGCCAGGCGTACCGCCCGACCGGTCGTTTCTACCCAGATCCAATTACCCGATTTATGCTGTAGCCGGTAAACTGGGGAAGCCAACATTTCTTCTGGCGGGACAGGCTGCGAGCTGGCGGACGCCATTTGAAATTCCTCCAGGACTTTGGTCAGGTCGTCCGGGTGGATGAGCTCTTGAAAACGGCGCCCGACCAGCTCTTGCGGGGCATAACCGAGCAGGCGCAGCGAGACGGGCGAGGCGTACAGGCACACTCCCTCCAGATCGTGGCGTGTGATCAGGTCAGCCGCGTTATCGGTCAGAAAGCGGTAGCGCCCTTCGTCGGCATCCAAGGCCTGCTTCGACTGCGTTCTGAGCAGGATCGCCCCCAGGATTTTTGCCAGGGTTGACAGCATCTCGATCTCCGCTTCGGACCACGCTCTTTCCCTCTGGCAATCCTCGAAACCGAGCAAGCCCCACCAATGGTTGGAGCAAAAGATAGGGATCTCCAGGAAGGACAAAACCCCGCTGTCTTTGAGAAAACGCCCTTCCTCGTCAGAATAATCCCGGGCCAGCCCCGAGCACACCTGGCCCTGACCGAGCCGGTCTGTGAAGGCCGCGTAGAATACTTCTGCGTCCTTTTGCGCGACGGCGGTCTCCGGGGCGGTCCAGCCAAAGTGCCGGATAAACCGGGCCGGCTGGGAATCTTGCCAGGCAACCTCCACCAGAGAGACCCGGCTGACCTCCAGCACCTGACCCAACTGGTCCAGCGCCGGCTGGATGAAACTCTCCCAATCCAGGCTGGCGAGGAGCCTGGCTGCGCTCTGTACGATAGCAGTATAGACGGCGTCGCGTTTGTCCAGGTCTGTGACCGTTTTACGCCGCTCACGCACTTCGTTCTGCAAAGCCTGGCTAGCGCTAGAAAGCTGGTCAGAGCGTTCCTGTAAACGTTTTTCCAAATCATCCTTGGCGCGCGCCAGGGCGCGCCTGGCGCGTTTTTCCTTCAGCCAGTAGACGACCAACAGGATAACAAACAGCAGCAGACCAATGATAACCGCCGTTGCCATATCGATCAGCGTGATCATAAAAGGATCAACCCTCGCATTCGCAGTTGTTGTTTGATACCGGCCTTGATTCGATTGGTGGAAAATTCATCATATTATACGCCGGATATGAAAATTGTAGTTTGGTTTATTCCCGGTATTCTCATAGTTGTAAGGCAGTCTATACCCCAAAACCTGGTGACCAGGAAGGCAATTCCAAAAGAGTTTCCCAAATATATTGCAATCTGTATTTTTTTCTGTTATATTCTTACGTAACACGCCTTCGCTGCGGTTTTTTTATTTATAGGGGGCAAGGCCAGTCACACAGTCCACTTTACCCTTCACAAATCCCGGTTTATCTAATTTCGCAGGCGAACGAAACCAACAGGGAGGCTGTTACTGTTTTTATCTAGCGCTGCCAGTCTATGTAATATATCTCTAAGGAGGAGAAGATGTCTACGTATCGATGGTTGATAGTTTATTTCCTGGCGATTACGTTGCTTACATCCGCCTGCTCAGGCGGGAAGAAGATACCCGCCCCAACCAAGCCTCCGGACCAGGGCCAATCCAATCCCACGCCCGTCGCGTCCAGTCCGACCCCAACGCCTAAGCCCACCACAGCGCCCAAACCCTCTATCCTGCGTATCGGCCGCGCCGGTAGCCCGGATACGCTGAACCCCGGCACTGCCTTGCTCAGCGAAGCCTGGGTCACGTTCGAACTGGTGTACAGCGCCTTGTATGTCCAGAAGCTAGATGGCACTTTCACTTTCGATCTAGCAACCGGCGTCACAGCCTCTCCTGATAACAAGGTGCTCACTTATAAAATCAGGTCCGGGGTGAAGTTCCACGATGGGACCCCCCTGACCGCCAAAGACGTCGTCTTTTCGTACAACCTGTATAAAGCCCACGACGACTTCCCCTACATGAACGGCTATACCAAATATTTTGACAAAGTGGAAGCCCCTGATGATACGACGGTGGTGCTGACCCTGACCACACCGGTACCCAACATTGAAAGTCAGCTCGGTTACCTCTTCATCCTGCCCGAACACATCTGGTCGAAGGTCGCGGATGGCAAAGCCGCCACCGATTTTCAGAACAGCGACATGATCGGCTCGGGACCCTTCAAGCTGGTGGAATACAAGCAGAATGAATTTGTGCACCTGGCGAAGAACCCCGACTATTACGGGACCGTCCCCAAAGTGGATGAAGTAATCTTCCAGAAATTTGAAAACAAAGACGCCCTGGTGCAGGCGCTTAAAACCGGGCAGGTGGATATGATCGCCGAAATGCCCAATACGGCTGTCGCCACACTCAAGAATGAGAAAAATGTCAAGCTGGTCACCGGCGCCCCGCTCTCCCCGGATATCACCGACATTATCTTTGACCAGGTGTCTCCCCAGGACTGCCCCCAGGGCTCCAAATGCTCCGGCCATCCGGCGCTGCGTGACCGCACCGTACGCCAGGCGCTATCTTACGCCACCAATAAGCAGGAACTGATCGACATCGTCCTGCTCGGTCTGGGTACTCCCGGCCTGACCCTCATCGCGGATGGCATGGGCATGTGGTTCAACAATACGATTAAAGATTATTCCTTCGACATCACCGAAGCCAACAAGCTGCTGGATGACGCCGGTTACAAAGATGTGAACAACGATGGCGTGCGTGAGATGCCGGATGGCAAAAATTCGCTGATCTTCCGCCTGAACTGGCCCAGCGACAGCACCGTGGCTCCCCGCCTGGCTGAGCTGGTCTCCAAGACCTGGGCGCAAATCGGCGTCAAGACTCTGCCCCAGGCGGTCGATCCGGATGCCCTGACCGCCCAGTGCTGCCCGGCCTTCGATTATGATATCATCATTTGGGGCTGGGGCTCCGATCCGGACCCGAGTTTCCTGCTGCGCGTCATGCTCACCAGCGAGATTCCCACTGGCTCCAGCGAATCGGGCTACGCGAATCCCGTATACGACCAACTTTTCGACGAACAGTCTAAAGAGATGGACCCGGCCAAGCGTCAAGCGCTGGTCTGGCAAATGCAGGAGATCGTCCAAACGGACGTGGTTTACTTGGTGCCGTTCTACTCGCAAGCCGTGCAGGCTTACCGCACCGATCGCTTTAAAGGTTGGATCACCGACCAGCCCAAGCTGGCCCTCGATCATGTGATCAATCTGCAGGCTGTCGAACCGGTCCAGTAAGCCCCTTGAAACGCCTCTTCTATCTGCTGAACAGGCTTAAATGGGCACTGATCTCGATCATTTTCGTGATCGTGTTGAATTTTTTCCTGTTCCGCGTCCTACCGGGAGATCCAGCCCGCGCCGGGGTGCGCGACCCGCGCCTGACAGCCGAAGCGCAGCAGGCCCTGCGCGTGCGCTACGGGCTGGATAAGCCGGTTATCAACTGTTTTACCTCACTGAACCCGCTGAAATTGGGCAACTGCCTGGAAAACCCGCTGGATACCCAGTTCTTCATCTACGTCGGCAACCTGCTGCATGGAGAACTGGGTACCAGCTACCAGACCGGCCGCCCGGTGGCAGCCATGCTGGGCCAAGCCCTGCTCAATACCGTCCTGCTGATCGGCATCGCCCAGATTATCTCGATTCTGCTTGGCATCATTCTCGGCCTGCTAGCAGCCTGGAAGAGCCATACCGCTATCGATTTTGGCGTGCTGGTCGCCAGCCTGGTGGCCTGGAGCCTGCCGACCTTCTGGCTGGGGATCATGCTCCTTTTCGGCGGCAGCACCTGGTTGAACCTGCCGGTGATGGGCAAAATGACCGTCGGCGCCGATTTCACCTCCGGCTTCGCCATGGCCTTAGACGTCGCCCAGCACCTGCTATTACCTACCCTGACCTTCACTATCGTGGTGATGGGCGAGTATATGCTGGTCATGCGCAGCACGGTGCTGGAAGTGTTGTCGGAAGACTATATCCTGACCGCCAAGGCCAAGGGCCTGAGCACTTTTCAGATTCTTAAGGACCACGCCCTGCGCAACGCCTTGCTTCCGATGGTGACTATCATCGCTCTCAACCTGGGTTTCACCGTGGCCGGCGCGATCCAGATCGAGTCGGTTTTCTCCTGGCCCGGGCTGGGACTGGCCATTTTCGAATCGGTCGGTCGGCGCGATTACCCGGTGCTGCAGGGAGCTTTCTTATTGATCGCCTTCAGCGTGATCAGCGCCAACCTGATCGCTGACCTGCTCTATTCCTATCTCGACCCGCGCATCCAGGCAGAATCCAATGAATAACACCGCCGCCAACCTGAGGTCCTTACTGAGCAACCTGGGCCACAACTGGATGGCTCTGGCGGGCGCCCTGATGCTGGTCATTGCCATCTTCACCGCCGTTTTCGCCCCTTGGGTCGCCCCGTATAACCCCAAGGCCAGGATCAAGATCACCATCGAGGATGTTTATACGGCTCCCAGCCCGGCCCACCTGTTCGGGACCGACGATGCCGGGCGGGATGTGCTGGCCAATTTCATCTACGGGGCGCGCGTCTCGCTGATTGTAGGTTTTTTTGCCTCCTTTATTTCTGTTTTCATTGGAGGAACCATCGGAATCGTAGCTGGTTTCTACGGGGGACAGGTGGAAAACTTGCTAATGCGCCTAACTGATATCATGCTGGTCATCCCGGACCTGCCCCTGGCGGTGGTTCTGGTAGCGTTGACCAAACCCAGCCTGCTCAATATCATATTCGTGATCGGCATCCTGGGCTGGACGGGCACCGCCCGGCTGGTGCGCTCGCAAACCCTATCGGTCAAGGAGCGAAAATTCGTGCTGCGCGCCCGCGCCATCGGGTCAGGAAATATCCATATCATTCGCCAGCACATCTTCCCACTCGTCTTGCCATTGATGGTTGCCAATACGGTTTTGGTCATTTCGCTGGCAATCCTGGAGGAGAGCACGCTCAGCTTTCTGGGCCTGTCCGACCCAACCAACTTGAGCTGGGGGCAGATGCTCAATTTTGCCTTTACGCGGGGCGGGTTGAGCTCTGGGGCCTGGTGGGCGCTGGCGGCGCCCGGGCTGGGCATCGTCTGGGTGGTGTTGGGATGCACCTTGCTTGGCCACGGCCTTGAACAAATCCTCAACCCGCGCCTGGAATGGCACCATCTCTCAGTTGGGCCGAAGATGGTTGAAAGGCCAGGCCCTGGGTGAGCGCGGCTGTTCCACCCCTCTTGATGGAGGTGCGTCACCTGTCTATCGACTATATCGGGCCGGACAAAACGCGCCTGAAGGCCGTCGAAGACGTTTCGTTCACCTTGCACGAGAGCGAAATGCTCGGGCTGGTCGGAGAAAGCGGCTGCGGCAAGACCACCCTGATGCTGGCGGTGCTACGTTTGCTGCCTGTGGCTGGCAGGATCGTCAGCGGGCAGATCTTTTTTCAAGGGCGCGATTTATTAGCTCTCAATGAGAATGAGATCAACCAGGTGCGCTGGCGCGACATTGCCATGATCTTTCAGGGCGCCATGAATGCCCTCAACCCGGTCACCTCGATAGGCGATCAAATCGCTGAAGCCATTCAACGCCATACGCCAATTGCGGACCGTAAAGCCCTGCATGCCCGGGTCGCCCAGCTTCTCGACCTGGTCGGTATTACGGGCAGCCGCGCCGGACAATACCCCTTCCAGTTTTCCGGCGGGATGCGCCAGCGTGCCATGATCGCCATGGCGCTGGCCTGCAATCCCAAGATTTTGATTGCTGACGAGCCGACCACCGCCCTGGATGTGATGATCCAGGCGCAGATCCTCGAACTGCTGCAAGACCTTCGCCGCCAGTTGGGCCAGGCGATCATCCTGGTCACTCACGACCTGGGCGTAATCGCCGAGGTATGCGACAGCGTGCTGGTCATGTACGGAGGAGTGACCGCTGAATATGCCGAGGTGGATACCATCTACAACTCGCCTGTCCACCCTTACACACAGGACCTGATCCGGGCTTTCCCTGACCTGTCCAATCCGCACGATAAGCTGGCTTCGATTCCCGGTTTCCCTCCCCGGCTTGACCAATTACCTGCCGGCTGCCGTTTTGCGCCGCGCTGCCGGCTGGCTTTCGAACGTTGCCAGCACGAACAGCCCAGGTTGTATGAACTGGATAATCATGGGCACCAGGCAAGCTGCTTCCTGGTGGAGGGGGGCGTATGATTCCCTCACCCATCCTCAGTATCCGCGACCTGCGCAAACTCTTCCCGGTCGGGCGGCCGGGTATTTGGAGCAAACAGGACCGCTATGTGCATGCCCTGGACGGGGTCAGCTTTGACCTGGAGCACGGCGGTGTGCTGGCGCTGGCAGGTGAGAGCGGCTGCGGCAAATCCACTCTGGCGCTGACCCTGATGGGTCTGGAACGCCCCACTTCCGGCCAGATCTATTTCGAAGGTAAAGAGGTCACTCATCTGCAGAGCGCCGGGCTGAAAGCGTTGCGGCGGCAAATCCAGATGGTTTTCCAGGATCCTTACGAATCGCTGAACCCGCTGATGACCGTGCGACAGATCGTGGCGGAACCGTTGGGGGTGCATGGCTTAGAGCGCTCACGCCAGGAACGCGAGGGGCGTGTACGCAAGGCGCTGGAAGATGCCGGCCTGAGGCCGGCTGAGATTTTCCTGGAGCGCCTGCCGCACGAGCTATCCGGCGGGCAGCGCCAGCGTGTGGTGATTGCGGCAGCCCTGGTGCTGGAACCACGCGTTTTACTGGCAGATGAACCGGTTTCCATGCTAGATGTCAGTATCCGGGCTGAGATATTAAATTTGCTGATCGAGCTGCGCCAGAGCCGCGGCATTTCGGTGTTGTTTATAACTCACGACCTGGCCACAGCGGCCTACCTGGCCGAACGGGTGGCGGTGATGTACCTGGGGCGCATCGTGGAGATTGGGCCGATCCAGCAAGTTTTGAACGACCCTCAGCATCCTTACACCAAAGCGCTCCTGTCGGTCATCCCCATTCCCAACCCACGCCAGCGACGCGAGCGGATTATATTAAAAGGCGCCCCGCCTAACCCGATTGAGATCCCGCCTGGGTGCCGTTTCCACCCGCGCTGCCCGGTGGCCTTTGAGCGCTGCAAGCTGGTCGATCCTCAGCTTACCGCCGTGTCTGCTGAGCATCAGGCTGCCTGTCTCTTAGTCAAAGAAGGGAGAGGGAACCACAAAGAGGGGGAAACCACAGACCCTAGCACAGCCCGCTAGGGTCTGTGGTTTCCTCTTCATAAATATTTCACAAAAGTGACCCGGTCTTCTCCAGGGCGGTAGAAATTTTTGATCGTCTCAGCCAGGACATACCCATTCTTCATATAAAACCTTCTGGTCAACGCATACTGCTGGCTGGAGGACGTCTCGATCACAATTAACCTGCCGTTATCCT
>Ga0315282_10005887_pt1 | contig 20727 bp, 15 predicted proteins | sample YL17G07_20_MG_FD_203693 | JGI IMG/M metagenome (GOLD analysis project Ga0315282, IMG submission 203693) | Sediment microbial communities from Yellowstone Lake, YNP, Wyoming, USA - YL17G07_20 | ecosystem: Environmental > Aquatic > Freshwater > Lake > Sediment | place: USA: Wyoming | collected... | reverse complement strand
CGGGTCAACGGCCGTGCCGGTGTTCTCGTCGACCTGCGTGCAGAAGACTATTTCGCCAAAAGCCGGCTCTGCATGGCTTGTTTCAGGGGTGAGGGTAGGCGTGGCTTGCAGCTGTTTGACTTCCGGCAAAGACAGGGTTGGGCAACTGCAAGCCAGTGAGAGAACTGCCAGCACAATGATCGTTTTGAAAATTCTCGCTTTCATAAGTACTTCCCTATTTTACGATCAATGTTACTCAAAAAGCGAGTACCTTACTCAAAAAGCTAGTACCCTACTCAAAAAGTGAGTAGCTTGCTCAAAAAGCGAGTATCCTATCACGCGCCGCTTTCACGATAATTATAGAGCAAAATGGCTATGAAGCCACGCCAATGGGGGTAAAGCCGATTTCTGCTTGCACTTTCTTATGGAACAAGGATAAAATCTCTTGGGAGGGATGATGGCATCTAAGACTTGCACGATAACCAGCTTTTCACTGTTCCTGGGACTGGTCTGCGCCTTATTGAGCGGCTGCCTGATAACCGGGAATGCGCCAACCCAAAGCGCACCGCCCATAAACCGGGGCGCAGCAACCGGCGCGTATTGGCCGACCCAGGACTGGCACAGCTCTACCCCCGAAGAGCAGGAGATGGATTCGGGCCGGCTGAAACAGGCTTTGGATTCCATCCAACAAACCCGGCTGAACCTGTACAGCCTGCTGGTCATCCGCAATGGTACTATCGTCAGCGAAAACTACTTCCACGGCGATACGCGTGACACCCGCCGCGAGATTTATTCCGGCACCAAGAGCTTCACCGCCACCCTGATCGGGATCGCCATCGACCAGGGCTTGATCGCCGGGATCGACCGGCCCGTTCTGGAATTCTTCCCAGGGCGAACTTTCGAGAACATGGATGGGCGCAAGCAAGCCATGACGCTCGAAAACCTGCTCACGATGACCTCCGGGCTGGACTGGAATGAAGGCGATGCCGCTTATAGCCAGTTATACCGCAGCGGCGACTGGGTGAAGTTCATGCTGGACCTGCCGATGCGGGCCCAACCCGGCGCCCAGTTCAATTACTGCTCGGGCTGCACGCATGTGCTCTCCGCTATCCTCCAGCAAAAGACCGGGCTGAACGCCAGCCAGTTTGCCCGCCAGAACCTGTTCGCTCCGCTGGGGATCACCGGCTACCGCTGGGACAGCGACTCGCAGGGCATTCCGATCGGTGGGTGGGGTTTGCAACTCACCCCGCGCGAGATGGCCAAACTGGGCTATCTCTACCTGCACCAGGGCAAATGGGAAGACCAACAAATCGTATCCGCCGGGTGGGTGGATTTTGCCACCCAGAAACACACCGCCACAGATGGCAACCTGGGCTACGGTTTCCAATGGTGGACCTACCCAAAGTACGGGGCTTATACGGCACTGGGGCGATATGGCCAGACCATCTTCGTCGTGCCGAACCTGAACCTGGTGATCGTTACCACAGCTCAGTTCGAGGGCGGGCACGACCCGATCTACCAGTTAATCGATAATTACATTATTCCCGCAGTGAAATAGAGAGGAAAGACCAGCATGGCAGACCAACCCGTAGAGCTAAAAATTGCCTATATCGGCGGCGGCAGCCGCCAGTGGGCGCGGATTTTAATGATGGACCTGGCAACCTGCCCGGACCTGTGCGGCGAGGTGCGCCTGTATGACATCGACCACCCGTCCGCCCAATTTAATGAGAAGTTGGGCGCCTGGCTGCAGGACCAGCCGGGCGTCCAATCCCACTGGCGCTACCGGGCGGTTGAGCGCATCGAACAGGCGCTCAAGGGCGCCGACTTTGTCTTTATCTCGATCCAACCCGGTCCATTGGAGCAGATGGGGCACGAGATCGGCGTGGCGGAAAAGTATGGTTTATTCTTCCCGGTCGGAGATTCCACTGGCGTCCCCGGACTGATGCGCGGCTTGCGCTCAGCCATCACCTATGCCGGTTTTGCCCGGGCGATTGCCGAACACTGCCCGCAAGCCTGGGTGGTGAACTATACCAACCCGATGACCATCTGCACGCGCACCCTGACGCGCGTCGCAGCGGGTCTCAAGGTGTTCGGCTGCTGCCATGAGGTTTTCGGCACACAGGCCATCCTGGCTGAGGTTGCCATGACTGGGCTGGACCTGCCAGAAAAACCCACCCGCGATGAGATCCAGGTCAACGTGATGGGCATCAACCATTTCACCTGGATCGACCGGGCAGTTTATCAAGGACATGACCTGCTGGAGCTGCTGCGTAAGGTTATCCAGCAGCCGGGGGTGATGCATGCCTTTACCCGGGAAGAGGTAGAAGCTCAAAACAACTATTTCTTCGACCCGCGCCAGATCAAGTTCGAGCTGTTCAAACGCTTCGGCATCCTGGCCGCGGCGGGCGACCGCCACCTGGCCGAGTTTGTGCCGGGCTTTACCCGTTCCCCGGAGGAGCTGCTCCGCTGGGGCATCATCCGCACCCCGGTATCCTACCGCATCCAGGTATGGAATGAAAGCCCGAAGATCGCTCTTGACTACATGGAAGGACGCCGGAAACTGGAATTACACCAGTCCCAGGAAGAGGCAGTGCGCCAGATCAAGGCGCTGGTCGGGTTGGGTGACCTGGTGACCAATGTCAACACCGAAAACCGTGGGCAGATCAGCAACCTGCCCTTGGGAGCGGTGGTGGAGAGCAACGCCCGTTTTAGCCGCGACCAGGTGCAGCCGCTGACCGCCGGGGCGCTGCCAGGCGGGGTGCACGCCCTGGTATCCCGGCACGTGGGCAACCAGGAAATGATCATCGATGCGGCGCTGGCACGCGACCAGGACCTGGCCTTCCTGGCGGTCTTCAACGATCCGACCACCAACCTGCCGGTCGACCGGGCCTGGGAGATGTTTAACGAGATCGGCCTGCCCAAAGAGTGGTAGAGATAGAACCCGAATTTGAGGCGTTGGCGGGTGTCATGACACCCACCAACACCTCAAATTCGGGGCTTTTCTCCTATAGCCTATGAGTCGTAAAAAAGGGTAAAAATATGGCAGCACCCATAAAGACAAATATCAACTTTAGCGCCTTCGGAAAGATCGATATCCGGGTGGGGACGATCGAACTGGTGGAGGATATACCGGGATCAGAAAAGCTGGTACGGTTGACTGTCGATTTTGGAGACCACAAGCGGAAAGTCCTGGTGGGAATGAAAAAAGAGCGGCAGAACCCCAGACAAGAAATTGAGGGCAAGCAGGCGCTCTTCGTGGTGAATCTGAAACCCAGGAAGATGATGGGCGAAATATCGGAAGGGATGCTGCTCGATATCGGCTACGCCGATGGGGTCGCGCCGGTGCTGGCTATGCCCGAAAAGCCAGTCCCAAACGGGACGCGCGCCGGGTAAATTAAACCACCTGTTCTTTGGGGCAAATATAACACGAACCACCCAGCACGCTGATCTTCTCGATGAGGGCGCCGCAGCGCTGGCAGGGCTGGCTTTTGCTGGCCTCGCTCATCAGGCGGTGGTATCTACCCGGTTTGCCATACAGGTCAACGGCGAACTCGCAGCCGCCCAGGCGCACCGCCTCTCCCAGCACTTCCCGTACAGCCCGATATAATGCCAACCGCTCGCTCTCATCCAGGCTGGCGGCCTTGCGCTTGGGGTGAATGCTCGCCTTGAAGAGGATGTCCTGCAGATAGCCATTGCCGATGCCGGCAATTTTAGTCTGGTCAAGTAGCACCTGCCGTACGATCTTACTGCCATCCTCCGCCAGGATGCACGTAAAAGCCTGCAAGGTGAAGGTGGTCTCATCCAGCGGCGAGAGTCCCGGGCGGCCAGGATAGCGGCTGGTTTCCAACTCCTCAGCCAGCATGCCTTTCGCCCAGCCCCAACCGGTAATTTGTACGGTCAGGTAAGACCAGTCGTCGAAATCCAACCGGACATGGTATTTATATGGCAGGTCGGTTTGGTTGGAATGGAAAAGGATCTTACCCCCGGTTTCGAGCGCGAACAGCAGGTATATCTCCGGTTCCAGCCGGATGTTAATCCACTTGCCTAAAGAGGTAATCGAGACAACCTTGCGCCCGGTCAGGCGAACGGTATGCAGGTTGATAAACCCCTGCTCGATCAGAGAGACGCAGGCCGCGCTGAGGCGCACGTCGTTGATCGTTTTACCTTTTAACTCTACATTCAACTGGCGGGCTACTGTGACAGCTTCTGGAATTTCGAAGGCCATGCTATTCCCTCCTGAATCATGGTCCAATATTGCATATACATTATACAACACCATGCAAGAGGAAAAAAAGCCACTCGATTGAGGTTCGGATTAAAGATCGTACACTTTATAAAAGTATCACCCAATGCCAGTAGAGAAGCGTTTTTTGCGATGACACCCAGGGTGCACCTGATGTCATTATGGGGGCGTCCTCGCCCGAAGCAATCTCATAATAACCCCGCGGCTAGAGTTGATGAGAGATTGCTCACCTCTTCACACCCTTGGTGTACCTGAAGGGGTATGTGCACCCTGGGTGTCGTCGCAAAGCCTCCTCGCAGCTACGGGGTGACGTCATAAGTCATGGCATTCGCAATGACATCCTCTTTTAGACGAATGCCCTAACTTTTGCCCGAACCTCAGCCTTGATTCAGCCTTGATTCTTGACAAAGTATCTTTTTGCCCTTATTATATTTCTACATTGGAAATATACCACTATGGAAATATCTACCCCCGACCCACATTCCCCAGCTTATTCTCCTGAAACTGCCCAAATCCTGCACCGGCTGTTCAACCTTAAACGGCGCATGCGGGTGGGGCTGCCGGAAAACATGGCAGTCCTCAAGCAGCGCCTGAATGAGTCGAACCCGGGAGGCATGACAGGAGAGCTTAATGATTATGACCTTTTCTATACGATTGGCATCATCTTTTCCTACCCGCCTGAACCGATCACGATGGGCGAGCTGAGCCGCGCCCTGCAAGTCCCGCTCAGCACGGCCACCCGCATCATGGATTGGCTGGTAAAGAACGGTTATGCCGGGCGCCTGCCTGACCCCGAAGACCGGCGGATCGTGCGGGTAACCCTGACCGAAACCGGGCAGGAAATGTACCGCACCATCAACGATTATTTGTTGGAACGCCTCGAAAAGTTGATGGGCCAGTTCAGCCTGCAAGAGCGCGAGAGCCTGCTTTCACTGCTTTCCAAGCTGTCTGATGCCCTGGAAGGAGCTGCCCGATGAGACGCTTGAGAGCGCTGATGCGCAAGGAATTCACTCACATGCTGCGCGACCCGCGCACGCTGATCTTCATTTTTATTATGCCGGTGCTCCAACTGCTGTTGCTGGGATACGCCGGCAATAACGATATCAAAAATGTGCCGACCATCATCTTTAACCAGGACAACAGCCAGGCCAGCCGCGCCTTTTTAGAAGCGCTGCGCGTGACCGGTTATTTTTCATTCGATTTCCTGGCTTCCAGCGAAACGGACGTCAACCAGGCGATTGAAGCCGGCAAGGCGAAGGTCGGTGTCATCATCCCGCCCTCTTACCACAAGGACGTGACCGCCGGGCGCACCGCCCAGGTGGCAGTTTTGATCGATGGCTCGGACCCAACTGTCGCTAACGCCGTTCTATCGGTATCCATCCTGGTCGGGCAGTCGCAGGGTGCATCTATCCGCACCGAGCAGTTAGCCAACCGGGGTTATGCGCGCAGCGGGGCCTCGCCCTTAGAAGTACGCACGCGCGTGCTCTACAACCCGGATATGCTCAGCAGTTACAACATGGTGCCCGGCCTGATCGCCATGATCTTGATGATGACCACTACCAACCTCACCTCGCTATCGATTGTGAAGGAACGCGAGCGTGGCACCATCGAGCAGTTGATCGTCACCCCCATCCGCAGTTGGGAACTGATCATCGCCAAGATCACCCCTTACATCCTGGTTTCGATGGGCAATACCATCCTGGTGCTGCTGATCGGCACGGTCTGGTTCGGCGTGCCCATCCGTGGCAGCCTGATACTCTTGCTGGCGCTGACCGGGCTGTACTTGCTGCCCAACCTGGGGATCGGGCTGCTGATCTCGACCTTCGCCCACACCCAGCAAGAGGCGCAGTTCATGACCATGCCCATCATGCTGCCCTCGATGCTGCTTTCGGGCTTCTTATTCCCGGTGGCATCCATGCCGTTTTTCCTACAGGCCATTGGGAGTTTTCTTCCGCTGACCTATTACCTGTTCATTCTACGCAGCGTGGTCATCAAGGGCGCCGGGATCAACCTGCTCCTGCCCCAAATCGCCGCCCTGAGCGCACTGGCGGTTGTCTTGCTGACCATTGCTGCGCTTCGTTTCCGTAAAACTCTCGATTGAAAATGCTAAACCTAACCAAAAATTACTAATCAAAACGCCCCTCCTTGCGAGTTTTCAACTGGATATTCAGAGAAAGGAAAAAATTATGCGCCAGGCTCCTAAAAAGTTTGTCATCATTATTGTGTCGGTGATACTGGTAATGGTGGTGGTCACAGGAACAATTTTCCTCGTGCAGGTATCGGCCGCCAGTGGGGCCGTAATGGTCTCGGGCACCATCGAGGCCACCGAAATCCACCTTGGCACGCTGCTGGGGGGCAAAGTGGACGCAGTGAATGTAGATGAAGGAACCAGCGTCCAGGAAGGCGAAGTGCTGGTCGAAGTCCACTCGTCCGCCAGCGCCTGTGCCGCCACCGGTTCGGAAGAGCAAATCCGTGCCCCGCTCGACGCGTTGGTGTTGGAACGGGCGATCGAGCCGGGCGAGGTTGCCGCTCCCGGCAGCACGCTGCTGACCATCGCCAATCTGAACACCGTCACCCTGACCGTTTACGTCCCCGAAGATCGCTACGGGCAGATTTACCTGGGCCAGACTTACCCGGTCAGTGTAGATTCCTTCCCAGGGGTGGTCTATGAAGGCACGGTAACCCACATTGCCGGCCAGGCTGAGTTCACCCCGCGCAACGTGCAGACCATCGAAGGCCGCAAAGCCACCGTATATGCCATCCGCCTGACCATCCCCAATCCTAACCAGGACCTCAAACCCGGCATGCCGGCAGATGTTGCTTTGAGTCAAAAATAGAAGCGTCCGTTAATTGAATAACGAAATGCCCTCTGATATTCTTCTCGAAACCACCGGATTGGTGAAAACCTTTGGCCTGCTGCGCGCTGTGGATGGGCTCGATTTACAGGTGCATGCCGGCGAGATGGTCGGCCTGGTTGGACCGGACGGCGCCGGTAAGACTACCACCATGCGCCTGTTGTGCGGTGCACTCACCCTTACCAGCGGCAGGATCCGGGTGGCCGGTTACGAACTGCCGCGCCAGGTCGAGCAGGCCCGCGAGCACATCGGTTACCTGGCGCAACGCTTCAGCCTGTACGGTGACCTGACCGTGGCTGAGAACCTGGAGTTCTTCGGCGAGGTTTTCGGAGTGCCAGATGCTGAACGGCGCACCCGCTCGGAAGAGCTGCTGCGCTTTGCCGGACTTTCGCAGTTCGCAGATCGCCCCGCCATCGCCCTATCAGGTGGTATGCAGAAGAAACTGGGCCTGGCCACCGCCCTGGCGCACCGTCCTAAGGTACTTCTGCTGGATGAGCCCACTGGCGGGGTGGACCCGGTGGCTCGCCAGGAGTTCTGGCACCTGCTGGTCGGCCTGCTGCGGTCCGGCTCAGGGGTGCTGGTCAGCACTCCCTACATGGACGAGGCCATGCGCTTCAACCGGGTCATTTTCATGAACCGGGGCCGCGCCCTGATGGTGGGCACTCCCCGCGAGCTGATCCACCGCCTGGATGGGCATGTGCTCGAGCTGGCTGCCAACCCACAGATGGATGCCCGCCGCCTGGCCGCGGCTGACCCCGCTGTAGAAGACGTCCATGCATTTGGCGACCGGCTGCATCTGCGGGTGAGTGACAGCGCCGCCGCCCAGGCGCGCCTGCCGGCTGCATTGGCAGCCGCCAGGATTGAATTATTCCACCTCAAACCTGTCAGCCCAACCCTCGAGGATGTCTTCATCCAGCTACTGGAATCGGAAAACCCCAATGGCAGTTGAACCGGCTCCCATTATCCGCACCCTGGGTCTCACCAAACGGTTCGGCAGCTTCACTGCTGTCGATAATGTGACCTTTGATGTCAGGCCGGGTGATATCGTCGGCTACCTGGGGCCCAACGGCAGCGGCAAGACCACCACTATCCGTATGTTGTGTGGGCTGATGCGCCCGAGCGCCGGTACCGCCCTGGTTCTGGGGGTGGATGTGGTTAAGCAGCCCGAGGAGGTCAAACGCCAGATCGGTTATATGTCGCAGAAGTTTGCGCTGTACGACGACCTGACCGTCCGCGAGAACCTGGAGTTCTATGCCGGGGTGTACGGTGTGCCTCCAGCTACTGAAAAGCAGCGCCTGGACGAAATTTTTAAGATGGCCGGGCTGCAAGACCGCACCAACAGTCGGACCAGCACCCTTTCTGGGGGTTGGCGGCAGCGCCTGGCACTCGGCTGCGCCCTGGTGCATAACCCGCCCCTGCTCTTCCTCGATGAGCCGACCAGCGGGGTCGACCCGGTCGCTCGCCGCGAGTTCTGGGATTTGATCTACCAGTTGGCCGAAGGCGGCACTACCATCTTTGTCACCACTCACTACATGGATGAGGCCGAACACTGCAACCGGGTCGGTTTCATGCACAGCGGGCGCCTGCTGGCTTTCGATTCACCTCACGACCTGAAAAGGCACCACTTGCAGGGCGCCGCCTGGGCGCTGGACGTCAGCCCACTGCTCGAAGCGGTCGAGGTATTGAACGGGCTGCCTGGCATCATCCAAGCCCACCTGCACGGCGACCAGGCGCAGGTGATCGTTGCCGGAGAATGGACGCCGGAATCGCTTTCTACCCACCTGTCTGGCCTGGGTCTCACGGTCTCTGGTATCGAAACCGTCGAACCCACCCTGGAGGACGTGTTCACACTGCTGGCGCACCAATAAAGGAGGAATCGGCGATCATTCCCCCTATCCCCCATAAATCACCCAATAATCCCCCGCCTGGGGGATTATTTTATCCATCTCCTTGCATTATCCTGAGACAAAATAATGGCTCATCACCCCCTCAAGAACCACTTCGGGCACCCCTTCGGGTGTACTGAAGAGTATGTACTGAAGAGTATGCACTGAAGAGTGTGGAAGGTATTTCACCTCCGGAATTCCCAAAGAACCAAAATATGATCGATCAGGATAAAGGGAAAACATGGATGACCAATGGGAATTGTGTTGTGTAGGCGGCGCGATAAAATTCGATACTCCGGAAGGGCACGCCCAGTATCGCCTGGATGAATACGCCTAAAAATTCATCAACCCAGCCATCCGGCTCGACCACGACCGACCTACCAGGAATTTATTTTCCCCAGGCTGCTATTAGAGGGCTGGGAGCCGTTCAGTGTGGCCCATACCATGAGCCTGGCCCAGCCCTGGGTATATTTCCGCAGGAAGGTTAAGCCCTGAAAGCATCCTGTAAAAAAAGGCAATTTAAAACCCTCCCCTCTTTCTTCTCACCGGAGGAAGAAAGAGGGGAGGCGGGACTGCCGGGTTTATCCCAAGGTCACGCCGGGCAAGGTTCAGGGTGCAGTGTTATTCCAGAACCAGTTATAGCTGAAAAAGCCGCCGGGGCTGTCCATGCGGATGGCGATGCGTGAGCTGCCCTTCAAGGCAGCCGGGATGGCATAGGTCGCCGTGAAGGAACCGCCGCTACCCGAATTGGTGGCATCGACTACGATGCCGCCAATTCCAGCCGTGCCAAAATCACCCATGCGCACGGTAAAAGCCTCGCCAGCCGGGAAATTATTGGTGGTAATGATCACGCTGTCATCCCTCACCACCGATGAAATCGAAAAAGTTGGGATGCCAGTGTAAGTGGTGGTGCTGGACGAAGAACTGGAGGATGAGCTGCTGGTAGCAGCCGTATTGTTCCAGAACCAGTTGAAGGCGAAGAATCCATCGGTGCTTTCCAGGCGGATGGCGATACGCCGGTCACCTTTCAGCTCATCAGGGATGTCATAAGTCGCATCGAAGGCGCCGCCCTTACCTGAATCGGTCTTGTCCACTTTGATCCCGCCGACACCCAGCGTGCCGTACTTGCCCATCAGCACGGTGAAGGTGTGGTCAGCCGGGAAATTGTTGGTTCGGATGGTGACGGTGTTGTCCTTGTCCACATCCAGGATCTTGAAGGTGGGGATGCCAGTGAAAGTGGTGCCGCTGGAAGAACTGGACGAGCTGCCGTTGGCGGTGTTGTTCCAGAACCAGTTGTAGCTGAAGAAACCATCCGGGCTGTCGGCGCGGATCGCGACGCGTGAAAGCCCGACCAGCTCAGCCGGGATATCGAAGGCTACATCAAAATCACCGCCGCTGCCCGAATCGAACTTGCCGATTACAATGCCGCCAATGGCTGCCGTGCCAAAGGCACCCATGCGCACGGTGAAGACTTGCCTACCTGGATAGTTATGGCAGCGGATGGTGACCTTATCACCCTTCACCACGTCCAGGATGCTAAAGGTCGGGATGCCGGTATAGCTGCTGGTGCTCGATGAGCTCGACGAGCTGCTCGTCGAGGAAGTGTTGTTGTAGAACCAGTTATAGCTAAAGTAGCCGCCATCGCCATCCGCCCGGATGGCAATCCGCTTGTCCCCTTTCAACCCATCGGGAATGTCAAAGGTGGCAGTGAACGAGCCGCCAGAGCCCGAGTCAAAGGTGCCGACGACGATCCCGCCGACTCCCAACGTGCCATACTCACCCATGCGCACGGTAAAAGTCACCCCGGCCGGGTAGTTGTAGGTGAGGATCGCGACGGTATCATCGACGACCACGTTGGTGACATCGAAAGTGGGAATGGTGGATGCCAGGGTCGAATGATATGGCAGGAATAATCCACCCAGCAGGACTAAAACCAGCAGGATTTTAAATCCGGTTTTGAAGGCGGGCGCAAAGCTGCGCGCCCGAGGTTCAATAGCTGTGCGAGTAATGACTGGTGACATTTTCACCCTCCTTTGAAAAATTAGATTTAGGATAGATCCGAAAATTCAGAAGCTTGCGCTTTTTTAGTGCGAAGATACTCCGAAAAGCAGCCCTTGTCATTCTCGGATGGATTCTTATACATTTCCATTAATAATAGTATAGCAAGATTTAAGCAAATGTCCATCACACCTTTGTATGGCCTTATGGAACACTGATTGCAACATCAATCTGGTATGCTGGTTGCAACACTTCTGCAAAGCCTGACGGGAAACCGCAAAAAAGGCGTGCGTGTGGAGCATACCCTCCACACGCTCACCTTTTTTGCGGAATTTCTAACTGCGAAGGCTTCAACCTGAGCAGTTACGTTATTTATTTCATTGCGTATCCAGGCGCTTGCCATAACTGATCCTGTCAAGGTTTTTAGCACGGATAGGTATTATCGTACGATAGACGGCACCAACCAGAAGGCCCGGTCATCATCTGAGTCACCGTTATTCAGCACGGTCAGGATCAGGTTGACGGTCTTACCTGCCAATGAACTCAGGTCAACGGTCACCCGGTCGAAGTGGTTGTCAGAGTCCTGGTTCCAGCTTTTCAGGTTATGTACCGTACCGCCGCTGATGCTGTAATTTAATTGGAACTTCACGTAGCAGTCTGGGCTGGCATCCAGGCAGCCGATGATGGCGGTGAATTCATCACCCGACTTTACCTTGAATGCCGGGTACTTGCCGGAAATCATGCCACCGTTCCCATCGCTGGGGATGGTGATCAGGGTCGGTTCATTTTCGTGGTAACCGCCTTCCAACACCGGGTTCGAGGACTTGGTAATCGAGCCATGCGTGAAATCCTGTTTGGCGCTCGGACAAGACAGTTTACCGGTGGTGCTGCGCCAGTCGGCAGAGCAATACTCTTTGATGAAATCGACCGGGGTAGCCGGGTTGCGGGTAGGTGCAGCTTTGGTTACATCGATCTTAATCCAGAAGGCGCTGTCAGCGTCAGCCCCCCAGCCAAATGAAAGGTCGTTCGAAGTGCGCATCCGCCAGTAACCGGCATAGCTGCCGATTTCGTGGGGGGCGATCATGTCAATCGAAACGCCGGTATATTGGCCGGGTTTGACCGTCTGGTCGATGGTTACGTAAGATGGGGCGCTCATGGCATTCCCGCTGACGAAATACACTTCAAAACCGGTCTTCCAGGTGCAGGTGCCGCCGTTATACAGACGCCAGGACTTGGTGAACCCGGCATCCGCCTTCAGATCGGTGCCGTCCGAGATGGTGAGATCGATAACACGCCCGATCTTATAGCAGGTCTCCAGCAGCGTGGCAGTTGGCGGCACCGGTGTCCGGGTCGGCGGCACCGGGGTATGCGTTGGAGGAACCCGGGTATCCGTAGGTGGGACCGGAGTGTCGGTGGCAGTCGCAGTGGCGCTGGGTGGGATGGGAGTCGCCGACGGTGCCAGGGCTGTCTGGGTCAGTTCCACTAAAAGCTGGCTGACCGCGGTGCCGGTCTGCTCGGCATAGACAGTGGCCCAGGCCGCCGTGACAGCCGCGTCCGTGTTAGAGGGCGGGGCAATGTAATCGGCAAGACAGGCCCAAGAGAGCAGCGACAGGGCTGCGGTTAATAACAAGAAGGTGAAAGGTCGTTTGGTTTTCATGAATCCTCCTCTGGTACTGCTATAGACGCCAGACCGGCCCGCATAGTTCCCGCCGGTTCAATCGACGCACACCTCCTTCCCTATTGCGCACAGGGAACGGAATCTAATTTTATTTTAGCCAATGGAGGAGAAATGTCAACCATCAAAGAGGGGAATTCAGGTGGGCGGACTTATCAAAGCCTTACGCAGGTTTCCCAACCTGCGCAAGGCTTATTTCATCGCACGCTTCGACAGGGCACGACTTGTTGGCTCTTATGGTGGCGTTTCGATCGGGACCGTCGTGCCCCTACAGGTCTGGTTGCATTTTATGTAAGGGCGGACCTGCGTGTCCGCCCGGCCTGGGCCGACTTCGCGAAGGTCGGCCCCTACCGGAAATGGTATAGGAAGGTGTATTAAAAACCTTGCGAAGGTCCCCAGAAAGCGGGGATGATCCCCAAAAAGCGGGGATGATGCAGAAACCTTCCTTACAGGATACTTCGTAATCGCAAGGTTGGTTTCAATACCAATGGCTCAATGCCCGCACACCGTCCATCTCATCACAGGCACCTTGCCGCCCAGGCTGAGGTCTACCCCACCCAGGTTGTGGCTGGCCGCCGCGCTCTTGAAGGTCAGCACGCCGCTGCCCATGACTACCTCCAGGCCGTATTTCCCGTTGTAGTTGAAGGCGCTGCAGGTTATGGTGATGGAAGAATGGGTGCCGTCGGTAATGAGGATAGCCCCGCTCTCGGTGAGGGCTATACCGTTGGCGCTGGCAGTCACCTTGTTCAGCGTGATGTTGCCGGATGTCTTGATCATCATACCGTTCATCGAATTATAGGTGAACTGGTTGAGCCCGGCGGTGCCGAGGATGTTGATACCCGGCGAGCCTGTCTCCCCGTTGTTATATACCCTCACGCCGTAACCTGCACCGGTGGCATTATAGTTGGCGCTGACCCCGTTAAGGGTTGCGACGCCGGTCGGGTAAATTCCCAGGCCGGCGCCCTGGTTGAAATCGAAGCTGCTGTGAGTGACCGTGACCGGCTTCTGCTTCAGGATTTGGTACTGGTTTGTCACATAAACGCCGCTGGTACCGCCCGGCATCGCCCCGGTATTGAAGCTGGCTGTGACGTCGTTGAGCACCACGCTGCCCTGGGTATCGATGCTCATGCCATACAGGTTGTTTTTCATGCTGTTCGGCCCCAACGTGGACAGGACGGCGACATTGCCAGTCCCCACACAGGGCGCAGGCAGCAGGCAGTTATCGATCTTCACCCCATACCCGGTGCTATTGTAGTTGGCCTGCACATTGTTCAGTGTCACGCTGCCCTTAGAAAGCACGTCCAGGCCGTCCTGGCCGTTGCCCTCCACCGTGACCTTCTGGGCGGTGACCGTCTTGGGCGTGGTGGCGTTTTGGTTATCGAGCGAGATGCCGTAACCGTTGAGATTGTTGCGGGCGGTTACACCTCTGATGCTGATGTTGCCGCCCCAGATTCCGGGGCCTGCAATGCCGCTGACGATGATCAACCCATGCCGCCCGTTGTAATTGAACTGGTTGGGTCCCAGGCTGTCCTGCAGGGTCACATTGCCCTTTGCGGATCCCAGCGCGCCGCCATCGGTTGTAGCCCCCAGGTTGTAGCTGGCAGAAATATTGTTGGCAGTCACGGCGCCCATGCCTATCGCTAACAGGCCAAAATTATGGTTATAGTCGAAGGTGCTCTTGCTGATGGTGATGGTCGAGCTGGCCGGGGCAGTCAGTGCCAAGTCCGCGTTCATCAAGTTCGCCCCGTAGTCGCCGTTGTAGGCCACGACCACCGAGGTCAGCGTGATCTTGCCCCTGCTGAGGACTTTCAAGCCGCCATTGACCGTGTTATGCGAGAAGCTCGATTTGCTGACGGTCACAGCAGCCGTGCCCAAATCGTTTTCCACTTTCGCCCCGGATTTATTAAAGTCATCCACCACGCCGGTCAGGGTGACCGCCCCGTGACTGGAGATTGACAGGCTATTCGAGGTGCTGTGGTTCTCCTTCAGGAGGGTTGCTCCCAGGCTGTTCAACACGCTGACTGAGCCGCTGCCGGTGCACGTCACACCACCGTTCAAGAAGCAGTTATCCAGCTTGATGACCTCGGTGGTGATTGCATTACTAAATGCCCGCACGTTGTTGAGTGTGATATTACCCTTCGAGGCCACATTCAGCGGGATAGCGGTGGGTGCCACGCCAACCGAAAACTCGCTGTTGTTGACCGTCACCGCTTTAGCTGAGGTGGTCAGGGAATTATTCAGCGCGACCCCACCCAGATTGCCGTAGAAGTAGCCGCCATCCAGGGTGATGGCGCCCCCCGTCACGGCGGCGAGGCCGAAACCTACCATCGATGAGATGACCTGGGTGGCCGTGACCGAGATGTTGCCTTTCCCCAGGCACAAATGTGAAATGAAATCGGGAGCGCAGCCGTTCAGCCACAGGCCATACTGGTCGGCGATTGAGTTCACCCCCTTGACCGTGATGGCGCCCTTGGAGGTCACATAGCCCGCCGCACCCAGGTTGTGGGCGAACTGGTTGTTTCCCGAGGTGTTGAGGATGTTGATTGAACCGCTGCCTTTGTAGGTATGGCTGGGCAAGTCGTACAGGGCGTTGTCAAGCTCTACCCCGGCGCCGTTGTTGCTTTCGGCGCGGATGTGGTTGAGGGTGATGCTGCCCCTCGAATTCACGGTCAGGCCGGGTCCGCCAGGAGTGTTGAGGAAGGTGCTGTTGCTGACCGTGACCGTCTTGGGTGTGGCGGAGTGTTGATTATCCACGATAACGCCTAGAGAGTTGCTTTGGGCGAGGATGTTTTTGAGGGTGATGTTGCCCCCGCTGGAAATATCGATGCCGGGACCAGTATTATTCAGGAACGTGCCGCCATTGATGATAACGTTCTGGGTGGCGCCCAGCTTGACCCCGCTGATCACGTTGCCGCGGGCTTCCACATTCTGCAGGCTGATGGCTGCCGCGTTGCTAATCACCAGGCCGCGGCCGGTATCCAGGTTATCGTTGAAGCGGCTGTCCTTGACCGTGGCAGCCTTCACCTGAAGCAGGGCTCCGTCAGAATGCAGATTGTTGCTGGCTTCCACGCGGTCGAGCAGGGCTGTGCCATTGGTATTGATCCAGATTCCGTAATTTTGGTTGAGGATGAACGTGCTGTTGCTGATGGTGATGTTGCCCGTGCCGGCGGTGTTATCCAGCCTCACCCCGCTAGCGGCGGCCTTGTAGACGTTGACATTGGTCAGGTCGATGTTGCCCTTGTGGCTGGTGACGTCAATGCCGGAGCCGAAGGGGTTGCTCACCAACAGATTCTGGAAGCGTAGCGTGCCGGCGTTGTCATGAGCGGAGATGCCGTGGCCGATGTAGAAGCCATCCACGGTGAAACCCTTGAGCATGTTGGCAATGGTCAGCAGCCCGCCGGTGAGCGAGGGGCTGTTGTTGGTGGTGCCGTCCCAGGCCAGGCCGGTCAGCTTGCTCAGGTTGAGCACCGGGGTGCTGACCACGTCGACCGCGGTGAGCTCGTTCAGGGCGCCGGTGGCAAAGATGGCGCCAGTGCCGTGGTTAGTGGGGAAGGCAGCCAGGGCATGGGCGATGGTATCATAGTTGCACCAGCCGTCGCTGCATTCAGCGCCGCCGGAGCCTTTGAAATAGACATCGCCGAAGGCCAGCACGCCGGCCGTTTCTTGCGCTGCCAGCGGCAAGAGGCTGCCGTCGGGTCCGACCAGCACGGCGCCGGCCTGGGCGATGGCGTCCACGCTGAAGGCGACGGCCGCGGCATTGGCGGCGCCGTCGGGCGAACCGGTTGGTGGCTCAGCGGTGTAACTGGCGTCAGAGGCAGGCGGAGCAGGTTTATCGGCGGTAGGCGCCGATTTGGGCGACTTCTCACCTGGCGGCGGCGGTGGTTCGCCGGCCGCCAGCACGGGCGCAGGGGTGATCAGATTGGCCAGCATTGCTAGAATGACAAGGCAAGGCAGCCATAGAACAAGGTGTCTGGTATTCATATCTCCCTCCGCTGGAAAAGAAAGAGTGCTGTGATGTAAGCGTGATGGTGTGTTCCCCCTCAAGAACAGGCCCTTCCCGGTTATGTAAAGGTAAGGCGATCTGTATTCATTTTAGCTCATAGATGAATTAAGTCAACTAGTTGTGCTGAACATCACCGTGTTTTGAAACCGGGTTCCGCAGCCAGAAACCCGGTTTCAAAGCAGCTTATTATGATAGTTGACATAATCCATCTGTAGGCCAGAATATAAAAAAACTTCACTACCCCCGGCAGGTGGCGGAATTGTGCTGCAGGTGGTTTTATTGTCTTTCCTGTGAAATGAACCTTTCCCCCATATGGCGCAGAGCGCATGATCTTTTTATTTTACCCCATTATAAATGAAGTAATTCATCAAAAGTAGTAGAAATCTCATCAATCCGTCCGGTCAATTTGAGAAATTCCTATCTTTACCGCTCTTGCCAATTGCGCTTATCAACGTGTAAAATGAATATGCAGGGTAAAGATTGTCAACCCCAGTTATTTTTGGAGAAGACCGGTATTCCTCCTGCCAGGACCGTTAAGAATCATGAATTCTCATGCGGTAGAGCTCATCTCTGCGATCCCTGATGGTCTGGTCTATGTGGATCTCAAGGGGGTAATCCGGTTAATTAACCCTGCCCTGCTCCACATAACCGGTTACCGTGCAAAGGAATTGTCCGGCCGGAGCATTTCTGTTTTATTCCCAGATGAGAACATTTCGAACGGAGACCAGGCTGCTGGTGCTGACGAAGCTCACAACCTGCGGGCCTTAATCACCGGCGAAAAAGAAAGCTGGCATTCCGAGTACCGTCTTACCCACCAGGATGGGCATACCATCTGGGTGGAAGCTAAAGCCGCGCCGGTGCGGTCGGCAGAGGGTAAGCTAACCGGGTTGGCAATCCTTATTGCCGATATTTCTGAGCGCAAGCAAACCGAAGAGACTGAACACCGCGCCCGCCTGGCGGCCGAAGAAGCCACCCGCGCCAAGTCGGCCTTCCTGGCCTCGATGAGTCACGAGATCCGCACCCCGCTGCATGGCGTTGGCGGCGTGATCAGCCTGCTGCTCGAAACCCCGTTGACCTCTGAACAGCAGGAATTCGTCAATATCATCAATGTCAGCAGCGAGACGCTACTGACCATCATTAACAACGTGCTCGATTTTTCAAAGATCGAAGCCGGCCGGTTAGAGCTTGAATCAAAGACTTTCGACCTGCGTTCTACCATCGAAGAAACCCTGGACTTGATGGCCAGCCGGGCAGCTGAGAAGAAGCTGGAGCTGGCCTACTTTATGTCGGCGCAGGTGCCGGATATCGTGGTGGGTGATGTGACTCGCCTGGTGCAAATCCTGGTGAACCTTTTGAGCAATGCCATCAAATTTACCGATCAAGGCCAGGTGGTGGTTGAAGTGGCCGTTGAGAGCGTTGGCGAACCCGCGGTTGAAAGCGAAAATTATATCAACAGGTCTGAAGTACCGCTGACCACCCTCCATTTTGCAGTACGCGATACGGGCATCGGCATCCCCAAGGATAGGATAGAGCGCCTGTTCAAAGCCTTCAGCCAGGCAGACGCCTCAACCAGCCGTAAATATGGCGGGACTGGTCTTGGCCTGGTGATCAGCAAAGAATTCTGCGAGCTGATGGGAGGGAAGATGTGGGTGGAAAGTGAAGGCGTGCCGGGCAAAGGCTCTGCCTTCCACTTTACCATCGTGGTCGAGCAGGGTATGGGGGAGCATACTTCTTTGCAGTACATCGACCAGCCGCACCTGAAGGGCAAGCGCCTGTTAGTGATCGACGACACCTCCATTAACCGCATGATCATCACCCATTTTACGGATATATGGGGAATGATTCCCCGGACGACTTCCTCGACCCATGAAGCCATGCAGTGGGTCCACCAGGGAGAACCCTTTGACGTGGCGCTGCTGGATATGCAGATGCCGGGTGTAGACAGCCTGGTGTTGGCGGGTGAAATCCACCGCTCGCGTAGTGAATTACCGCTGGTGATGTTAACATCGTTGAACACACACGATTGGCAGGTTTCATCTGACTTGTTCGCAGCCCGCATGAACAAGCCCATCAAACTGGCACAACTTTACGACACTTTGACCGCTGTGCTGACCCCCGTAATTCAGGGGGTGACCAACCAACCCACCCAGGTCAAACGTCCAGTCCGCAAGCCCACTTTCGACAGTGAGATGGCGCAAAGAAACCCGATGCGAATCTTGCTGGCAGAAGACAACCATATCAACCAGCGGGTGGTTCTGTTGATGCTGGCGAAATTAGGTTATCAGGCGGACGTGGCTTCCAGCGGAGTGGAAGTGCTGGAAAAACTCAATGACCATGATTTTGACGTGATCTTTATGGACGTGCAGATGCCCGAGATGGACGGCGAAGAATCCACCCGCCGCATCCGCAGTGACCTGCCGCAAAAGCGCCAGCCTTATATCATTGCTTTGACCGCTGATGCGCTGGAAGGCCGGCGTGAATATTACCTGTCGGCAGGGATGGATGATTTCCTCACCAAACCGATGGGAGTTGAAAGCCTGGAGAAAGCCCTGTTGCATTACTGGTCCTTGCGCCAACTGGCAGCCAGTTCGGCCCGCTCTCCGGCTGTAATCGAGGTGGAAGTCCTGGCAAGTTCCGCCATTCAGCGTAGCACGGTCAATGAATGGATCAAGGCTATTGGCAGCCCGGCAGCCTTCAGGGGTGTGGTGGATGATTTCCTACAGGATTCACCCCCATTATTCGAGCAGATGGACCGGGCACTGGCAGCTCGCGACTGGAAAGCCCTGAAAAGCGGGGCGCATACGCTGCGATCGAGCAGCGGCCACATGGGCGCTGTCAGGCTGGCCAACTTGATGGGAGACCTGGAATCTGCCAGCGATTTATCGGCGGGTGCCGCCGAGCCAGTTACAACCGGGCTGCAGAAGCAGCTTGACCAGATCCAAGAGGAATACCACAAGGTATTCACCGAGCTGCAAGTGCTGCGCCAGGAACTGGGCGGAGAGTAATCCTTTCTTAACCGACAAAATTTGGGATCTGGGACGCGGCTGCGCCACGCAGACCGCTTAATTTGCCATATTTTAGACGTATAATACATGAAAGGGTTAATTTAATGAAACGAAAAATTTTCTCTCTTATATTCCTGACCAGTCTTCTGGTCTGTTTCTTATTAATCTCATCGGTAGTGCACGCCCAAGACAGCGCGCCGCAGGCAATCATTCTAAATGCGCGCGGCGAGCTGACGCCAGCCATGGCTGGTTATATCGAACGCGGCCTGCACCTGGCTGCCAGCCAAAAGGCTGAGCTGGTTATTATTCAGCTCGATACCCCCGGCGGCAGCATTGACCTGATGAACCGCATCGTGGAGGATATCCGCGCCTCTAGCGTCCCGGTGGTGGTATATGTGTCACCGCAGGGCGCCATGGCCGGTAGCGCCGGAACGCTCATCACCCTGGCCGGGCACCTGGCTGCCATGGCGCCGGAAACCGCCATCGGGGCGGCCAGCCCGGTCGGGTCCCAAGGCCAGGATATCGGTCAGACGATGGAAAACAAGGTCAAAGAAATCCTCAAGGCCACTGCGCGCAGCCTGACCCTCAACCGCCCGCCCGCCGCCATCCAACTGGCGCAAGATACCATCGAGAACGCCAAGGCGGCTTCAGTTGATGAAGCACTGCAGGTTGGGCTGGTAGACATCAAAGCCAGGGATGTGGCTGATTTGCTGAAGCAGTTGGATGGTAAGAAGGTCAAGATCAACCAGGGTGAAGAAGTGCTGCTGACCCAAAACATCCAGGTGGATGAAGTTTCACAAAACTTTATGGAAGTACTGCTCGGGCTGCTGACCAACCCGAATATTGTGTTCTTGCTCCTGACAGTTGGAGTGCAGGCCATCCTGATTGAGCTAACCCATCCAGGGACTTGGATACCCGGTTTTATCGGCACGGTGTGTGTGCTGTTAGCCGTGTATGCGCTGGGCGTGCTGCCGGTCAACTGGTTTGGTGGGCTGTTCATACTGCTGGCGTTCGTGCTTTTCGCATTGGAAATCAAAACCCCCACCCACGGTGCGCTGGCTGCTACGGGGGCGGCGGTATTCA
>Ga0315282_10005886_pt1 | contig 20730 bp, 15 predicted proteins | sample YL17G07_20_MG_FD_203693 | JGI IMG/M metagenome (GOLD analysis project Ga0315282, IMG submission 203693) | Sediment microbial communities from Yellowstone Lake, YNP, Wyoming, USA - YL17G07_20 | ecosystem: Environmental > Aquatic > Freshwater > Lake > Sediment | place: USA: Wyoming | collected... | reverse complement strand
GAAAGCGCTCAGGCCTGACCGGCACGTATAGTGATGGCCAGGGAGTCTGCGAGTAGGCGTAGCGTACATCGGATACTGTCCCGACTACTTGTCTTGGTGCCTCGCCCGAGAACTCCAGCATCCGACCAACGGCTCCTACCGGCTGAAGGCCAGGCCATACCAGGTGAAGGCCCATTTCACTCAGTATCCCAACGCCATCGGGTCGAGCGAGATCCTCCTTAGAGAAGGTGCGTCCCGCAAGCAGGCCCATACCCATTGTCTCGAAGAAATCGGCAGTTACCTGCCATCGATATGCGCGATACCCACTGTCGAAGCCGGGGCCAAACCTGTTTCCCGCGGCACCACTGATCGGCGATACGTCCGCGGCACCGGCCATCTTTACACCATGAAGATCCCGGACCACTTCCAGCACTTGCATGTACTGCTGGTACCTCGTTTGGTCGTCCTGCGCCGGAGGAAGCAGGACATTGACAGAATAAAGGCCCTCCGGTCTGAATCCGACATCTGTGCTCTCGAGTCCTATGAGGCTTCGTGCGGTGATAATGGCTCCTGCCACGAGAACCACGCTCACAGCCGCTTCCAGGGCGAGAAGGCTGCGGCCGCCGCGTAGCCGACCACCCGCACTGCGGCTGGCGCTATGCTGCGGCGCGGACAGTACGTCTACCCTCGCCAGGCGCAGGCACGGCAAGATGCCTGCGAGCAATGCGGAGAGTGTGGCTGCGAGGATTGAGAATCCAATCACACGTGCGTCGTACGCCGGGGCGGCATATCGGCTGAACAGAGGAGGAATTAGCGCCTGAAGCCCTTTGCTCGCCCAAACAAGCGCGAGGAGGCCCATCAGTGTGCCGAGGAACGACAGAATCAGGCTCTCGACCACCGCTGTCCGCATAAGGCGAGACACCGAGGCACCGAGCGCCACGCGCACCGCCGCCTGATGTTGGCGCGACCTCCCGCGGACGAGCAGAAGGCTCGCCAGATTTGCGCAGGCCACTAACAGAACAAGCGCGGCTGCAGCGACGATAAGCCACATGTACGATGCGTAAAAACCGAACAACGCCGTCTGGAGCGGAATGAGCCGCATCACCAGTATTGGCGCTCCGGGCTTCGGCGCCGGTTCGGACTGCTTCAAACGCTCAACACGGCTGTTGATCTCTGCCTCGACGGCAGTGGAAGCGATCCCGGGTCTGAGTCGCAAATAGGGTCGTGGCAACCGCGCTCCAGGAGGAGCCGATTCCAGCGTGTCGGGTTCGAGAGCCAGTCCGTCCGACGTTGGATCCAGAAAGCTCGATGCCGGAATGAAGCCCGCTGGGAGGACGCCGACGATCTCGAAAGGATTGCCGCCTGTCCACAGGGTGCGTCCGATGATATCCGGTGCGCCGTTAAACCTCCCTCTCCATGAGTCGTAGCTAATCAGGACCTCTCTGCGATTCGCCTTTGCATCCTCTCTGGTGAAGTCGCGTCCCATGAAGGGCCGGACACCGAACACGGCGAGCGTATTGAACGACACAGATGTCAGCCGAATCCTGGTTCCCTCGACAGCTTCGCGAGACATCGAGTACGAAGTTGTGAAACCGGCGACGCAACCGTCGACGACTCCCGACAGGTGGCGCGACTCGATTACATAGGAAGCCGGCATGGTGACGTAGGTCCGATCGGTTCCCGACTCGTATTGCCCCATTTGAAAGATCTCGTTCGGATGGTCGTACGGCAATGCCCGGAAAAGAGTCCGATCGACCGATGAAAACACGGCAACATTTACGCCGATGCCGAGCGCAAACGTCAGGGCTGCGCCGACGGCGAACCACGGCGCGCGCAGGAGGGATCGAAAGGCATTTCGGACGTCGTACGTCAGCCCGGCGATCAAATTCCGTCCCATTTGCGCGCCCCAAGCGACCGGTTGACGCTTGACCATATGCTCAACCCTCCTGAGTTCGTCCATGAGCTTCCCGCCTTGGCCCCACTCGACCTGGATTGCCTGATGCGCGTCTTCGTGCGTCGCACCGCCACGCAGCAGTTCCTGATACCGATCCTCAAGATGTTGAGCCAGCTCCTCGATGATCTCCGCCTCGCGCGTGGGCTCAAGATTCAATCCTGCGAGACGTTTTCCAATCTCTTCCTCCCACTCAGGCATGCTCGGCCTCCGTGATGCGATTGATCGCGTTCACAAAAGCCTTCCAGCCCCGCCGCTGTGCCGCCAAGACCACTCGTCCCTCTACCGTCAAGCGATAGTATCGCCGCCGGCGCTGGCCAGCCTTCTCAACCCATCGGCCCTTGATCCAACCGCGCTTCTCCAACCGGTAGAGCAGGGGGTAGAGCGACGCAACGTAGAAGCGGACAGTGCCGTGCGAGCGTTGCTCGATGAGCTTGCTGATTTCGTAGCCGTGCCGGGGCCGGCCCTCGATCAACGAGAGGATCATAAGCTCGGCACTCCCCTTTTTTAATTCGCGGTCAAATATCTTGGTATTCATAGGTGGCATGGCAACATATTAAACATCCACATATCGCGGGTCAAACAAAAACCCACAGAGGAAATCAGATTTCTCAATCCAGTCCGGTGGCATTCGAGAAAGAGAGGTAACTCTCGTGTGGAACGGCAGGAGTCGCTTCAAGCTTGGCCTGCGTCCCAAACCCTGGGCGCAGCGGCACGCGGATTTACTGTGAGTATGGGGAAAACATTCGCGAGGACCGGTTTGAGATACATCATAGATCGGTCCGGACCATTTTACGATTATCCGCATAATGGTCTTTACCGGCCTCGCGTCTCCTGATACAGTGAAGCATATGAAGCGCGTCTATGAACTGGTGCTGGCAGAGCATCTCGAGCGTGAGAGACAGATGGCCTTCCTCACGGGACCACGCCAGGTAGGCAAAACCACAACCGCGCGCACGAGCGCCGGCGAGCACCGCTACTTCACTTGGGACCGGCAGGCCGATCGCATGATTCTTGCCCGTGGACCCGACGCAGTTGCTGCCGATCTCGACCTTAAGATGTTACGGCGCGAGCGGGTCCATGTCGTTTTTGACGAGCTGCACAAGTACGCAAAATGGAAGTCTTTCCTGAAAGGCTTTTTTGATGTTTACGGTGGGAGCACTCGCATCCTCGTTACGGGCAGTGCGCGCTTGGGTTATTTCCGCCGAGGTGGAGACAGCCTGATGGGCCGCTACTTCCTTTACCGCATGCACCCCCTTACTCTGGCGGAGGTCTCGGGCGCGGTCCTGCGTGAACACGAGATAGGGCCACCCCATTTGATATCGAAGGATTTGATAAAGCAACTCATCACATTCGGTGGGTTCCCCGAGCCCTTTCTTCGGGGTTCGATGCGTTTTTACAGCCGATGGAAGCGGCTTCGAATGGAATTGCTGTTCCGCGAAGACCTCCGTGATCTGACGCGCATCCAGGAAGCCGGGCAGGTACAAGTGCTGGCAGAGAACCTGGCCTATCGTGCTGGCCAGCTTTTGAATTATAGTTCCCTGGCTACGGAGGTGAACGTGTCGGTGGACACGGTCTGCCGCTGGCTCGCTGCGCTCGAAGCCCTGTTCTATTGTTACACAATCCGCCCTTGGTATCGCAATGTGCCGAAATCGCTTCGAAAGCAGCCCAAGGTGTATCTGTGGGACTGGAGCCTGGTGCCGGACCCGGGTAGCCGCAGTGAGAACTTTGTCGCCTCGCACCTGATGAAGGCAGCTCACTGGTGGACTGACATCGGGCTGGGGACTTACGATCTCTTCTTCGTGCGTGACAAGGCGAAGCGCGAAGTGGACTTCCTCGTTACCCGCAACGGTAAACCGTGGCTGCTTGTAGAGGTGAAATCCAAGGATCGAACGCTGGCCGGGCCCCTGGCCTATTTTCACCGATGTCTGAAGACGGAATACGCCTTTCAGGTTGGCTTGGACCTGGATTACGTTGACCGCGATGCCTTCGAAGCGCGCGCTCCTGTCAGGGTACCGGCCGCGACTCTGCTCTCACAACTCGTCTGATGTCCCGGCGCCGGTCCCAACCGCGCGCTCCAGCCGGTGAGAGCAAGGAGCAAGGTGTCAGGCCTTGAGCGGTTTGAAATTCTTCTTGGCCAGTTCCTGGATGTCCTGAGGTAGCCGATGTAGTGTCGCCAGAAACCTGCTGTCGTCCGGTGGTTCACAGCGGGCGAGTTCGGCCGGCGGCAATATCTTTCTCGGCCTCTTGGATAAGTTTGTCAAGACGGCCTGCCTTCAGGTCTTCTTCAATTTGCTTGTCCCACTCCGTCTGTTTCAGCTCAGCAAGAATGACCTCAGCTATCGCCTCCTGCTTGGCAGGAGGAAGCCGCTTGACTTTGTTAATGGCTTCCTTGAATAGTTTCACCATAACAGCATCGTTATAGGCATTTGCGTTGCGGTTCACAAGTCTTTGCCGCCACCCTGATTATGGCGAACAACCGGCAAAGCCGCGCGCGTAGCGAATGGATTTATCAACGCCGCTAGGCCGTTGCGGCCTGGCGGGGGTTGATCACGCGAAACTCGGTACCGGCCACCAGTGTTCTGCCCGAGATCCTGTCAACGACTTTGATCTCCAAGGTGTATATGCCAGGGTCCAGGTTCTGAACCGGAAGGGCATATACAATGACGACTCGTTCGTTGGAGGCAAACTGAACCCCCTTTCGCGCGTCGCCGACGGTTTGCAAAACCATGTTGCCCGACTTGATGGCGAAGGAAATGTCCAGCGACGGTTTCAGCGTGGCCGGATCGATCGTCGCGTTGTAGATCTGCAGATATGGAATCAGGAACTGTCCATTGGTGTACTCGGACCACACGTTCGGTTGCGCCTTCATGCCGCCAATAACAAATGGTTCCCGCTGAACCCCGCTCGGGGGGAACGGCGTGATCCTTGACGCCAGTATGATGCTGCTTGCCTGCAGGGAGTCGTCTTCGAACTTGGGGACTCTTATCCCATATCTCATCGCACTGCGATTGCCGTTGTTGAGGTCCGTAAGCACCAGGTCCAGCCGATAGCGCTCCCCGGGCTTCAGAACGAGCATCTTCTGGTAAATGGACCGGTTGGTCTTTCCCTGTGCAAGCAAATCATCGGTGTAATCGGCTGAGATCGTGTCCTCGAACTCGGCTGTGATCACGCCCGTATGGGTGTATACCTGCCCTTGGACCATGACTCGGGCTTGGTTGGATTGCAATTGCTTTTGGAACTGAAGATTCTTGTCTTCGAGCCCTATGGTAATAAGAACGAGAACCTTGTCTGCTGAAATGCGGATGAAGTCGGTCCGGATTGCGTATGGGAGCTGGGATTCATGCGGGAGCAAGGCAGGGCTTTGGGTATTGGTAGCTTGTGTCGCGACGCCTTGGATGGGGCTTTTGTCCAAGGCAAAGTTCCCGTCGAAATTCTTGTCCACAAACTCGATCACGACATCATCCCCAATCCCGTCGATATGGCGATAGCGCCAGCGCTCAAAGGGGTAGACGCTCGTTGCACCGCCGCCTTGCCAGTACTCACGTTGGAAAGTGCCCCCTGAGGGGTGCATTTCCTTCCCATCGGGCTCGCCATACAGAATGTAAATGCGTCCCCGGTCGGTTCTCCACCCCGGGATGCCGCAAGCGAAGTGCTGGTTAGCATAGGCTAGCCGGCGATAGTGCTCGGTCTTAAAAGCATTGCCGGGTTCACGCGGATCCGGATTTCGGCGCGCCCAGAACTGCTCGATAAACTTCTGCCTGGATGACCGAGTGCGAGCCCTGACTCTCGTATGGATTTTGGCCACCTTGCTGCCCATCGCGGCCTGCGACCCGGTCCGTGGCATTGACCTGCGCCATCGCGGCTGTCAGCGCCGGCATGGTTGGCTGGCCGGGCAAAGTAGCCTGATCTCGCACCAGCCTGCAAGTGGCGGGGACGACGATCGCAGCGCCACAGAGTACCGTGACAAAAGCCAGGCGGGTCCGCGAGAGCGCGGGACTCCGGTCGGCAGTCAGGATCCTCCGGATGCGCACTGCGAGCGTACTGCCGTCGATAGAGGAACTCCAGATCGCGACCAGCGCGCCGCCGTGCTTTAAGGAGCGAGCCAATTCGAGCATGAGCTCAGCATACTTGCCGGGGTTGTGGCCGCGCGAGAGCACGGTCTCGTCGCAAGCTTGTTCCGCCAGCGCGGCTAGTTTGCGGCGCAGCCACCAAGCCAGCGGGTGAAACCAGTAGAAGCAGCGGTTCAACATGGCGAACCACTCCACGAGCGGATCGCGGCGGACCACGTGCTCCCGCTCGTGCGCGAGGACCGCATCAAGTTGTTCGGGAGCCCAGTTCTTGGATTGCATGGGCAGGAGAATTCGCGGGCGCAGCAAACCAACCGTCAAAGGAATCGTGCACTGGGAACTGAAGAAGATCCTGTCATTCCGAGTAGCATTGAGAGCCAGCCGAAGGGCAAGCACCATGCCCACAAGCAGGCCGGCCATCAGGGTGCAAAATCCGATCAGGTAGAACGTCGCGGCGATCTCAAATGCGCTCAATCCCGACGATGACTGCTTATTACCGGGAGCCGGTCGCAGCGAATCGGCGGGTACAGCAGCGCCAGGGACGGCCGCCACTTCGACTGGAGTGATCTCAGCGGGCTTTGAGGATGCCTTCCGTTCTGGTGAGAGGCTCGAGAGTTCTTGTGGCTGCAACACCGGCCCTGGCGGAAGGATAGGGACTGCTATCCTGGGCGCCCATAGGGAAAGGGCCGGAAGGAAGAGCATTACCACGAGGACGCCGGTCCAGGCGCGGTGCCGGATCGCCGGAGACTTCACCCGCGCCGCCCAGAGAACACTTGTCACGGCGAACGCGATTACGGTCGCCCGTACTGAACTTTCGACAAGAACTCTGAGGATGGCATCCGTTTACTCGCTCTCTCTCCGACGCTTCCGGGCCAGTTGCGCGAGCCGGCCCAGCTCGTCATTAGTCAGGATCTTTGCGTCGACCATGCCGGCGACCAGCTCCTGCACTGAACCCCGGCAGAAGCGATCGATGATTTGCCGCACTGACCTAGCTGCGGGGCTGCGTGGCGGCTCCTTGGCCCTATAGGCATACGCGCGGCCCTCACACTCGTGAGACAGGTAGCCTTTCTTTTCCAGTCTGCGCAGCATCGTGCGCACGCTCGATTCCTTGAGCTTGCGGGCCGGGGCGAGCGCCCCATGAACGGCCTCGACGGAAGAGGGCCCGCGGCTCCAAATGGTCTGCGTGATTTCGTTCTCGAGGTCCGTAAGGGACGGTGGGACCCTCGGTGCTGTATCGCTACGTTTTGTCATGGTGCGTTCTGTGCCGTTAGAACTCGTTCAACGCAAGAGAAATCTTGCAGGCAATGATTCACGTGAAGAGTCTCTGTGCCGCGACAGGTACTGAACTTGCTATCAGGTGGGTCCGGGCTTCAGCCCGGACACGGGGCCTATTCGCAGCGTGCAGCTAATGCGCGTGACTGATTGTCTAGCTAAGATGCCCGCATTGCAGCGATCTGCCTTGGTTTCTGCTACGTGTCCGGGATAAATCCCGGACCCACTTGTAAACCACGCGAAGGCAACTCGCTGCGAACAATAGGGGGTCGGCGCGCCACCAGCGCGGCGCGCCGGCGATAAGGACGGCTATTTGAACAACGGATCGGGGAGGATGGTCATCTTCTTGGTCTCGACGTCCTTCCCGTCCACGGTCAATGTGACTTTGTAGACTCCGTTTTCAACCATAGCGCCGAAGCCGCCGCGACCTCCGCCTCCGGCGAAGGCGGCGCCGCCGCCACCGCGTCCGCCGCCGGCGGCTGCCTGAGCGGCGGTCACTCTATTCAGACCCCAGAACACCTTCTGCAGGCCCCTTTTGTTGCTGGGTGTGAAGTCCGCGATCGCATTGCCTTCCAGATCCTTGATGGTCACTTTCACGTTTTGGGCGTCCGCCTTCAGGTAGTAGTAGATGTTCGCGCCATTGGGCGGATTGTCGGCCTTGGTCAGTTCGCCGAGCGTGTCGCCGCGCATCTCCAAGCGGTTCCAGCGAATCGCATTTTTGATGTCAAACAGGTAGGCATCCTTCTGGAAGACTTCCGGCTTGAACTCCTTGATGGGGCCGATGTCGGCGACGTAGAAGCCGCGGCCATAAGTGCCGATCGCCATTTCGCGGTCCCGCTTCTGGATTGCCAGATCCCGGATGGTGACGTCGGGTGCAGCAGCCCCGAACCGCGTCCAGGTCTTGCCTTGGTCGATCGTGACGAAAATGCCGTAATCTGTCCCCAGGTAGAGGACGTTCGCATTGTCGGGATCCTCCTCGACATCATAGATCGGGTTGTTCATGTCTTGCGAAATGTCCGTCCAGGTCTTGCCCAAGTCCTTGGTGACGAACAACCAGGTCTTGTCTTCATTGTGCGTACGGTAGCCGCTGAAGCCCACGTAGCAGGTGTTCTCGTCGAACGCCGACGGAACCACTCTCTTGACCCAGCGGTCGTACGGAATGAGATCGCCTTTGATGCCCGGCTTGGGTTTGCCGTTGGCGTCGTAGAACTGGTCCGTGATGTTCACCCAGGTTACGCCGCCGTTGGGCGACATCTGCACGTTGCCGTCGTCGGTGCCCACCCAGTAGAGGCCGGGCTTCTTCGGCGATTCTGCAAATGTGTAAATGGTTGCCCACTGGAGGTTGGTTTTTCTCGATTCGGCGAGCTTCGCCTTGTCAGCCTTGGTAAGGTCGGGGCTGATGGTGACGAACGTGCCGCGATCCCCATGGCTCAGCGAACGGTGGACGTACTGAGAGCAGATATAGACTATGCCCGGATTGTGCGGCGAGAGAACAATGGGCGCATTCCACTGATATCTTGTCTGACTCATGCCGGACGCTGTTTGCTCGCTGGTAAGGCGGACGGTCATCGAAATTGTTTCACCGGTCTTGAGGTTCTTTCGGCTCGAAGCGCCAAACTGGCTCTCGTAGTAAACATATTCCGGATTCCACCAGTCGCGGACGACCACGAAACCGTCGCCCGTGGGCAGATAGGTCCAATCCTCGCCGAACATGCCGTAGCTGTTGCGTGTCTGCGATGGCCCGAGCCAGCACCCGTTGTCCTGAGTTCCGCCCATGACGTTGTAAGGCTGCTCATTGTCGACGGAGACATCGTAGAACTGCTGAGCGCTGATCTGATTCTTCTGGCTGAAATGCTTGCCGCCGTCCCACGACTCGCAGACACCGCCGTCATTCCCATCCAGGATATGGTTGGAATTGAGCGGGTCCATCCACACGACGCGGTGATCGACGTGCGTCGGCATTGGTGTCACTCGCGCGGTATCCCAGCCGGCCGCTTCGATGGTCTTGCCGCCGTCCCTGGATATGGTAGTGTTGGTGTCGCCGCAAATGACGACCTGGTCGTTGTTCTGATCGACGAGGATCCGGCCGTAATAGCCGCCTTCGGTCTGGTTGACCTGGATCTGTCCCGCGCCCCCGCCGCGAGCCCCTTGAGCTTCGGGGCTGGGCATCTTGTATTCCGTCATCATTTTCCAAGTTTCGCCTTGGTCATCTGTACGGTAGATGGCGCCGTCACGCCTGACCGGCTGTAGGACATTGAGAACGCCGGCATACAGAATGTCGAGCACGTGCCGGTTCTGGATTTGGGACCGGCCCTTCGCCTCGGTGGAATCAGGCGCTGCAGCCGGTTTCTTCATCATCTTCTCGACTTCGCTGATCGACTCTATGAGGCTGGTATTCTGCGCGTAGATCTTGCGAGCCGCCTGATTGAGCTTGGCGATATCGATGCCGTTCTTGGCCAGAAAGTCCTTGTCGCCGATCATCTCGTTGAGCTTCGAGACCAGATCGCCCTCATTTGCGGGCGCGATCGGCGTGAACTTGGGCGCGAGCTTGGCGATGTCCGGGTTGATCTTGAAGGCCTTGAACCGGTCAAAGGTGACATCTTCTGGAAACAGAGCAGTTCCCATGGCAGCTCCGCCAAATCCTCCTCCGCCACCGCCTCCTCTCCCGCCGGCTCCGGCAGCGCGGAAGTTCGCGGCGCCGTCGCGTTCGTTGAAGCCGATGCTCACACCCTGATCGAGACGGGCGTAGATGATGTTTGGATTCTTTTCATAGATGGCTAGCCCCGTGCGCCCCAACTCGGTGTCGGTCGGGAGACCGTTCTTCAGCAGTTTCCAGCTCTTGCCGCCGTCGGTAGTTTTGTACAGGTTGTTACCCGGCCAGCGGTCGTAGTAAGTCCAGGCGCGGCGATACGTCTTGTAAGCCGCGGCGACTATGACGTTTGAATTGCGCGGGTCGATCACGAAATCCGCTACGCCGCGATCCTTTGCAACCGAAGCGAAAATGTTCGTCCAGGTCTTGCCGCCGTCGGTGCTCTTGTACAGGCCACGCTCGCAGTCCATCTCGTTGTCGTAGAGCTTGCCCTCTGCCGCGACAAGCACGATGTCCGGATTCTTGGGATCGACCTCGACTCTAGGAATGAAGAAACTCTTCTCCAGACCGATATGAGTCCAGGTCTTGCCGGCGTCCGTCGATTTCCACATCCCGTTGCCGTGTGTGCTGGAGCGGGCGTGCATCGGCTCGCCGGTTCCCAGATAGAGAATGTCCTGGTTGGAGGGCGCTATGGCCATCCACCCCATGCTGAGCGTTCCGTAATGATCGAAGATCGGATCGAAATGCGTGCCGCCGTCCACGGTTTTCCAAAGACCGCCACTGGCTGTGAGAACGTAATAGGTCTGGCTCTGCCCGCGAGGCACGGCAAAGCCGGTGATGCGTCCAGAGAACGTCATCGGACCGATCCATCGCCAGGTGAACTGGTTCAGGTCATCGGTGGTGAGCAGGCTTTGGGGATTCTGGGCGAAGCTCAGCACCCCCAGAAGGCAGATCATTGTCACGAGAAAGAGTGACCTCCATGATGATCTAAACACCGGTACCTCCTTTGAAAAATAGTGCGTGTCCCGTTCCATTGTTGCAGTGAAACTCAACGATTATATCCGCACCTGATTCAGGCGGATACAGATTTTCGAAGCTCTCGCCGGTCGGCTGCCTAAGCTGGATTATTCGTGAACACGATGCGCCAAATTGTCGTTTGACCCATACAGAGCCGCGAGCGTGAGCGAGCGGGTGGATTATCCATTTTTTCATTCTGTGCCAGGCGCGTGTCACGACCCGCTCCCTGACGGCCGCGGCTCTGAAGGACATCAGCGGGCCGGCGACAGGATCAGCTTCTCTTCAGCGACCGACTCCACCTTTCTGAGGTTGAAGAAAACCGGAAAGTATTTCCCGGTCGCCCACATCTGGAAGAGGTCGCGATAGTGCGGATTGTCCGGATCCCCGCTTTGGCCGGGGGTGTTGGTGCCGACGGAATTGTCCCAGTTTTCAGTGTCGGCAATGATCCGGAAGGACGCTCCGGACGTCTGATTGTTGCCGTTGCCGGTTGCGTTCACGGTTACCGCATATCCGCCACGCGGCAGCGGCCCGACGTCCAGCCTGGCACGCAGGTCCGCGCTGACTGACGCGCTCAACGGGTGGTAGATCGTGATGTGATGATATTTCTCCTGCCCGTACTGCCATTTGCTCATGTCCGGTCCCAGTTGCTTGGTCAGCTCGGCGACCGCGTCACTGAGGCAGCGAACCAACAGGGCGTCCCTGCCACTCGTAGGATCTTTGCCGAAGCGCCCATCGGGAGCGGCCAGCCAGTCGATCATTCTTTTCAGGTTGAGTCCTCCGAGCAGCCTGCGCGCGCCCGCAGGCACGAGAAGATCGGCCACACTGCTCTGGAGACGCCGTTCCCAGGCCGCATAGACAGCGGCAGGGACGGAGTCCTTATCGAGGACATAGTCACAGTGGAGGAGCAGGTCGCGTGCTTTAGCGGCTTCGGCGTCAGGAATTGCCAAGTCCCGGAGCATGGGAACGAGGTTGCGCGCGGTGACCGATAATTCGTCCTGTTGGAGCTTCATCATGTCCACGACGGTGAACTTCCGGCCGGATCCGAGAAATTCATCGATGCGCACGGCCCTCAGCTCGTCGCCCCAGGTATAGTGCAGCGCCTCGGGATAGGGATAACCGTCGGGGACCATGTAATTGTTGGCGGTCCTGATATACCCGTTTGCTGGGTTCAGCATGTGGGGCAGCGCCTTGATGGGAAGATATCCATCCCATTCGAAGCGCCCGTCGCCGGGGACCGGCACGAGGATCCAGTGCCAGAGCCGGTTCGCCGGGACGAAACCAGGACAGTTCCTTCACGGCCTCCGGTCCCAACAAAGCAACGGCGCGGCCGTAGTTCAGCTCTTGAGAGGTGTTCCCGAGCAAACCCTGGTGCCGCGAGATCACTACCTCCGGCGTCCACTTGCCAGGTTTGATGCCAAGAAGCCGGAATTCGAGAGGAAGAAGCTTCGGATTGCGCTCCGTTTCCGCGATGTAGGCATTGATGCCGTCGACAAAGGCGTTGACGATCCGCTCTCCATGAGGGTGATAGAAGTACAGCTCCTGCTTCAGGTCGCCCCGAAACCGGTGCAACCTGGCGCCGGTGTCGCGCTTCAGCTCCCTGCGTCCCAGGATCTCCGCAACCGTGCCGGTGGCCTGACGTCTCCAAATCTCGAGCTGAAAAAGACGCTCGCGCGGCGTTGTATCCTTGCGCGAAGAACAGACCTCCCTCGTTCTTTGCATAAATACGCGAGATTCCCCAGCGGTCTTTGATGATCTCCACTGGCTCGTTCAAACCGCCGATGGGCGACTCCTGCCGCGCTTGGATTCGAGGAAGTCCGGCCAAGCTTGCCAGACCACAATCAAGGACAAAGCTGTCACACGCGAGAATTGCATGGGACCTCCGATAAGGTTCGACACGAAAGGAAGCTTGCGCGGGCGCATCTTGTCACACACCCGAGAGGTGCGTTATCGGATGTGTTCAGGCGATTCGTTTCGCTCGCGGAGCAAGAACGGAGAATCATCGGGATCGGAGCCGGGATCGCAATCGGTGTCGTGATTCGAAATCCCGCCGAACCAATGAGCGTCAGGATTAAGATCACCTATGAACCAATAGCGATACCGAAAGCGACGCCGATTCCGATTCCGACCCCGAGAGCTAGGTACGCCCCGCTTTGCGGACCGAGCCGAAGCTGAGCCTTCTAGGCGTGGTCGATTACTTTCCGCGCACCTTACGTCGCCAGCATGGCCGTCACAGCGTCGAGGAGCAAGACTTGGAAAAGGCATCCGAGTACTATGGGCTTGGCGGAACTTGGGGTTTCCGCTTTGAAGATGGGAGCGAACAGGGAATCGATCAGGGCAGCCCGTTCTGCAGGCGCCATCTCGGGACGCCTCGCAGCGGAAAAGCGCCAGAGGTGAGCCCGCAATTGCCAGGCGACCTGCTGGAAGAATGCTTCGAGCTCTCGATTGTAGGCCTTGACGTACTGGCGGCTGGCCAGGACCGTGAGAGCTTCGCTGAAGCCGCCCACCAGCACCCGTTCCAGCAGCTTTTTGCCGGCCCCGAGCACGTTCTCAGCAACCACCCCTGCGACGGCTCCCATGTCCATCTTCGAAGCCAGCTCGGCGAAGTGGTGTGCTTCGAGCTTGCTCTCCAGGCCCGTCAGGTAGCTATGAAAGTCTCCCAGCAGTGACAGTGCCGTTGTGATGCGCTCGCGCGCCAGAGGGGAATCCGCCTTTTCTTCCCATGACAGCAAAACGCTCTGCAGGGAAAGGAGGTCTGCGGGTGTGGGCTTCGTCAGGATGCACTGCAATATCGGCGCCGGATCCACGGCCGCATCCTATTTGTATTGTCTTGCGGTGTCAATATTCTCCACACACTTCGGGGCCAAGGTTACAAGTCTCAGGGGCTCTCTATTCCCATCCCGGTGTTTTTGCATCCTGGCGGTTTTTTCAAGCCCCGGACCGGAGCTTTTCTTTGATGCGCTCGGCCGTCAGGGGCAGTCGGTTCAGCCGGACGCCGGTGGCATCAAACAGCGCGTTTGCCATCAGACCGCCCATGCATGTGATGGGCGGCTCTCCGCCTCCCCGAGGTTCCAACTCAGGATTGTTGATCAAAACGGTCTCTATCTCCGGCACCCATGAGAAACGGGCGATTTCGTAAGTGTTGAAGTTCAGGTCCTTGATTTCTCCTCCGGTGAAGTGGATCTCCTCGGCCAGACAGTATCCCAACCCCATGGTAACTGCTCCCTCGACCTGCATCCGCACTCCCTCTGGATTGATTACCTGACCCATATCCTGGGCAAGCACGATGCGATGGGCCTGGATGCTGCCGGTATCCTTGTTCACGCTGATTTCTGCCATCGCGGCCACATAGGTATCCAGATAGTCCAGGCAGACGACTCCGTGGCCCCGTCCGCTGGGCGCCTTTGAAGGCTTCCAGCCGAACTTTTCAGCTGCGGCGTTCAGGACTCGGATCATTCTCTTGTTCGTCAGATTCTTGAGGCGAAACTCCACAGGGTCCACGCCGACCTTTGCAGCCATGACATCGATGTGGGACTCTCTGGCGAAGATGTTGGTGTTGCTGCCGGGCCCGCGCCAGGCTCCGGTGCCAAACGGATGAGCGCTCGGAGCGCCCCGCATCGTTCCACGGGAGACTGTTCGCTGGTGCGGAATCTCATAGAAGGCCTCGGAACTCCGCTCGCCGGCGAAGAGCACCTGATAGTCCCAGAATACGATCTGGTTGGAGGCATTGAGGCCCGAGCTTATCAGGACGACCGCAGCGGGTTGAAATGTGTCATAAAAGAATTCCTCCTCCCGCGTCCACGCAACCTGGACAGGCCTGCCCGCCATCTTGGCCAGCCGCGCAGCCTGCACCGCCTGCGCAATCTGACTCTTGCCGCCGAAACCTCCACCCACGAACGGAGTGATGATGCGGACCTTTTCTGCGGGCAGCCCTAAGACCTGAGCGATTTCGCCTTGAGCGGGGAAGGGTCTCTGCGTGGAAATCCAAACCGTCGCGCCGTCACCTTCAATCTGGGCCAGGGCAGTGTGAGTTTCCATTGCCGCGTGGGCGACGTAAGGCGTGAGATAGGTTTCTTCAAACTTCAACCGGGCGAGTTCGCGGCCTCTTGCCAGATCCCCCTTTTCGACGATGACGTTGCCCTGCGGCGCGGCCGCGTCCAGCAGGTGCTTGAAAATGGTCTCTTCGTTGATTTTCGAGTCAGGCAGCTCGAACTGGGCCTTGATCCGCGACACGGCCTCCAGCGCCTGATCGGGCAGCTCATGGAGTACAGCCACGAAATCTCCATCTTGCAGCACGCGGGCCCCCTTGATTTCATTCACTGCGGAGGTATCGACGCTCTTCAATTTGGCGCCGTGGACCGGAGGTCTCAAGACCCTTCCGTACAGCATATCGGGCAATCGAATGTCGCCGGCGAACTGCGTTTTTCCCGTGACCTTGTCCTTCAAATCCGGGCGCGGGAGGGGCTTCCCACAGGCGATAAATTCCGAGGGGGGTTTTAAGCCGGGCTTTTTGGCCAGATGTCGCTCGATCGTTTTCCCCTTTGCCAGAGCGCCATAGGACACTCGCTTCTCGGGATTGGTCTTGTCCCTGACCACTCCGTCCCTTGCTGCCAGGCGCTCCTGTGGAAGGTTGAGGCTTTCGGCAGCCAACTGGATCAAGACCTCTCTTGCTTCAGCGCCCGCTGCTCTCAACGCCGGGCCAAAGTACCGCACGCTCCGGGAGCCATTGGTCCCTCCGTCCCATGGGCAGAGCTTGGTATCTCCCATCACCATGCTGACGGAGCTGTAGGAAACCTCGAGTTCCTCGGCAAGTATTTGGGCCAGAGCCGCAATGATCCCTTGTCCCATTTCAATCTTGCCCGTGAAGCAGGTGACCCTTCCGTCCTCGCCGATTCTCAGATATGCGTTGAAATCCTCGGGATAGCCCCGCGCGCCCCCGCGCGCCTGTTCTTCAAATGGAAAGAGTTCTTCGATCGAGAAGAAGACATAAATGCCGGGCCCGAGGAGCTTGAGAAACTCCCTGCGGTTTAATGTGAGGGTAGGAACGGCCTCGGCGACATCAGGATTTTCAATCTCGACAGTTGTCATTTCGCTTTCCCCCGGCTGTTGCCTTTTCGGCGATTTTACCGCAAAAGGAACTGGTGTCAGTCACCGTTTTTCGATTTAGATATCTTGCGGGAGGGATCGAAGGCGAAAAACGGTGACTGACACCAAGCCATCAGTAGCCGCCGAAGCGTGGGTTCACGACGTTGCTGAAGATCGAGCCGAAGGTGTAACTGAAGCCAATGGAGGCGAAGTAGCTGTAACTGGTTGCAAGCTGGGTCCGGCGCAGCAGCACTTCCTCGAGGGTTGCTCCGCCTTTGACCAGCGACAGCTGATCATGGATCCTGGAAAAACTCCCGTATAGATTAAATGAGAGGCCTTTGAAGAGCCGGAGCGACAGCTCCGAATATGTTTCCAGGTGATTCTTGCTCAGGTCGTGAAAATAGTGAAAAGCTTCAAAGGTGTTGCTGATGGTCCCCCACTTTTCTTTGAGTTCGAGGGTGACGGAGAAGGTTTGTCCCCACAACCTTTCGGAGGTCTTGTCGTAGATGGTTTCCTCGCGGTAGCGGTACGAGTTAAATCCGGGCTTGTACAGAAAACGGAGCTGCCGCCGCGTGGATTCCGAATACGGGAACAAATCGTACTCGATAGCGGGCGCCGGATTCAGGTTGAGCTTGAGGTTGCTGTAAGTTGATGAATTGGCTTTAAACCAGGATCCTACGGACCAGTGGTTGCTGATGCTCTTGACTACGAGAATATTGAGAGACTGGCTTCTCGAGCTGCTGATGATGTCACCGTCAGGCATCGAGAACCGATCCGTGCTTTTGTTTGACGAGATCGAGGTTTTGATCTTCCAAGCAGGAGTTACGCGATTCGCAGATACGGAGCCATAGAGCGACATGTAGCGCGAGGACTTCTCCCCATTGAAGAAGCCGTTTGCACTCAAGGAAAAGACCCAAAAATTCCATTTGTCGACCACCGATGTGGGCTTTGCCTTGCCCGCAAGAGAAATCGAGATGCGATCTGCGATCGGAGTCTTGCCGACATAAGAAATCAACCCCATCTTCAGAACCCCGACCAAGCCCTTCCTGACCTCGTCGTCCGTGTCCGTCTTGTTTGAAACATACTTGAAGACATCATCGTGACCGGCGAATTCTTTTTGGCCGCTGAAGGTCAGCGTATATTCGGTTCCGCCACTTCCCGTGGGCTGGGTGGTGACAAGCACGTGAACCTGAGCTTCTTTCCTGTCTCGTACGTAGTTCACGAATATGATTTCAGTCCTGATGTAATCGACATCGCAATAGTTGCAATCGAGGAAAACTTTTGGAGCTGATTTCTTGAGAGCCTCGATGTCTTCCTGCTGATTCTGGGAATAGCAGAGGGCTGCGGGAGCACAAAAAACCACGGTGAATAGCAGCATCAAGCCCAAAACACTTTTCATAATGGAACACCTTTCGTGACGGTCCGCGTGAATCCTAAGAAAGACGAACTACCGGCTCTTATGTTGAGTCAGGAAGGTGCAGCACCCGGACGCAGATTTCTCTTTCGCACGGGGATCCCCGACAAAAACGACATGGCGTACGCCTATATAGACAGCGTCGGCCTTCAAAAGGTTGATGATTTTTTAATTCTCGCGCACGGGTTGAAGATCGAACGGCTTGGGCGAGTCTGCGGCCTTACATCTGGGCGGGCTGCGAGTGAACTGCTGTGTCACGTTTTCTCCGGCGCTTAGAGCGGCAACAGACTCCGGGCCTCCGCAAAGACCTCATCCGGCGAAATGGACTCCATGCAGAGGTTGCGCCGGCAGGACTTCTGGAGTGGAGTGCTCTGGCAGGGAGCGCACGGAACGGGATGGCGCACGATGCGGATCGGGGTGAAGCTCGAAACCGGCCGGGTTTGCTCCAGCCTGCCCGGTCCCCACAAAACAACCAGCGGCGTGCCCAAGGCTGCTGCCATGTGGCAAGGCCCCGAATCCACCGAGATGAGCAGGTCCAGCTTCTTGATGACCGCCGCCAGTTCCCGGACTCGCGTGCGGCCGGCAATCGAATGTATGCGCCCATTGGTCATCTGCCTGCATAGGGCTTCAGTATCGGCCAAGTCTTCCGAGGACCCGGTCAGGACGATGCTGACACTATCGTGCTCCACGAGCCTGCGGATCAATTGGGAGAAATTCGCCAGGCTCCACCCTCTTAAACGCTGAGCCTGTTGTCTCTTTCTTCCTTGCGGACCCCAGCCGATGTGCACGCCAATGCGGGGATGCGTGAAGCCTTGCAAAATCCGGTCGGCCACCGCCTCGTCGTCAGGTGCCAGGGGCAGATCCATATCGAGGTCGGCGCCCTCGACAGTATGAATGCCGGCTACTTCCAGGTTATTGACTATGGCATGCCGGCTAGAATCGAAAGGCACTTCTGCGAAGCTCCGAATCTTCCGCAGGCCGGCGCGCTCGACGAGCACGCGATAGCGGGGCGCGCTCTCCAGCAGGACGGTCTGATTGTAATCCCTGGCGTGGAATTGTTGCACAAGGCGGCGTTTTTCGAGAGATAGGACCAAGGGCAGGTTTCGGCCCCGAAGCCTGAAGAGGTTCGATAGAAATGGGTTGCGCTCCAGCAACGGAGCCGCCGACTCTGAGCAAAGGAGGTCGACTTCGGCCTTCGGGTAACGCCTGCGAAGCAGACGCAGCAACGGCGTGACCATCAGAGTGTCCCCCAGGGCGCCCACTCTGACGACCAAGATCCTGGAAGGATCTGAAGGTGCCGATTGGATCTCCTCTGTCATGATTTCAAAAGTCTATCATGGCGGCACAAAGACTCCGGAACTCAAAACGCGCCCCGATTCGAAACCGATCCGCGGGCGGATCGTAAGTTGAAAGTGCCGCATGGATCCGGCGCATTAAGAACCAGCCGGTCGGCATCTGAAGGCTTTGCCGGATGGCCGAAAGCCAAAGTGCAGGGACGAAGCATTCTTGCCATTCTGCAAGGGGCGTCGTATGCGCAGAACGCTTTTTCTGACGCTCACTTACTTTCTTTTGGCTCTGATGGGGACTGCTGTTCCCCAGGCTCAGGCTCCGGCGGCGGGGCCGTATCACTTCTTGAAGGAGATTCACATTGGTGGCGCCGGGACGGTCACTATTGCCAAGGAAGAGATCGGATAAGCTTACGATCGTGCAGACGCTTCAGACAGCAAGAGGCTCGCGGACGATGGCGCCTGATCCCAAGACGCATGAGATCTACCTGGCGGCCGTCGATTATCAAGCCGCGCCGGCAAATCCGCCGGCCGGTAACCCTCCAGGCAAGGCGGCACGCCCGGCTGCAGTGCTGGATTCATTCAAGGTTCTGGCATATGGAACAGACCTAAAGCAAATAAATCAGTGACGAGTGACGAATGACGAGTGAAAAGCCTCTGAACGCGACACTCGTTTTTTGAGTTCACAGGTTATTACCTCAAGTTGGAGTGGTTGCCGATTGATTCGGAGTGACGAGTGACGAATTACGAGTGAATTGTTTTTGAACTCGTCACTCGTCATTCGTAACTCGTCACTGTCTTCCAATGTCGTCCAGTGCGGCCCCCAGTCGCTCGAGGCCCGCTGCGAAGATCTCGGTCTCGCCTCCGATCCCTATGCGAAAATGATCGGGCATCTCGAAGAACCTCCCGGGCACGACCGTGGTCTCATACTTTTCCCGCAACAGGGTGCAGAGCAGGTCTGCGTTGCCGCTTTTCAGGCGTGGAAAGACTACCGTGCCGAACTGAGGTCGGATACAGTCCAAATCGGCACGCGCATCGAGGAACTGATGGAGCAAGGGGCGATTCGCCTCCAGCAGTGCACGGGCGCGGACCACGACTTTGCTGATTCGCTCCAATGCTACGAGGCTAAACAGCTCCGCCGGGTGCGCGGGTATCACGTGGAAGAGGTCGCTCAGCCGCCAGATCCTCTTTGCCAGCTCAGGTTCGGCCAAAATCCAGCCGCAGCGGAGGCCGCTTAGTCCGTAAGCTTTGGTGAGGCTGCTGGTAACGATGAATTCGTTCCCGAGATGGAAGGCGGATCGGCAAAGAAGGCGCGGCGCTTCCACAGGCACCGCTTCGAGGTAGACCTCATCCACCAGCACACGCGCGCCAGCGCGCCGCGCAATCTCGCCCACCTGTTTGAGCGCAGCGTCATCCGCCAGCGCACTGCTCGGATTGTGCAGGTTGGTAAGGACGATCAGCTTTGTCCGCGGTGTGACGTTGCGTTCCACTTCCTCCGGGACGATGCAGAAGCTGTTTTCAAAACGTCGCTGGAACCGCCTGACGTGGGCGCCCAGATAAAGGGCGACGGAAAGAAGAGGCTCGTATGCCGGCTGCTCGATCAAGACCTCGTCGCCAGATTCGACAAGCGCCGCCATCGCGAGGTGGTTCGCCAACGAAGTGCCGACGGCGGCCACGACACAGTCGGCGGATACTTCGGCCTTTGCGGCCAGCGCCTCCTGAAGCGGTTCATAGCCGTAGAAGCTCGGACCGCTGAGTTCGATGTCCTCCAGGCTCACTCCAAGCTCGCGTAGAGGAAAGGACACTATGCCGCTGGTCGCCAGATTGAATTTCGCATGCGATCGTGTCTTTGCCCACTCGATGTATTCGGAATGAGTCGCCGTCACGGAGTCGTTCATCTCGATCTTCTCCGTCTCCAAAAGAAATAGACCGGGACGCCAGCAAGCATGATCGCCAGGCCGATGACGGTGTTTGTCGGGTACTTAAAGACCATGTTAGCAACCACCAGCCAGCTAGCGGCGGCGAACAGCACGGTCGTCACCGGGTGCCCGGGGATATTATAACCGGAA
>Ga0315282_10005885_pt1 | contig 20731 bp, 15 predicted proteins | sample YL17G07_20_MG_FD_203693 | JGI IMG/M metagenome (GOLD analysis project Ga0315282, IMG submission 203693) | Sediment microbial communities from Yellowstone Lake, YNP, Wyoming, USA - YL17G07_20 | ecosystem: Environmental > Aquatic > Freshwater > Lake > Sediment | place: USA: Wyoming | collected... | reverse complement strand
CTGAATTGGCCTACACAAAGGTAGTTTACCGCGCGACAAACACAAGTCAAGTCAAATGTTCGGCAAAATGGAAACGCCGGTTTGACAACCAGCAAATTTCCAGAATTTGTTTGACTACCGACAAACGCGATGTATAATACTGGGCGAACTTTGGTGGCCAACATACCCGTGGTTCTTGGGGGCAACATGGCCAACTCGCCAGCCTCTTCGAGTTTGATGAACAACAACATCGACCTCGCCCGTCTTTCATCCGCCTTGCAGGCAAGGGAAATTCGCTTCCTGCCCCTGAGAGAGCGGAGCCTCTTGAGGCTCCTCTATTACCGCGGTGCAACCCAGGGGGAACTGGCGGGGGCCCTGGGGATCAGCCGAGGCGCGGTGCGGCGGATGCTTCGCCGGGCGATTCTGCGGGCAACGGACCCGCAGAACTTGGCCATCCTCCAATCCTGGCACCGGCTGACCGATGACGAGCGCCGGCTCGCCCGTCTCCACAGGTTCATGGGGATCTCGCTGAACAAGATCGCCCGCCAGCGGCTCATTGCCATTCCCAGCCAGAACGGCCGATCAGACGACCTGGCGAGTTTCGGGCAACTGCGCGGAATGATGCGCGCCATCCAGCGCAAGGCCCAAAGGCATGACCGCCGCCGGGAAGCGCGCACCGCCCACGGAGGGCCAGCCCAGAGCCGTCAGCAAGATGGCGACGAAGGGTCGGCAACCGTGACAGGATAGGCGAACCGTATGCGAAAACACGGGAGGGTGCTCAGCCGGTCTCCGTACAGCGCGCGAAGTTCGCCCACGAGCGCCTCGCGCGAGGCAAAGCCGTCGAGAATTGCATCTTCGTCTGTGAGGGCCTCGGGCCGCACGGTCTCGAACGCCGTAATGCGAATCCGTCCGAGGCCGGGCACGTACTCGGTCTGCCCGGCGCGCAGGCGCCGCCTTGGCCAGACGCGAACCGTCTGCCGCTTCGCCCCCGATGCGATCTGTGCCAGGAACTTCTTCTTGAACAGGAGCATCCCGCGCCTCGCGAAAGGAGCATACGCATGACCTTCTACGCGATCAACCAAAAGTTCCGTGCGGCCCCCGCCGACCGGGCGGCCGAGCCGTGCGGCGACCGGGTGCTCAAGGTGGCCGAAATGTTCGGCATCGGCCTCGACGAATCCTACGAGGTCGCCCTGTACCGCGACCTTCGCATCGATGTCCGCGCGGGCGACGTGGTCTTCATCACGGGGCCGTCGGGTTCGGGCAAGAGCGTCCTTCTGCGAAGCCTGGTCCAGGCCATTCGTCAGGACCACGGCACCAACGCTCACGTTGTCAACTTGCCGGACTCCGCGGCCGACGCTACTGGCGGCGCCCCGCACCGCCCCGTGATCGACCTGGTGACCGGCCCGCTCGAACGGGCCTTGCGCCTATTGAGCGCGGCCGGGCTGGCCGACGCCTTTCTCCTTCTGAGGACGCCGCAGGAACTCTCGGACGGGCAGCGCTACCGGCTGCGCCTGGCCCTGGCGCTCGACGCGCTGCTGAGTGGCGCACCTGCCGACGCGCCGGGGGCGCCTCGCCCACCATGTCTTCGCGCCGGGCTGAGTATACTCGTCGCAGATGAGTTCTGCTCGACCCTGGACCGATTGTGCGCCCGAGCGGTGGCCTACCGTGTCCGGCGTCTCTCCACGAGCCAGGGCGTCACCGTCCTCGCCGCCAGCGCCCACGACGACCTGGCGGAGGACTTGGCGCCGGACGTCCTGATCATCAAGCACGAGGGAAGCGGCGTGGACGTCCTGTACGCCGACCCGTCGCGCGCGGAGGCGAGGTTATGAGCGATCCCCGCCTGCCGGACCATCGCCCGTGCACGCTGCTGGCGGGGGTCCGCATCGAACGGGGTACGCGCCAGGACTGGCTCTCGCTGGCGCCCCTTCACTACCGCAGCCACGCGGCCGGGGCGGTCACCGACGTCTTCCGCATGGTGTACGAGGCGCCTGGCGCGAACGACACCTACCCCCCGTGTATTCGCGGGGGGGTAAGTATGCACGGGGGGCAAACTAACCCCGAGGGGCCAGGTAATCACAGGGGGCGAAGCCGACGCTTGATTGGCGTCATCGTCTACAGCCGATCTCCCCTGTCGCTGGCGGCGCGCGACCGAGCGACCGGCGGGCGGTATCGGACCGCCGGGATGGGCCGCGTGGCGGCAGGGCACCTGGTGAACCGCGAACTGCGCATCATCAGCCGCGTTGTGATCACGCCGAACTGGCGCGCCCTGGGCCTGGCACAACGGCTGGTGGCCGAGACACTACGCCAGGTGGGAACGCCCTACGTCGAGGCGCTGGCCGCGATGGGCCAGATGCACCCCATGTTCGCCCGGGCCGGCATGACGGCGTATCCTCAGCCGAGGGCTCCGCAGGCCGAACGGCTCCTGGCCGCGATGGAGGCCGCAGGCATCGACCGCGCGGCCCGGCGAAGCGGGGCCGACCTCGGCAAGGCTATCGAGGCTCTCGCCCCTGGCCCCAGGCAACTCGTCGAACGCGAGATTCGGCGCTGGGCCCGCTCCTATCTCGGGGCCAAGAACCACCGGACCAACCGGCCCGAGCGCCCGCGGGCCCTGGACCTGGTGGCGCGGCACCTCGACAGCGCACCCGTCTACTACCTCTGGAGGAACAGTGCCCTATGAAAGCGTCGCTTCGCCGTCGCAAGATCGCCCGAACCATCTGGGAGTGCGGCGGGCGCCTGGACGAGGCCGCCCAGCGCGAAGGCATACGGCCCGACACGCTCCGCCAGTGGCTCGCCGATCCGGGCTTCCGTGCGCTCCTGGCCGAAGACGCCCTCGAGCCGATCCTCCAGGCCACCAGCGCCATGCTCCGGTGGGCCCCGGTGGCCGTGGCGCGGCTGATCCAGGACCTTGAAGGAGAGTCGGCCGCCGACGCCCGCCAGGCCGCCCGCGAAATCCTCAAACTCGCCCTCGACACGCAACGCGAACTGGCCCGACCGGCCGGACCGCCGGAGGACGAAGCCCGGCAGGACGCCCTGGCAGGCGTCATGGACGACCCGCTCGCGCGCCGCGTCGCCGGCCTGACCGACGAACAACTGGCGAGGATCCTCGCCATCCTCAACGAGCAGAAAGGAGGCAGCCCGTGACTCTGCAATGGATCCCCCTGGACGCCCTCGAGCCGCACCCGGAGAACTCGAACCGCATGCCGCAGCGGCTCATGGAGAAACTCAAGGCCCACATCCAGCGCACCGGCCTGTACGAGCCGCTCGTGGTAAGACCCGTCCAGTCCGGAGTGCGGAGTGAGAAATGCGGCGTTACCGGGAACAGCAATGCTAAAACGGCGAATCAGGGAGCGGACGAGTGCGCGTCTTCCGCTCCGCGCTTCCGCTATCAGATCCTCAACGGCCACCACCGCGCCGAAGTGCTGCGGGAACTGGGGCATACGCACGCTCGCTGCGACGTGTGGGAGGTAGACGACGCCGAGGCCCTGCTCCTCCTGGCGACGCTCAACCGGTTGGAGGGGCGAGACGACCCGGCCGCCCGCGCGCAACTCGTCGCGCACCTGGCCGACGGGCGGCCGGCCGAGGACCTCGCGCGTCTCCTGCCGGAGCCTCCCGATGCCGTCGAGCGGCTCTTGGCGCTGGCGAAGCCGCCGCCAGCCCCACTGTCGGCCCAGAAAGCGGAGGTCCCTGCGCGGCCCATGACTTTCTTCCTGACTGACGAGCAGCACGATGCGGTGAGCGAAGCCCTGCGCGAGGCGGCCGCGCCGGCCACGCCGAAGTGCTCGCGGGCCGAGGCGCTCGCGCGCCTGGCCCTGTGGTACCTGGAGGCGAGGAACCGCCGGTGAGGCGTCGCCCGAAACAGAGAAGGCACTCGCGCGCGACCCCTTCCGACATCGAGATCGCGGCGGCCGAGATGCGCGCGCGTCTGTCGCAGGCGCTGGCGTCGGCCCGGCCGCGGTCGCCCGAAGCGCTCTGGCAGTTCGTGCGGACCGCCTACGGCCTGGCCGTGCCGCGCCGCGCGGTGTGCCCCGGCCACACGGCCCCAATGGACTACCTGTGCCGGGCGCTCCTGGATCCGGGACGGGACCTCGTGGTCTGGGCTTGCAGGGGCGGGGCGAAGACCGAACTCGGGAGCGTCGCCGCCCACCTCGACTCCATCCTGAGGCCCGGATGCCAGACGCGCATCCTCGGGGGCAGCCTGGACCAATCGGAGAAGATGTACGAGTACCTGATTCGGAAATGGGGCGGGGTGTTCGCGCCGCTCCTGGCGCGGGAACCGACCGCCCGGCGGACGGAACTCGTCAACGGCTCGGCCATCGAAGTCTTGACGCAGTCAGCCCGGTCGGTGCGCGGGCAACGGGTGCACCGGCTGAAATGCGACGAGGTCGACGAGTTCTTACCTGAAGTGTGGCAGGCGGCCCAGTTCGTCACGCAGTCGAGCCCCGGCCGGGACGGCCGGTGGATCCCCGCCCAGATGGAGGTTTTCTCGACGCTCCACCGTCCGTTCGGCCCCATGGCGGCGCTCGTGGATAGCCTGAGCAGTCGCGCGAAGTTGCACTCAGCCCCCGGTGATTCGCCGGGGGCCAATCACGAAATCGCCGCGCCGGCCGGCCCGTTGCTGTTCAAGTGGTGCTTGTGGGAAGTGATCGAGCCCTGTCCCGCAGAGCGCTCGTGCAGCCGGTGCCCGCTCTGGGCCGATTGCGAGGGCAAGGCCCGCGGGGCCGAAGGCTACTTCCCGATCGAAGACGCCATTGCCCAGAAGGCGCGGGCCAGCCGTCAGGCCTGGGAGGCCGAAATGCTCTGCCTCCGGCCGCGGGCGGACCGGCTGGTCTTCGCGGAGTTCGACCCGGCGCGCCACGTGGCGCCGGCCGGGTACAACGCGGGGCTGCCGCTGTATCGCGCCATCGATTTCGGGTACGCCAATCCGTTCGTGTGCTTGTGGGTGCAGGTGGAGGGCAATGCCTCCGGCGGCGGCCGCCAGCATTGCTCAAGCGCGGCCGGCACGGCCGCGGGCGTGCCGCGCGCGGCCAAACACGACGGTGGCGACATCGACCTGTCTCTCGTCTGCCTGCGTGTCATCGGCGAATACGTAGCCCGCGAGCGGCCGGTGGCCGAGCACGCCCGGGAGATGGCGGCCCGCGACCCGGGGCCCGTGGCGGCCACGTTCGCCGACCCCGCGGGATGGCAGCGGTCGGACGTCACGGGAACCGGCCCCTGCCAGGAGTTGGCGCGGGCGGGCCTCAGGGTTCGCACGCCGAGGGCGGGAATCCTCGAGGGCGTCGAACTCCTGAGGCGGCTCCTGAAACCGCGCGATGGCGGCCAGGTCGGCCTCGTGGTCGATCCCTCGTGCACCTGGCTCGCGCGGGCATTCCAGGAGTATCACTGGGACGAATCCCAGGACGGGCACCGCAACGAGCGTCCCGCGAAGGACGGGGCAGACCATCCGATCGACGCACTTCGATACTTGGTCACCGGGCTGTTCTTGCGGCGCGACGGGGTCAGGGAAAGGCGGTGGTGAATCCACTGCGGATTACGGAATGTGGGTCGAACAGAAAAGAGAGACCCGGTTTGCACCGCTGCCAATCCGCAACTGGCGATCTGCAATCGTCTTCTCTACCACGGCGATTCCAGCGGCACGGGGCAATGCGGCCGCTGATCGCAGGCATGGCACATCGAGCCGGACCACACCGCCTCGAAGAGGTCCGCGACGGCGTCGACAAGGACGGGGTCGTCGGTGATGAGGCCGACCTCGAAGTTGCGGCGGTCGGCGCTCTTGGCTCCAAGGCCTGCGCCGGTGAGGTTCGCGCTGCCGAGGTACGCGCGCTGGCCGTCGACCACGGCGGCCTTGAAATGCGTCCGCGGACAGCGCCGCATGTGGAACGCCCGGCGGCGGACTCTTTTGAGTTCCTCCAGGAACGGCCCCGACGGGATGCCGCTGTGAAGAACCCGCACCTCCACGCCGCGGGCCGCGAGACGCTCCAGGAGCCGGACGACGCTTTCGGCCTCGCCGCCGCGTGGAATCCGGGTGGCCTTGAGCGTGGCCGTGGCCACCAAGAGGCTGTCCTTCGCCGAGGGAATGAGGTCGGCCAGGACGCGGGTATAGATGCGACCGCCGGTCAGGTACTCGAAATGCGGCATGGGACACCACCCTCGGCGCCCGACGGCCTGCGATGACACACCGCAGAACCTTCCCCATGCAGGCTGCGGCAACGCGGCGGCTTGTTGCATACCAGGCCGCGACGCGCCGCGGCCTGCACATCTCAGATCACCCATCGCAGGATGTGAAGCAGGATGGCCATGGCCAGAAGGACGATCAGAATGATCGTGAGTTGATTGATGGCGAAGGGACTGGGCGGGGGAGGCGGGGTCGGTTCCTCCCCGTCTTCGTGGACGCCCTTGCCCTCGGCCAGTTGCTCCATCCACTCGCCCTGCTTGCCGACGCGTTCGCGGGCGATCCGCGGCGGTTCCCCCCCGGCGACGGCCCGCAGGTCCACCAGGAGGTCCTCGGTGGACTTGTAGCGGTCATTGGGGCGCTTGCTCATCATGACCTCGACGACCTCGCTGACGCCCCCCGACAGGTTCTTGTTGACGTGGTCCGGCGGAACGAGCGCCGCCGTCACGTGCTTCTGCATCACCTGCTGGGGGGTAAGCGCCGTGAAGGGGGGCCGGCCGGTCAGCATCTCGTAGAAGGCCGCGCCGAGGGAGTAGATGTCGGCCCGGAAATCAATCTTCGCGCTGCCGAGGACCTGCTCCGGGGCAATGTAGTACGGAGTGCCAAACGCCTTGCCGATCTCCTCAACGTCGACGTCGGCCACCTGGCGCGCCAGGCCCATGTCGGCGAGTTTCGCCACCCCCTCCTTCGTAAGCATGATGTTCTTCGGCTTGACGTCGCGATGGATGAAGCCGCGCGAATGCGCGTGCGCGAGGGCCTCGGCGATGTGGATGATGATTTCAAGGGCCCGCTCCTCAGGCAGCGGACCGCCTTGCTCTTTCATGAGGTCGCAGACGGTCGTCCCGTCGACGAACTCCTGGACGAAGTACGGGTAGCCCTCGGGGGTCTCGCCGGCGTCGATGGCCTGAACGATGTTGTTGTGCGACAGTTTGGCGGCCGCCCGCGCCTCCTGAACGAACCGCTGCCGCGCCTGCGGGTCGCGCGCCGCCTGCGAGAGAAGCACCTTGACGGCGACGATGCGGTCAACGGAGAGTTGGCGCCCCCTGTAGACAATCGCCTGGCTGCCGCGGCCGATCCTCTCGAGCAGTTGGATGCCGGGAACCGTGACCTTGGGGGCGGCGGCGTCCTGCGAGGCCGGGGCGGGCTCCGATCCCGCCTCCTCTTTCTCGACCAGCGCCAGGATCCGCCGGGCCTGGCTCGGCGTCAGGCCGCCGGCCTTCACGAGGGCCTCCGTGAGCGACATGCCCCGGCCTTCCTTCTCGGCCTGATTGAGAAGGCGGCAGGCTTCGCGGAGTTCCTGTTCGGTCACCAGGCCGCGGCCGACCACATACTGCTCAACGCGCTGTTCGTTTTCGGGTGCCACGGCCATGGGCGTGTCGCGATTGGGTTCCCGGATACTTTCGTCCGTGCAACTATCGCCGCAGCGAGAAAAAGTGTCAACCAAAAACCCTTTCCGCCTCCGTCCGGTTCACTCCTTGCTGCGCTTGAGGACGACCGCCTTGAGGTTCATCAGCGCGTCGTGCGGCTTCCCCTTGGGCTTCACGGAGACCGTGACGCTGCCAGCCTGCGCGATCTTGACCGTGCCGAGGGTCTCGGTCTGGAAGTTGCCCCATCCCCCCGTGGCGCGGACCTTGCCGACAACCTCTTGGTCGCCGACCTTCACGGTATACTCGTTGCCATTACACGCGGGGACTGCGGACACGGAAACCTCAACACTGAAGGTTCCCGGCTTCTCAATCGTAGCGCTCCAACTGACCCAGTCGTCCTCATTGAACCAGAAACCGATATTGTCTCGGTCTTGAGCCCGCTCGTACCTTATTTGGCCGCCGGGCGCCGCGTGGACATCGGCATTGAGGGCCTTCAGCGTGATGGTGTCGGGGTCCTGGGGGACCGGCGGCGGGCCGACGGGGGCTTCCACGACGGGCGGCTTGGGCGGCGGAGGCGGCGCGTTCTGGAGGCGCTCGACAGCCTGGCGGGCCTCCTGGGCCGCCTTCGACTTCGGATACCACTTGATGACGTTCTCGTAGGCTTCCATCTTCTGGGAGGCCATGACGTCGCTGGCCTCGGTGTCCCTGGCATCCTTGAGCATCCCCGCCGCCGCCTCCTCGTCGGCGCGCAGGTAGTCGGGTTTGTCATCGGCGGGCCCCGGCGGGCGTTGCGCCCGCGGCACCTTGGGGCTCGGCAGGCTGACCATCGGCGCTACCGAGACGACCGGCGGCGACAGCAACGGCAGCGGCGCCGGGGTTGGCTTGGGCTCGGTCTTCCTGGCGTTCAACGCCAGCGCCAAGACAACCGCGCCCAGGATGACGACCGCCAGGCCGCCCGCACCCCAGATGAGCAAGAGGCGCTTTCCCCGCCGCGCCTCAGAGGCGTCACCGGCCGGCCCCGTGCCGGCCAGCGTTCCGACGCGCCGCGACCGGCGGCGGTCCGCGTCGGGCGGCGGCGCAACCTGTTTCGCCAGCGCTTCGGCCGAACCGCTCGTCTCGATGGCCGAGAAATCCAGGGCATCCAGGGCCGCGATGAACTCGGCGGCGCTCTGGTACCGGTCCTCCGGCTCCTTCGCGAGGGCCCTGGCCAACAGGGCGCAGAGCGACGGCGGCAAGTCCGGCACGAACTGCCGCGGGTCCGGGAGGGGCTCGATCACGTGCTGCCGCATAGTCTCCTGGGGCGTCGGCGCGACGAAGGGCGGGCGGCCGGTCACCATCTGGTAGAAGGTCGCCCCCAGGGAGTAGACGTCGGTCCGCAGGTCCGGCGGCGGGTCCCCCGTGACCTGCTCCGGCGAGATGTAATACGGCGTGCCGTAGACCTTGCCCTCCTTGTCGTCCTCGCCGGCGGCAACCTGGCGCGCCAGGCCCATGTCGGCGATCTTGACGACGCCCTCGCCGGTCACCAGGATGTTCCCGGGCTTGATGTCGCGATGGATGAACCCTCGCGAGTGCGCGTAGCGGAGCCCCTCGGCCGCCTGGCGGATGATCTGCACCGCCTCGGCCGGGTCGAACCGCTGCCGGACGGCCAGCATCTCCGAGACCGACCCGCCGTCCACGTACTCCATCACGATGTACCACGTGTTCTTGAGAAACCCGATCTGGTGGATGGTGACGATGTTGGGGTGTGTTAGTTGGGCGGCGTTTCGGGCTTCCTGGATGAACCGTTGCTCGGACTGGGCATCGCCGGCGGCACTGGAGGGGAGGATCTTGACCGCCACGGTGCGGTCCATCGCGGCATCGTGGCACTTGTAGACGACCGCCTGGCTGCCGCGGCCGATCTTTTCGAGCAGTTTCAGGCCGGAGGCCTGGACCTCGCGGTCGGCCGCGTCCTCCCCCAGTGCGCCGATCACATGGTGGGCCTTGACCGCCAAGACGCCGGCGCGGATGAGTGCGTCGGGGAGCGACAGTTCGCGCCCCTGCGCCTCGGCCTCCGCCAGGAGGCGGCGCGCCCCCTCGACCTCTTCCGGGGTCAGCAGGCCCTTCTCGAGAAGGTGCTGCATCAACTCGTCTTTCGAGGACATGGACACCCTCAGACTGTCCGAGGTAGTTATACGACCGACGCGGCCCTTTCAGTTTATCACCGGCGGCGATGCGTGTGTCAACCAGCAAATTGCGGGCGCTGCGCCGCACCACGGGGCGCGAAACGCCGCGCGACAACCCGAAACTTGACTTGACCACGCCGGTCGGTTACGGTGTCAACCTGGAAACGCCGAGAAAGGAGGGCCAGATGCAGAGACGAGACTTCCTTTCCATGGCCGTAGGCGGGTTGGCGGTCTCGGCGGTCGCCGGGTGCGCCGAGAAGGCGGTCAAGAGCACGACGGGTCAAGCCAAAGGAGGCAAGCCGATGGGTAAGATCGGGATCGGGGTCAACATGGAGTTCGTCCGTCACGAGGACAAGTCGTTCGAGTGGGGCGTCGAGAAAGCCGCCCAGTTGGGCTACGAGTACGTGGAGCCGATGGTCCACTGGGGGCGGGAACTCCTGTCGGAGGCGGGGTACTTCCACAGCGTCTCGATGCTCGACGACCCGTACCGCGTCAAGCGGGCCTGCGAGAAGGCGGGCATCAGACTGTCGGGCCTCTCGGCCCACTGCCCGCTCTGCAAGCCCGAGATCGGCACGGAGTACCTGAAACAGGCGGCCCGCTTTGCCGCGGAGTGCGGGGCCCCCGTCATCAACTCCGACGAAGGCGCCAAGCCCAAGTGGACCACCGAGGACGAGGATTTCACGCTCATGAAGTATACGCTGACCGAGGCGGCGGCGGTGGCCGAGCCGCGCGGCATACTCATCGGCATCGAACCGCACCAGCAGTATTCCAAGACGCCCAAGGGCCTGGACCGCATCGCAGGCCTCGTCGCGAGCAAGGCCATCGGCATAAACTTCGACACCGGCAACAGTTACCTGGCCGGCGAGGACCCTGTCAAGTGGCTCTCGCACGTGGCCGACCGCCTCGTCCACCTGCACGCCAAGGACATCTCGGTCAAGCAGTCCGAGGCGGAGCGCGGCAAGGTGACGGGCACGCCCGTCGGCTGCGCCTGCGGCGACGGCGTCGTCGACTGGAAGAAGGTCATCGAGGTCTGCCGCCAGTGCCCCAGGCCCATCGTCATGTCGGTCGAATGCGGCACCGTCGAGCAGGCCGAGCGCAGCCTGAAGTACCTGAAGGCGCTTGTGTAGCCCATGCGCGATGAATCCTCGCTTCCGTAGGGGCACGGCGTGCCGTGCCCCTACGATTCAGCGATTGGCGGTCTGGCTGTGGGCGCACCTGGCCGGGAATCCCGCCGCGTCCGCCACGGGGCATCTTCGGCACGCGCGGCGGCAAACCATGACGCACGCGCCGGCCATCATGCCGCCATCGAGGTGATCCGCATTCCAACCCTGGTCCCGCGTCCGTGGCCCCTGTTCCCGCCTTTGCTATTGTCGTCAGCCAGCAAATTGACGCGGGGGCAAGCCTGGGTTATAATGCCAACCTTGTTGCGCGAAGGGCAGGAGGAGTGTCTGCGCTTCGGACGGCGCCTGAAGGAGGTTACGGGTGTATCTCGGCATCGACATCGGCTCGGTCAGCCTGAACCTCGTCCTGATGGACGAGGAAATGCGGGTGGTCAAGGAACGGTACGTCCGGACCCGGGGCAAGCCTCTCGAAACAGCCCTCGAGACGCTGGAGCGGCTGTTCGGCGAAATCCCCCCCTCGGGCATCGACGGCGTGGCCTTTGCGGGCGCCGGCACCAGCGTCCTGGCGGACCTCTATCGTATCAAGCCGGTCAATGAAGTGGTCGCCCAGGCCAAGGCCGCCGCCACCTTCTACCCCGACGTGCGGACCATCATCGAGATCGGCGGCGAAGACTCGAAACTCATCCTTCTCGAGCAGGACCCCAAGACGGGCCGCCTGCGGATCAGAGATTTCGCGATGAACACGCTGTGCGCCGCAGGCACGGGGTCGTTTCTCGACCAGCAGGCCTCGCGCCTTGGCGTAAGCATCGAAAACGAGTGGGGCCAGATGGCCCTGCGGAGCGTCCACGTGCCCCGCATCGCCGGCCGGTGCTCGGTCTTCGCCAAGAGCGACATGATCCACCTCCAGCAGGAGGGCACGCCCGACTACGACATCGTGGCCGGCCTGTGCTTCGCGATGGCCCGGAACTTCAAGGCCGGCATCGGCAAGGGCAAGGAGTTCCTGCCGCGCATTGCCTTCCAGGGCGGCGTGGCGGCCAACGCGGGGATGGTCCGGGCGTTCACCGAGACGTTGGAACTGGGGGCCGGCGAACTCCTGATCCCTGAGCACTTCGCGTCGATGGGCGCCATCGGGGCCGTCCTGGTGGCGCGGGAGCGCGGCGAACTCGGCCGCATCACCTCCCTTCAGCCGATGCGCGAGTACCTCGAAACGCGCCGCTACGGCGGCGGCGAGTTGCACCCGCCCCTCAAGGACGACAAGTATCCGCTCGTCATCGAGCCCGACCCATTCCCCGCCGGCACCGATCCCGTGGACGTTTTCGTCGGCGTCGACGTCGGCAGCATCTCGACGAACGTCGTGGCCGTCGACACCGAGGGTCGGGTCCTGGCGCGCGAGTACCTGATGACCGCCGGCCGGCCCCTGGCCGCCGTCACCGACGGCCTCTACAAGGTCGGCCTGGCCCTGGAAGAGCGCGGCGGCAAAGGCCGCGTGCGCATCTGCGGATGCGGCACGACGGGCTCCGGCCGGTACCTGACCGGCGATTTCATCGGCGCCGACATCGTCAAGAACGAGATCACCGCCCACGCGACCGGCGCGGCCTTTATCAACCCGAACGTCGACACCATCTTCGAGATCGGCGGCCAGGACTCCAAGTACATCAGCCTCGAGAACGGGGCGGTCGTCGACTTCACGATGAACAAGGTCTGTGCGGCCGGAACCGGCTCGTTCATCGAGGAGCAGTCCGAGCGGCTGGGCGTGGGCTTGACGACCGGCGAGTTCAACCGCCTGGCCCTGTCGGCCGACGAGCCGCCCGCCATGGGCGAGCGATGCACCGTCTTTATCGAGACCGACATCAACCGAAACCAGCAGCGCGGCGTCGAGGTCGACGACCTCTGCGCCGGCCTCTGCTACTCCATCGTTCAGAACTACCTGAACCGCGTGGTCGAGGAGCACAGGATCGGCAACGTCATCTTCTTCCAGGGCGGCACGGCGTACAACCGCGGCGTCAAGATGGCCTTCGAGAAGGTGACCGGCAAGCCCATCATCGTGCCGCCGCACCACGACGTGCTGGGCGCCATCGGCATGGCCCTGATCGCACGAGACGGCTGGGACGGCAAGAGCCCCTCGAAATGCAAGGGCTTCGACCTCAGAAACGTCGCCTACTCGTTCGACACCTTCGAGTGCGAAGACTGCGCAAACCGCTGCGAAATCCACGTCGTCGAGATCAAGGGCGACCGGACGCTCCATTACGGCAGCCGTTGCGGCAAGTACGACGAGGCCCAGCGCGAGAGCCTCGGCAAGCACCTGCCGCGCCTGTTCGTCGAACGCCAGAAACTGATGGACGCCGCCGTCTCCGCAGGGCCGCCGCACACCGCGCCCCCGCAAAAAGACGGGCAGCCGCGCAGGAAGGTCGGCCTGCCCCAGATGACGAACTTCTGGGAACTCATGCCGCTGTTCCGCGCGCTGTTTACGGAACTCGGGTTCGAGGTGGTCCTGTCATCGCGGACCAACCGCAACCTGATTGCCGAAGGCATCGAGCAGACCGCCGCGGAGCCGTGCTTCCCCATCAAGGTGTCCCACGGGCACGTGCGCGACTTGGTGAAGAAGGGCGTGGACTACGTCTTCCTGCCGGTCGTCGTCGACATGCCGAAGGCTTCCGACGATATCGTCAACTCCTACGTGTGCCCGTACGTTCAGGCGCTGCCCTACATGGCCCCGGCGGCGATGGACGACGTGGATTGGGAGAAGCGCCTGATCCGGCCGGTCCTGCACTTCTCGCGCGGGCGTGAGGCCGTGCGTCGGGAACTGGAGGCGATGGCGCTGGGCCTGGGCGTCGGCCGCTCGCAGGCCCGCCGCGCGGTCGCCGAGGCCTTTGCCGCCCAGGACCGGTTCCAGCAGAGCCTCACGGATCGCGGCCGCGAGGTCCTTGCCTCGCTTGGCCCGAACGATACGGCCCTCGTGATCATCAGCCGGCCGTACAACGGCTGCGACCCGGGCCTGAACATGAACATCCCCGAGAAACTGCGGGACCTCGGGTGCCTGGCCATCCCGCTCGACATGCTGCCGCTGGACGAGGAGGACATCTCGGCCGACCACCCGCACATGTACTGGAAGTACGGCCAGAAGATCCTTGCCGGCGCCCGGATCATCGCGCGCGACCGGCGCCTGTACCCGGTGTACGTCACCAACTTCGGGTGCGGGCCGGACTCGTTCATCATGAAGTTCGTGGCGCGCGAACTCCAGGGCAAGCCATGCCTGATCCTCGAGGTCGACGAGCACTCGGCCGACGTCGGCGCCATCACGCGGTGCGAGGCGTTCCTCGACAGCCTGAAGGCGGTGCGGCAGCGGGACCTGCGCCTCGAGCGGCGCTTGCGCGCGGGCAAGTGGGATTACACCGTCAGCAACCACTCCAAACGCACCATCTACATCCCTTACATGGACGACCACGGCTACGCCATGGCGGCCGCCATGCGGGCAGGCGGCGTCGACGCCCGCCAGATGCCCATCAGCGACGAGGACTCCGTCGCCTGGGGCCGCAAGTTCACCTCCGGCAAGGAATGCTATCCCTGCATCATCACGACGGGCGACTTCCTGCGGCAGATCCATTCGCCCTCGTTCGACCCGGACCGCTCGGCGTTCTTCATGCCGACGGCCTTCGGCCCGTGCCGCTTCGGCCAGTACAACAAGTTCCAGCGCATGATGCTCGACGACCTGGGGCTGGAGGACGTGCCCCTGGTCCTGCTGGACCAGGACAAGGATTACCAGGGCGACATCAGGAACCTCGGGGCGGATTTCCGCAAACTCGCCTGGGCGGGCATCGTCTTCGTCGATGCCCTCCAGAAGATGCTCCGCGAAAAGCGGCCGTACGAGGTCAACAAGGGCGAGTGCGACCGGGTCTACGAGAAGTACCTGCGCCGGTGCGAAGAGGTGGTCGAATCGCGCGGCGACCTGCCGGCCCTGGCCCGCGAGGCCCGACGCGAAATGGAGGCCGTCAGGACCGACCGCTCGCGGCTGCGGCCGAGGATCGGCATCGTCGGCGAGGTCTTCGTCCGGTGCAACCAGTTCACCAACCACTTCATCGCCCGCCGCATCGAGCAGATGGGCGGCGAAGCCGTCATCCCCCCCTTCGAGGAGTGGGTCAACTACATCACCTGGAGCCGCATCACCGACGCGAAGATCGAGCGCAACTACAAGCGCCTGCTGGTCGAGAAGATCACCGACTTCATCCAGCGCCGCGAGAAGTACCGCGTCCTCAATGAGTTCCGCGGCGCCATCCGCGACTTCTTCGACGAGCCGCCCTCGGACCACGTCATCGCCCTCGGGCGCCGGTACCTCGACCCGGCCATCCGCGGCGAGCCCATCCTCTCGATGGGCCGATGCATGGAATACGTCGAGGCCGGGTGCGACGGCGTCGTCAATCTCCACCCCTTCAACTGCATGCCGGGCACGATCGTCAACGCCCTCCTGACGAAGTTCCAGAAGGACTGGGACATGCCCGTCCTGAAGGTGGCGTACGACGGACTCCAGCAGGCAACCGAGGCGGTCCGCATCGAGGCCTACATGTACCAGTGCCGCGAACGCCTTGAGGCGCGGATGAAGAAGGCCGCCAACGGCGCGTCAGCCGGCGCCGGCGACCCGCTGGCGGCGGGGTCGGGACACTAAAACATTTGCAATTGCCGATTTTGGGTTTTCGACCGAGACGCATAGGGTGGGTGCTTTGCACCCACGCGGGGAGGTCGCCTCTGACATCTGGGGGCAGTCGTCGTCTCCGGCATCTCCGCCCGGCGGGTCTGCCGACCCGCGGCGCTTTTTCGCCCCGCTACTTGGCGCCCTCCGGCGGCGATAACAACGCTCCTTGTGCCGCCAGCCGCTTCAGGCGCCGCACGCCGTCGCGCGCGGCATCGCGGACGCTCGAGTCGGGGTCCCGACGGGCCTCTTCGAGCGCCGGCAGCGCCGCCGGGTCTCTCAGGAACGGGATTGCCATGGCGGCGTAGTACCGCAGGTTCGAGTCGCGTCCGCGCAGAACCTCCGTCAGGGCCGTCGTGGGAGAGGTCTCCAGCATCCGGGCCGCGAATGCCCGGATGCCGCCGCGCCGGGCCTTTCGGACCCCCTCGCGCAAGGCGTCCTTGGCCTCCGGGGTGCCGAGTCGGCCCAGGGCCATTACAGCCGCGAACGCCTGCCAATCGGACTTCCCCCCCAACATTTCCACGAGAAGCGGCATCGCCTCGGACCGCTTCAGAAGACCCAGCGCAAACGCCGCCGCCACGCGGGTGTCCCTGTCCTTGTCGCGAAGCCGCGGCACGAGGGCATCGGCGGCGTGGGGGTTACCGAGGCCGCCAATCGAGACCGCGATCCAGAATCGCGCCCGCGATGACTTGTCGTTGATCGCGGCGGCCAGCGCGGCGGCGGCCAACGGATCCCCCAGGTCGCCCATGGCCCGCGCGGCCGCCTCGCGAACATCCGCGCGCGGATCGCGCAGGGCGCCCAACAGGGCCGGCTGCGCCTCGGGCCCGCCGATCTCGCCCAGACCTTCCGCCGCTTCCATTCGAAGGTTCGAGGCCCGGTCCTTCAGGGCCGCCGCCAGCGCCGGGATGGCCCGCGGATCGCCGATCCGGCCCAGGCCGCTGGCCGCGGCCTTGCGAACATCCCTGGATGAGTCCTTCATCGCCCGCAGCAGCGCCGGGACGGCCTGCGGGTCGCCTATAGCACCCAGGCCGGCCGCGGCTCCCTCGCGGACAGCCTCATCCTTGTCCTTGAGCGCCGTCATGAGAGAAGGGATCGCCTGTGCATGGCCGGCCCGGCTCAACGCCTCCGCGGCGGCGTTGCGGACGTACCTGTCCGGGTCCTTGAGTGCCGCCAGGAGCGGCGGCACAGCCTGGGGATTGCCCAGGCTGCCCAGGGCCTGCGCGGCCGCCCTGCGAACGTCCTCGTTCTCGTCGTTGAGCGCGCCCGCCAGCGGCGGTATCTCCTGCGGCCCGCCGACCCGGCCCAGGGCGACTGCCGCTGCCTGGCGAACTTCCTTCTCCGAATCGGCCAGCGCTTTCACCAGCCCCGGCAGGATGCCCGAATCGCCGATCCGGCCCAAGGCTTCTGCGGCCGCCGCGCGAACGCCCCCCTCTGCGTCCTTGAGGGCTGCGCCAAGCGCCGGGGCTGCCTGGGCGTCGCCCAGGCTGCCGAGCACTGCGGCGGCCCGCTGGCGAACCGTCTTCGCCTCGTCCTTGATGGCTGCCGCAATCGCCGCAGCCGCCCGCGGATCCTCGAACTCGCCCAGGGCCAGGGTGGCGGCAGCCCGAACGTCCGCGGCCTCATCCTTGATCGCCGCGACGAGGGGCGGGATCGCTTGCGGCTTGCCCATCAAGCCAAGCGCTTTCGCGCAGGCCTTGCGGACCTTCGCCCAACCCTCTTCCAGCGCAGCCACGAGCGCGGGCAACACCGCCGGGTGATCGATGCCGGCCAGCGCTGCGGCCGCCGCCGCCCCGACCTCCTGGTCCCCCTCCTTGAGGGCGGCCATCAGGGGGGGCAGCGCCCGCGGATCGCCAAGACTGCCAAGGGCCGTCGCCGCCGCGCCGCCGACCTTGGTCTCCCCATCCTTGAGCGCGACCGCCAGCGCCGGCACCGCCTGCCTGTCGCCGAGGTTGCCGAGGGACTCCGCCGCCGCGGACCGAACGCCGCCGTCCTCATCGGCCAGCGCCGCCAGGAGCGCCGGGACGGCATCTGATTCATGGAGACTGCCCAGCGTTTCCGCCGCCGCGGCGCGGACCCAGCCCTTCCCCTCCTTGAGCGCCGCCATCAGGGGCCGCAGCGCCTGCGGATCGCCAAGGCTGCCAAGAGCCCTGGCCGCCGCAGCGCCTACCTCGGCCTCCTCATCCTTGAGCGCGGCCGCCAGCGCCAGCAGCACTTGCTCGCCCGAAAGTTCGCCCAAGGCTTCCGCCGCGGCGGCGCGGACCTCGCCCTTCTCCTCCTTGAGTGCCGCCAGCAGCGCAGGAACGGCCTGACGATCGCCGAGGTCCTTGAGGGCCCGCGCCGCCGCCACCCCAACTGCCGCTTTCTCATCCTTAAGGGCCGCCACGAGCGCAGGCACGGCACCAACGTCGCCGACGGCACCCAAGGCTTGGGCGGCAGCCGCGCGAACCTCGGCTTTCCCATCCTTAAGTGCGCCCACCAACGCCAGAACCACCTGGGGATCGCGAAAGCGGCCGAGGGCCCGCGCTGCTCCAACGCCAACCTCCTCCTTCTTGTCTTTGAGCGCGGCCGCCAAGGCCGGCACAGCCCGCGTGTCGCCAATTTCGCCAAGGGGCCTCGGCGGCGGCCTCGCGAACGACCTGGGCCCGGTCCTTGAGCGCTTCGATGAGCGGCGGCACCGCCTCCGGGCCGAGCGCAACGAGTTCCTCAACGATCTCGTACTTGCCCGGCGACTGCTCATGTCCGAGCAGCGCCAACCGGCGCAGCAACTCGATGAACCAGTTGGTGCGCTCGCCGGCCCGGAGTTGGGTTAGGAGGACTGGCACGCGGCCCTCGGGCTCCAAGGACCTGGCGTATCCCAGGTACACCAGGGCGGCGAAGACGGCCAGAGCGAGCAGGATGCACGCCGCCAGCCATATCCTCCGGCGGCGGGCCGGAGAGTCGGAGGCTGGCCGGGCTTGAGGGTCGGCGTTTGCCATGCGGCCATTTTACCGGCGTCCGGCGGTTCGTGCAAAAGTTCCCGCTGGGTCTGCTTGCCGCTGTCTGCCAAGCCGCGCGGAGAGTCTCTATGCTGATAACATGCCGGCGTCCGGGCCAACATTTCACACCACAGGTTCCCGCTGGCGGATATACTGGCGCTCGGCCGCGCTTGCGCGCTGAACGAGTACGCGAGGCGCCTCTGCCGAACGGCCTGCGGTCGGGAGCCGCCAACTCATGGATCCACCAGCCGTGACGCCAACGCTCGTGCTGGGTATCGGCAACATCCTCCTGAAGGACGAGGGCGTGGGGGTCCACGTGGCCCAGGCAATGGCCGCCCAGGCCGCCGAGCAGGGCAGCCCGCCGCCGGAAGAGGTCGAAATCCTCGACGGCGGCACGTCCGGCGCCGATCTTCTCGAGGTTATCGCCAACCGGCAGAGGGTCATCGTCATCGACGCCGTTCAGGCGGCGGGCAAGCCCGGCACGATCCTGCGCTTCACCGGCGAGGACCTCGCCCGCAAGACCAACGTCAGCCTGTCGCTCCACGACCTCGGCCTGCTGGAGACGCTCCAGATGGCCGGGCACCTGGGGTGCGCCCCGCGCGAGGTCATCATCTTCGGCGTCGTGCCGCAGGATTTCGGCCCCGGCCTTGAGATGACCGACAAAGTGGCGGCCGCGGTGCCCAAGGTCATCGAGTTGGTGAGGGCTGAACTGAACCGCTGAAACGCCCTCTCGGTCGCCTGCGGCTTGCTGCTGAACGGGCCAGGATTCCGTTGGAGGGGGCGCCCGCGAGGGGTATGATGATGTCCGGGCGCCGAGGGGCGCGGCCGCGCCTCGCGCGGGCGGCCCCGCCCCTCGGCGCCCCCGAAAGGAGAACACCGCCATGCAGAGACGAGAATTCATTGGAACCACATGCCTTGCCGGCGCGGCCGCGCTCGGCGCGATGTCGAGCGCCGCCGGCGCCGAAGACGCCCCCAAGAAGCAGTGGCTCGAACTGCGGCTCTACCACCTCGAGGCCGGCGGCATGCGAGAGAAGTTCGAGGCCTTTCTGCGCGACGCCGCAATCCCGGCACTCAACCGGGCCGGCATGGAACCCATCGGCGCATTCGGCTGGATGGACGATTCGAGCCCCGACGTGTACGTCCTGAGGCCGTACAAGTCGATCGAGGACTTTGCAGCGGCGCCGGGCCGGCTCGCCGCCGACGCCGAGTTCCAGAAGGCCGGCGCCGCCATCCTCGATGCGCCGAAGGAAAGCCCGGGCTTCAAGCGGTTCGAGAGTTCGCTGATGCTTGCCTTCGACGCCTGCCCCAGGGTCGAGGTGCCCACGAAGAAGGCCACCCGGATGCTGCAACTTCGCATCTACGAGAGCCACAGCGACGCCAAGGCCCGCAAGAAGATCGAGATGTTCAACACAGGCGGCGAGATCGCCCTCTTCCGCACGACCGGCATGAACCCCGTCTTCTTCGGCCAGACCGTCATCGGCACGAAACTGCCCAACCTGACCTACATGCTCGGCTTCGACGACATGGACGCCAACAAGGCCGCCTGGGACAAGTTCACCAAGAGCCCCGAGTGGGATAAGATGAAGAACGACCCGCAGTACAAGGACACCGTGATGCCGAACATCACGAACATACTGCTCAAGCCGCTGGCCGGTTCGCAGGTCTGACCGTCCGACATAAGGAGAGCGCGGTGGGCGGTCCTGCCCGCCGCCCTCGAGAATAACGGGACTCGCAGCGGGCAAGACTGCCCTCTGCGCAAGGCCGTTGCGCAACGTCCGGCGCCTGCTCGAAAGACGGTCGCAGAAGGTTCGCCGAATTCAGAAGGCGCGCACGAATGAATTCACGCGAAATCTGGAGACTGTAGCAGCATTACCGGCGTAGAGGCTGTCCGAAAAACCGAGGGTCAGGCATATTTATTGAGGCAAACGCGCTTTTGCGTTTGCCTCAGTAAAGTTGTTGCGGTTCTCCTTCCCGGGGCTGAAGCGACATGCCAACCAAAGCCCAACGGCTGGCTTTGGTTGCATATATGCCTGACCCGCGGTTTTTCGGACAGGCTCTTCGACCGCGGTAAGGATGATACACTATCGAAATCCGCCGGCCTGAACAGTACGCGTCATGCAGTGCCATCCTGCGATGCGGCCTCTTCCTGGTCATGGCTGCGGCCGGTCCGCTCACCCAGGCCGGGATGGTGACCGTGCGCCTGGGCGATCTCACGCGGGCGCTGGCCCCGAAGGAACAGAAGGCTCCGGCCGCGCTGCCGGTGGCCTACGTGGC
>Ga0315282_10005884_pt1 | contig 20732 bp, 20 predicted proteins | sample YL17G07_20_MG_FD_203693 | JGI IMG/M metagenome (GOLD analysis project Ga0315282, IMG submission 203693) | Sediment microbial communities from Yellowstone Lake, YNP, Wyoming, USA - YL17G07_20 | ecosystem: Environmental > Aquatic > Freshwater > Lake > Sediment | place: USA: Wyoming | collected... | reverse complement strand
GTCCCCTTGAATCCATCCGGCATTTATGCCATCATGAATTCTCGTCATTCTTGAAAAGGAGATGCGCTATGCCGTCCTCTTTGACTGAACTTCAACCCACCGGCTTATGGAAGTATTTCGCCAGGATTCTGACCATCCCCCACGGCTCCGGCAACGAGAAAGCCCTCGGAGATTACGTGGTATCGGTTGCCCGCGAGTTGAAACTGGATGTCAAGCGGGACAAGGTCGGCAACGTCATTGTCAGCAAGCCCGCCGCCGCCGGCCACGAGAACGCCCCCGGCGTCATCCTCCAGGGGCACCTCGACATGGTGTGCGAGAAGAATTCCGACGTCGTTCACGACTTCCTCCGCGATCCCATCCAGGCCGAGATCAAGGGCGATTGGGTTCAGGCCAAGGGCACGACGCTCGGGGCCGACAACGGCATCGGCCTGGCCGCCTCCCTGGCGGTCATGGAAGACGCCTCTCTCGTTCACGGCCCCCTTGAATTCGTCTTCACGGTGGACGAGGAAACCGGCCTGACGGGCGCCAACAAGCTCCAGAAGGGCTCCCTCAAGGGGACCCGCCTCCTCAACCTGGACAGCGAGGAGGAAGGAACGTTCACCATCGGCTGCGCCGGCGGGGCCGATTCCGAGATCGCGGTCCCCGTGGCCCGTAAAAAGACCGCTTCCAAGAACATCTACCGTCTGAAAATTTCCGGCCTGCACGGCGGCCATTCCGGCATCGACATCAACCAGGGCCGGGCCAACGCCATCAAGCTCCTGGCCCGGATGCTCAGGGAAGCCCTGTCCTCCGGCGGCGGCTTCGAGCTCGTCGGCATGGAGGGGGGCAGCAAGCGGAACGCCATCCCGCGCGAAGCCTGGGCGACCCTGGCCTGCGCCCCGGCCAAGCTGAAGGCCGTCGCGGCCTCGTTCAAGAAATCGTTCGCGGCCATCAAGATCGAGTATCAGGCCGTGGAAGGCGACGCGAAGTACTCGTTCGAGCCGGCCGAGGAAGCCAAGGCTTTCGCCCTGACGGCCGACTGCCAGCGCGGGCTGCTGAACTATGTCCTGGCCATCCCTCACGGCGTCATGGCCATGCATCCCGAGATCAAGGGGCTGGTCGAGACGTCGACCAACCTGGCGATCATCCGGACGGCCAAGGCCCAGGTCGAGATCATCTGCAGCACGCGGAGCTCCGTCGCTTCGGCCCTGGAGGCGACGCGGCTCGTCCTCAAGGCCGTCACGGAGATGGCCGGGGCCCGGATCAACGCCAAAAACGGCTATCCCGGCTGGATGCCCAACCTCCAATCTCTGTTGCTCGCGACCCTCAAAAGCCTGTACAAGGCGGAGTTCGGCGTTGAGGCGACGGTCGCCGCCATTCACGCCGGCCTCGAGTGCGGCATCATCGGTGAAAAGTTCCCCGGCATGGACATGATCTCCTTCGGGCCCACCCTGGAGCACCCGCACTCGCCCGACGAGCGGGTTAATATCGCGTCGGTCGCGAAATTCTGGCGGTTCATAACTTCGGCCCTGGCCGCCATGGCCTAGGATCGCGGCACGGAAGACGCGTCCCGCGGAGGGAAGCGGCGAATCGAGATGGATCGAAGGAAATTCTTTTTATTGACCGGGTCCCTGGCGGCCCTCGTGATGAAGGCTCCGTGCCGGCCCGGAAGGAGTGAAAAACACATGAGGAAGCAAATCCAGACCAATAAAGCCCCCCAAGCCATCGGGCCCTATTCCCAGGGCATCGCGGCCAACGGCTTCGTTTTCGTCTCGGGCCAGATTCCCATCGACCCGGCGACGGGCGCCGTGAGCACGGGCCCGATCGAAGAGCAGGCCAGGCTGGTCCTGAAGAACCTCGGGGCCGTGCTCGAGGCCGCCGGCAGCTCGTACGATGACGTCGTCAAGACCACCGTCCTGCTCCAGGACATGAACGATTTCGCCAAGATGAACGCCATCTACGCCGAATTCTTCAAGGTCCCGTGCCCGGCCCGGGCGGCCTTCCAGGTCGCGCGTCTGCCCAAGGACGTCAAGATCGAGATCGAGGCCATCGCCGTCGCCAAGTAAAGGCAGGGCGGCGGGGAAAAGTCTTGATTCTTTCTGGACCTCGAGCCCCCAGCCGTTTTTCCTATAAATAGCTGTCTATATTTCTTCCTAAGGAAAGCCGAGGATTGCCTGGGCAGCGCCCTACGAAAATCTCGGGCAGTCGGAGCCCTTTTATAGACGCTCCGGGAATTTTCGGCTAAAATGACCGTGCCATGCCTATTTATGAGTTCGTCTGCAGGAAATGCGGCCGGCGCTTCGAATGCCTCGTCCCCATCGGCAAGGAGAAAGAGGCGGCCTGCCCGGACTGCGGGGCGATCGACGCCGAGAAGCAGCTGTCCGCGTTCGGCATCGGCGGCGGCTCGAGCCGTCTGAAGGCGTCTTCGCCGGCCTGCACGTCATGCTCCGGCAAGTCCTGCAGCACCTGCCACTGAGCCTTTCCTACAGGCACCCCCGTCTTTCCCCATGATGTTTCAGCCGCCCGGGCGGACAGTTTCCGCCGGGCGCCGCGTTCTTATCCGTGCTTCGGGCCGTCCCCTTGGTCCGGACCGATCAGCCGCTTGGCTTTCGCGATCTGTTTTTTCACCTGCGCTGGATGTGTCGAGCCGGTCGTCCTTTTGAGACGGACGGAGCGGGCGCCGTCGAAGACATCGCGGACATCCGCCCGGAAGAACGGATGGACGCGGACGAAGTCGGCCGGCTCCAAGGCGTTCAGGGGCTGGCCCCGCTCCTCGGCGAGCTTGACGAGCTCGCCCACCAGGCCATGCGCCTCGCGGAAGGACACCCCTCTTTCCGTCAGATAGTCCACGAGGTCCGTGGCGAAAAGGGAAGCGTCGATCCCGGCCTCGATGTCCCGGCCTTTCGGGCGGATCTTGCCGAGGGCCGTTTCGAAAACAGCCAGGATGCGGATCGTGTCCTCCACCCCCCGGAAGAGGGGCTCCTTGTCTTCCTGGTAATCCTTGTTGTACGTCGAGGGAAGACCCTTCGTGATCAGGGCCATCCGGCTGAAGTGGCCGAAGAGCCGGCCCGCTCCGGCCCGGATGAGCTCGAAGAAATCCGGATTCTTCTTCTGCGGCATCAGGCTGCTCGAGGTGGCGATGGCGTCGTCGAGCTCGAGAAAGCCGAATTCGCGGCTGGAGAAGATAACGAAGTCCTCGGCGTAGCGGCCGATATCCAGCAGGAGCATCAGCAGGACGGACAAGGTCTCGAGGATATGGCTCCGGTCGGCCACGGCGTCCATGGAATTTTCCGAGGAAGCGCCGAAGCCAAGGTCGCGGCGCAGGGCTTCCCTGTCGATCGGCGCGGTCGTGCCGGCCAGGGCCCCGGAGCCGAGCGGCATGACGTCGATCAGCTCGAGCGCGTCCCGGAGCCTGGACTTGGCCCTCTCGAGAGGCCAGAAGAGCGACATGATGTAATGGGAGAACAGAACGCACTGGGCCTGCTGGAGATGGGTGTATCCCGGCATGACGACATCGGGATGCTTTTCGGCCAGGGCGATCACGGCCCGCTGGCAGCCGCGGACAAGCTCCAGGACAACAGGCAGACGGTCCTTCAGATAGAGCCGCTCGTCGGTCGCCACCTGCTCGTTCCGGCTCCGTCCCGTGTGCAGCTTCTTGCCCGCTTCGCCGATCTCGTCGATGAGCATCAGCTCGACGGCCGAATGGATATCCTCGTACCGGTCCAAGCTGTCGCCACGGGCGATCTTCTTACGGACGGCGGCCAATCCGGCGGCGATCCGGGCCCCTTCGGCCGCGGTCAGGACGCCGGCCCGTTCGAGGGCCGCGGCGTAGGCCAGGGAGGCCCGGACCTCCGCCTCCGCCAGGAAACAGTCTTCGTGGATGGAGGCGTTGAAGGCCTCCAGCCGGGGATCCTCCGGGCGGGCGGCGAACCTTCTGGCCCAGGTCTTCATCGCCCGTTCCTCATGAAATCGGTGATCTTCTTGCCCTGCTTGGTCATGATGGCGTTGTGGGCCTTCAGCCGGATGGCGTGAGTGTTGATGAAGCCCTTCGAGTCCTGCTGGTTGAATCCTCCCTCGATGTCCATGCTCGACAGCTCCCGGTCGTAAAGCGAGCTGTGGGACTCGCGGCCGAGGACGGTGACGTTGCCCTTGTAAAGGGACAGGTACACGACGCCGTCGATGACCTCCTGGCTCTTGTTGATCGCGGCCATGAGGAAGTCCATCTCGGGCGAGAACCAGAAGCCGTTGTAGACGATCTCCGAGAACTTCGGCGTCAGCATGTCGCGCAGGCGCATGACCTCCCGGTCCATGGCGATGCCCTCGATGTCCATGTGGGCCGTCCTCAGGATGGTCAGGCCCGGCGTTTCGTAGACGCCGCGGCTCTTGATGCCGACGAAGCGGTTTTCGACGATGTCGATGCGGCCGATGCCGTTTTCGGAGCCGATCCGGTTCAGGTAGAGGAAGAGCTCGCACGGATCCGTTTTGAGGACGCCATTGGTCGAGTCCTCGACCTTGACCGGGACGCCGTCCCGGAAATGGATGGCGATCCGGGTCTCGCGGTCGGGGGCGTCCTGGGGGCTCTTGGTCAGCGAATACACGGATTCGTCGGCCATGAGAAGCGGGTCCTCCAGGATGCCGGATTCGTGGCTGATGTGGATGAGGTTGGCGTCCTCGCTGTAGGGCTGGCCGGTCGAGGCCTTGACCTCGATGCCGTGCTTGGCGGCGTAGGCGATCATGTCGGGCCGGCCCTGGAACTCGTCCAGGAATTTCTCGTCTTTCCAGGGAGAAAAGACCTTGATCCTGGGATCGAGGGCGTAATACGTCAGCTCGAAGCGGACCTGGTCGTTGCCCTTGCCCGTGGCGCCGTGGCCGACCCAGGCGGCCTTCTCCTTGTGCGCGATCTCGATCTGGCGCTTGGCGATAACCGGCCGGGCCAGGGCGGTTCCGAGCAGGTAGCGCCCTTCGTAGATCGCGTTGGCCTTGACGGCGGCGAAGACGTAGTCCGTGACGAGTTCGTGCTTCAGGTCCTCGATGGTGGCCCTCGCGGCGCCCGTTTTCAAGGCTTTTTCCCTGGCGGCTTCGAGGTCGTCGTCCTGTCCGACGTCGGCGATATAGGCGATGACTTCATACGACCTTGCCACGAGCCACTTGAGGATGATGGAGGTGTCCAACCCCCCGGAGTACGCGAGGACGATCTTCTCCATGTTCAGTCTCCTGTGATGGGAATTCGAGGGGGGAACGGGACGGCGGCGCGGCCGCCGGATTATTCCACAAGCTCCCGGAAGGTCTTCTCCACGGCTTTCCGGTGCTCCTTCGTATCGGTGACGACGATGATGGTGTCATCCCCGGCCACGGTCCCCAGGATCTCTTTGAGTTTCAGACCGTCGAGCAGGCTGGCCACGCCGCTGGCGTTGCCGGGCGAGGTCTTGACCAGGACGATGTTCTCCGTGCCCAGGACCTCGGTGACGAAGTTCTTGAACGAGACCTGGAGCCGCGTCTGCAGGGATCCGCCGCTCGCCTTCTCGAAGAGCTCGTAGCGGTAGGAGCCGTTGTCCAGCCGGATCTTGACGTAGCCCATCTCCTGGAGGTCGCGGGAAATCGTGGCCTGGGTGACGTCCACGCCGCGCCGGGCGAGCTCCATCTGTACGTGATGCTGGTCGCCGACGCCCTGGGCGCCGACGATGTCGCGCAGGATTTTACGCCGGTGCTGCTTAGTATATTTATGCATGATTCATGCATAATATACGACAAGGGAGGCCTTGTCAAGCCTTTCGATCGCCGGAGGTTGCGAGCCGCCGGGCGCCCGCTCCGGCCTAGGCCTTCTTGAGCTTCCGCTTTTCGATGAGCAGCATGCCCTGGTAGGAGACGTAATTCAGCAGGATCATCACCCGCTCCTTGTCGCCCGCCTCCTTCTGGAAGACGCCCTTGAGGCCCTTGAGCGGGCCCTCCATGACTTCGATATCGTCACCGACGCGGGGCTCCCGGCCGTACTGCTCGAGGACGATCAGCCCGTCGCTTTCCCTGGCCTTGAGGCCCCGGATGACCTCGTCCGGAAGTGGCACGGGCCCGTCATCGTTGCCGACGACGCGCTTGACGCCCCGGGTGTATTTCACCATCTGGTACTGCCCCGGGAACTCAAAGGCCAGGAAGGAGTAGCCGGGGAAGAAGGGCCTGATCTGCCCCTCGCTGCGGTGCTTGGGGCAATAGATCTCGAAGCCGCCTTCCTGGAAGAGCTTCTCCACCTGGGCTTCCTTCTTGGGCTTGGTGTTGATGACGTACCAGTTGAGCATGATCAATCCTTTTCCTCGGTGTCCGCAAGCCCGAACTTCGCGTAGATGGACGGCCGCCTGTCCTCGAGAAAATGGCGGCGGGCGTGAGACGATCGGTTCTTCCGGAAGTCGCAATCGGCGTAGAGGATGTGGTCGAGACCGCGGGGGGCGCGGGCGACGACCAAGCCGTCCGGGTCGGCCACGAACGATTCGCCGGCGAAATCGAGGACCTCCTCCCGGCCGACCCGGTTCGCCAAGCCGATATAGTAGCCGTTCTGAAAGGCCGCCGTCCGCACCTCCGCTTCGAAGAGGCCTTCGGGCCACTCCCCGACCGAGCCGGCTTGGGGGATGATGACGATCTCGGCGCCGCGAAGGGCCAGGGCCCGCATGTACTCGGGAAAATGGCGATCGTAGCAGATCGCGATTCCCACGCGGCCGGCGGCGGTATCGAAGGCGATGGCCTCTCCGTCCCCGGGCGTGTAATATCCCTTTTCGTGGAAGCCCGGTCCCTCCATGATATGGATCATGCGCGTCGTGCCGAGCAGGCGGCCGTCGGCGTCGATGATGGGGGAAGAATCGTAGGTCCGATCTCCGTCCCGTTCGAAGAGGTTGAGCACGGCGACGACGCCCGTCTCCTTCGCCAGCCGGCAGAAGAGTTCCGTCGTCGGCCCGGGGACGGGCTCCGCTTTGTGCGGCCTCTCCGGCCCGGCCGGCACCTGCGGGTAAAATGTGGTGAAAGCCAGCTCGGCGAAGGCCACGAGCCCGGCGCCAAGCCGGGCGGCCTCCAGAAAGGCCCTCCCGCCGCGCTCCCTGTTCTCCCCCGGATCGGCGGTCGCGTGTTGCTGGACGAGGGCGATTTTGATACTCATGTGCTCAGATCATTCATCCGGCTTTCCCCGTCCGGGGACGTTCCCGGACGATGCCCACGGGGGAGCCCGAAAAATCCTTTCGGCCCAGACGGGTCCCCGCCCGATCTTCTTCCTAGCGGCAGGCCTCCTCGACGTCGGCCGGCGCCTTCGGAATGGGCGGCCCGAGGACTCGGCGTCCCTTGCCCGTGACCAGGACGTCGTCCTCGATCCGGACGCCGCCGAAATCCAGATACTGCTCCGCCTTGTCGTAAGCGATGAAGTCCTTGTGCCGCTTCTCTTTCTTCCATTGTGCGATGAGCGCGGGAACGAAATAGAGCCCCGGCTCGACCGTCAAGACATGGCCCGGCTCGAGCTTCCTGGCCATCCTCAGATAGGCCAGGCCGAACTGGCTGCTCCTCTCGACGGTCTTGTCGTAGCCGACGCGGTTCTCGCCGAGGTCCTCCATGTCGTGGACGTCGAGCCCCAGGTTGTGCCCGAGCCCGTGCGGGAAGAACATGGCGTGGGCGCCCTGGGCCACGGCTTCGTCGAGGTCGCCCTTCATCAGGCCCAGGTCCTTCAGGCCCGAAGCCAAGGTCCGGGCCGCCTTCATATGGACGTCCTTGTATGAAACGCCCGGCTTGATAGTCCGGATGGCCGTCTCCTGGCCCTCGAGGACGATGTCATAAATATCTCTCTGCCGCCGGTTGAACTTTCCGCCGACGGGCACGGTGCGGGTGATGTCCGAGGCATAATGGAGCCAGGATTCCGCGCCCGTGTCCATGACCAGCAGACGGCCGCGCCGGAGCTCGTTCTTGTGGCTGTGCATGTGGAAGATCTGGCCGTTGATGGTCACGATCGGCGGGAAGGACATCTTGCAGCCGAGGGAGTTGACGACGCCTTCCATCGCCCCGGCGACGTCCCTCTCGAAGCGTCCCGGCTTGACGAGCTTCATCGCGGCCCGGTACATTTCGGCCGAGACTCCGATGGCGCTCTCGATCTCACGGACTTCTTCGTTCGACTTGATCAGCCGCTGGTCGACCACGGCCTTGATGAACTCGCGACAGGCCCCGGCGGCAACGTCGCCCAGCGGGATGCCGAGGAGGGATGACAAGGCCACGGTGGTTTCGGACCTGTAGGGCGGCAGATAGCGGACCTTCCTGCCGGCCGCGAGGGCTTTGGCCACGACCTCGGCCAAGGCCTTCCGCGGCGCCGCATTCCTGACGCCGACCTCAGCCGCCCGGTCCTTGATTTTAGGCAGTTCGCCCATCCAGATGATGTCCTCGAGCCCGATGTCGTCGCCGAACAGCCAATCCTTGTTCTCGTCGATGTCGATGACCGCCGCGAGGCCGGGCGAGTCCAGCCCGAAGAAATAGAGGAAAGAGCTGTCCTGGCGGAAATGGTAGGTGTTGTCCGCGTAATTCATCGGACTTTCCTCATTGCCGATGAACAGGAGAAGCCCGGACCGAACCTGCTTCTTGAGAAGTTTGCGCCGCTCGATGTACGTCGCGTCTTTAAACATGTCGGCCTCCTCGAAAGACTCAGGGATTCATATAGCACGGATTCCCCCCGACATTCAACTCCGGCCGCCGCGGCTGAAGAAAAAGCTTGTCAAGAAGCCCGGGAAAAGCTATTTTGGACGCGACGCCGGAACCGCGGAGCGCGCGTTCGGCGGAATCGCGAAGACGGAGGAGCGACGTGGGCGGTTTTTTCGGAATCGCATCCAAAAACGATAGCGTCCAGGACCTGTTCTACGGCACGGACTACCACTCCCATCTGGGAACGAAGCGGGGCGGGCTGGCTGTCGCCAACAGCAGCGGCATCCTCCGCTACATCCACAACATCGAGACCTCGCAGTTCCGCTCGAAGTTCGAGGAGGACGTCCGGAAGCTCCACGGCACGCGGGGCATCGGCGTCATCAGCGACTACGAGGACCAGCCCCTGATCATCCGCTCCCACCTGGGAGATTTCGCTATCGCCACGGTGGGCATCGTCAGGAACCTCGATGCCCTGGTCGAGAGTACCTTCAAGGCGCGGCGGGTCTTCTTTTCCGAGATGAGGGGCGGCGAGATCAATCCGACGGAGGCCGTGGCCGCGCTCATCAGCCAGGAGGCGACGCTCGTGGACGGCATCCGGGCCGCCGGCCAGGCCGTCGTCGGCTCCTGCTCCATGCTGCTCCTGACCGACAGGGGCGTCATCGCGGCCCGTGACCGGCTGGGCCGGACGCCCATCGTCATCGGACGGAAGGCCGGCGCCTACGCCGCCGCGCTGGAAACCTGCGCCTTCCCCAACATCGACTTCGAAACCGTGCGCGACCTCGGGCCGGGAGAGATCGTCCTGATCACCGCCGACGGCGTCGAGACCCTATCCCCTCCGCTGGCGACCTCGCAGATCTGCTCGTTCCTGTGGGTCTATTACGGCTATCCCGCCTCGAGCTACGAAGGGATCAACGTCGAATCGGTCCGCAACCGGTGCGGCGCGTTCCTGGCCAGGAATGACGACGTCCAGATCGACATCGTCGCCGGCATCCCGGATTCGGGCACGGGTCATGGCCTGGGCTACGCCGCCGAGGCCGGCATCCCCTTCCGGCGGCCGTTTGTCAAGTACACGCCGACCTGGGCCCGCAGCTTCATGCCGCAGAACCAGGCCATCAGGGACGTCGTCGCCCGGATGAAGCTCATCCCCATCGGGGACAATATCAAAGGCCAGCGCCTCCTGTTCTGCGAGGACTCGATCGTCCGCGGCACACAGCTCAAGGACACCATCCAGCGGCTTTACGATTTCGGCGCCCTGGAGGTCCACATGCGGCCGGCCTGTCCCCCGCTCGTCTACGGCTGTCCGTTCCTCAATTTCTCGCGCTCGAAGTCGGAGATGGACCTGGCCGCGCGGAAGGCCATCCGCGAGCTCGAGGGGCCCGAGCCGGGCGACCTCAGCGCGTACACGCGGGCGGGGTCGGCCAAGTACGAGGCCATGGTCGCCTCGATCCGCAAGCGGCTCAACCTGACCTCGCTCAAGTACCAAAAGCTCGACGACCTCGTCCGGGCTATCGGCCTGCCCAAGGACAAGCTCTGCACCTTCTGTTGGGACGGCGCGGAACCGAAAACCAAGCGGTGACGGCCGTCTCGCGGCCGGCGCCGACGGGCACGGTCTGATTTATCACTCTCTGCGGGAACCCGGAACCATGGGGCATTCATAACGCCGTCGTGATATCATTCGAACAGGCAAAGAAAGGAGTACCCATATGGCTGAACATCCCTTGTCGGCACTCTGGAAAATGGATCCGGAAATGGCGGATCAGCTGAAAGACATGGAGGAGCTCGTCTACGGCCCGGGGACGCTCCCGAGGAAGGTCAAGCTTCTGATCGCCATGGCTTTCGATGCGGCCCACGGCGCGGACATGGGCGTGCGGGCCTTGGCCCTGGCGGCCATGAAGGAGGGGGCGACAAGGGAAGAGATCGCCGAAGCGCTTCGGGTGGCTTATCATCTGTCGGGAGTGGGAGCTCTCTATACGGCCTCGAGCGGGCTCAAAGAGATCATCGGATAGGCCGGTCCCGGGATATGCCAATGGTTATCGAAGCGACGAACCCTCAGCTGGCGCTTGGAGCTACTTCTTCTTCTCCGCTATCGGCTTCAGCTCCATGCCGAGCTGTTCCATAAAACCCAGCTGGTCTATCTCTATCCAAGCCTCCGCTATTTTTCCATTAGATATTCGGGCAATTTCAATAGCGGTATAGCTCAGCTCTTTTCCTGTCGGTGCAATGCCCATCCATTCCCCCTTGTGAGTTGCATTAAATCGGTAACGGGTTGCCACTAAGTCACCCTTCGCAATTTGTAACTCAATGATGACCTTCAAATCAGGGAAAGCTTTTTTAAAATTAGGAGCGGCTTGCTTGATAGTTTCGAGTCCACTGACATTGTTGTTATTCGGATAGTGGAAGACAACATCCGGAGCAACAATCTCGTCTATTATATTAAGAAGATTTCCCTTGGCTTCTTCCTCGACATAACGTTTAACTATCTCTTTATTCTGCTCTTCGACTTTCGCCTGGGCCTTATACTTCTCCAGCTCCGCCATGGCCGCCTTGTCCTGGCAAGCGATGGTGAAACAGAACACAAGGACCAAGGGAACGACGCGGAAATATTTATTCATTTTCCCCTCCAATTAGACTGACCTGAGTATCGACCTCTGCTCGCTGGTTGTCAAGAATGTGGGTTTACCTGGCTGGGCATCCGCCCAGGACCCTAGCTCTTAGCCGACGGGAAATGTCACATAAAAAAATGACCAGAAATTTTCGGCGGATAGGCTTGATGTCCCTCGCCCGTTCGCCCCATGAGAAACGTTATCACGGTCCTTGAAAATCCCCCCTGGGAGCCGCCCATGCTGGCCCTTGTCCGGCATCCTGGGCGGTGGGTAAACTGATCCCTAAGTGCCACTGGTGTGCCACAATTCGCTAAATTACGCTGAAACTAAGACACTGGGGCTAAAAACACAAAATGAGGCCGGGGCCTCTTTTATCTGGGGAAAACGTTGATGTCGGATGGTAGCGGGGGTTGGATTTGAACCAACGACCTCCGGGTTCGTAGTCAGATGCCCTCATTGTTCTCCAGACCCCTCCCTTCCTGGCAGCCTTGTGCCGGTGGTGTGCCAAAGCGGGCAGTTCCTGACATTGACAGGGCTAAATCGTTAGGGATATATTCAGTATATCCTATGTAAGGGGGAATCAATGGCCGAATTTGTAAGCAAAAATCTAATGGCGGATGAAAACATCGTTTGGTGGTAAATCATTGAATAAAAACCGCTTGGTCGTTTTGCTTTTCTACTCTTTTATCTTATTCTCCTGTTCTGCTGAAAATAGAGATTGGAAAAATGCAGAAAAGCTAAACACAATTGAAGCCTATAAAGCATTTTTAGTAAAATATCCGCAAGGGAAATTTACTGGTAGTGCAAACGCAATAATTGAAGAACTAATTTGGCAGCGCACTTTAGAAGACAGTAGTTTAGATGGCTATGAACTTTATTTAAAACTATATCCTCAAGGTAAATTTGCCAATAAAGCCAAAGTAAATATTGAAGAAAAGTATTTTAAGTCTGCAGAGTCAGAGAATACCGTTTCAGCTTATGAGCAATTTCTGAACAAATACCCACAGGGAGAGTTCGCTGGTCAAGCAAGAGCCAAAATTGACGAATTTCCAAAATTGGAAAAACTATTTAAGGAGACTTATGTAGTTGGTACTCTTAATAATGATTTTGGACAAACGGATAAAGTCTACTCGAATAACCGAGAGCCTATTATTCAATATATCTGGGATGGCGCCTGGCTTGACAAAGTTTATGTATATTTTTATGCTATGAATACAAGAGGTTCTGGTAAATCAGAAATCTCAATCACTCTTGGAAAAACAAAAAAGATAATTATTAATTTAAATGCAAAAACAGCCTATATAATTAAGGCTGTCATCGATGTTGATAAAAAAGGATATCCGGGTATTTCGGAATATCAAGTCATTTTGCATGCGAACTCATTAAAAGACGCTGTCACATTTGAAGCACCTACAAGAATAATGAAGATTTCTGAGATAGTATTAGAAAACTATCCGATGCATAAAAATTAGATTTATAAAATCCTCCTAATTGAATTTAAATTAGCTATAGATAAAGACAGTCGGCCATTCATGCTTCAATCCTCATCGTCCCCCTAAGATGTTTTGAGCGGAGGCGGATAGACCCACCGCTGTGGCCTGATCCTAGCACTACTACCGGGTCAGGTGACCTTTCGTGTCACCTTTCGTGTTGGTGGCTGAAAACGGCGGTTTTTGGCTCCTTTTGGCTCCCTTGCCCAGTCAAAAGGCAGGCCCCTGGCTTGGGCCTAAGTTGTTGATATTGTTGGTGCCGGTGGCGTGCCGCGCGTGTGACAAACGCGTGCCAAATTAGATTGAAAAGCGTTAACGATACGGATTCAGAACGGAAAACGAAAAAACGAGGCGAAAGCCTCGCTTATATGAGGAAATCGCTGATATTCGGTTGGTAGCGGGGGTTGGATTTGAACCAACGACCTCCGGGTTATGAGCCCGACGAGCTACCAGGCTGCTCTACCCCGCGATACCGGCGTTATTATAACAAATCCGGGTCAATTGTCAAAGATATTCCTGAAAGACCGGCGCCCGCCGCTCCCCCTACCCTTCTCCCTGGGAAAATCCGGCTTGACTTTGCCGGTGGGGAATTCTAAAAAGTAAGCACGGATTTTATCATGGATTGGGTTATTTTCGGGATTCTCGCCTTTCTCTGCGTCGGTTCCGTCGCCGCCATGATCTTCTCACGTAATCCGGCCCACAATGCCCTCTTGCTGGTCCTCTGCTTCGCTTCCCTGGGAGGCGTTTTCGGCCTGCTCGACGCCCCCTTCGCGGCCGTCGTCCAGGTCATCGTCTACTCCGGGGCCATCATGGTTCTTTTCCTTTTCGCCGTCATGACCATCAACCTCAAGAAAGGCCAGGCACGCGAAAGGAAAAGGAAGATCTACGCCGCCTCCATGATCCTGGCAGCCGTCCTGCTGGTTGAGCTTGCCATCGTGGCGCGTAAGGCTTTCTGGCCCGCGGCCGAGTCCGTTCCGGCCGGGGCCCCGGCCGAGCCCGTCGGCATCGGGCATCTGCTGTTCACGCGCTATCTCTACCCGTTCGAGATCACCTCGATCCTGCTCATCGCCGCCCTCGTCGGGGCCTTGGTCATGGCTGGAAAAAAGGAGTCGGCGTGATTCCCTCGTCGGCCTTCCTCGCCCTGGCCATTGTTCTCTTCGTGCTCGGCGTCGCGGCGTTTTTCGTCAAAAAGGACCTCCTGACCCAGTTCATGGCCGTCGAGGTCATGCTCAATGCCGGCAACCTCGCTTTCCTGTCGCTGGCCGGCAGGGCCGGGAAGGCCGAAGCCCAAGTCATCGTCTTTTTCGTGCTGACGGTGGCCGCGGCCGAAGCCGTCGTCGGGCTGGCGATCATCCTCCATTACTTCCGCCAGAGGAAATCCGTCCGGACCGAAGATGTCGATGGATTGAAGGGATAAGATGGCCGGATTCTTTTGGCTGATTCCATTTTTTCCGCTGGCCGGCGCCGCCGCGCTGATTCTCTTCGGTTCCAAGATGTCGCGCAAGGCGGTCTCGGCCACGGCCTGCCTGTCCGTCCTGGCCTCCTTCCTTCTCTCGCTGGCCGGCAAGGTCGAGCTGCTGGGAACGTCCGGGGCTTCCGCTCCGCTCGCGAAGACGCTCTCCGGCTGGATCTCGAGCGGCGGCTTCTCCGCGCCCCTCGCCTTCGTCTTCGATCCGCTGACCGCCGTCATGTGCCTGGTCGTCAGCGGCGTGGGCTTTCTGATCCACGTCTATTCGGCCGGATATATGGCGGAGGAGCGTTCCTACGCCCGCTATTTCGGCCTCCTCAACCTGTTCATGTTCTTCATGCTCGTCCTGGTCATGGCCTCGAACATCGTCGTGATGTTCGTCGGCTGGGAGGGCGTCGGCCTCTGCTCGTACCTTCTGATCGGCTTCTGGTTCGAGCGCCCCGCCGCGGCCAAGGCCGGCATGAAGGCCTTCGTCGTCAACCGGATCGGCGACGCGGGCTTCCTCCTGGGCATGCTCCTGCTCATCCTGGCCGTCGGCGTTCCCGGCTTCACCGAGATCAACGCCGCGGCCGCCGGTGGCCGCTTGGCCCCGGGGCTGGCGACGCTCGCCGCCGTCCTGCTTTTCGTCGGAGCCGTCGGCAAGTCCGCCCAGATCCCCCTGTATGTCTGGCTCCCGGACGCCATGGAGGGGCCGACGCCGGTCAGCGCCCTCATCCATGCCGCGACCATGGTCACGGCCGGCGTCTATATGGTGGCCAGGCTGAACGGCCTGTACTCCGCCTCGCCGGCGGCGAGTTCGGTCGTCGCCTGGACCGGGGCCGTGACCGCGGTCTTCGCCGCGACCATGGCCCTCGTCCAGACGGACATCAAGAAGGTCCTGGCCTATTCGACGATTTCGCAGATCGGCACGATGTTCATCGGTTGCGGCGTGGGCGCGTACGCCGCGGGCATCTTCCACCTCACGACTCACGCCTTCTTCAAGAGCCTGCTGTTCCTGGCCGCCGGCAGTGTCATCCACGCCCTCGCCGGCGAGCAGGATATCCGGAAAATGGGAGGACTGCGAACGGCCCTGCCGAAGACCTTCCCGGCCTTTCTCGTCGGGGCCATGGCCATTTCCGGCCTGCCCCTCCTTTCGGGCTTCTTCTCCAAGGATGCCATCCTGGCCGGGGCCTTCGCGAGCGGCAAGTATGCCGTCTGGTTCCTCGGCCTGGCGGGAGCCGTCCTGACGGCTTTTTACATGTTCCGCCTCGTCTTCCTGACCTTCTTCGGCGAGTCGAGACAGGGCGAGGGAACGAGACGGCCTCTTCATGAATCGCCGGGGATCATGACGACGCCGCTCATCATCCTCGCGGTCCTTTCGGCCGTGGCCGGGTTCGTCGGCCTGCCCGCCGTTTTTGGAGAAAGGGTCGACCTCTTCGGCCGGTTCCTCAAGCCCGTCCTGGGGGCCGCCGAAAGGCCTCTTCCGGCGGCCGCGGAGTGGAATCTCATCCTCGTCTCCATGATCGCCGCCGCGGGCGGGCTCTTTCTCGCCTATCTTTTCTACCTCAGATATCCTCTGATCCCCGGGCGGCTGGCCCGGCGCCTCCCCTGGCTCTATAAAATCCTCGTCGGCAAGTATTATGTCGACGAATTCTACGACGCGGCCTTCGTCCGGCCCGCGGTGCGAAGCGCCGGGTTCATTTACGATCGCATCGACCTCAAGATCATCGACGGCGCGATCGACGGCTCGGCCGCGGCCGTGAACGTCGCGGGCAAAGGATTCAGCCGCCTCCAGACGGGCCTGGTCAAGGACTACGCCCTGGCCTTCCTCCTCGGCGTCGTTCTATTTCTGGGATTTCTGTTCATCGGAGCCCGTTGACCATGCCGCTCGTCAGCCTCGTGACCTTCCTGCCTCTGGCCGGCGGCCTGGCCCTTATCTTTTTCCCGCGCGAGAGGATCCGAGCCGCCCGTTACTTCGCCCTGGCCGTCTCCCTTCTGACTTTCGCCGTTTCCCTGGCCCTTTATTTCGGCTATGACGGCGGCTCCGGCGCGGCCGAGTTCGTCGAGCGCGGCCGCTGGATCGGCTACGGGCTGGATTACCACGTCGGCATCGACGGCGTCAGCCTCTTCCTCGTCCTGCTCACGACCTTCCTCACGCCGCTGGCCCTCCTGGCATCATGGAAGGCGATCGACGGCCGGGTCAGGGAATTCTCGTTTTTTATGCTCTTCCTCGAGACCGGCATCATCGGCGTGTTCGTTTCGATGAACCTGTTCCTGTTCTACGTCTTCTGGGAAGCCATGCTCGTCCCCATGTATTTCCTGATCGGCATGTGGGGCGGGCCGCGCCGGATCTACGCGACCCTCAAGTTCGTCCTCTTCACCATGGCCGGCAGCCTGCTGATGCTGGTGGCTATCTTCGTCCTGTATGCCCGGGTCCATCAGGCGACCGGAGTCGCTTCGCTCGCCTTCCAGGACCTTTACGGCCTGGCTTTACCGCCGGGGCTCCAGACCTGGCTCTTCCTGGCCTTCGCCCTGGCCTTCGCCATCAAGGTGCCGCTCTTCCCGCTCCATACCTGGCTTCCCGACGCCCACGTCGAGGCGCCCACGGCGGGTTCCGTCATGCTGGCCGCGCTCCTGCTCAAAATGGGAGCGTACGGCTTTGTCCGACTCGGCTTCCCCCTTTTCCCGGAGGCGGCCGTGCGGTTCGCGCCGGCCCTCTCGATCCTGGCCGTCGTCGGCATCATCTACGGCGGATTCATGGCCCTCGTTCAGAAGGACATGAAATCGCTCGTCGCCTACTCCAGCGTCAGCCACATGGGACTCGTCTGTCTGGCCTTGTTCGCCATGAACACGGAAGCGACCGAAGGCGCCATTTTCCAGATGATCAGCCACGGGCTGAGCACGGGGGCCCTCTTCCTCTGCGTCGGGGTCCTCTATGAACGGTCCCATACGCGGCTGATCAAGGATTACGGAGGCGTCAGCCGGCAGATGCCGTTCTTCTCGGCCGTTTTCCTCGTGGCCATGCTGTCGTCCATGGGCCTGCCGGGGCTCAACGGCTTCGTTGGCGAGATCCTGTGCTTTTTCGGCGTATTCGCCGGGAACAAGGTCCTGGGAGCGCTGGCCGTATCGACGGTCATCCTGTCGGCCGCCTATCTGCTGTGGCTCTTCCGCAGGGTCATGCACGGGCCGGTGGTCAACGAAAAGATCCACGGATTCAAGGATATGGACAGGCGTGAGCGGCTGTATCTCCTGCCGATCATCGTCCTCATGTTCTGGCTCGGGCTCTTCCCCGGAAGCGTCTTGAGGAAGATGGACGCTTCGGTCGAAAGGTATCTGCAGACCATCAAGGTGAAGGCTCCGACCCAGGCGGAAAACCTTCGCATCACGACGTCAATTCCGGGTCCGAGGGCCGGCCTTTCGTCTGGAGCGGCCGGGTCCGCTGTGACGCGCCCGGCCGGGAGCTCAGCCAGGGCGAACGGCATTCCTGTCTCACCCGAGTCCCGCTTCAAGGAAGGACGCGAGTAGCCCATGGCCACGAGCTTTGCCGCCCTTGCTCCCCTGCTTGCCGTCGTCGCGGGCGCCCTCGCCGTCATGCTGCTCGAGGCTTTCCTGAAGAGAGAGAACAAGGATTACCTCGGCTATATCTCGCTCCTGGCGCTCGCCGCGAGCGGACTGCTGTGCGTCAGGTCCTGGGGCGCCTCAGGACTTTCCTTCTTCAGCGGCAGCCTCGTTCTCGACAAGCCGGGCGTTCTTTTCTGCCTGGTCGTCGCGACCGGTGGCTTCTTACTCGTGCTCATGAGTCTGACCTATATCGCCCGTCAGGACATGAACCACGGCGAATACTACGCCCTTCTCCTGCTCGCCGCGGCCGGGGCGATGATCATGGCGACCTCGCCGAACCTGGTCATCGTTTTTCTCGGTCTCGAGGTCCTTTCGGTATCGAGCTACGCCCTGGCCGGCATGAAGAAGGCCGACCCGAATTCGGCCGAGGCGGCGGTCAAGTATTTCCTGATGGGAAGCTTCGCCGGCGCTTTCCTGGTCTTTGGTCTGGCCCTCATCTACGGCGCAACCGGAAGCCTGGAGTTCGAGGGCATCCGCAGCGCGCTGGCGGGCAGGGGCGGCGCGGCACTCGGGCTGGCGGGCTGCGCGGGCCTGGCCCTGGTCATCGCCGGCTTCGGCTTCAAGATAGCCCTCGTTCCGTTCCACATGTGGGCGCCCGATGTCTACGAAGGCGCCCCGACGCCCGTCACAGCCTTCTTTATCATCGTCCCCAAGCTGGCCGGCTTCGCGGTCCTCTTCAGGTTCCTGGCGCCTCTCTGCCGGGCCGGCGGCGCCCATCCGCCTTTCGCCCGGCTCATCTGGGCCATCGCCGCCCTGACCATGATCGTTGGAAACGTGGCCGCCCTCAGGCAAAGAAATATCAAGCGCCTTCTCGCCTACTCCAGCATCGCCCAGTCCGGCTACATTCTGCTGGCCGTCCTGGCCGCGGACGGGACCGGCCTCTTATATTATTTCTTCGCCTACGTCTTCATGGCCGCCGGCGCCCTGAGCTCGGTCATCGCCCTGAGCCGCAAGGGCGTGGAATACGTGGACCTGGAAGACTTCGCCGGCCTCGGCTTCAGATACCCCTGGCTGGCCGCCTCGCTCTCGATCTTCCTTTTTTCGCTGGCCGGCTTCCCGCCGACCGGCGGGTTCCTGGCCAAGTTCTATGTCTTCAGCGCGGCTGTCCGGCAGGGATATGTCTGGCTGGTCGTCATCGCCGTGCTGGCCAGCCTCGTCTCGGTTTATTACTATCTCCGGATCGTCGTCCTCATGTACATGAAGGAGCCGCGCCCCGGAATCGAAATCGATACGGACAATCCCGCCCTTTACCTGGTCATCTTTCTCTGCGTCTACGGGGTGGTCCAACTGGGCGTCTGGCCGGGGAACCTGCTCGTCTTTATCCGCCAGGCCGCCGCGGCGATCTTTTAGAGGCCGATGGAGCGATCCTACAATTCCAGCCGGCTTGTCTATCGTAATTGTACTTTATAATGTAACGCTCCCGGCTCTCCACCGAAAAAGAGGTTAATGGCATCATGGACTGCCTTATATCTTTTATCTTTGAGGCCGTCGATATAATAAACCTCGTATTGATATGTTTTTTGCCCTATCCTCGCCGTGTACTGATATAGATCCTGACTGGTCGGGAGTGATTCGTAAGGATCATCATCCAACGATTTGATGCTTTTAAGAACCTCCATAGGAGATTTAAGATCCCATATGCCGTTCTGCTCCACGCATTCCCATAATTTAAGATACCTTTGCAAATTTCCCTTTTTATGGGATTTCTTTACAACTTCACCGCTTTTCCGAAATTCGTTGCTCATAAACATTTCAACGATGCCGCTCTTACAGACGGCTGTGCATTTATAAATATCTCCTATAACGTGTTTCGTGCCATCGAGATGATCTAGACGTACGTATCCAATAGAAGAGTCTTTTGCTATTTCTAATTCATGACTTGATAATCGTTGATGGGGCCAACCGATAATCATTATAGGGGAGAATATTAAGCAAAAGAAAAATAATAATATTGTTATATATTTTCTTCTTTTTCGGGAGAAAAAGATGAGAATCAATTTCCCCGCCTCCCTCTCTCAAACCCCTCTAAAAATGCCCATTTCCGAGCGGCGTCGATGTCGACCTTCGTCGGCGTCAGCTTGATCGATATCGTCCGCCGAATCCATGTTTGTTTTAGCCTGCAGAGTTCATCGTTATCCATATAGACGGTACGGAAGGATGGTTGAGTCGGCGGAAAATTGGAGTCTGGTGTGAGATGGGGACTGGCCAGCCGTTCAGAAAGGAAAAACATCCGTATTATCTCTCCGAGAGGCATAAGTGGATAAATTACCTGAATCACATTGTTGCTTGTCTTCGGCATTATGAAGATCGTGACTTTCTGAATATCGTTCGATTCGCTGACTCCTATGTCGGCATATTCTTTGGCTAGATCGTAAACGTAGATCTCATCCACAATCGCCGAGGTCAAGGCGGTAATCTGGGCCTCGGTAGGCGCGGGTCCTTCCTTGACCTGGCCGCATGGCGTCACGGCACTGAGCCATAGAAGTGAGAGGACAATTTGGATGGTCATATGAGTTCTAGAGGATTGCCAAGAAAAAAGCTGCTTTGGTCATGGTTTCACCACCCCTGAAAAATAATGATAAGCCATTCGTCGGGGAGGCGTCAAGCGTCTGAGAGTGAAAAGAAAAAACGGCCGGAGCGGGACATAAGCCGAATCCTGTTCCCGCCGAAGCGGGGGCGGTTATTTGTCTAGGCCCCGGATTGCTCCGGGGCGCGAGCGGCCTACCCACCCCCTGGGACGGGCCGTCCCAAAGTGGGGTCCGTTTGGCCTTGCTCCGGATGGGGTTTGCCGTGCCCCTGATGTCACCATCAGGGCGGTGAGCTCTTGCCTCGCCATTTCACCCTTGCTCCCCGGGGAGGCTACGCCTGCCCTGGAGGGCGGTGTCATTTCTGTGGCACTTTCCCCCGGTCGCCCGGAGTCGCCGTTAGCGACCATCCTGC
>Ga0315282_10005881_pt1 | contig 20734 bp, 16 predicted proteins | sample YL17G07_20_MG_FD_203693 | JGI IMG/M metagenome (GOLD analysis project Ga0315282, IMG submission 203693) | Sediment microbial communities from Yellowstone Lake, YNP, Wyoming, USA - YL17G07_20 | ecosystem: Environmental > Aquatic > Freshwater > Lake > Sediment | place: USA: Wyoming | collected... | reverse complement strand
AAAGAATGGCTCCAGGCGGAGCTGGATTTTTTCCCGGAAATCGTTTCTTCAGAAAGCTTTGCCCGGCACCTGCCTGCTCTGCAGCAGGTTGAGTTCGTTTTTTCAACCTGGGGCATGCTCCAGTTAAACGAGGAACAGATCGCCCAACTGCCGGCGCTCATGGCGGTTTTCTATGCGGCGGGCAGCGTGCAGTATTTTGCCCGGCCGTTCCTCAGTCGGGGGGTGAAAGTACTTTCCGCCTGGGGCGCCAACGCCGTGCCGGTGGCCCAGTTTACCGTGGCGCAGATCATCCTGGCTGCCAAAGGCTACTTTATGGCAGAGCGTATCTGCCGCACCTCCGCCGGGCGCAACAGTTTTAACAACCATTATCCCGGCCTTTTCCGCACGCCCATTTCCCTGCTGGGGGCCGGCATGGTCGGCGCAAAGGTCATCGAGTTATTGAAACCCTACGCTCTGAATATCCTGGCCTTCGATCCTTTCTTGAGCCAGGAGCGGGCGGATGAGCTGTGCGTGGAGCGTGTATCGCTGGAGCAGGCCTTCCAAAACGGTTTTGTGGTCAGCAACCACCTGGCAAACCTGCCCGAGACACGCCAGATGCTGACCCGCAGTCTGTTCGAGTCGCTGCAGCCTTATGCCACCTTCATCAACACCGGGCGGGGAGCGACCGTCGACGAAGCCGGCATGCTGGCGGTGCTGGCCCGGCGTCCCGACCTGACCGCCTTGCTGGACGTAACCGAGCCAGAGCCGCCCCAGCCTGACAGCCCCATCTATCAACTGGAAAACGTGCTGCTTTCGCCGCATATTGCCGGCAGCATCGACCGGGAGGTGCTGCGCCAGGCGGATTATATGCTCGAGGAATACCGGCGCTTTAAGAACGGCGAGCCTTTGCTTTACTCGGTCTCGCTGGAAATGCTCAAGACGATGGCCTGACCCTTTTATGGGAGGCGTCTGGTGCAAGGGATTGATTTTTCACGGCATAACGCCGAAGTGCAGCAGGTGTGGGAGAGCTACCGGGCAGGCAGGCCAATCCGTACGCCGATGATGCTGGGCGCTAACCCGCGCATCTGGCTGCTCAACCCGGCGCTGAACGTCGCCGGCGTCACCTGGCAACAGTACAGCGCCGACCCCGAGGTGATGTTCCAGATCACCTTGAAATGCGTCGATTACATTGCGCACAACCTGCCCTTCGACCAGGAAATGGGCATTCCCAAAGAGCATTGGGAGAATTACGTGCTTTTCGGCAACGTCATCGAAGAAGCCTGGTTCGGCGCTGAGGTCATTTACCTGGAGGGGCAGCTTTCGGCGACCGTGCCGTGTTACACTGGCGAGCGAAAATGGCAAGTGTTTGAGCGGGGCGCCCCCGGGCCCTTCGCGGGAATCATGGGGCAGGTGCAGCGCTTTTACGAGTATTTCGTGGGGCGCGCGGCGAATTATGAATACCACGGGCGGCCGGTGAAGGTCGCCGAGCCAACCCCGCTGGGCACGGATGGCCCGCTGACCATCGCCAACGGCCTGTGCGGTTCACAGATTTTCGAGGATATGCTGCAGGACGAGCCGTATTTTCACACCTTGATGGGCTTCATCACCGAGGCTACCATCCGGCGGGTGCAGGCCTGGCGCGCTTACCTGAAACTGGAAACCCGGCCGGAGTGCGGCTGGCTGGCGGATGACGCCGTGCAGTTCCTTTCGGCCAAATCCTATCGGGAATACGTGCTGCCCTATCACCGGCGGTTTATGCAGGCGCTGTACGGCGCCGGCCCGCATTCCATGCACCTGTGCGGCAACGTGCAGCGTCACTTGCCGGCGCTGGTCAAGGAGTTGAATTTCAAGAGCTTCGACACCGGTTATCCCATCCGCTTCGATACCCTGCGCGATGAAGTGGGTGAGGAGGTTGAAATCCAGGGCGGGGTGAAGGTGAACGACCTGTTGAACGGCACGCCGCAGGAGATCAGGCGCATCTCGCAGCACATCCTGACCAGCGGCATCCGCCGGGGAGGACGGTTTATCTTCAAAGAAGCCAATAACCTGCCGCCGTGCGTACCGCTTGAAAACCTGGCGGCGATGTATGCGGCGGTCAAAGAATTTGGCAAATTCGATACCGCGCCGGAAACCGGATTTATTCAAGGAAACCCATAGACCTGGCGTTACTGGCTTGCCGCCAGGGTTTGCGTGTCCCTGGCTAGCCCCTCCAGAACGGCTAACGCTGCCCGGATGGCTTCGCTCTCAGGAGGCAGCAGCGCAATGACTTGCTCGATGCGGGTTTGCAGGCTGGCAGACCGGACCGCAAAGGTCTCGGCGAAAGCCAGGGCGCCTTTTTCGTTCATTATAACTGGAAAAACAGACAGCGGATTTTGCCGAAAAAATCCGATGTCTAGATGTTTAGATAACCTGGTTTATTCTTGTAGGGCACAGCGGGCATAAACAATACCGTATATTTTCAATCATCCAGTGATGCCCAGGCCGCATGAGAGGTGGCATCCCGGCGACAGGGCACGACTGGATGGCTCAAGCTATGACGATACGGATAATACCGTCGTGCCCCTACTTCTATCACGACTGCCTCGGGCGCACACACCGGTGCGCCCCTACCGTCGGATATAATTATGGAAATCCCCGTTTTGTGGGGATTGAAATCCATCCCATGCTGTTTGGGGATGGTGATAATTCGTCTTTATTGTCATCATCAAAAGAGGTGAACCATGCGCGGGTTGAAAGATAAAGGGGTTCTGGTCTCGGGCGGCAGCCGGGGGATCGGGCTGGCGGCGGTGCAGCGCTTCCTGGAAGAGGGCTGCCGCGTCTTTTTTTGCGGGCTGAAAACCGGCGAAGTCGAACAGGCGCAGCATGCGCTGGGGGGATTAGGCGCGCTGCAGGGGATGGCGTGTGACGTCAGCCTGCCGGAAGAGGCGGCGCGGCTGGTGGCAAGCGCAGCCACCTGGCTGGGGGGAATCGATATCCTGATCAATAACGCCGGGATCGCCTGGCAGGAACCTTTTGTGGAGATCACCCCTGAACACTGGGACCGCATCCTGGCGGTCAATCTGCGCGGCATGTTTCTGGTGGCGCAGGCGGCGGCCCGCCACATGATCGGGCGCGGCCAGGGCGGGGCGATTGTCAACATGTCGTCGACCAACGGCCTGGTCGGCGAGGCGTTGTATGCCCATTACAACGCCTCCAAGGGCGGCGTGCTGACCCTGACCAAAACCATGGCGATCGAGCTTGGGCAGTACGGCATCCGGGTCAACGCCCTGTGCCCGGGATACATCCAGACCCCGCTGACCGAATCGCTGGATGACCCGGCCTACATCGCGGCTTATGCGCGTGACAAGATCCCGCTGCGCCGGGTTGGCAAACCCGAAGATGTGGCTGCCGCCTACGCCTTCCTGGCCTCGGATGAGGCGGCTTTCATCCACGGCGCCGAGCTGGTGGTGGATGGCGGGCAGCTCAGCTTTTGAACAGCGAGGGTCACCCGGCCCTCACTCCCACAGGGATGGCAGGGCGGCAACCCCCGGGAGCAAATGGGTATGCGGGGCGCGCTCGAGCTGCTCACGCGTGTGGGCGCCGGAAAGTACGCCAATGTTCCAACGGACGGAGGCATTCCAGCCAGCCTGCAGGTCGAGGACGGTGTCTCCCACGTTGGCTACCTGGTGTACGCTGGTCTCACCGGCCGTTTCCATGGCGCGGAAAATCAAATAAGGCGCCGGGCGCCCCTGGGAGACATCATCACCGCATATGACGGCTGCGAAGATATTCTTTTCCCACCCCACCTGGCGCAGAACGAGCTCAGTGGTCGCTCGATCGAATCCTGTATTGAGGGCGATCTTGATGCCCTGCTGGTGCAGCCAGGCAAAGGTATAGGCGGCGCCCGGCAGCGGGCGGACGCCGTCCTGCATGTATCTGTCAGCCAGGTAGGCGCGGAACTCGGCGAAGATTTGCTCGGTCCGGGCAGCGATCTGGGTTTCTTTACCCAGGAATTGGCGCTCGACGAAGCGGCGGATGGCCTGGCGCTTGGATGCGCCCCGCACGGTGTGGATGGCTTCATCCGTGACCGCGATGCCGTGCGCCCGCAGCACGCTGGTGAAGGCTTCAGGCACCTGGCCGGAATCCTCGATGGTGGTACCCGCTAAATCGAAGATCACAAGTTTGATGGGGGAATGCATATTTTTTACTTCGGTCATGATCCGCCCTGCACCGCCAGGCAGCTCAGCCCGCCGGCGGTCAGGCCGGTAATGAATGCGGCAATCAGGTCCATGATTCTCCTTGCGGATTCCCAATAAAATGGGCTCAATGCTAATTTCAGGAGTAATATTATCACAATCCGGAAAGTATTGAGGGGAGATGGAAAATAATTTTTTGGCAGATAGTTGAAAACGGTCTGCGATCAGACCGGCTGGCAGCCGGCTACTGCGAGGACCGTCTCACAGATTGAATGGATGATAGTGTCCTGCTCGGAAGCCGACGTGCGGTTGTTGGGGATGACAATATCGGCGTAAGTGCGGGTCGGCAAAAGATGGCGGATGTATTGGGGCACCACACACTCCCGGTTGTAATGCCAGATTTCTTCAGCACTGCCGCCGTAGCCTGCGACGAGATTGCGTTGGGTGCGGCGCTCCAGCATTTCAGCCAGGTCAATCTCGACAAAGCATTTGATATCCATCAGTTCTCGCATTTGCGGGTAATACAAGGCGAAATGGCCGTCGAACAGGATTACGTTGAAACCGGACAGGCTGGCGCAAAAAGCCAGCATGTCGTTGACCCTGAGTGAATCGGGGCGGTTGAAATCGGGGCGCTCTTGCTGGTGATAAGCCGACCAGTACCTGGGCAGCTCGGTTTCAGGTTTGAAGAAGCGGTCCAACCCGATGATTTCAACCGAGCAAGAGCGCAGGCCGGCTTTGATGCACTCTGCCACGGTGGTTTTCCCTGATCCGCTGCCGCCGGCGATGCCAATGCGAACCGGGTCAGCGGGTGCCTTATTCCGTAGTAAATCAGCCAGCGTCTGCTGTATGGTTGTGTTCACCGGGTTTGCCTTTGGTCATATTCTATTATAAGCAGGTTTTCTGTTTCGGCTTTACGAAACCTCTCTCATCCCGCGTACCCTTCTCACCCCGAAGCAGAGAGAGAAGGGGGTGAATAGACTGAAAATAGGGTATTTTGGTAAGTGAAGCCTGCCAAAATATCCTATTTTCGGTCTCTAATCTATTTAGCGCACCAGCAGGGGGATGTGATTAAAGTTAAGACCTGTAGGGGCCGACACGAAGTCGGCCCAAACCGGGCGGACACATGGGTCCACCCTTACACTGATTGAACCCTGATCCGCAGGGACGGGAGCGTGCTACCACCCTACGGCCTGGTCAGCCACGCTGTGGCGCGCTGCGAATACTTTGAGATGGAAGCCACGGAATAGGGGGTATGGTGAATGATGGCCTCCGCCGCCAGCAGGCCGCTCTTGATGGCCGGGCCGATGCCCTCGCCCATGTCAAGCGTCGCCAGTCCGGCGGCGTCGCCTACCAGGAAGGCGTTGTCCCGGCTGAGTTCCGGGCGGTTCTGGCGCATGTAATAACTGTGGCCGTTGGGCTTGTAAATGTGGTCTCGCACCAGTCCCTGCCGGTCAAGTTTTTCGACCAGGCGGTTCCAATGGTTCTTGAGCGTGTCGCCCCTGGCTTTCAGCAGTTCTTCCATGCCGCCGATGCCGACATTCACGTATCCGTTGGCCTTGGGGACATACCAGGCGTAGCCGGGCAGATGGTTCTCCCGGAACCACAGCCAGCCTCGCTCGTCGGTACAGGCATAGGGGAATTCCTCTTCCAGGGCGACGACCAGGGTCTCTTTAGCCCTGGAGCTGGGGCTTTGAAACAAGTTTTGATAAACCGGACAATGCGTCCCGCCTGCGCCAACCAGGTATTGGCAGGAAAACTCTCCGTCAAGCTCATACCCGTCGGCGACCGGCGTAATGGATTTAACGGTGTGGACCTGGACGGGCACGCCGGCCCGGTGTAATAACCAGTCGTCAAACTCGTACCGGCGGATAGCGTGCTGGTTTGAGGGAAGCTTGAGGTTGAACCCAGCGATGGATACCTGAAAGGTTGGGTAAGTGGTGAAACTATAAGGATAGTCCGAGGGGTCGAACTCCAGGTCCTGCATCACCTCGGGCGTGATCCAACCGGCGCAAGGCTTGCGGCGCGGGAAACTTGACTGGTCGAGAATAAGGCAGTTAACGTTATTCCGCTTCAAACGCCAGGCGCAGGACGAGCCGGCAGGTCCACCACCCACGATGAGAACGTCGGTTTGGATCATGGCCATCCCTCAACTCACGCGGCAGTCCGGCTGTGGGGTGCCCGGGCGGGTTATGACAATCTGCCACAACTGCTGGCTGCGCGAGCGGAACCCGCCGGCGCTGCTTAAGAGATAGAAGCTCCACATTTTCCTGAAGCGCTCGTCATAGTTATGGCTCAACTCGGGCCAGGCTTTCGTAAAATTAGCATACCAGGCCATCAGGGTTTTGTCATAGTGCGGCCCAATGTTGTGCCAGTCTTCCATAACGAATTTGTTTTCCATGGCTGCGCCGAGCTGGGCGATGGATGGTAACATGCCGTTGGGGAATATATATTTATTGGTCCATTCATCGGCGCTGGTTACACTTATGTTGCTCCCGATGGTGTGGACGAAAGCAATGCCGCCCTCTTTCAAGCAGCGGTCAACCACCTGCATATAGGTGTAATAATTCTTGTAGCCCACATGCTCCATGATGCCGATCGAGATAACGGCATCGTACTTGCCCTCCACCTGGCGGTAATCCTGCAGGCGCAGCTCGACAGGCAGGCCCTGGCAGAGCTGCATGCCAAGCGCTACCTGTTCTTTAGAAACGGTAACCCCTAGCACGTGGGCGCCATATTTTTCGGCGGCGTATTTCGCAAAGCTTCCCCAGCCGCATCCCAGCTCGAGGACAGTCATCCCTTCTTTCAGACCGATCTTCTTACAGACCAGATCGAGTTTTGCCTCCTGCGCTTGATCCAGCGTAGCGGCGTTTTTCCAATAACCGCAGGTGTAGTTCAGGCGCTGGTCGAGCATGGCGCGGTACAGATCGTTCCCCAGGTCATAATGGCGCTGACCGACTTCAAATGCCCTGGATAGGCTCTGCATGTTCAAAAACCGGTATTTCATGACGTGGAACAGCATCTGCCAATTGCCTTTGATTTTGACGTCAAGATTGGCCCGGAGGGCGCGGGTGACAAACTCGTCGATTGCTTCGCAGTCCCACCAGCTATCCAGGTATGACTCACCCAATCCCAACTGGACTTCGTGCAGCACGCGGTCGTAAAAACGCGGGTCGTGCACTTGAATGTCCCAGGAGTTCTTACCGTTGACCTGGATGCCAGCCGAATCAAGCAGCTCGCGCATGATTGTTTCCGAATTCTGCATTGTCATTTTATTCCTCCTTCGAAAACTTTTTACCGCTCATTCAATTATAGCCATGCTTTTAAAAAAGCCAATGACCAAAACAAGAGTTGACCAAAACAAGTAGTTGACTCTTACACTCAACTTTGTTATGATATATTTGGTTGCTGTAATCAACTATTGTAATTCTGTCGGATTGGTCACGATAAGCCGATGCACGTTACGACCGCTGGCCATCATGCTTTGCTAATTATGCTGGACCTGGCAATTCACGGCCAGGACGCGCCGGTTGCGCGCCAGGATATCTCCGGGCGGCAGGGAATTTCCGGCGATTATATCGCCCAGCTCATGGGTCGTTTGCATAAGGCCGGGCTGGTCGAGAGCGTGATGGGCCCCGGCGGTGGATACGTGCTATCCCTGCCGGCCAGCCAGGTACGGGTGGGCGATATCATCCGGGCGATCGAAGGCCCGATCGAGACGCGCTACTGCGTGGCGCCGGACCCGGAAGGAAGCTGCCCGCACAAGGAAACCTGCCTGACCCATGCGCTGTGGGTGGAATTATCGACGGTGATCGACATCTATCTGAATGGGATCACGCTGCAAAATTTGTGGGATCGATCACCCCAGCTCGAACATATCAACTTATCCGGTTTCGATTTAGCCAGAGAGGATAGTTATAAGCCTATATTTACACCGAAATATCCAAAAAATTAACCGGTTCCATAAACCGTCTTTATTTAACGTGAGTTCGGGATCATTCCCCTTCACCAAAAATCTCGTTGGGTTTCGCAAAAACCGCTCAACCCAACCTACATTTCACGGCGTAGATTGGGTTGAGGGGCGCAAAAAGACCAAAATTTCAAGAACCTTATCTGCCCCGAAACCCAACACTTCTTATCCCGAATTGACATTATTTATATGATTCAAGGAGTAGTTACTCTTCTTTAGCCGCAACTTTGGGCGATTATTCATGAGAACAGTCTGGTGATTAGTGGCATCTACGGGGACGGCTTCACATTCGGCGGTTGTTAAAGACACCAGGCCCCTGGTACTGGATATCTTTCTTATCCTGGGGCTGCTGGCGCTGGTGGCCTGCGCCGGATTGGTCTTTATCATCCCGTGGCTGCCGGCTTTGCCGGCCGGCGGGCAGGCGCTGGCGCGCTATGCGCCGGTGGTGGATGGCGATGGCTGGTTGGGGGTCCAGGTGAACGCCGCCGATGGGGCGCGATCGTTCCGCAGTCAAAACACGCGCGTCCTGGCGAATGTGCGCGCCCTGACCGGCGAGCTGCACCAGGCTGAAGTGGATGTGCTGCGTAAGTTCGTGCAGAAGCCGGGCGAAACCAGCCTGGATGAACGCACATTTACCAGCCGGATTGCCGCGATGCAGATCATCGGGCAGGATGAACAGACGCTGGCGGCGGACGGTAAAATTGAGAGAACCAGCTCGGTGATCCTGCGCACCGGCTCAGGCGACTACCAGCTCTCGGTTTATGCCCCGGTAGACAACCGCGACCTGGTGTTTGACCCGCCGCTTTTACTGTACCCGGCGGGGTTCCAACCGGGAGCAGCCTGGCAAACGCAAGGCAGCCTGGGGAATGGCATCCAGTACCGTTCCAGCGGCTCCATCTCCGCCGCACCTGCTTACGCGGGGGCGTTGGGCAGTCACAACGACTGCCGCCAGGTGACGCTTGACCTCGAAATCGACCAGCAGAGCCAGCTGTTGAGCAGCACCCGTTACGTTGATGATTTTTGCAGCGGGGTCAGCCTGGTGAGCGAGCAAACGCTCGACGCCAATGGCAAGTTGCTTTCACAATTGCAGGTGGTTTCCAGCAGCCGTTACGCTGGCCAGACCGCCCAGCGCACGCCGCCGGCAGTCCTGCTGGCGCCCACCCAGCCCGGGCAGCCGGCCAACCCGGCGGCTCAATCAGATCCCGGCGGTTGGGCGTTGAGCATGATCGGTCGGGTGCGCAGCAGCGCCGACACCACTGAGAGCACGGTCCAGCCGGTGTGGGCGGCGGTGGACCCGCCGCTGCTGCTGGTCGCCGGGCAAAGCGGCGACCTGCTGGCGCTGGATGTCACCCAATCCGCCGGGCAGGTACGCTGGCGCTACCATCCCCCCGGGTCGATCTATGGCCGACCCACCTTCGATGCCCTCCACCAGCAGATCTATTTCGGCACCAGCGGCAAGCAACTGGTAACGCTGGACCCGCGCGGGCTGTTCCGCTGGTCATTTGACAGCGGGGATAATATCGTCACTTCACCGGCGGTGGTAGGCGACAGTCTGGTGTTTGGCAGCGAAGACCGCAACGTCTACGCCTTGGACGCACGCAACGGGCAGTTATTATGGAGCTACACCACCGGCGGAGCGGTGGTCGCTTCTCCGGCGGTGGATGGGGAGACCGTCATGATCGCCTCGGACGACGGCGTGGTGTATGCCTTCAACGCTAAAACAGGCGAGAAACAGTGGGTCTTTGCGACCGGGGATGCGGTCGAAGCGCCGCTGGTGGTGCAGGATGGCATACTTTTCATCGCCAGCCGTGACATGAATCTGTATGCGGTCGCAGCCGCCAGCGGGAAGCCAACCTGGCAAACCAAGATAGGGCATCTGCTGCGCACCCGGCCGGCGGTGGGAAAAGAGGCGGTGTACCTGGTGGATGAAGATGGGCACATCTCGGCGGTGGAGCGGGCGAATGGGAAGCTGCTGTGGACCAGCGTGGAGCGGGATTACCTGGGGGCGCCGCTGCTGGTCGGGAACACGCTGCTGGCTGGCGGCAACGAGGATACCATCTTCCTCCTGTCATTGGATGGGACACGTCAATCGACCGTAGCGGGGATGCAATCGTCACCCACGGTCAAGGATAGTGATTTCCGGCTGGGGTTGGTGGAAGGCGGAGGAGCGGCCTGGGCGGTGGATACCAAGGGTTATATCTGGCGCTTAGGCGCGTTGGGAAGCGCTTCGCAGCCGCTGGAGCTGGCCTGGTCGACAACTGTGACCGGCTCGCCCTTCCAGCAAAGCCCGTTTTATGCCTCCACGGTGGTGTGGAATGACCAGTTCATCGTCGCCGACCAGGGTGGAAACGTGTATCGCCTCGATCCGGCGACCGGCCGGGCCGGCGTGCTGGGCAAGATCAAGCCGGAGCCGGGCAATTTCCGCGCCGGGCTGGTATTAACCGGCGATGTGCTGCTGGCGGCCAGCGCCAGCAACCTGTACGCCACCCACCTGCCAGATTTGACCCTCATGTGGCAGTTCCAGGGCAGCGGTTATGCTTTGCAGCCTGCCGCCGTGGATGGAACCCCCCAAACTTCAGGGGGTAATACGGTGGTATGGGTGACCAGCGCCAATGATGGGCCGGCCAACGCCAACCAAAACCACCTGTATGCAATTGATCTCCAAACGGGAAAACTGAAATGGCAGGCGGACACACCAGGAAAATCAATTCCAGGGAATGCCATCATCCGCAATGGTATCGTTTATCTCAATACGCCCCTGTCGGCCTATGATTTAGCCACCGGCAGACAGCTGTGGCAGGCCGTTCCGGAGGTTGAGGGGGATGGCGGGGCTGCGCTCAGTCCGAACGGCGACACGATCTACAGCGGGCTGACGGACCCGGCCAGTAAACAGGGGCAGGTGGGCGCCTTTGCCACCACAGATGGCAGCCTGCGCTGGGTGAAAAACCTGGGGGCTGATAACCTTTCCATCCTGGATGGGATACATCTGGTCAGGGATACCCTGATCGTGCCGCTCACGAGTGGGACCCGCGGCATCCTGTTACTGGAAGCGGCCAATGGGAATGAGCGGTGGCATTACACGCCTGCCGAGCCGCGCTTCGGAAACCTGTCCATCTTTCCTGCGACGGTCTGGATGACGCTTGAGAATGGGCAGGTGGTGGTTTTGAGCAACCAGAGTGGGGCTGAGCTGGCCCGCCTGGGCCTGACCCAGGGCTACCTCGAAAGCTACAACTTTGCCCAGTCGGTGCAAATAGCTGGCGATTATGCCATCACACCGACGGGTTGGTCACTGCTGGGACTGAAACTGCCCGGGGGGATGCAGCCATGAGGAGGTCCGATGGCGGGTAATCTGCGGCGTTTGCGACCCATCCCGGCGACCCTGGCTGCCCTGGTGGGGCTGCTGTGGGCGATCTCGTTTGGCGCGGTGCGCGACTTTGTCTGGAGCGACCTGCGGGATGGGATGATGGACCTGCGCGGCCTGTCACGCCTGACGCGGGCGATCATCGTGGGCGGATTTTCGCTGCTGTTTGGCACGGTGCTGGTGCTGCTGATCAACGACTTCCTGCGGGGTTCCTTTTCTTTGATCTCGATGCCGAATGCGTTTATCTTCGCCCCGGGGCGTGGAATGATGCTGCCGGTGCCGCTGGTGCCGTTGACGCTCTTCCTAGTGGCGGTCGCCTGGAGTTTCGCGCTGACCGGGGCGATCCACAGTCACCTGGCGATCCGCCTGGGGGTGTTGGCCTTTTTCCTGGTGAGTATGATCCGGCAGTTGTTGGGTTTGTTGGCAAACATGGCGGCTGGGGTGCTCGACCCGGCTGACCTGGCCATATTGGGGATCGCTGTGCTGGGCATGCTGGCAGTAGGGGGGCTGTTCCTGGTGTTTAGCTGGTTAAAGCCGCGACCTGCCCTCGAATTTACGCTGCTGTTTTTCCTGGTCAGCCTGGTCTTTTTCACGACACAGTTAAAAAGTGTCTCGGATTTGCGTATGACGGGCATTCCGCTGGGCCTGGCGACCTTGCAGCTCGATATCATCGATTTCGGGTTAATCGCCATCCCCTTCCTGCTTTATATCGGAGTGGATATTGCCGACTTTACACGGGATGCGGCTGGCTGGCTGTCGGAAGCGTTTAGCAGGCGCCTGCCGGGCTGGACAATGCTGTTGATCTTTTTCCTGTTTGCTGCCTGGCGGATTTATGGGCTGGTGCAGGAATACCTGACGAAGCTGGCGCAAAGCTCCGTGCAGGCTGAAGCGGCGGCTTACCTGGGAGCGCTGGGTGAAATCCTGGTGGTCGGGCTGGTGTGGTTTGGGGTAGAGCGCCTGCAGCCGGCCGGAAAAGGGGAAGAGCTCAGCAGCGAGGCGGTGGCAGAGAAGGCGGTTGATAAGGCCTTGTGGGTCATCCTGGCTTACAATTTAACCTCGCTGATCAGTTTCGCCATCACCTCGGTTGCGGCCGCTTTTCCCTTCCCGGTTTTTGTGGGAGTCGTTTTGAAAGCCAGTGGATGGCTCAATCAGGCCGCGGGCGGGTGGGGGATCATTGTCAATATTGCGGCGCTGGGGCTGGCTGCCTGGCTTGCCAGGCGCGGGCAGACGACGCTGGCGCTTTATTTGGGGTTGTTTGGCCTGTTGCACCTGTATTACAAGGTGACCAACCCGGGCGAGCTGCTAGGCGCCTTCACCTGGAACGGCCCGCAGGCGGTGGATACCTGGTGGGTAGTTTTGCTAAGCCTGGTTGGCCTCTATTTGCTGGCCGCAAAAAAACTGAATGGCGATAAGGCCGGGCAGTTATTTTTCCTGCTCTTCATGACTTTCCTCTTACGGCAGACAGATTTCATCTCAAACCCAATGAGCCCGGTCTTTGGGTTCGCCGGGGTAGGTTTCATCGCCTTTGGCGTGCTGTGGGATGCGCTGACCAGCGGTTCGTGGGCCAATACCAGCACGCCCGGCTTGAGCCGGACGAGCCGCATCTTCCTTTACCTGGGTTATGTCATCCTCACGGTGACCGTGATCAACTGGGCTTTGACCACGCACGACCTTTCTTCGCTCAACCAGCTTACAGGCAACACCGCCCTGGTCGGCCTGGACCGTTTTGGCCGGCCGATGCTGTATGCCATCTTTGCTTTCACCCTCAACCGGGTTTTGCTGCAAAAAACCACCCCAGAAATTATATCGCAGGAGAAGAATGAGACTTAGAAAGATCCCGGATTTGGGTCCATGAGCGTGCGTACGCACGCTCATGGACCCAAATCCGGGAGTTCACCACGTAGATCAGCGGGTTTCCCACTGGAATTGGAGGTCAATTTATGGTATATTTTTCTTAGAGATGTGTTGGGCTCGGGTGACCCTCGAAACTTCCGAAGCCCCTAAAGCCCCCAAAGCCCCCAAAGCCCCAAAAGTACTGGGGGTGATGCCGGGGGTAATATAGAGGGTGAGCTAATTTGATTTCTAATCAACCGTTTCGAAAGGATTTTCGCAAAGGAGGAAGGTATGAGTGATCAACCATCAAAGCCCGTAGCAGCAAAACGGAAAAGCCTATCGACATCCAACCTGGTGACCCTGGCCTTGCTGGGGCTTTTCCTGTTGGTGGCCTTCGGCGTCGAATACCTGGTAAAGCCCACTTTCTCTCCGGCTGGGCTGCTGTTTACCGGGATCATCATGGCATTGGTGCCAGCCATCTTGTGGCTCTGGTTTTTCTACCGCCAGGACCGCCTGGAGCCCGAACCGAAAGGGATGGTGCTCGAAGTGTTTATACTGGGCGGCCTGCTGGCCGGCGCCATTGGGATTCCCTTGTTGAACAACGTTTTCCAAATTTCAACCTGGCTGTTTTCTGGATTCTGGGTAAATTTGCTGGGAGCCATCCTGGTGATCGGGTTCAGCCAGGAATTTCTAAAGTACGCCGCCGTGCGCTTTTCAATTTACGGATCGGACGAGTTCGATGAGCACACCGACGGCATTATCTACGCCACGGCAGCCGGCCTGGGCTTTGCCACCGTGCTGAACGTGTCTTTCGTAGTCAGTTCGGGCGGAGTCAACCTGGGGATGGGCGCGGTGCGCATCGTGCTGACCGCACTGGCGCAGGCCAGTTTTGCCGGGATCACCGGTTACTTCCTGGGCAGGGATAAATTAGACCACATGCCGGCCTGGTGGGTGCCCGTGGGTATCAGCCTGGCGGCGGTATTGAACGGGTTGTTCAATTACGTGTGGGGTGCGCTGAAACGCAGTGGGATGACCACTTCAGGCGGCGTGCTTGGTTCCTGGGGCGGTTTGTTCCTGGCGATCGTGATTTCGGTGCTGGTGACAATCATCCTCTCCAACTTAATTGAGCGGGATATACAGCGCACCCTTGCGGGGCAGGAGGCTTGAAATGACCACAACAACCCGTTCTATGCAAAAGATGCCACAATCTTCTCTTTCCGTATGGATCGTGTCGGGGATCACCATCCTGGCGTTGTTGCTCGGTTGGGCGCTCAAAAGCTCGGTTGAAAGCCGGTCCAGCTCGATTGAGAGCGCCGGGGTGAAGGCTCAAGCGCCTGCCGGCTGGGTGGTGCAAAATGGGCTGGTGAGCGAGCCAATGGTCTTCACTACGCGTGATCCGTTCAGCGCTGAGCTGAGCTATACTGCCAGCCTGGTGCCCAGCACAGCCGACATGAAACCGTCTGACCTGGCTTTTACCTTCAACCTGCAGCGGGCGAAAGATGCTCCGCTTTACCGAGTGCTTGACCAGGGTGAGGTGAAAGTGAACGGGAAGGACGCTTATCGAGTTCACTATGCTTATGTTGACCCCAAAGATCAAGGAGCACTGCCAGCGGTGGTGGAGGGAGTGGAATATATCTTTTCAAACCAACCCAAAGCCCTGGTAGTGGCCATGGAAGAGGAATCTTCGCAGTTCGAGAATGCTCTGCCACCCTTTATGAGGTTTTTGGGAACAGTCGTTTATACTCCAGGAGGTAATTAATGAACACCCGAAATAACCGTAAAATTGTCCTGGGGCTGGCGGTGCTGCTGCTGGTAATGATGGCCTGCGGCCCAACCGTTACGGCTACGCCCAAGGCAAGCACTGCCGATACACCCGCAGTTGCCGACACACCCGCCGTGGGCGAAACCCCCGCCGTGGTCGACACACCCGCGGCTGATAACAACCAATCTGTCGGTACCGGCAACCTGACGAGTGATCAGATATCTCACCTGGCGCACGCCACTGTCCGCATCTGGGGCGTCAAGGACCAGGGTGGCCAGGTAAAACCCATCTATCATGGCTCAGGCACCATTATTTCTCCCAACGGCCTGATCTTAACCAACTGCCATGTGGCTGACCCCATCGCCATGGGGTTTCCCAAGGAGCTCAAGCCGGATGCTTTGATCATTGACCTGATTTCTACCGAGGATAAACCGCCGGTATCGACTTACGTTGCCGAAGTTGTCACGGAAGACCCCACGCTTGACCTGGCCACCATCCAGATCGTATCGAACCTGGATGGCAGTAAAGTCAACCTGGCCAAGTTGAACTTGCCGAACGTGCCGGTTGGGGATTCGGATAAAGTCAAGTTTGGCGCCAAGCTGTTCGTGTTCGGTTACCCGGGAATCGGCGGGGCCACCATCACTTACGTGACCGGGGATGTCTCCGGTTTCGATTCAGAGGACCCGGTTGGCGACCGGGCGTGGATCAAAACGGAGGCCGCCATCGCCGGTGGCAATTCTGGCGGCCTGGCGGCCGATGCTAATGGTGAGATCATTGGGGTGCCCAGCCAGGTTGGCTCGGCCTCAGCCACTACGGTCACCGATTGCCGTCCCATACAGGATACCAACGGAGATGGAAAAATCGACCAGAATGACTCCTGCGTCCCAACCGGCGGTTTCTTCAACAGTATCCGCCCGATTAACTGGGCTAAACCGCTGATCGAAGCCGCCCAGTCCGGCCAGGCGTACACCAGCCCGTATCCCGCGCCCGTGGCGGAAACCGTTCCTACCCCCAATCCCAATCCCAATCCATCGACAGCTTTCGAGCTGGTGGGATGGGCTGATCAAACCGACAACAATAACTGCCCGGTTAACGTCGTCCAAAGCTATCCTTCAGGCACCATGAGTATCGCAGCGGTATTCAGTTACAGCGGGATGAACAATGGCGATGCGTTCGAATGGCACTGGTTCCTGAATGGGAAGGATGTCAGTTCGAAGACCGATACCTGGAAATCGGGGCCCCAGCGGGATTGTTTCTCGTTCTCGCTGGCAAATGGTTCCAACCCGCTGCCGGACGGCGATTATGTGCTGCAAATGTTCACCGGCGGCAGCCAGAATAAGGTGGCCCAGGCGCAGGTTTCAATCGGTGGTAAGCCTGCCGGCCCGGTTAGTCCCAGCGGCGGCGTGACCCTGATGGGGCTGGTCGTGGATACCGACAGCGGCAACCCCGTGCCCGGCATCTATGTGGTAGCGCTCAAGCCCGGGGTGGACATCGCGACCTGGGCGAAAAACCCGCAGGATAGCCAGGTCTACTCCGCTACCCAGACCGACCAGGCCGGCATTTTCCAACTGCCGGATGCCCTGGAGCGCGGTCAGAAATATGGCGTGATTATAGGCAATAAGATCTATTCTCCGGTACTCGGGTACTTGACGATTTCAAAAGACGCGCCGGATCCATTGAAGATGACGTTTAAGATCAGCAAGTAAAAGGGACCTTAAAACCCTCACCCCTGGCCCCTCTCCCGCCCCTTCGGGCGCACCCTGGGTGCAAAATAGGGAGAGGGGAATGATCACCGATTTAATGATTTTGCACCGCGAAAGCGGTGCAAAATCATTAAATCGGCACTTCCTCCCCTTCCTCCGTTTCGCACCCACACCTCTTCAGGTGCACCGCCGGGTGGGGGAAGGGGACGGGGGATGGGGGTGTTCGATCATGAACCCAAACCGGGAAAGGAGACAGCATTGAAAGGTGGTAAATATCTGGATAACTACAAATGTTAAATTTGGGGTTATCATGTTTCTAGTTCGAACTCCTTTATTGCCCATAACCACGCCCCTCGATGTAATTCTCGAGGAGGTTGATGGTTGATTCTTTGTTTGAAATCAGCTCTTTGACCACATCGCCAATCGAAATCAGTCCAACCAAAGCATTATTCTCGAGAACGGGCAGGTGACGGATCTTTTTTGTGGTCATTAACTGCATGCATTCTTCGATGGTCTGGTCAGGCCCGACAAACAATACGTTCCTGGTCATATAATCCTGCACGGGGGTGTGGATCAGGCACATACCGATCCCGGCAATCGAATGGACGAAGTCCCTTTCAGAAATGATCCCGACGATCTGGTCATTTTGCATGACCAGCACGGCGCCGATATCCTTGGCCGTCATAAATTCCAGGGCTTCGAGGACGGTTGTTTCAGGGGGAATCGACCAAACCGCATTCCCTTTTAATTTTAACAGGTCGCGTACGGTAGCCATAATTCACAAACTCCTTTGGTCGGAATATTATCAACCAACACTTTCAGGGCAGTCCCTCGATTGAGAGACTTTCATATCCGTAGTATAGCACGATCTTTATGGGCGTTTCAATTTCCAGGAGAGGAACCGGCGAGGGGCTGTCCCAAAAGGAGACGCTGTCCCAAAAGAGGGCGGACACGCAGGTCCGCCCCTACAGGTAGGGGGCGACCTTCGCCAAGCACCCTGTAAGGGATGTGTCGCCCCAATCCGTGGCGGTTCATAACCTTACTTAGGTTCTTTTGGGACAGGCTCTGGGGCTGTCCAAGCCTTTCCCCTGGAACTGAAACGCATCCTGCCGGCTATGCAGGATCAAAATGAACCGCGGCCGGGTTTTTCCACGGCGACGGCGGACCACAGGAAGGAGCCAACGGCTTCTTTGGCATTGACAGCTTTGGGGTAGTTGATGTAATCGTCGTAGCTGCGCTGGACACACACCCCATCGCAGGCATCGTAGATATCCACCAGCCCCTGCGGGTTGATGACAGCTTTGGTAAGCAAGCCGGCATAAGCCTGCTGCACTATAGGGGTAAAAATGGCCGGGCTGACATAGCCGAGGTCGATGGCGCGCTGCAAGGTGTAGGTAAACATGGCGCTGCCGGAGGTGTCGTGCCAGTTATCGGAGCGCTGGCCCTGGTCGACCACCTGGTACCACAGACCGCTGCGGGTATCCTGCGCCTGGCGCAGCCCTTCGGCCAGACCGAGCAGGACCTGCATGACCGGCGCCCGGTTGGGACTGGCGGGGGGCATCAGGTCCAGGGTCTCCACCAGGACCAGCGCATACCAGCCCAGGCCCTCGCTCCAGACTTCCGGCGAGAGGCCGGTAAGCGGGTCGGCCCAGACGGCGCGGCGGGATCCGTCGTAAGCGTGCAGGAACAGGTTTGAGCCGGCTTTGCGACAGTGGCTGGCGAGGATCAAAATCTGGCGGGATACCTCGTCGAAACAAGCCTGCCGCTCGCCGATGACGGCGCCGTAGCGGGACAGGAACATGCCGCCCATGAAGACGCCGTCGATCCACATCTGGCCCGGCAGATCTTTGGCGTGCCAGAAACCGCCGTCCGAATTGCGCGGGTAATCCTCGAACATCCGGCGGATGTGCTGCGCGGCCAGGCGGTACTTTTCTGCGCCGGTGTGCTGGTAGACTGCCACAATTATCGTCCCGGACAGCATATCATCCAGGCTGTCGCCGGCGAGCCCTTCCAGGCTGCCATGCGGGGTTACATGCTGGTCGACAAATTTACGGATATAGGCGAAATAGGCCGGGTTGCGGGTACCCTGCCAGAGTTTCTCCAGCCCGGCCAGGACGTAGCCCTGAACGTAGCACCACGGCCGGTAAGGGATGCTGTCCGGGTCGGGGTAGCGGGCCAGGATGGTATCTGCGAGGAGGATCGATAGATGATTCATTTATAAGACTGCTCCCGGTTGCCAGGGGACAAACTCGGCGTCACGATAACCTTTTCGTTCAGCTTTGGTCAATGAACCGGAGGCGGTGCGGATGACAAGTTCCAGTAAGTCTTCTGCAGCCTCCGGCATAGATCTGCCTGCCACACCCTTGGTGCACCCGACACCCTTGGTGCGCCCGAAGGGGCGGGGGTGGGAGAGCGAGCCGGCGTCGAAATCCATATCCTCGATCAATTGTTGGTAAGTGGGTGAGTTGCTGGCGACTTTGATGCAAGGGGCGATGTTCCCGCCGAAAACCGAACCGCGCCCGGTCGAAAACAGGACCAGGTTGCAGCCGCCCGCCACCTGGCCGGTGACCGAAACGGGATCGTTGCCGGGGGTGTCCATGAACACCAGCCCCCGGCTGGCAATCCTTTCTGCATACGGGTAGACCTCCATCAGGGGGGTGCTGCCGCCTTTTGAAACCGCCCCCAGCGATTTTTCGAAGATGGTGGTTAAGCCACCGGCTTTATTGCCGGGGGAGGGGTTGTTATCCAGGCTGAACCCCAGCAGTTTAGCCTGCGCCTGCCACCATTTGATCCTTGCGACCAGCTTCTGGCCGACCTTTTTTGAAATGAGGCGTGAGGTCAGCAAATATTCGGCTCCATAAATCTCGGGGGTTTCGGATAAGACCACCGCGCCGCCGTGGTAGACGATTTGATCGGCCACTTTGCCGATCAGGGGGTTGGCGGTAATGCCGGACCAGCTATCGCTGCCGCCGCACTGCAGGGCGATTTTCAGGTTGGCAACGGAAACCGGGGTGCGGACGAGCGCATCCACCTGGGGTAGCATGGCCTGTACCGCCTGCTGGCCGGCGGACACCGTTTTATCTATGCCGCCCAGTTCTTGAATGGTGAGATAGGGGCCAATGACACACGCCCCAGGTTTTCCGGCCCCGGCAGCATTGCGCCTGTCCTCGACCAGGGCGGCCATCTGGTTGACTTCGCAGCCCAGGCTAACGAAGACCACGCCGCCGGCATTGGGGTGATCGATCAGGTTTGCCAGGCTGCGCTGTAAATATTGGTGAGCCAGCGAGCCAAGCGGAAAACTGCAGCCCGAGGAATGGGTGATGGCTACCACGCCGTCGATATGCGGGTAGTGCGCCAAAATTTCGGCTGTAAATGCCTGGGCGATAGCGCGGGCGGTTTGCGCCGAACAACTGACGGTGGAGACCACGAAAATATAATTGCGCGTGCCGCAGGAGCCGTTAGGGCGCTGGTAAGCCATGAAATCCCGCCTGGCAGGGGTTAGAGGCGGCTGGCTGACCACCTGCATGCTTTTCAAATCCCGCGCCAGGCTGCCAACCCCCAGGTTATGGGAATGGATCCACTCGCCGGGGGCGATGGCCTGGGTGGCGACGCCGATCCGGTGGCCATAACGCAGGATTTCCTGGCCGGCTGCCAGGGTCTGCAAAGCGAATTTATGCCCGGCCGGAATATTTTGACGGACGGCAAGCAGTTGAAAGGGTAAATCCGGAGAATCGCATGCCAGGATGGTGCCCGGCAGGATCTCGCTTTTGGCGATCGCCAGGGGGTCACGCGGGTCGAGACGAATGGCTATTTGTGAGAAGGGGATCGGGGGGTTGGGCATGAAAGGCTGGCTCCAGGTGAAGGAATTATATGCTATGTGCGAGTATAACAACAGACGGTGATTTACTGAGCTTCGGACAGAAGATCGGAAACATTTAAAAAGTATCACACAAT
>Ga0315282_10005880_pt1 | contig 20734 bp, 17 predicted proteins | sample YL17G07_20_MG_FD_203693 | JGI IMG/M metagenome (GOLD analysis project Ga0315282, IMG submission 203693) | Sediment microbial communities from Yellowstone Lake, YNP, Wyoming, USA - YL17G07_20 | ecosystem: Environmental > Aquatic > Freshwater > Lake > Sediment | place: USA: Wyoming | collected... | reverse complement strand
GGTTTCTGCCTGCCAAATTATAACGAACTCCTGGCCAAAATGAACGGCCGGCTCCTGCCCTTCGGCATTTTTAGATTTCTTTTCGGCCGGAAAAAAATCAAGGGCATGAGAATGCTCGTTTTCGGGATCCTTAAAGAATACCGGTCGGCAGGCATCAGCTATCTTCTCGCGGTCGAGATGGAAAAGCAGGGGATGAAGACAGGCTTTGAATGGATCGAATTGTCTTGGACGCTCGAAGACAACGAGGCCGTCAACAAATTCGCCGCCTCCATGGGGGGGAAAGCATACAAGAGATACAGGATCTACGAAAAGAAGATCGTCTAATTTGGCCAAAGGAGAGGACGTGTCGTGTATAAAAATCTAGTGACTCAAAAAAAGGACGGCCTCGGTTGGTTGACCGTCAACCGGCCAGACAAACTCAATGCGCTCAACAGCGAAACCATTAAGGAGCTCCGAGCGGCCTTCTCGGCCTTTCTCGATGATCCGGACGTCAAGGCCATCGTTTTGACCGGAACAGGGGAGAAGGCCTTCATCGCCGGCGCCGATATCACCGAGTTTGTCGGCCTGGATGAGGCCGGGGCGAAGGACTACGCCCGGCTGGGCCAGGAGTTCACGAAACTCGTCGAAAATTCCGGAAAGCCGGTCATTGCCGCTGTCAACGGCTATGCTCTCGGAGGAGGGTCGGAAATGGCCCTCGCCTGTCATATCCGGATCGCTTCCGAGAACGCGAAGCTGGGGCAGCCCGAAGTCAAGCTCGGCATCATTCCGGGCTTCGGCGGTACGCAACGATTGCCCCGCTTAGTGGGCAAAGGAAAGGCGCTGGAGCTCCTCCTCAGCGGGCGGACGATCGACGCTAAGGAAGCCCTGGAGATCGGCCTTGTCAATAGGGTCGTCCCCATCGCCGAGCTTCAGGCCGCCTGCGAAGCCCTGGCTAAAGAGATGGTCGCCAATGCGCCCCTGGCTCTGGGCTATGCGATCGCGGCTGTGAATCAAGGGCTGGACAGGACACTCGAAGACGGCCTGGCCTTAGAAGCCGAATATTTTAAAAAATCTTTTGTCAGCGCCGACAGTCAGGAAGGGATCAAGGCCTTTTTGGAAAAGAGAAAAGCGAATTTCAAAGGAAAATAAGAGGAGAAGGGCATGAAAACATATGAAGGCAAACTTCAGGCCAAGGGATTCAAAATCGGTTTGGTCGTCAGCCGGTTCAACCAATTCATCACGGGCAATCTCCTGGAAGGCGCCTTAGATGCGCTCAAAAAGCTTGGCGCCGAGGATGCGGACATCGTGATCTATAAGGTTCCCGGCTCGTTCGAGATCCCGTTCGTGGCTAAGAAACTGGCGCTGTCCAAGAAGGTCGAGGGGATCGTCTGCCTGGGTGCTCTGATCAGGGGCGATACGCCCCATTTCGATTTTCTCAGCGCCGAGGTGACGAAAGGGTTGGCTCAAATCTCGATCGAGGACGGGATTCCGGTCTCGTTCGGCATCCTGACGGTCGAGACGATCGAGCAGGGCATCGAGCGCGCCGGAGCGAAAGCGGGCAACAAAGGCTGGGACGCCGTGTTCTCCCTGGTTGAAACGTTGAATTTAATGAAAGAGGCCAAGCTGTAGCCTGAATAGGGTACACCTACCGTATGTGTACCCATGATTATTAATATGGGAAAACGTCGATCCGCCCGGGAAAACGCCCTGCAAATCCTTTTTGAGCTCGAATTCAACGATCCCGAGCTTGAGGAGATACTGGCCCGGCAGCGGAAAGGCAAGAAAATCGAAAAGGCCGTTCAAGAATATGCCGCCTGGCTCGTCCGGGGCATCGACGCCCGACGCCGGGAGATCGATGAGCTTATTCAAAGCACATCCAAAAATTGGCGCATCTCCCGCATGGCGCTCGTGGACCGCAACATCCTCAGGATCGCCGTCTTCGAGCTTCTTGAGGAGGCATTCCTGGCCCCAGCCATAGTCATCAATGAGGCCATCGAAATCGCCAAGCGATACAGCGGCGAAGAGGCCGCCGTCTTCGTCAATGGAGTTCTGGACGCGGTCCGGAAGAAACTGGAAAAGGACGATTCCCGGAGGGATGTGAAAGACCATGAACCAATCAAAGAATCCGCTGAAAAGCGAACTCTCCGCACCGGCGGACGACGCAAAAAAGAGTGACCAGGACCTCATTCGCGAGGAGAAATTCCAGAAACTCATCCGGGAGGGAGTCGATCCCTTCCCCCATAGTGTCGAGTGGACGCATACGGTTTCGGATATCGTCGGCCAGTTCGCTCCCCTGTCCAAAGAGGAGCTCGAGGCTCAAAAAATCCAGGTCAATGTCCCGGGACGGATCATGTCCGTCAGGCAGATGGGCCGGGCGACGTTTTTCCATATTTCGGACGGAACTTTCCGACTCCAGGTCTATATCCGCGAAGACATCGTCGGCGCCAAAAAATACGAGCTCTTTGCCCTCTTGGATATCGGCGATGTGATCACCGTCCGGGGTGCGCTCTTTAAAACGCGGACCGGGGAACTGACCGTTCTCTCGGAGGACTACGTCTTTCTGGCGAAATGTCTCCATCCTCTGCCCGAAAAATGGCACGGGCTCCAAGACGTCGAGCTTCGTTACCGCCGGAGATATTTGGACTTGATCATGAACTCCGAGGTTAGGGAAGTCTTCCGCCTCCGCAGCGCCCTCGTCGCCCAAATCCGCCGTTTCTTCGACGAGCGGGGATACATGGAAGTCGAAACGCCGATGATGCAGTCCATTCCGGGCGGCGCCCTGGCCAGGCCGTTCAGGACCCATCACAACGCCCTCGACGTCGATCTCTACTTGCGGATCGCACCGGAGCTGTATTTGAAAAGGCTCGTCGTGGGCGGGATAACGAAAGTTTATGAGATCAACCGGAACTTCCGCAACGAAGGCATCGACGCCGAGCACAATCCCGAGTTCACGATGCTCGAGTTCTATGAGGCCTATTGCGATTACAACGACATGATGAACATGACCGAAGAGCTTCTCGTCGAGCTCGGCCGGACGTTGCTGGGCAAAGAGGAGATCGCCTACGGAGAGCAGACGATCTCGCTCGGAAGGCCTTTCCGGCGGCTTAAATTCATGGAAGCTCTTTCGAGCTACAGCGGCCTGGCGCCCGAAAAATTCGACGATCGGGGGGCGATCATCAAATTTGCCGGGACGCTAGCGCCCGAGAAAAAGCCGCAGACCTTCGGCAAAGCTCTGGATATCATTTTCGACAAGCACGTCAAGCCGCACATCGTCCAACCGACATTCATCATCGATCCCCCCAAAGAAGTGTCGCCTTTGGCCAAAGCGGCTCTCGATAACCCGGACGAGGCGGCGCGCTTCGAGCTCATGATCGCCGGCATGGAGATCGCCAATGCCTTCTCGGAGCTCACGGATCCGGCGGAACAGAAGAGAAGATTCGATGAGCAGGCCGAAGAGAGCAAAAAAGGCGACGAGGAATCCCATCCGATCGACGTCGATTATATCCAAGCGCTTGAATACGGGCTTCCGCCGACGGGCGGCGAAGGGATCGGCATCGACCGGCTGGTCATGCTCTTCGCCAACAGAAAATCCATCCGCGAGGTCATTCTTTTCCCCTTGCTGAGGCCGAAGGAGTGATAAGATGAATGGGGACATGTTCCGAATTTTCTTGAATTCGGTACGTGTCCCCGATTTGCGGATGCCATGAACTACGAATTCTTTATCGCCAAACGCTACCTGACGGCCAAGCGCAAACAGGCCTTCATTTCCGTCATCACCTTCATCTCCGTCCTGGGGATCACGATCGGCGTCATGGCCCTCATCATCGCCATCGCCCTGATCACGGGTTTTCAGCAAGATGTCCAGGACAAGATCCTCGGCGCCACTTCGCATCTCATGATCCAGGACCTGTCCGAGGAGGGCTTGAAGGGCTATCCGCAAGTCATGGCCAAAATCAAAGAAATCCCGGGCGTCAAGTCGGTTTCGCCCGTTGCCTTGAGCATGGCCTTGCTGACCGGACCGTCGAAAGCCCAGCCGGCGATGCTCAAAGGCATGGATCTGGATATGGAAAAGAAACAGGTGAGTTGGCTGGAAAAGCTCGAGAGCGGCCAGCTGCCCGCCAACACGAAACGCGAGGGCATTCTTCTCGGCCGTGACCTGGCTCTGACGATTGGCGCCGGGATCGGAGACGCCGTGACGGTTTTGACTTCGTCTCTGCGGCTTTCGCCTTTCGGGCCTATCCCCAAACCGAAGAAATTCGTCGTTTCCGGAATATTCGCCACCGGACTCTATGAATTCGATTCCTCGACGGCTCTGATTTCTCTTCCTGCGGCCCAGAAATTATTCGGCCTCAAGGACAGCGTCAGCTTCATCCAGGTCATGATCGATGATATATTTGCGGCGCCGAAATACAGAGAACGTTTCAAATCCGTCCTTCCGCCGCTGGCCTACGTGACGACGTGGATGGAGCTGAACAAATCGCTCTTCTCGGCGCTGAAGCTTGAAAAGAACATCATGTTCCTGACGATCACTCTCATCGTCTTTGTCGCCGCGCTCAACATCATCGCCACATTGATCCTCATGGTCATGGAAAAAACGAGGGACATCGGGATTCTCATCGCCATGGGAGCGACATCTCGAAACATCAAAAAGATTTTCTTTCTCCAGGGTTCGCTCATCGGCATCTTGGGCACGGCCCTCGGCACAGCCCTGGGGCTCCTGTGGTGCGTCTTGGCCAACGCCTTCAAATTGATTAAAGTCCCGGTGGACATTTATCAGATCTCGTTTGTCCCTTTTCACATCAAGCTCCTGGACTTGGGCCTCATCATCGGCGTCTCGCTCCTGATCAGCCTCCTGTCCACCCTCTTTCCGTCTCATCGGGCGGCCAAGATCGATCCTGTGGTGGCTTTAAAATATGAGTAGCTTTCTCCGCGCTGCCAACCTGGGGAAAGAATATCCCCTGCCCCAGGGGGCACTCCGTGTCTTTGGCGGCCTCGACTTCGAGCTCGAAGCGGGGGATATTGTCGCCATCATGGGTGTTTCCGGCGTCGGAAAAACCACGTTTCTCAACCTTTTAGGCGCCCTGGATCGGCCGACCGAAGGAACGGTTTATTTGGACGACGAAGATCTCTTCGCCCGGGATGAACGAGAGTTGGCCCGGATCCGCAACCGGAAAATCGGATTCGTTTTTCAGTTCTTCCACCTTCTTCCGGAATTTAGCGCCCTGGAAAACGTCAGCCTGCCCTTATTGATGGGCGGATTGAACAAGCCTGAAGCCTTCAAAAAAGGCCTGGACACCCTCCGGGAGGTGTTTCTTGAGGACAAGGCCCATCGCCGGCCTTCTCAGCTTTCAGGAGGAGAACAGCAACGGGTGGCTATCGCCCGGGCTTTGGTTAACGAGCCAAAACTCCTCCTGGCTGATGAGCCGACAGGCAACATGGACTGGAAAACCGGAGAGCACATCCTGAGGCTCCTCCTGGAACTGCACCGGAAGAAAGGCCTGTCCTCCATCCTGGTCACCCACAACGAAAAAGTAGCCCAATTCTGCCAGAAACTCTATGTCATGGAACGGGGGGAATTGAAACTTATAGCCTGATTCTGGCGTTAAAAAAGAGTAGGCACATATACGCTTTGTGTGCCCTAATTTTGAAAAATGATGCTTCTTATGGTATAAGGAATATGAGATGAAAAAATGGATTGTCGGCTTGTTCTTGTTGGCGATCCCCCTTTTGTCCTTTGGCCAAGAGATGATCGAGAAGATCGAGATCGTCGGCAACGAGAAGACCCCCGCCGAGGCTATCATGTTCTACCTTTCCGCTCGAGTAGGGGACTATTATAACGACGAACTGCTCAAGAAAGACTTCCTAGCCCTTTGGTCTACGGGCTTTTTCTCGAACATCAGGATTGAGGAAGAGCAGGGAACCAAAGGAAAAATAGTCAAGATATATCTTGAAGAAAATCCTACGGTCAAGTCGATTACCTATAAAACAGGAAAAAAGGTCAAAGAAGATGATATCGTCAATAAGCTGAAAGAAAAAGACCAATACATCCTCCCAAATTCCTGGTACAGCCCCAATAAAATCCAAAAGATCAAAAAGACCATCGAAGACTTGTTGGCGGAAAAAGGGCTTCATGCCGCCAAGGTCGATGTCGAAACGAATAAAAAGGGGAAGAGCGAGCTCGACATCCTCTTCAAGATCGACGAAGGTCCCAAGGTCCGGGTCGGCGAAGTCGAGTTCGTCGGCAAGCCCAAGCTTCTCCCCAGCGCCCTCCGGGAAGCGATGACGGAAAACCAGCAGTTCAATCTCGTCTCGTGGGTCACCGGGAAAAGCCTTTTCAAGCAGAACAAACTCCAAGACGACCTGAGCAACATCAAAAAGAAATTCCAAGAAAACGGCTATATGGAGGCAACGGTTGGGGAGCCCAGGATCGAAGAGATAAGCAAACGGACGTTTCCTTTCATCAAGAAACAGAAGATGATGAAGATCGTCATCCCCGTCAACGCCGGCTACCTCTACCGCGTCGGGGACGTTAAAATCGAAGGCAACAAGGCGTTCACTCCGGCGGGCCTCAATCAGCTCATCAAGTTCAAAAAGGGCGAGGTCTACAGCACGAAGGTCCGGGAGAAGAGCATCAAGGACCTCCATGAGCTCTTCAGCAATTACGGCCATCTGTATGGACAGGTCATTCCCGTCGAGAACCTGGACCCGAAAAACAAGCTCGTCAACGTGACCTACAATATCTATGAAGGCGAGATCTGCTTCCTGCGCCGGCTCGAATTCAAGGGCAACCTCTTCACCAAAGACAAGGTCGTTCGGCGGGAGATGCTCCTCCGCGAAGGCGACGTCTTCAGCCTGGCCTACTTCAAGGACAGCGTCCTGCGCATCAAGCAGTTGGGGCTGGTGGACGTCGAAAAAGAGCCCGACATCAAGCCCGGCCAGGACGACCCGACCCAGTTCGACGTGACCGTGAATGTCAAAGAGCTCCAGAGGAACAACATCCAATTTTCGGCCGGATACAGCGGCTATGAGGGGACGTTCATCATGGCCAGCTATTCCACGGTGAATTTCCTCGGCGCTGGAGAGAACCTGGAACTCACGGCCCAGATCGGGAAACGCATCAAGAACTATGTCTTCAGCTTTAACGAGCCCTATATTTTTGATTATCCCATCAGTGCTGGATTCAACATCTATAATCGCTTCGTCGCCTATCCCGACATCTACGACCGGAAAGAAAGGGGAATCGATTTAACAACAAGCATGCGGATCGTCGGCTACTGGAGGATGAGCCTGACCTACAGCTTCCAGTTCCTGGACATCAAGGCCCCCAGCCAAACTTATGGAACCGGCACGGTCAACGCCAGCCAACTGAATCCATACTATTATGATCCCTATTATACGGGTCTGTACGGGTATGGTCATTACAACATGAGCTCGATCAGCCCGGTGCTCTATCGCTCAACGGTGGACAGCCCTATAACCCCGTCGAGCGGGACGATGTACATGATCTCCTTCAAATATGCCGGGACCTTCCTCGGCGGTGAAGTCAACATGTTCAAGCCGCTCCTCCAATTCACCCATTTCCAGCCCCTCAAGCGGGGGGTCATGTCCTTGGGCTTTCACATTGAATACAGCTATGTCAAGGCCCTCCGGAACTCTCAGGTGCCCTTCTGGGAGCGGTTCTATCTCGGGGGCGAGCGCAACGTCCGGGGCTATGAGATCTATTCCATCGGCCCGCGAAACGAGAATGGACAGATGATCGGCGGCCTGAAATCCCTAGTCATCAATGCCGAATTCATCCTTCATGTCGGCGGCCCGGATAGCCCCTTGTACCTCATCGCCTTTCATGACCGGGGCAACGCCTACGACGAGAAAGAGCGCGTCAGCTGGAAGAACATGTATGTCTCGACAGGCTTGGAGGCCCGGATCTTCGTGCCGGCCCTGAGAGTTCCCTTCCGGCTGATTTTTTCATATAATAATCGCCGGATCTATGAAACCGATTCCAACTTCACTTTCAGATTTGCGATTGGAACCACATTTTAAGATACCGGAAAAAATTTTCCATCCGATAAAGGAGGTCTAAAGATGCGAAAGAGACACATAGGGGTTGCGCTCCTTGTTGTCATGACGGGGGCTTTCGCCTCCGCGGGTTTGGCCCAGATGAAAGTCGGCGTCATCAATTCCCAGGATGTCCTGGAGAAATCATCCGAGGGCAAGAGGATCATGGCCAGGCTCCAGGAAGCGGACAAACAGAACCAGGCGAAAGTCTCCAATCTGGATGATCAAATCCGGAAGCTGCAGACCGAGCTCAACACCCAGAGGATCACCATGACGGAAGAAGCCATCATGGCCAAGACGGCTGACCTCGATCGAAAAAACACCGAACGGAAAAGAATGGCCGAAGACGCCTATTCCAGCATGAATGACCTGACCCAGCGGCTGTTCAAAAAACTCCAGGACGAGCTCATCCCCGTCGTCGAACAGATCGGCAAGGAAAGAGGCCTGGACATCGTCTTCGACCTTGGCCGAAGCGGCGCCGTCTACTGGAGTCCGGCCATCGAACTGACCGTGGAAGTCATCAAAAGATACGATGCCTTGAAGGCGACCGGGAAATAGCCAGGCCTCTCCTTGTTCGATATTGAAGCGATTCTGAAGTTCCTTCCCCACCGCTATCCATTTCTCCTGGTGGACCGGGTGGTGAGCCTGGAAAAGGCGAAATCGATCGTCGCCCTTAAGAACGTCACCTATAACGAGGAGTTCTTCCAGGGACATTTCCCGGGCATCCGGATCATGCCCGGCGTGCTCGTCGTCGAAGCCTTGGCCCAGGCAGGCGGGATTCTTCTCTACCATTCCATCCCCGATCCCGACCGAAAATTCGTCCTCTTGAGCAAGATTGACAATGCGAAATTCAGGCGTCCCGTCGTTCCGGGCGATCAGTTGCGGCTCGAGGCCGAATTCCTCAAGTTCAAAAACAAGTTTTTCCTCCTCCGCGGAAAGGCTTTGGTCGATGGAGAAGTCGTCTTGGAGGGAAATCTGTTGGCTTCGGTTCTGGACAAAGAGGAGCTGAATGCCCGGAAATGAGGTCTATGTTCATCCTTCCGCTTCCGTCCATCCCGAGGCAAAGCTGGACACGGGCGTTTGGATCGGTCCCGGCTGTGTCATAGGCAAGAACGTCGTCATCCATAAAAATACCCGCTTTGAGGCGAGCGTTTTTATTAGCGGCTGGACCAAAATCGGCAGCGACTGCCGTTTTTCTCCGTTCTCGTGCATCGGCACCGAACCCCAGGACGTCGGCTACAAAGACGAAGAGACGCGGCTGGAGATCGGCGACCGGAACATGTTTCGGGAGTTCATCACCATCCACCGGGGAACGGTCAAAGGCGGCGGGCTGACGCTCATCGGCGACGACAACTATTTTATGGCCTACACGCATGTCGCCCACGACTGCCGGGTCGGGAGCCGGACGATTTTCATCAACGGTGTGAATTTGGCCGGGCATGTCATCGTCGAGGATTACGCGAGCATCAGCGCCTTCAGCGCCGTCCATCAATTCAGCCGGGTGGGCCGATACGCTTATATCGGCGGTTACTCTGTCATCACCCAGGATGTCCTTCCTTTCTGTCGGGTGGCGGGCCAAAGGCCGGCGCGCATTTTTGGGCTGAACATCGTCGGCCTGCGGCGCAACGGATTTTCGAACGACAGGCTGGCGGCCTTGAAGGACATGTTCAAGCTCTTCTTCTATTCCGACTTGAACACAAGCCAAGCCATCGAGAAAATCCAGGCCCAATTTCCTCCCGGAGGCGACCGCGATGAGCTCATCCGGTTTGTCCAATCCTCCACAAGAGGGATCCTCAAAAAAACAACGGAACAATGGGACCTCGAATTGGGATAATCGCCGGAGCGGGGCAGTTTCCCTTGCGGGCGCTCGAAATGGCCAAAACCAGGGGATACACCTGTGTTGTCGCCGGTATTCGCGGGGAAACGCTTCCCGAGCTTAAGCTCAGGGCCGATGCTTTCGAGTGGTTCGGGAGGGAGGATATGGTCAAGCTCCTCGCGTTTTTCAAGAGCCAGGACGTTGGCGAGACCGTCCTCGTCGGAAAGGTCGAGCCGCGGATTTTATTCCAGAAAGAGAGCCAGGACGAAGCGCTGTCCCGGATCCTAGCCCGGGCGAAGGATCGACGGCCGACCTCGGTCTTGAATTCATTCATCGGATTTCTTGCCTCGCAGGGGATCGCCGTCAAAGACCCCGGCTTTCTCCTGGAACCTTATTTCTGTCCGGAAGGCGTTCTGACGCGGTCGCCGCTCTCTCCCCAGATCCTGGAGGAGATCGAATTCGGCTGGGCGCAGGCGAAAGTCGTCGCCGATCTGGATATCGGGCAGACGGTTATCGTCAAGGACAAAGCGATCGTGGCGGTGGAAGCCCTGGATGGGACGGACGAGACCATCGCCCGGGCCGGTCGGCTCGCGGGCGAGGCTGTCGTGGCCATCAAGGTCGGCCGCACCGACCAGGATATGCGGATCGATGTGCCGGCGGTCGGTCTGGAAACCTTAAAAAGCCTAGCCAAAGTCCGAGCGGCGGCTCTTGTCTTCGAGGCGTTCAAAGTCCTCTTTTTCGAAAAGGAAGAAGCTCTGGCCCTGGCGGAGGCGAATAAGATTGCGGTCGTGGCCAGATCGGAAGGAAGTCCTTATGGATAAATTGAAAGTGGGAATTATCGGCGTGGGATATCTGGGCATGCAGCATGCCCGGATCATCTCCTATTTGGAAGAGGCTGAGCTTAAAGCCGTGGCCGATATCGATTTTAAAAAGGCCCTGGAGATCGGGAATCGCCACGGCGTCAATTACTACCAGAATTATGAAGAGATGCTGGATGAGATCGACGCCGGAATCGTCGCCACGCCCACCTCGGAGCATTTCCACATTTCCATGAATCTGCTCAAGCACGGCAAACACGTCCTCGTCGAGAAACCGATCACCGAGACGATCGAACAGGCCGAGCAGCTCGTGGACCAGGCCCGGACAAACGGCCTTATCCTCCAGGTCGGGCATCTGGAGCGCTTCAATCCAGCGGTCGAAGCCGTGGAGAATATCATTTCCGATCCGAAGTTCGTCGAAGTCCAGAGGCTGGGATCGTTTTCCTCGCGCTCCCTCGACGTTGACGTCGTCCTGGATCTCATGATCCATGACCTGGACATCATCCTCGCTCTCATCAAGGATGAAGTGAACGTCATCCGCTCCTCGGGCATCCACGTCCTTTCCGAAAAGGTCGATATCGCCAACGCCCGCCTGGAATTCAAGGGAGGATGCGTGGCGACGCTCACCGCCAGCCGCGTCCACCAGGGAAAAGTCCGGAAACTCCGCATTTTTGAGCCAACCTCTTATTATTCCATCGATTATATCGACCAGGAAGTCAAAATTTTCCCCTTGAGCGGAAGCCAGACGGACATCAAGACCTTGAAGATCAAAAAGGAAGAACCCCTCAAGAAAGAACTCGAAAATTTCCTCCGCTGCCAGGCGGAAGGGAAGAACGGCAAAGTCAGCGGCGAAGAAGGACTCCGCGCCCTCCGTCTCGCCTATGATGTTTTAAAAGAGATCGAAACGGCCTGATTCTCAACGGATGATTTTCACAAACTCGCCGGACTCTGGAATTTCCTCCGCTTTGGAAGATCTTCGGAGCCAACCCGAAGCGGACGATCTCCCATAGTATGAGGATGGCGAGCGACATGGCCTCGTTAATGGGCGCGGAGAGCTGCGGAGAGCAGACGGTGCTTGACGTCAGCGAAATTCGGACAGGGATTGATTTCTCCTAAGCTATAGTTTCCAATAACAAAACCAAGCTAGGAGGAATGAACGACAGGAAAAAAGGGAAGCTCACCTGAATCGATTGTCCGGGAAATCAAGCATATAGTGGCGCCCACAATCAGATAATAACAAGTTCAATTTATCGGATAATATTCTTTATCACGTGAGAAAAACGAAAAGCCAATTCGCTCGCTTTAGAACCGTGTTTATCTTTATGTTTTTTTAGTTTCTTATTTCTGTCACATCTGTTTCTACAGTGAAGAATTTATAGTCCTTATAAGTCACCAATAATTCGGATTTACAAATACTACGTTTTCCTCCGCTTGGCTTGTCTTGAATATAATCTTCAATGAGCTCCATATAACTCGGGAATCGGACATCGTTTTTAATATATCTATATTCAGAACTATGTTTTATCGAGGGCTCCGCATTGATCGTATTTGCGAATATTTTCAAGTTCTGATAATCAAGAATCGAATTTTCTTCCCATTCAATCTTCATTATACTACCGTCTAAAAGACTGACCCATGCCTTTCCATAAAGCCAGGTGACATCAGCGTCTTCAGACGGTATTGCCCTAACTACCATCACTGGAATATCCCAAAGGGTTGTCACTTTTTCAATGGAATAATGGAATACTTCTTGGGCCTCTTTACTAAGAATTCCAAGAGGACCAAATACGACGAATTTGTGAACAAATCTTTTCGTTTTTAATTTAGCTTCTTTTTCGTTTAAGATATTATTATTTTCCTTTAAAAGCGTCCGCTTTTCCTGCATTTCCTCTTTTTTTATTAATTGATAATCGTAAAGATAAGAAGACTTCTCGACGCTGTATCCACTTCCCCAAGTTTTTATCTTATAGGGATTGTATATTTTTTCGACGATTTCTTCGTGGCAAGTATAAAATAGAGAGATTTTGCTTAACCGACTGCAATATTTCGCTGCTTTATCAAGAATATCTCGTAGATCGTCTTTTGGATTATGAAAAGAAATAGGCATAACAAATATAAAAGCACTAAACATAATCGCTACTTCGGTAATAATAGCATTAAAAGTGATAGTAAAAAGTGATAGTAAGTGATAGTAATTTCCTTTTCCATGTTGTCTCGAATCATGTCCCGTTGAGCTTGGCAACGACATCTCCCATCACGAAAAAATGATAAATCCAGTCGCGGCTCGATGTCAAGAACAAGGAACAAGGAAATTGCCGCGAAACAGGCCCTCCGGCCGGATCATCGTTCCCAACGACAATGAAATCCTCTAAAAAACGATAGACTTCCCGCCTCTCTCGACATCACCCATCATAAAAAGTATTCCATCCGCTGCTCGGCCGCCATCAAGGCGACCTCGGTCAAGACGCGCGACGGCGGCGGCTTCTCGGCCGCAAACACGAGCTTCAGGTGGTCGATGATCCGGTCCACGGCCACATAATCGGTGATGAAGGCCACGACCTTCATCGGGCCCCCGCATTTGGGACAGAGCATCGGATCGACCTCGTAGACTTTCCGGATCATGGCCGCCCAGCCCTTGGAGGGGACAGGCTTCCGCTCCTCCTCGCTCATCCGCAGCATAAGAGACGACATGCCCGCCTTCCGGACCTTCCCTCGGTGGGCGTTGGCGTAGAGGCCATAATATCGAACCATGACCTGGCCCTTGTCGGGAATGTGCGAGGTCACCCGGGCAATGAACTCCAGATAATCCATCGTCTCTCGCGCGGCGCCGTCCTGGCCGTAGCGATAGGCGACCTTGCCCTCAGGCTCCAGGAAAAGGCCAGAAGCGGCCGGATCATATACTTGCCCACCCGCTCGGCCTCGGGTCTGGTCTTGGCCCGGACCCGGCTATGGACTGAAAATCCCGTATGCCGCCAGGAGAGCAACCGCTCCGCCCACTCTGGGCTCAAAAGCTCCCGGCCGACAAGAAATCCCAGGACCTCCCGAGCGAAGACCTCGACGAGCCGGCCGTCGTCGAAGGAGCCCACCTTTTGGAACAAGCCCGCCTTGTCCACTCCTCCCTCCGTCACGAGGAAATGCAGATGCGGGTGAAAATTGATGCGGTCTCCGAATGTCTGGATGACCGCGACAACACCGGGCTCAAGTGTTTTCCCCGCCGCGGCCTGAAAATAAAAGAAAAGCGCTCGAACGGCACAGCGGCAGAGCTCTCCCTTACCCTGCCCCTGACGTCGCCGTCAGATCGGTGAGCTCTTACCTCGTTTTTTCCTATGATGTTTTAAAAGAGATCGAGACAGCTTGATTCTCAACGGATGATTTTCACAAACTCGCCGGACTCTGGAATTTCCTCCGCTTTGCTCCTTCCGTTCATGATGGCCAGCGACGGCCAGCTCTCTTTTTTGACGTTGTTCTGGACGAAATACGACTGGAGGCTGTGCTGTCCGTCGGCCTTGAGGATCCTGAGGTGCTGGGGTTGCCGGTTAAGATACTTCGGGTCGCTGAGCTCTTTGAAGGAAGCGGAGACGTTCATGAATATCTCGTTGAAGCGGTTGAAATCCGCCGCCTTGCTCAACTGGATAAAATAATAAATCGTGTCGTTTTTTCGGATGAAGGAGAGACGCGAGCGGAGGGTTTCTTTGTTCTGCTCGACGATGTCATAGATCTGGTGGTAAGAGGCCAGGCCGTTCGTCTTCCCCGACTGCTCGTTGATGAGCTGTCGGCCTTCGATCGTTGCGGCCTTTTTTTGGGCGAAGGCCGCCAAGTCTTCGTTCGTCTTCTCGGCCTGAAGGTTGATCGCGGCGTCCTCTTTTTCGGAGGCCAGGGATACTTGGGCCGGAGCGTTCTTGACCTGCCATCCCTGCGGGATGTTGAAGACGAAACGCATCTGCGGATGGAAAAAAACGTTCCCTTCGGCAAAGCCTTGGCGCGGGTCGTCGCCGTAGATGAGGCCGTTGATCCGGTCGAGATAGGGTTCGCGCTTCTTGGGCAGGGCCAGATCGGCCTCGGCGAGCAGGGCCTTGACGTTCTGAATTCGCTCGCTGGTCAAGGGGTGCGTCGAGAGGAAGCCGGGAAGAAGGCTGTGGCCTCCCTGCATATCGCCGTAGCGCTCAAGGGAGGTGAAGAAATTCACCATTTCTCCGGTGTTGTATTGGCCGGCGCGGGCATACTGAACGCCCAGCGAGTCCGCCTGCCGCTCGTCGTCCCGGCTGAATTTCAGGAATAAAAGCTGGGCGCCGATACCGGCCACGCCGGCGATCTTGGCGAAGGTCTCGCTGAGCATGCTCCCCACGGCCAGGCCGGCCTGGACGAGTATCTGCGTGCTCAACATTCTGATGCTATGCTTGGCGTTGACGTGTCCCAGCTCATGGCCCAGGACCGCGGCCAGCTCGGATTCAGAGTTCATCAAGGCGAGAATGCCGCGCGTGACATAGACGTATCCGCCGGGCGCGGCGAAAGCGTTCACGACCGGCGAATCGAGGACCGCAAAATGGTAGGGCAGATTGGGGCGATGGGTGTGAGGTGCGAGAGCCATCCCGATCGAAGAGACGTATTGCGCCAATTGGGGATCGCTGTAATAGCCGTATTCCTGGCCGATTTCCGCGTCTGTCCGCTGTCCCAGTCCGATTTCCTCCTGTTCCGAGATCAAGCTCAGTTCGCGCTGGCCGGTTACGGGGTTGATCGCGCAGGCGATCGCCAGCAGGACAAGGACGAAACAGAAGGAAGCGCGTTTCTTCACGGATTATTTCGACATCTTGAAGAAGGCGTCCTCGAGGCCCGTGTTGTAGGTGACTTTGCTGAACGTCATTTTAAGGAATTCGGCGCCGCTCTGGAAAACGGTGATCGTGTGGGGGACCATGGAGTCGCCGACCTTTTTGTAATCGGAAGAGAACGTTTCGGCGTCGACTTCGGCGCCCGATGGGTCGGTGGATTTGCTCTTGGATTTGAAAATCAAGTAGGTAGCGGGGTCGATGTGCATCGTGGCCTTATCGCCGTCTTTGAAGGCCTGTTCGAGGACCAGATATTCCTTGTCCTGAATCTTTTCTTTTCCTTTGAAGGCAAAAGTAATCCCGTATTTTTCAGGATTGAGCATAGCATCGTTGCTGAGGGAAATGGCCTGCTTCTTCAGGTCTTCGCCTTGTTTCCCGGTCGCTTCCTGGGTTCCCATTTGAGGAACGATCATCCACCCTTTTTCGCCGTCATACGCCTGGGTGACGACCTGGCCCATGAATTCCATGTCTATGCGCATCTTGTCGGGCTCCTTCTGGTACATCGTGATGGTGCCGCTGATGCCCATGGTGATCATTTCGACCGTTCCGTTCATGGTCGTGTCCTTGATGCTCGCCACGGCTTTTCGGCCGCCCTGGGCTTGGATCATTTTGTCCAAAACCTCTTGGGCTGTTTGACCATGCCCGAAATATGCGATTGAGCCGATGAGGAACAGCCCTAAGAGACAGACCGCTAGAGATTTTTTCATCTTTTCCTCCTGAATCCAGATTTTCCGGTCATTCTGATGGTCCTTATTTATTTTATAAGAAAAAAAGCGTTTTTCCAAATAGTTTTTAAGAGGAATCCGAAAAGAGCGATGTCTCCCCGTCTTATTCGCGGGGCAGGCCGTATTTGGCGAGTTTGTTGTAGAGCGTCGTCCGCGATATATTCAGGATCTTGGCCGTCTTTTTCAAGTTATGATCCGCGAGTTTTAAGACATAGCCGATGTATTCCTTTTCGAGTTCGTCCAGGGTGGCCAGTTTCTCGCCGCCGATCGAGGGAAATTTGATGCGCGCCGGCGCGGCCTCCCTGAGATTCTTCGGCAGGTCGCCGACATCGATGAAATCCTTCTTCGTGACCATGGCCGCGCTCTGGAGGACATTCTCCACCTCTCGGATATTGCCCGGCCAGTCGTATTTGAGGAATAGCTTCTGCACGTCGCGCGATACGCCCTTGACGCTCTTGTCATAGGCCCGGTTGATATTCTCGAGAAAATGGCGGATGAGCAGGGGAAGATCCTCCATCCTCTCCCGTAGCGGCGGGATATGGATTTCCACGCGGTTGAGGCGGTGGTAAAGATCTTCGCGAAACAATTTGTTCTTAATGGCCTCGGCCAGGATGCGGTTTGTGGCCGCGATCACTCGGACATTGGCATATTTGACCTCGTTCGAGCCGAGCGGCCGGAACTGGTGGTTTTCCAGCACCCTGAGGAGCTTGGCCTGGATGGGGAGAGGAATTTCTCCGATTTCATCGAGGAAGATCAATCCTTCATGAGCCTCTTCAAACAGCCCCTTTTTCGTCCTGTCCGCTCCGGTGAATGCGCCGCGAACATAGCCGAAGAGCTCGGATTCGAACAAATTTTCCGGGATCGAGGCGCAGTCGCAGACGACAAGGTGTCGGTTTTTGATGTCGCAGAGGCTGTGGATCGCCCTGGCCACCATCTCTTTTCCCGTGCCTGTCTCGCCGGTAATGAGGACGTTCGTGAAAAATTTGGCGATTTTTTCGATCAGGCCGAAGATTTCGTACATATAAGGATTCCGGCTGATGAGTCCGTGAAAGACGTACTTTTTTTCGAGCTTTTTTTCGAGCAGAAACGTTTCCCGTCGCAGATCCCGCTTGTCAATGACTCTGCGGAGCGCCTCATGAACCGTTCCGGTCTCAAGCGGCTTGGGCAGAAAATCGGAAGCTCCGTGGTTGATCCAGTCGAGCAGTTCGTCCGGGTGTCCGGGCGGGCCGACGATGATGACGTTCAGAAGGGGATCGAATTTTTTCAGCCTTTCGAGCAGGGCAAAGTCCTCGGCCTGAGCTTCTTCCGAGTCGATAATGGCCAGACGAATGCCATGTTCTTTGATGAATCCCAGGATGTCGGCTTCCTTGACGCAGAAATTCAAATTGAATTCCGCGGCTAAAGGAGAGTCTTTGAGAGAATCATAGAACTGGGAGCTCCGGCCGATGATCAGAAGATTTTCGCTATTTTCCATTTGTGTTCAATATTTTAACATTGGCCGGGCCGCTTGGCAAATCGATTTTGAGATGGGATCAGGCTTTCTCGTGCGGCTCCAATTTTTTATGGAACTCTTCCATTTTGTGGAGGTTAAAGAGAAGAAAAGGGGATGATGGCCGGAGCGAGCATGGAGGGTTTAGCCTTCCCGAGCCGTCCTTGAGGGTAGCCGGCGCGGAAGAAGCCGGACGGCGAGGGAACGGCGTGAAAAACCCGGATAGCGAGAGAGACCATCATCCCGCTTGATTCTCGCCCACAAAAAATGGAGGAGCTTTATTTTTTGACGGCGCCCGGACGGCGGCGGAGGAATTGAATGCGGACGCGGTCGCCGCTTTCTTCTTCCATGCGGACAATCTCGTACTTGGCTTGGGCCAAAAATTTGAGATGCGCCCGGAGATAGGTCAGCCCTTGAGTCGAGAGGAAATCCAGCCAGGCGCCTCGGGCCGTTTCATCCATGAGTTCCGGCGTCTCTTCGACAAACGTCGTTTGCGTCCGCGGCGACAACCGGCTTTCCGAAGACGAACGTCGCTTGGCATACAAATTCAATCCATCATGAAGTTCAAGATAATCAAGATGCGGCTGCCAGCGCGTCGCCCAGCGGTAGTAGCGCTCGTAAAACTTTTTATTCGAGTCCTTGATTCGCGCATCGGCTTGCATCTCGTTGATGATAAAAGTCTTTAACTCATCGCCGGCTTCCTTGTAGACTTGATAAAACGGCAGGTTCAGATATCGATAGTAGGCGTACCAACCTCGCGGAATCCAATAATCGCGGAAGAGATAGGGGGAGTAATTCGAGAATTGCTGGACCCATTCGTGCGAAGGATAGCCATGGAGGTTGAGGTAGATATCGGGGAACCATTTGTTGTTGAGGTTCCTGCGGACCAACGCTTCCGGGAGGAGAGGACGCGACGATCCGCTCTGCGAGCCGACATCGATGCCCAGCGAGCCGTAGCGCCCGGCATGGAGGCTGTGGAAGGGGGTCAATTTTTGGAGCTCGTAGGCCAGGGCGGCGCCATCGGGGTTTTCCAGGGGTTGGAAGACGAAATTGATCTTGTTGTTGAAGTCCAGGTAGGCCTTGTCCACGGCCAGGAGCTCGGCGAGTTTGAGGATATAGTTCGTCGACGAAACTTCATTGGCATGCTGCCGGCCGCTCAGATAGATGGTCGGCTTCTGGGCGATCAGGCGCGGGATGGAGATATATTTTCCGAGCGGCTTGAAGATTTCGATCACGGGGACGTTGCGCTTCTCGTAAGATTTTCCGCCCGTGAAGGTCCGCAGGGATGGAAATTGGCTCAATTGGCTGATGATGTCCTGGACCATTTCAGGCGACAGGATCAGGCTCGTGTCGACGATCGCCTCGCCGGGTTTGAGAGGCCGTGGGGTGATCTTCGCCGGCGGCTCGGCGGGCAGGACCGGGACCTCTTCTTCTTTCTCCATTTCGTTCGCGGTGAGCTTGAGCCTGATCGAATGGAGATTGGGATAGCTTAAGGCCGACGGCAGGAGGCCTTTCTCGGCAAGCTCCCGGTAGGAGGCGAGGATGTCGAGAAGCGCCAGATAATCGGATTCTTTTTCGAACTCGAGCTCGACGACCAGGCTTTCGATGTGTTCTTCGAGGCCGCTGTAGATTAGGGCGGGGACGACGATCGCCTTGCTTTTGAGCGAAGGAAAACCGATCCTCCGGCTGAGCTCCTCCTTGTCTTTTTCCTTCCACTTGATGATCATGTGGGGCGCAGCGGCCAGCCAGTCCTCGAAGGTCACTTTCACTTTGGGAGCTTCACCCTCCGTCGAGGGATGGATGACCGGGAAAATATTCCCGGGCGCCGAAAAACGAGACGTATCTTCGGGGAGCTCCTGCTCTTCGACATCGAGCTCGGTGATGCCGCGGAGAAAGTCCAGAGTGTCGAAGTAGATTTCGTCGTGCAGGGCTTCCAGCGAGCTGACGATCTCCTCATCCAGGCCGAGCCGGTAATCGGGCTCGCTCGACCAAAGCTCGACCTTGAGCTGTTTGAAATAGGGCTGTTTGGAGAAGAGCGGCTCATTGCCGGTCTTTTTCAAGATGTGGGAATAAACGGGGGCCAAAACCTGGTCCTGGTAGTAATTCCAGAATTTTTCGAGGTCGCTTGAAAGCGTCCCGTCGTAAATGACTCGTTCTCCCTGTTCGATCTTGACCCAGCCCGTCGTCAGCTTGACGTTACCCCACTCGGGGAGTGCCTTGAGATAGGGGATTTCCCGGATCCTGGGGGAAAAGGCCTGTTGGGCCAGCACGGCGTTCTTATTGTCATAAGCGGTGACTTCATAGATGGGTTCCTTGGCCGGGGAGAGCTCAAAATGGATCTTGTCGAGAGGCAGGGCGAGGTCCCTGGCCAGGAATTCGTCCACGGGATAGAGCTCCTGCAGCCAGCGGGACGGCTCCATGTAAAATCGTTTCGGCCGGCTGAAGTCCTCTTTTTCCTCGGCGAACTTGATGACGAGCTGGCTCACGCCTCTGCCTTTGAGGGCGGGACCGACCTTTTCCAGAAGCCAGAAAAATCCCTGTTTGTAGGACGAGAGCACTTCCACCTCGGCCCGGATCTTTGGATTCTCGGCGAGATGAGCCTCGACCTGCTTTTTGATTTTCAGCCGCATGTCCGGCGATTCGCTCAGCCCCACGCTGATTTTTAAGGGAGTTGCTGTGTTTTCCAATTCTTTTATTTTTTCTTGGATGAGCTCGATGGCCTCCGTCCCTTCCCAGGGAAAGGTCTGGTCCTTTTCAAAGATCTTCTTGCTTTCGGTGAGGACGAAACTTTTGAGGCTCGACGATTCGGTCTTGAGGGAAGAGAAAAAGCTCTTTTTGACCTCTTCCTCGAATTTGGGATTTTCCTGAGGGAGATAGAGTTCGGCGGCGAACGATTCCAGATTTTTATCTTTAAACTCCTCGAGGAGTTTCTTGAAGTTCTGGGCGAAGAACGCTTCGGCGCCGCCTTTTTCGCCTTTCAGGAATTTTTCCAGATCCGTGACGACATCGCTGACCTGGGGACGGCCGTC
>Ga0315282_10005879_pt1 | contig 20740 bp, 17 predicted proteins | sample YL17G07_20_MG_FD_203693 | JGI IMG/M metagenome (GOLD analysis project Ga0315282, IMG submission 203693) | Sediment microbial communities from Yellowstone Lake, YNP, Wyoming, USA - YL17G07_20 | ecosystem: Environmental > Aquatic > Freshwater > Lake > Sediment | place: USA: Wyoming | collected... | reverse complement strand
AAAACATCAATCCCCAGGTGCCCTGGCTCTACGGCTTCAAGCTGGACTTCCGCTTCCGCTGAAAAACACGACCCCACGGGGGACATGCCTATCCAGTCCAATTAACTCGGTCCACAAAATGGCTGATTTATCGCTGGGCAAACCGGGGCCAAGGATAAAACGAGTCCCGTAAGGGACGAAAGAGGGGCAGTCGGCACACGGCTATACGCTGCCACCGTATTCCGACCGCACCCGCAGCAGGTGTGCATGGCACACCCCATGGAGCTTTATGGGCGGGATGCCCATGCTACTTGAGGACGCAGATGGCGCCGGGCTCGCGGATCCACAGGGCGACGCTTTCGAGAATGCTGAACTCGTATCGTCCTGCGGAGGGGCCGACGAAGCTGGCCGTCATGTCCTGGCCGAGGACGATGTTGGCGAAGGGGCCGCTCGTATCGACGAGCACGCCGCCGCCCGGCAGGGCAGGCGCCTTGACGATGTTGTCGGTGACGATCTGGCGGACGTGGTCCAGCTCGGTCATGTCGCCGTACTGATAGCGCCGGAAGAGGTGATTGTAGGAACTCGGAGTCAGGGCCAGCGCATAAGGGCCGGTGAAGCCGGCGGAGTCCAGCTCCGTGACGGCGGCGATCACATCCTCGACGGCGTCGCCGACCGCGTTCCACGGCCGCAGCTTGACGGAGCGCGTGCCGGGCGTGTTCAGCAGGCCAGTGATGTTCACGGCCTGTAAGCCATCGTACACCAACTGCTCCTCCTGGCGGGCCAGTGCGAGGGCCGCACGGACGATCGCGTCAAAGTCGAGCGGCACGCCCGATTGCTCGAAGGCGGCCACATCGCGGACCGACAGGCTGAACTCGCTGTGGATCATCGGCACCGGGATCAAACAGCTCGACTCCACGGTCACGCCCTCAACCGTCTTGCCGCTGACCGGCACATCGCGATGGGGCAGGGTCTTGAGCCCGGTACCCTCCGGCCCAAGGGTATGCAGGAGCCGCCGGGCGCTCAACTGGCTCCTGGCCGCCTCGACCACCGCGTAGTCTATCGCCTCCCATACTTTATCGCCGAACGGCGCATCGCTTCGATTCAGGTAATTCTCGGCCATCGCCACCCCCGTTTGCTATTGATGATGGATGATTGATTATTGAAGGCCAAGCCGGCGCTGTCGCCGATCACCCTTCCACAATCATCAATCATCGATTATCAATGATCCTTACCCTTGAGGTCGCCGATGGTTGGGATTGGCCGACTCATCGGCGGGCTTTTCTGTTTGCCACCGTCGTCCGGCTCTCTGCCTGCGGCCATATCGTCAACCTCCTGTGCCCCTTGGGCCAGGAGCGACTCCTCGTCGGCGGCCAGAATCTTGACCAGCCTCTGGAACTCGCCGGCGTGCACCCGCTCCTCGTCGGCGATGTCCCGGAGGACTCTTTTGGCCAGCTCATTGTCCGTGGCGTCGGCATGAGCGAGGTAGAGGTGAATCGCCTCCTGCTCGGCCGACAGGTCCAGCCGCAATGCACGCAGGAGTTCCGCATCCGTCATCTTCCGCCCCGGCGCCATCCCCGTGAATGGATTGACAAACTCCGGCATGAGCAAAACCCCCATCATTTATGATTTATGAATTACGATTTATGATTTGCGCCTCGGTCCGGCCATTGACAATTCACGATCTGAGACTTCTCGGCGTGACGCCTGCATTTCGCCGTGCATACCGCGAATCGTAAATCACAAAACATAAATCGTAAATCCTCACGGCTTCCCACCCTACAGTCGCGAGGAGGAATGACGAATAGGGGATTTCCGTATTTGCCTTTGCGGGAATTGCTGCCTGGGTGCAGAGCGTGGATGTGACCGATTCCGCTTGAGTTCTTCGCAGCAAGAGGCGGCAATCCGGGTGGCATCGTCAAGGCCACGGGCCTTGGCGATGGTTTGACCCGGTGCTGAGAAGAGCATCGCCAAGCTTCGCTTGACGATGCCACCCAGAGTTACGAAATTCCCAAGAGGAACCCGTAAGACACGCGATTGCTGTCTCTCGTGACGCCGTGGGGCGGTTTTGCAGTATGAGCGGCTTGCCCGGGGATTCGCGATCACGGGCAAGATGCCTGTGCTATGGTATGCCCTTACGGGCGCACTACGAACGGCCTCAACGGGCTCGGAGCAATTTGTACGCTTCCTCGCCGCCGTTAATGAGATGGATCAGCGGCTGGGGCCGGTCAACACCTTCGATGAATTTCGGTCGGGCGGTCCATGGCGCGACGCTCAGCACGCCCATCATGTCCATCCAGTATTCCAGGCGGGCGACCGGCAGGTTCCACGTCATGTGGAAGTGATTGGCCGGCGGATACTGCTTGTATTCGAGCATGCTCGCGTATTTCGGCACGACGAACGTGTGCGGCCAGGTGGGGTTCGTCAGGTTGCACATGGCTTTACTCAGCTCCTCCGGCACCTCCGTCGTTTCCGCTTCATCCCAGACCATGCTGAACAGGCCGCTGACGCTGCTGCGGGCCATGCGGGCCGCAATGCCCTTGATGCCGCCGGGCGTCAGAAACGTGACCGAGTTGCCGCCGCCAGGGAAATAAGCGGGATCCGCCAGCGGCATGGAGACCTGCTCCATGATCTGCTTGACCGTCGCGCCGGGCGCGGCGGCCCAATCGAAGGCCGCACTGCCGGAATTGTCGCCGTCCACCAAGCCTTTGGTGTACCAGTCGGCGCTGGTGTCGAGCTTCTTGAGGCCGAGCTTGTCCGCCAGGGCCTTGATCTCCCACGCCTCCCAGACCTTGCGGAAGTCCATGAACAGCGGGGGATTGCCGCCGCTGAGATAAGTCATGAACAGCATGGTCAGCAGGCCCTGCACATCCGCTTCGGTCGCATAGGGAATGGCGGCGTTGCTGCCGGTGTGGTCGAACGTGCTGTTGAAGAACGACTCCATCACGTCGGCCACGGGCAGGGGAACGCCTCGCAGGTCACTGCCCCATTCGAGCTGGCTCATGAATCCGCCGCCGACGGCGTTCAGGTCGGCCATGAGATCGCGAACGGTCAGGTACATCGCCAGCGACAGGTTGAATCGCTCGCTGTCCTCATCGCCGTGGAGGACCAGGCGGTTGCCGACGTAGCGATCGATCCAGCTTCGCAGGTCCTTGATCTCCTTTTCCTTGTAAGCTTTTTTGGCCAGCATGTCGGCGAGCAGCTTCATATCCAGGCGGGTGATCTCGATGCCGAAGGTGTTCCGCGTGGCAATCACGTGCGCCAGGGCGGTCTCCATGCCCATGGAATCGTGGCCGAAGATCACGATGCGCCGGCCGCGCAGCGCGACAGCGGTCACGGCGGCGTAGCACCAGTCGATCAGGTTCTTGGCCGTCTGGTCGGTCATTTCCGGATCAAGCCCCGTATCCGGCCAGGTCCCGACGTTCAGCGTCGCCATCCGGCCGTACTGGGCCAGCGCGCCGTTCAACGCGTGCGCATAGACGACGCCGGGTTTCGGACCGCTGTTGCCGCACGTGATATTGATCGGCGTGTCCGCCGGGAATTGCTGAAGCAGCGAAATCGTTGTCAACTGCGGGAAGGCCCACGTGTCCGGCACACAAACCAGGATATCCACGTCGGCCTTGTGGAACTGCTGGGCCACAACGTCGGCCTGGGCCTCGCCATCCACAAGGACTGTCGAGTAAACGACCGGGACCGGCGTCTTGTCCGGCAGGATTACAGCCCCACTGATCGTCTCGGCCGCCATCTGGGCGATGTTCTGGCATCGGGTCCGGCTGTCCTCGTCGATCCGCGGGTCGCTCGTCGCAAACACCCCAATCACGGGGACCTTCGGCGTCGCTTTGCGCATCGCCGGCAATCGTGTCGCTTCACCTCTCTTTGGCATGTAAGATATGCCTCACAACCGCAATCGAATCCCTGTCAGGTGATTCAAAGGAACGATTATCATCTCTGGGGTGCTCACGCGTGCCCGGAAAACGCGCGAGTGGTTGGTCCGACGTCATAGAACATGTCTATATGTGTATCCCCATCGTGTTGTCATGTTGAGGCCCCCCTCGTCGTCTCATAGCGTGGTGGCCAAGCTGGATTCCGAGAGCACATATTGCCCATACCCACGCTTTTTCTTCCTGCTTCGCCGAGCACGGTGGTGTGAACACCCGCCCGTTCTTAGTTATGCGTTTGCGAACATCGGATAATAGCTCCCGCGTGGCGAAAATGTGACCCACTTCGTGCAAAAGAGCTCGCGAGACCTGCAATTCCTTGTGGGGTGCCTCTCCACCTCCGTAGACCGACTTTTGCATCACTTGGCTGCTATCATAGGCGATTCCAAGAGGGCGGACCAACAGCCACGAGAGGTACTCTGGAACGGGCAATGAACATTCCGCTACAACCGCCGGTGTCTTAAACTCATTCGTTGTCACAACCTGGGCGAAGCGAAGGGCCGCCATTCGCTTCGCTGCAAGTGGTGCACCCACCAAGTACTCGATCGGTAGGCCTGATTGCTGAAGAACCTTATGTGCACTCCTCCCAATTCGCTGCATTGCACCCACGGCTATCATAGACTCTCCCCTTCTGTTTCTGCTCCGCCTGCTGGTTAAAGAACGAGGACTTCCATGAACAATCACACTTCGCTGAGTATTTTGATTGCTGCATACACGGGAGCAACTCTGTCGTTTGGTATGCCCTTTGATTTTGACGCACCCAGTCGCAGTGCTGCCGCCAAGCCAGCCCTTTCCTCTTTCATCTGCGCGACAATTGTCTTGAGCTTGTTACCAGCAACCTTCAAACGGAGTACCTCGTCCGCTTTCAAACCAAGCGCACAAGCAGCCCGGCAGAAAACTACTTGCGTCATTTTAGAGGGAGTCTCTTCGAACTCTTCGCAAGTTGGTAGTTTGTCCTCTCGAAAAGAGCACAATTCATCCAACTTCTCGGCTGTCACGAGTTTCTTGCGTCTTGCTTCACGAATCGCATCGACCAATATCCGTCTTACCTGCTCCTTTCCACCCGGGAAGAACAAGCTGGATATCCCTCCGTCTTCAACGACTTCCCTTTCCTTCTTGCCCTTTTTCGCTGACATAAATTTCTCCGCTTGCATATAGAACACTTTTCCCGATCCTACTCTGCATTTGAGCAAAGGTAACTATCTCTAAGTCTACTGTTCTCGGATGTAACTTAATTCGGTATGTTCTTCTCCATTACTTCACAAAAAAAACGCGTCATTGTCCAAATGCAAACCGCGTCCCTGTTGCTGACCGTTGATCTCGAGGTGCACAATCATTCGCAGCCCGATAACAATCTGCGGAAAACCTTGGCCTAATCAATTCGTCGTCTTGATTCTCATTCGGTTCCTCGCAGACGCTCCACAATATGCGGCTGGCGCACGACGCCACATCTCTTTTTGTTCAATACTTAACTTTCTGTCGATCATCCAAGAACACACATATCAGCTTAACAAAAACAACTACTTTTTGTCAAGCAGTGCGTTCACAGAAACCAGTCCGCCCGTTGCAGATTCAGGATTACCCTATATCAATCTGCCAGTCCGGTGGGAGAGGTACAATATATAGCGCTCCCATTCTACGAGACCACTAAATATTGGGCCTCAGCCTCATATTGTGGCGGCATTATAGCAGGTCTCTATCTCCTGTCAAGGGAAATTTGCGATGGTTTTCAAAGATTTTTTTATAGGACTTGTGGGCTAGAGCAGTTCCCTCCCTCCTGTCAAGGGAAATTTGCGATGGTTTTCAAAGATTTTTTTATAGGACTTGTGCGGTCGTGCAGAACCGCCCATGCGACTCGGTGAGGCGCCTATGACTTGTAGGGATGGGCAACAGGCGTGAAGAGTACCGTGCCGGAAGACACAGCCTGCTGCTTCCGCCTGTAAGCTCAGATTTCTTACGTGGAGGGGAGCGTTCTCTTTTTGCATAACGTTGTCGCCCCCTCTTATGGATAGAAGCTCGACGGTTCTTCCAGCGTCTTTTTGACGAAGTCCAGGAACTGGGCGGCGTAGGCGCCGTTGGCGACCTTGTGGTCCACCGATAGCGTCATGTTCATCAGCTTGCGAATGAGGATGTTGCCGTTGTCGGGGACGCACGTGTCGGTGATTCGCCCGATGCCGAGAATGCTGCACTGGCCGGGCACGACGATCGGAATGAACGACTCGATGCCAAACGCACCCAGGTTGCTGACGGTGATGCAGCCGCCCTCCAGGTCGGACAGGTCGAGCTTGTCGCTGCGGGCCCGCTCGACCAGCGCCTGGCTGTCGCGAGCGATCTGTCGGACGTTCTTGCGGTGGGCGTCCCTGACCAGCGGGGCGACCAGGCCGTCCGGCACGGAAATCGCCAAGCCCACGTGAATCGCGTCGGCCAGCTTGATCACGTCGCCGGCGAGCTGGCCGGCCATGAGCGGGAACTTCTCCAGGCCCGTCGCGACCGCCTTGATGATAAAATCATTGAAGGCGACCTTCACGTCGCCGGACTCGTTTGCCTTGGCACGCAGGGCGACAAGGTCCGTCATATCGACCCTGACCGTCAGGTAGAAGCACGGAATCTCCTGCTTGGATTTGAGCATCCGCTCGGCGGTGATTCGCTGGAGGCGATTGACCTTCACCGTGCTGCCGAGCGTGGCCTGCGACACGGGGATTGGCGTAGCGGCGGGTCGGGCCACCCCAGCCGCCGGCGAGGGCTTAGCCGCTTTCGTTGCAGCGGCGTTCTGCACGTCCTGCTCCGTGATCTTGCCGGCAGGTCCCGTTCCTTTGACCGTGGCCAGATTCACGCCCAGCTCTTCCGCCATCTTCTTCGCCCGGGGCGAGGCCATGATCTTGCCCATCGGCTTACCCGGCTCGGGCATGACCTCAGTCGGCGTAATCGTCGTGGGCGCCTGGCCGGTGGGCGTCACCAGAGCGGCCGCCGCCAGGCCCTTGCCGCCCGTCAGGTTTTCGAGGAGTTCCTGTGGCACCTGCTCATCCCTCTCGCCGAGGAGCATCATCACCGCGCCGACGGGCAGCGTCTGGTTGGCCTCGACGACAATGAACTTCACGAAGCCGCCGGCGGGAGATTCCATCTCGAGCGTGGCCTTGTCCGTCTCGATCTCGAAGATCACATCGCCTTTTTTGACCTCATCGCCGACGGCCACGAGGCAATTGACGACAGTCCCTTCCTCCATGGTCTGGCCCAGTTGCGGCAGTTTCACTTCTCGAATCATGCTCCAGTCCCCGTTCCATTTTCGATTTATGATTTGAGATTTGTGATTTTTGATTTTGTTGAATCTTCAATCATAAATCACACATCAAAAATCAACAATCCTTCGTTCACTGGCCGACGGCTTGTTTTACCGCCTCCACGATCTGCTGGACGCTGGGTATGCTGGCCTCTTCGAGGGGCTCGCTCATGGGCGGCGGGACGTCCCGGGCGGCCAGGTTGATCGGGCGGCCGTCGAGGTAGTCGAAGCCGTGCGTGCCGTCGCCGAAATCATACTCCATGTATTGCCCAGCGATCTCGCGGCCTGCGCCGCACCAGCAGAAGCCCTCGCTGACGGTGATCAGCTTGCCGGTCCGGCGGACGGACTCGGCAATCGTCTTCATATCCAGCGGCTTGAGCGTTCGCACATCGATCACCTCGGCGTCGATGCCGTGCTTGTCCGCGAGGATCTTGGCGGCGTCCAGCGCCCGCATGGCCATTCGGCAATAGCTGACGATCGTCGCGTCGTTGCCCGGCCGTTTGATGTCGGCCACACCCAGGGGGATGATGTAGTCACCCTCGGGCACCGGGCCGGTCTGGCCGTAGGTCGCCTTGTGCTCGATGAAGACGACGGGGTTGTCGCTCTGAATCGCCGCCCGGAGCAGACCCTTGGCATCGTAAGGCGTGGAGGGCATCACGACGTACAGGCCGGGGGCGTGCATCAGCCAGGCTTCGAGCGATTCCGAGTGGTGGGCCGCGATGCATCGGCCGACGCCACCTTCGGTGCGAAGGACCATCGGCACTTTGGCCTTGCCGCCGAACATGTAGCGGTTGTAGGCGCCGACGTGGACAAGCTGGTCCATGGCGATGGTGACGAAATCGACGTACATGATCTCGGCGACCGGCCGCATCCCGCGAAGCGCCGCCCCAACGGCCGCGCCGGCGATGGCCGCCTCCGAGATCGCCGTGTCGATCACACGCTCCTTGCCGAACTCCGCCAGAAGCCCGCGCGTGGCCTGGTAGGCGCCGCCGTAAAGCCCGACGTCCTCGCCGAAGACGAAGACCCGCTCATCCCGCCGCAATTCTTCGGCCTGAGCAGCGGACACCGCCTGGGCGATATTCAGGACGTTCATACCGTACTGCGACTTGATCTGGGCCCGAGCCTGTTCGAGCGCCTCTTTCTTGGTCTTGGCCCCGCAGGTCGCGACGATCTTCTCGAAGGCCGCCGTCGCCTCTCTGACCTTTGCGGCCATCTTCTTCTCATCTTCGATGAGCTTGGCCGGATACGTCTCTTCGACATAGACGTCCTTGGCGACATCGGCGGGATTCGGCAGCGGGCTGTTCATGGCGAACTGCGTCGCCGTCTCGATGGTCGCGAAGGCCTTGTCCTTGATCTGGTCCAGCTCCGCCTCCGTGCAGAATCCCTCGGATGTGAGCTTGTTTCGCAGGACGATGATCGGGTCGCGGTCGTGCCAGGCCTTCTCCTCGGCCTTGGTGCGATACTCGCGTGGGTCGCTGCGGCTGTGGCCGTACCAGCGATAGGTCTTGCACTCGACCATCATCATCTGACATTCTTTGCGGGCCCGCTCGACGGCCTTTCGCACCGCCAGGAAGACCGCCACCGCGTCCTGGCCGTCGACGATCATGCTGGGCACGTCGTAGGCGGCGGAGCGCACGGCGATATCCTGGATATTGCTGGCACACCGCGTCCCCGGGACCGGGCTGCCGGAGAACGGCACGCTCATGCCGTACAGGTTGTTCTCGATGATCGCCACCAGCGGGACCTTCAACGTCGCAGCCATGTTCATCGACTCGTGGAAGGTGCCTGTGTTGCAGGAGCCGTCGCCGAAGAACGACAGGACGACTCTGCCGCTCTTTTTGAACTTCTCCGCCAGGGCTGCCCCGACGGCGGGGGGCTGATTGCCGCCGACGATGCCGGTGGAGCCGAGGTTGTTCTGCTTCTCCACCTCCGCGATGTGCATGGAGCCGCCGCGTCCCTTACAGTAGCCGGTCTCTTTGCCCATCAGCTCGGCCATCATGGCGTTCCAATGATTCTGCCGGTCCTGCTCCGTGTCTGCATACTTGTTGCCGATGGCCCCGCAGTGGCCGTGGCCCCGGTGGGTCGAGCCGATGACGTCGCCCCGCTCGATGGCCGCCATGGCCCCGGTGGCGACCGCCTCCTGGCCGGCGTACAGGTGCGAGGCCCCCTTGATGACATTCTGCCCGAGCAAATCGTAGACCTTCTCCTCGAAGTATCGGATCTCGTAAATCGTTCTGAGCCAATCCTTTACGTCATTCAGGGTGATCACGCCGGCGGTGACAAGCTCCTTGATGGTCGGCACGGCCTTTTTGCGCGTATCCTCGACACAGAGACTCATGCAACGGACTCCTCAACCGAACTATTCTCCCGCCCCCGCCCGGACACCCAACAGTCCCGCCGGGAGCGCTGAAAGAGCAATACTATAGCAGATTCCCACTCGTGAGACAAGCACCCAGTCTCATCTGCGCGTTTTTGTGCGTGACTACATTTCGTGGGGGAGATTCTGCTGGCCGAACGAGAAACCTCGGCTTTCGAGCCTGTTGTGCCCGAGGCAAGAGAGTCGTGCGAGGACGCACGACCTACGAAGAGCGCGGACGCCCCTCCGCGTAGGACGAGCGTCCTCGCTCGTCTTGCGAAGCCATTCACCCCACGAAAATTAGTCGCACGCGCGTTTTTTGACAGGGGGCTTGTCCGGGCCTGCCCGCTGGGATAAACTGCCGCTTTCCGCGAGCAAGTTAGCCAAGGTGTTGCAAGGACTGGAAGGAGATTCACAAATGACCGCTGGAAGAAAGGTCAACTCCCTCAGCCAAGACTGGGGGACCCCCAAGAAGTATGTCGATGCTGTACGCAAGGTCTTCGGAGGGCGGATCGCTCTTGATCCATGTGCTAATCACCATTCCATTGTCCACGCGGATGCGGAATATCGACTTCCCGAGTATGATGGCTTGCATGAATCGTGGGACTTTCCCACGATCTACATCAATCCCCCATATGGTGCTGACAGGGAACGAGGCACGACAATCAAGCACTGGCTTCAGCGATGCGCGCAGGCTCATAGGAAATTTGGGTCTGAGGTCTTGGCTCTCGTACCGGTGGCCACGAACACGGCGCACTGGAAGAATTACGTATGGGGTGAAGCTACTGCTGTGTGTTTCCTATATGACACGAGACTTCGCTTTCTCGTCAACGGCCAAGACGAGGGAAAAGGGGCTCCCATGTCATGCTCGATGGTCTACTGGGGTAAAGACTTCACCCGATTCGCAGAGGTCTTCATGGACTTCGGAGCGGTGGTCGATCTTAGACCACTCCAGGGGAAAAGGATAGGAGATCACGAGCGACGAGTGCAGCCGAGGCTATTTGCGGAAATATAGGCCAATACCAGAGCACCGGAGATAAACATGGGCGCACTTTGGGAAATCGTGCAGACGGGTCTGCTGTACGGCCAGAAACGAAACACCGACTCCCTGGAGGATCGGGTCCGAGCCCTCGAAACCGAGCTCCAGGCGACGCAGAATACCCTGCGTGCCCTAGTCCGCAAGCTCGAAGAGACGCTCAACGAAGACCTCGACCGCGACGGCAGAATTGGCGGATAGTTGAGTCGGAGCATTCGCAAGACATACGTGGAGGCGACGACTTACCACGACGGCAAATGGCTGGCGATCGTCGCGGATCGTGATAAGATGTTCGACGACATCTCGCGGCTCCTTGCGATCAAGCGAAAGCCGAAGCAGGCGGGTCGAAGCAGGTGAGGATTGGTTGCTCCGGAGCGAATATGAAGAGGCTCGCCGGCATGATTCTGCTCATCGCTCTCTTGATCGGTGCGGCTGATATCGTGTGTCAGGGCCGGGTCCGGCTCGCCTTGCAGAACCCAACACCAGCGATTTTGGCAGCGGCGGAGGGCGATGCATCCCACAAAGTGCCGGAGTTCATCTGCACTGTGCGGGCCTACAGCGGCGCGGGATATGATGATTTCCAGCGGAGCAGCATGAGGGACTTGGGAATCGACTACGTCCAGGGACTGGTGGACTTTACCTGGGGCAACGTCAGGCGGGGCGAAGACATCTGGAAATGGGTCGCCACCGACGAGCAGATGGACCAGTTGGCGAAGTCCGGCCTCAAGGCGATCGCGTCACTGATCTGCCCGAAATCTCCGGGGCTGCCGTGGGATGAGACGATCGAGCGCACGGACCCGAGGTTCATCGCGGCGTATGGGGAGTTCGCGTACCAGGTCGTCAATCGGTATCACAGTCATCCGGCGTGGTTGGGTCTGATCGCCGTCTGGGGCGGCTCGTCTGATGTGTTCGGCGAGCATCCTTTCCACGCTCCGGAGATCCAGGTGCCGCTGCTCAACGCCGCCTACGAGGGCGTCAAGCGGGCGGACCCACGGACCATCGTCATCTCCTTCAACTTGTCCACCAGTATCTCCACGCCGCAGCAGTGGGAAGAGTGGTTCGAGAAGGCTTTCTCACTGCACCCGAAGTTCGACTGGTTCGGCGTGCACACGTACTATATGCCGGTGACCGGCCTTGAGAGTCCCAGGGCATACGCCGGTCCCGTCGGGCTGATAAACGTCCGCAAGTTCCTCGACGCCCACGGCTATGCGGACAAGCCGCTCTGGCTCAACGAGGGAGGATTCAACTGCGGCGAAGATCTTGGCGGTCTGCCGGAACAGACCCACGCCGAGCAGACGGTTGAAACCTACATCGTGTCGCGAACCCTCAACGTCAATCTCAGGGGCTGGGTCTATTTCGAGTATTTCAGCAAGACGCATTTGTTCGAGGAGTCCTCCGCCGATCCCGGCCTGATGAGTTCGCTCGATCAGCATAAGCCGCCGCAGCCGCGAAAGGCATGGCTGGGCCTCCAGACCCTGATCAAAACCGTCAGGTTCTTCGATTACGACTTCGACGCCAAAATCTCAGGCGAGTACAACGAGCCGGTCCCGGCCTTTGTCTACAAGTTCCACGGTCACGACCAACCCACCTCGCTGCTCTGGGCGGTTTTCTCCGGGCAGGGGACAGGAAAGCGACCGCCGGTCAACCAGGACGTCACAATCCGCATCGCCCCAGCAGCACAAGCCACGCTGATCGACATGTTCGGCGAGTCGAGTGTGGTTCGCGCCGACTCTTCCGGTAACGTGACCATCGCCGCGTCGGGCTCGCCGGTCTATCTTAAAGTGGGGGAATAGTCGCAAACGACAGGAGAAGGAGAAGACTCTATGCCGCAAGTCTCTGCACCCAAATTGATGTTCCGCCGGTGGCTAATCGCAACTTGCGCGGTTCTGGCTACCGCGGTATTTCTGCCGGTTGCAATGGGCGGACCGGACAAGGCCGCGGAGTTCAATCGCGGGCGGCTGAAGGTCTCGGAGAACAAGCGGTTCCTGGTTCATGAGGATGGGACGCCGTTCTTCTACCTCGGCGATACGGCGTGGGAATTGTTCCACCGCCTCAACCGCGAAGAAACAGATAAGTACCTTGAAAATCGGGCGGCGAAGGGCTTTACAGTGATCCAGGCCGTGGCCATCGCGGAACTGGACGGGCAGAAGGCTTTGAATCCCTACGGCCACCTGCCGCTGACGGACCTTGATCCTGTCCGGCCGGCAGTTCAGGAGGGGCCGGCCAACGACTACTGGGACCACGTAGACTACATCGTGAACAAGGCGAACTCGCTGGGCCTGTATATCGGTTTCCTACCGACCTGGGGCCGGTATTGGCATGACCAGATCAAGGACGGCAAGCCACTGTTCGCGCCGCAGAACGCGGAAGTATACGGCGAGTGGTTGGGCCGGCGCTATAAGGATAAGGCATTGATCTGGATTCTCGGCGGGGACCGGGGAATTGACAACGAGACTCAGAGGGAGGTTATCCGCGCGATGGCTCGGGGCCTGCGCCGGGGCGACGGCGGCACACACCTGATGACCTTCCATCCGCTTGGCGGCAATGGCTCCTCCACCTGGTTCCACAGCGATGACTGGCTCGATTTCAACATGCGCCAGAATGGGCATGGCGCCGAGTTCACCGGCCGATATGACAAGACCCGCGAGGACTACGACCGCACGCCAGCCAAGCCCGTGATCGATGGCGAGCCGCTCTACGAGGACCACCCGGTCTCCTTCGACGCCAAGAAACTCGGGCACTCGATCTCGGCCGACGTTCGCCGGCCACTGTACTGGGACCTGTTCAGCGGCGCCTGCGGCCACACCTACGGCCATCATTCCGTCTGGCAGATGTGGCAGCCGGGCCGCGACCCGATCAACAATCCGCTCATGCCGTGGTATGAGGCCATCGACCAGCCCGGCGCGGGCCAGATGCAATACGGCCGCCGGCTCATCGAGTCGCGTCCCTTCCTGTCTCGCGTGCCCGACGACTCGATTATCGTGACAGATCGCGTGCCGACCAGTGTGCCGGGAGCGGGCCGGTACCGCTTCGTCGCCACGCGTGACACCGACGGTACATATGCGATGGTCTATGCCCCGGTCGGCCGGGTCTTCAAGGTCCGCATGGACGCGATCAAAGGCGCGAAGGTCAAGGCCTGGTGGTATAATCCGCGCAACGGCCAGGCCACCGCCATCGGCGAGTTCCCAAATACGGGCGAGCGAGAATTCCTGCCGCCCGACAAAGGCGAAATGCTCGACTGGGTGCTCGTGCTCGACGACGCGTCCAAGGGCTATCCAGCACCCGGCAGTCCCTGAGCGCAAACCCCAAGACAGGAGAATAACGAATGCGACGACTTATGATACTGCCTCTCCTTTGCATGGTATCGCTGCTTCCGGCGAGGGTGCAAGGCGCGACGGTACTGGGCATCGATAGGACTCAGTTCACGCTGGACGGCAAGCCGACGTTTCTGCTGGGCATCAGCTACTACGCAGGCTTGGGGGCGTCCGAGGAGTTCATTCGCAGCGATCTGGATGATATTCACAATCATGGCTTCAACTGGCTTCGCGTCTGGGCTACGTGGTGTTCCTTCGATAACGACCTGTCGGCTGTAGATGCACAGGGTCGGGCGAGAGAGCCGTTCCTGGGCAGGCTCAAAGGGCTCGTGGTGGAATGTGATCGCCGGGGACTCGTCGTTGATGTCACGCTCACACGAGGCAAGGGGGTCGGGCAGTTGCAGGACTTCGGAGCCCACGAGCGTGCCGTGGAAGTCCTGATCGAGGCTCTCAAGCCGCATCGCAACTGGTATCTGGACCTCGCCAACGAGCGCGACGTGCGCGATGCGCGCTACGTCAGCGCCGAAGAGTTGAAGCGACTGAGGGATCGAGTGCGCCAGCTCGATCCGCAGCTCCTTGTGACGGCCTCTTTCGGAGGGCACGATCTCAGCGCCGAGGATGTGCGTGAAGCCCTGCTGACCATCGGACTCGACTTCCTTGCTCCACATCGGCCTCGCGCACCCGAATCCCCCGCCCAGACGGAGGCGAGGACTCGCGAATGCCTGGCGTTGATGAAGCAGGCTGGCCGGGTTGTGCCCGTGCATTATCAGGAGCCGTTTCGACGCGGGTACACCGAGTGGGAGCCTTCTGCCCAGGATTTCCTGACGGATTTGCGCGGCGCAGTAGCGGGTGGGGCGGCAGGGTGGTGTTTCCACAATGGGACGCAGCGAAACACACCGGAGCAGCAGCCTCGCCGCTCGTTCGATCTGAGCAGCCGGCGATTGTTCGAGCAACTGCATGATGAGGAGGGCAAGGTCGTCTCCGAGGCTGCAAGGGTGTTGGTGGCGGCCGGCCAGTGGACCCTTGTCGGACCCCTCGGCGAGACGCCGAAACGTGTCACGGACTCGCTGCCGCTCTCGCATCAGTCGGATGTCGGCGTCTGGGTGAAATACGAGCCGATGAGCGATGAATTTGAAGGCGGTGCCCTCGATACGAATAAGTGGGTGCGCAACATGGAATGGTGGAAGGGCAGGCAGCCGGCTCTGTTCAAGGCGGAGAATGTCGCCGTCGAACACGGCCAGTTGCTCCTGACGATGCGCAAAGAGCCGGTGCCGGAAGAGTTCAGCAAACGGGGTTACCATGACTACACCTCAGCCGCCGTGCACAGCCGGGACCGGACCTGCTATGGGTACTTCGAGGTCAAGGCGCGTCCGATGAACTCGGGCGGCTCGAGTTCGTTCTGGTTCCAGCAGGACAGCACGCCGGGCTGGATGACGGAGATCGACGTGTTCGAGATCGGCGGCAAGGCCCGGGGCCATGAGGACAAGTATCACATGACGCTCCACGTCTTCCGCACGCCGAGCGAGCAGCGGCACTGGTCCATCGGCAGCGATTGGGTAGCCCCGTGGCGTCTGGCGGATGACTTCCACGTCTATGGCTTGGAATGGGACGAGGAGAGCATCAAGTTCTACGTCGATGGTGTGCTGGTCCGCCGAGTCCAGAACACGCACTGGCATCAGCCGCTGTACCTGATTTTCGACAGCGAGACCATGCCGGACTGGTTCGGCATGCCGGACGACAAGGACCTGCCCTCCACGTTCAGCATCGAATACGTCCGGGCGTGGAAGAAACAAGTCAAGCCCGCGGAGCCGGGCCCGGGGTATTGATGGCACTGTGGCTCGGAAAGGAGATTCGCATCATGGAATCATGTTTCACACGCCGGGAATTCCTCGCTCGTCACAGCGCGGCCATCGGCAGCATAGCTCTTGCCGGGCTGATATCTGAGAGGCACGTGTTGGCAGCCGACAACAGTGCCGCCACAGGACGAACGGGCATCGACGACATCAGTTTCCCTTTGAGGGCGAGCGAGAACCACCGGTACCTGGTGGATTCCAAAGGCAAGCCGTTCTTCCTGCTGGGCGACACGCCGTGGTTTCTCCAGAAGATTCCACCGGAGGACGTCCGGCGGGTCATGGATGACCGCAAGACCAAGGGCTTCAACACGCTATTTCTGGAGATCCTGGACGACAGCCGCCTGCCCTCGCGCGATGCCTACGGCAACGTCGCATTCCAGCCGGAGCTGGATATCACCAAGCCGGTGGAGGCCTACTGGCGATATGCGGATGCCGTGATGGATGAGGCCGCTGGGCGCGGGTTCTTCGTCATCATGTCCGATCTCTGGTACGGCTACGGAGAAGGACTCTGGATGCATCACGTCACGCCGGAAAGCGCCCGGACCTACGGACATTTTCTCGGCCGGCGATACGCCCGATTCAAGAATCTGATGTGGATGCATTGCGGCGACCGCAACCCCGATGAGCGACTGGCCAAGTGCGCGAACGAGCTTGCCCTCGCTATTCGAGAGGAGGCGCCCTCCCACCTGCACACGGCACACGTGTCACACGAGTTTTCCAGTGCCGATTTCTTCAACAAGGAGCCGTGGCTCGATGTGAACATGGCCTATACGTACGGCGCGTCGTACCTCCAGGTGAGCAAAGAGTATCAGCGGAATGACCCTGTCCGCCCGGTCATCCTCGGCGAGACCGGCTACGAGGCCGAGCCGAATGCCATTGAGCTGTTGCCCGACGCCAAGGAAGGCGACCTTTGGAACCCGTATCGTATTCGGCGCAACGCCTGGTGGGCGATCCTCTCCGGCGCTTGCGGTTACTGCGCGGGCACGCGGCTGTGGCGCTTTGAATCGAACTGGCGGGACATTCTGAACGTCGAATCAGTCCGACAAGCCCCGCTCATCCGGCGGCTGATGGAGCCTCGCCCCTGGTGGCGGCTGGTCCCAGACACAAAGCACGAGCTGGTGACCGGCGGCTACGGCCAGTGGAAACAGGCTGACTACGTGGCTGCCGCCCTCACAGACGACGGCAAGCTCGCGATTGCATACATGCCAACGGGCGGGACGATTCAGGTGGCCCTGAATCGCCTCCGCGGACCTGTCACGGCTGCATGGTTCGACCCGACAAACGCCCAATCCGGGTCCATCGAAGGCTCCACCTCCGACAACAGAGGTCCCCGTGATTTCGTGACGCGCCGCAAGAACGCCGCCGGCGACCCCGACTGGGTTCTGGTTCTGGAGGTCTCCAAATGATGGCAAGAGATTCCCTGCTGCTAAGCATGGTTTGGCTGGCTTGCAGTGTTGGTGCCGGCGCCGGTGAGCTCCCGGGCCACAAGTTCCTGATTACGAGCATCCGTACAGGCGATACGGAGATATTCCTGGTCGATCCGCAAATGGGTGACGCGACGAACCTGACGCGCAGCCCCCAGTCCCAGGAACGTTATCCCTGCTAGTCGCCCGATGGGACCAGGATCGCATACTCGGATCAGGTGGGCGAGGCCCTGGAGATACTTGTCTGCAATGCCGATGGGTCAAATGTCAGGCAGTTGACTTCGCTGGGCAAGATGAGCAGTCCGCCTGCCTGGTCGCCGGATATGAAGTGGCTATCCTTTCGCGTCTGCGACACTGCCTTTTGGCGAAATCCGCAGACCTCCAAAGCGGTTCACGAAGAGAAGCGGCCGGACTTCCGGCCGGTATACGTGATGGGAGCCGACGGCTCGAATCCTCATATCGTCGAGGTGCTACGCTACCACTGCGCGATCGATGGCAGCCGGGCCGCTTGGAAACCCCGATAGCCGACCGCCGCGGCCAGGGCCTCGCGGGGCCGGCCCCTCCTTGGGCCGGCCGCAAGACTCCGTCCCGCAGCAAAATCAGGCAATCCAGAGGTCGCTGAAGCTATGGCTGTCAGGCCACGACCCCAGGGATCCGCGCTCTGCAACCGAGCATCCCTGCGCGTCCTCTGGATTGCCACGGTGCGGGGCAATGGGAAACGTGGACGTCCCTGCAGCTCAACGCCGCAGGATTACATCCACAGTTGGCAGTGATCATTTCAAACAGCTGTCCTCCCTGCTGATCGGAATCTGGGTGGGGGCGCGGCCCTATCGGAATATGTCGAGCAGGAGAGACCGCGCCCCGAGTACTAAGAGTGAGAGATGAAGAGAAGTATGGACTCGGTAGTGAGTGGACGAGTGACAGGGGTTGCGCCGTGCAGCTCTCTCCCACGCGCAGAATCGTGGCGATCTGTCCTGACTCGGGATGCCGGCTGTGAAGGGGGGAAACATCGCGGTCTCGATGACACGTCCCCGGAGATTCCCGCTGACCGTTGCCCGTTCTCTGTGACGTGGGCGGTCGAAGTGACACCACCGGCTGTGGTGCAGGCCTTTTCAATGCACACTCTCCTGTCGTCAGTCCCCTTGCATCCTGCAAGAGGCGCTCCTCCATGAGTTCCATGGTCCCTGGCCCCATCCGATGTGGCCTCCTCCTTACTGAGGACCATGTGACTTAACGTGCATCCTTATAAACGATCATTCTCCAAATGTCAACGGAAAACTGTGCGGATTCGCGGAAAAATATGATGTGGAGTTTTGCAGGCCCAACTTCCATTCTGCAAAACTCCACTATGATTCTTCCCGGACGTGACGACGGGTCATCGGACCATCACCTGCCCGCCGTCGGCGACGAGGGTCTGGCCCGTGATCGTGCGGGCCTTGTCGGAGCACAGGAAGACCACCGCGTTGGCGACATCCTGGCCCTTGATTTCCCGCCGCAGGGCCGTCTTATTCACGTAGTAGGGGATGACCTCCTCGGGCCGGATCCCGTACTTCTTGGCGCAGATGCGGATATACTCGGGATTCCAGATCTTGGAACCCTCGAATACGTTGCCGGGGGCGATGCTGTTGACGCGGATGCCGTGCTCGCCGAGCTCGAGGGCCCAGCCGCGGGCCATGTGAATCTCACCAGCTTTTGTCGCATTATAGGCGGTGTTGTTCTTGCTGGCGTCGAGACCCGATTTGGAGCTGAGGTTGATGATGCTGCCGCCCATGCCCTGCGCGATCATGATCTTCGCGGCCTCGCGGGCCATCAGCAGGTATCCGGTAAGGTTCACGTCGAGGGCCAGCCGCCATTTCTCGACCGGAGTGTCCACCAGCGCGCAGGCGGGCGCGATCCCGGCGGCGTTGACAAGGATGTCCAGGCCGCCCCAATGGGCCAGAAGCTCCTGGAATGTGTTGCACACGCTCGGTTCGCTGGTGACATCGCAGCGGAAGACCTTGACCTGGCACTTCGGCCGTTCGCTCGCGATGAGGCCGGCGGTCTCTTGTGCGGCGGGCTCGTCGATGTCGGTCAGGGCGACCATGGCCCCGGCGCTCGCCAGACCGACGGCGATGCTCCGGCCCAGGCCGCTGCCCGCGCCGGTCACTACGGCAATGCGATTGTTCAATTCGCCCTTGCCCTCGCCGCCGACGAGCTTCTTGCGGAACGCCTCCGATTCCCAGTTGTTGATGAATTCCTGCTCCCGCCGGGTCAGACCCAGGACGCCGCCGAACCGGTGGGCGTGCATGCGGACGACGACGGAGCCATTGACCATCTCGGCCGCCAGCGGCACAAGCGACTTGTCGGCGGCGATGAACAGCCCGAGACCTCGCACGATGAACGCGTACGGGGCCTTCTTCGTCCGGGCAAGGCGCGCTTGCAGGGCGCGGGCAATGCGTGCAGCGTCCGCGGTCTTTGCCCACAGGGCCGGACCATTCGCAAAAACCAATTCCTCCGGGTGCAAAGCCGGCGCGGCGAGCAGGGCCCGGGCGTTGGCGTGCCTCATGAACGCGGCGACGTTGTCTGTCGGCGGGAAATAACTCACGGGCGCGTACTGCCCCGTGACGTTGAAGACAGCTTTGCGGATCGCCAGCCTGGCGGCGGATACAGCCTGCTCCGCCGGCGGCTTTGCGTGAGGCGCTCGCAAGGGCTTGAGTCTGCTCTCACAACGCTCAATGACTTTGTGGACAAGGCGTAGTGCGGCGTTGGCGCCGCCGGCTGTGACGAAAACGCCGTGCTTTTCGAGGAACAGAACCTGCGGCCTGCGCTTATGCTGCTGCTGGTAGTCCCGGACCAGCGCGGCGATCTTGCGAGCAAGCATGTAACCCGGATCGGCGTAAGGCACCCACAGCGGCGGCAGCTTCTCTCCTGCAAACAGTTTCGCTATTTCGGCCTGCCCGTTCCTCGCGTTCACGTATGCGGACACGACCAGCGGGTGCAGGTGGATCACGTGCGAGCTGAGCAGGGCGTGCAGGTGCGATTCCACAGAAGGCCGGGCCCCGCCCTCGCAGCCGTCCTCACAGGCGTCCAGAAGCCGGTTGACCACGGCCGTCTCCCGCGCGACGGCATCGAGCTTCGTGAGCGACCGGTCCCGCAGGATCGCCAGGACAGGCTCGATCCGCAGCCGCCGCCAGCCCCGCCCTTCGCACATGTCCTTCAGGGCCGTGCCGCTGGCCTTAATGTACATGTACTTGCCGTCTTCAGTCTTGACCGACGTATTGCCGCCGCCGCCCAGCACCAGCGCCGGGTCCCTGCCGGTGACATTTGACATGCGAATCAAATCCGCTAACGCCTTATCCATCACAACAGCACCTCATTGAACCTGTGGATTGTTTCAGAAATCGCCACTATTAGCACATCTTTCTGCTGGTGTCCATGTTCTTCTCATTCGGCGGGAGCGGCGTGTGCGACTACATTTCGTGGGGTCAGGCTGGTACTTTTCGCCGGATGTCCCAATACCTTTGCCACAGATGGCTCGAATGGACCGACGCCAGGGCCATCATCGCCTCGGCGTTGGGTTTGTCCCA
>Ga0315282_10005878_pt1 | contig 20741 bp, 12 predicted proteins | sample YL17G07_20_MG_FD_203693 | JGI IMG/M metagenome (GOLD analysis project Ga0315282, IMG submission 203693) | Sediment microbial communities from Yellowstone Lake, YNP, Wyoming, USA - YL17G07_20 | ecosystem: Environmental > Aquatic > Freshwater > Lake > Sediment | place: USA: Wyoming | collected... | reverse complement strand
GGGTCGCGGTTCTCATCACATAAGACGTGCGAGCGCCGTCCACCCAAAGAAAGCAGCCAAGCGCCGCGCCGATCAGGATTTGCACCACAAGCTTGCCCCAAGGCGACACGCCCTTGTGGTTGCGCCTGACAATCTTGAGATAGTCGTCCGCAAATCCGAGCGCGCCGGTCCCAAGCATGACCCCCACCACGACCCAGACGTAGGCGCTGGTGGGCGAGCAGAAAAGGATGACCGAGGTAAGCGTGGCAAGGATGATGATCAGGCCCCCCATCGTGGGTGTCCCGGCCTTGTGCTGGTGGATGTTGAACTGCTGGGTTTCCTTCGTCTGAAACTGGCGGACCTGCTGGCCGAACTTGAGCACCGTCAGGCGGCGAACGCACGCCGGCCCGATCAGCAGGCTGATGATGAATGCGAAGGCAAGCGCGCACGCCGCCCGCACGGTGATGTAACCGGAGAGATTGCCCAGTTCCGGCGAAATGTGCTGAAGGATTTCGTGAACCATTTTTCCCGCTTTTCTATTGTGTGTTCCGGGACCTGGCCGGCCCCGGCGCTTCGAGCGCTTTTGTCAGAAGATCCACCACCACTTCCAGGCGTTTCCCGCGCGATCCCTTGAAGAATACCCGGTCGCCCGGCCGCACCGCGCGGATGAGCGCCCGCGCCAGATCCTCGTGCCGCGTGAAATGCGAAACCGCCTCCGCGGGCCCCTTCCAGGCGTGCCGAACCGCGGCGATGCCTTCGCCGATCAGGAACACGCCGTCGGGCGCAAGGTTCGCGGCGATCCGCCCGATGCGGGCATGGTGTTCCGCCGACTCTTCCCCGAGCTCGAGCATTTCACCCAGGACAAGAAACGTGCGGCCCTCGCTGTTCGGCCAATCCCGCAGAGATTCCAGCGCCCCGGCCATTCCCTCCGGGCTGGCGTTGTAGCAGTCCACGATCAGCGTGACCCCGCCGGCCTCGCGGACTTCCGAGCGCATGTTCGAGGTGCGGTATGTTTCGAAGGCTTGGGCGATCTTCTCCGGCGTCGCGCCCAGCATGTGGGCCGCTCCGGCCGCCGCGGTTGCGTTGGCGATGTTGTACCGGCCGAAGACCGGCAGACACACCGGCGTCGTGACAGTCCCGAAGTCGAGGTCGAAGGAGTAGCCTCCGAGGGGCCTGGCGTGGATGTTACGGGCGCTGATGTCGGCGGGGCGTTCGACGGCGAAGGAAAGGAGCGGCCGCCGACCGCTATACTTCCGGATGATCTCGCAGGTGTTGGGGCTGGCGGCGTCATAGAGGATCGGCACGTTTTCCGCGAGGGTTCTCAGCGCGTCGCTCTTGGCTTCGAGCAACGCGGCGCGGGAACCGAACTGTCCCACGTGGGCCGAGCCAACGGCCAAGAAGACAAGCGCGTCCGGCTCGGCGATGTGGGTCAGCCGTTTGAGCTCGCCGGGCTCGTTCATGCCCAGCTCCAGAATGGCCCACTTGTGAGAAGGTTCCAGGCGGAAAAGCGTGAGAGGGACCCCAATCAGGTTGTTGAAGTTCCCCTTTGAGGCCAGAACCGTCTCCTCCCCTTTCCCTTCCTCAACAAGGGCGTGCCGGAGGAGCATCGCGAGCATTTCCTTAGTCGTGGTTTTTCCGGAGCTGCCCACAATCGCCGTCCGATGCGCCGGGCACTTCGCGCGCCAAGCGATCGCGATATCGCCCAGGGCGCGCAGCGTGTCGGGAACGATCAGAACGGGAAGACTCTCCGGGACGCTCGCCGCCGCGTCCGCCCTATGGATCACCAATCCGGCCGCGCCGCCTTCGACGGCGCGGTCCAGGTAGTCGTGTCCATCGCCATTCTCTCCTTTTAGGGCGACAAAAAGATCCCCGTCGCGCAGCTGCCGCGTATCCGTGCAGACCGTGCGCGCCACGAGACCGCGCGCCGCATCGCCGGAGCGCCACGCGCCTTTGGCAGCTTGGGAAAGTTCATGTGCAGTGAGGTGCATTTACTCTTCCTTAGGCTGTAGGCTGTAGGCTGTAGGCTTTAGGCTGTAGGCTGTAGGCTGTAGGCTTTAGGCTGTAGGCTGTAGGCTTTCGGTTCTCCGTTCATCCAATTCCATCCGTCCGATCCGTCCGATCCGTCCGATCTGTCCAATCCGCCATCTTTTCCACCAACCTCCAGCCTCCAGTCTCCAGCCTAAAGCCTAAAGCCTACAGCCTAAAGCCTAAAGCCTAAAGCCTACAGCCTAAAGCCTAAAGCCTAAAGCCTAAAGCCTAAAGCCTAAAGCCTCCAGCCTAAGCCTACAGCCTCCCTCGGCAGATTTCCGCCGCCGTTTCCCTGTCGTCGAAATGGTGGTGTTCTTTTCCGACGATCTGGTAGTCCTCATGTCCCTTTCCCGCAATCAACACGGAATCGCCGGGCTTGGCGAGCTCGATGGCCCGGCGGATAGCCTTGCCCCGATCCAGGCAAACCTCATAAGCGCCGCGCCCCTTGGTTTCAAGAATCCCGGCCTCCATGGCGGCGGCTATCTTGGCCGGGTCCTCCGTGCGCGGGTTGTCGTTGGTGATTATGCTGTAGTCGGCCAGCCGCCCCATGGCGGCGCCCATCTTGGGCCGCTTGCCCGGGTCGCGGTCGCCCCCGCAGCCGAGCACCACGATCACCCGGCCGCGCGTGATCAGGCGGACGTTTTCCAGCACCCGCTCGACGGCATCCGGCGTGTGCGCGTAATCCACGTAAACTGCGAAAGGCTGGCCGGCCTCCACTGTCTCGAATCGTCCCGGCGCGCCGCGCATGTGGCGAATGCCTTCCACGATCCGGTCGGGCTCGAACCCGAGGGCCACGCCAATCGCCGCGGCGGCAAGGAGGTTGGACGCGTTGAAACGGCCCCGCAAGGGAGATTCCAGCGCCAGGACTTCCGAAGCGATGAGCCGGCGCGCCCGAGGTTCTTCCCGCGTGGGGAAGTGGACGTGCATTCGGATTCCGTCAGCCCCAACTTCCAATGATAAGGGAAACAGATCGGCTCCCGCGGCGCGATCCAGCGAATAGGTCCATTTGCGGCCCCGGCGCTCGGCGGCGAACCGCGCGGCGGTGGCGTCGTCCAGATTGAAGATGGCCCACTTCGGCTTGTGTTTGGTGAACAGGAGGCGCTTGGCTTCGGCGTATTCCTCCATCGTGCGATGATAGTCCAGATGGTCCTGCGTCACATTGGTGATAACCGCGATATCGAACTCGACAGCGTCCACCCGGCCCTGGACCAGGGCATGGCTGCTGACTTCCATCGCCACGGCATCGGCGCCAAGAGCGCGGAACTCGGCCAGGAGGCGGGCGAACTCGAAAGCGCCTGGGGTGGTGTTCGGGGCGGGCCTGTGGGCCTCGCCGAAACGGTACTCGACCGTGCTGAACAATGCGGGGTGGCCGCCGTTCGTCCATAGCAACGCCTCGGTCAGATAGGCGGTGGTGGTCTTTCCGTTCGTGCCGGTGATCCCGATGACCTTCATCCCGCGCGAGGGATTGCCCCACCAGGCGTGAGCCAGCGGAGGAAGGGCCTGCCGGGTGTTTTCCAGAAGGACCGCTTTGCGCGCATCGGTCCCCTCCGGGACGCGCTCGGCAATCACCACGGCAGCGCCTTTGGCCAGGGCCGCCGGGATGAACTGGTGTCCGTCCACGGCCTCCCCCGTCGCCGCGAGGAAACCCCCGCCGGGCGTCACCTCCCGGGAGTCGTCGGTGAATCCGGTCAGCGGTGTCTGGGCCGGAGCGTCCGCCGGAAGGGCGAGACGGGCCCGGCGGAAAAGCTGGCCGAGCGTGGCGGGATGGGCAATAAGGATTTGAGTGCTGAGTGCTGAGTGCTGAGTGCTGAGTGCTGAGGATTGAGGATATTTTGGGGATTTGGGTTGAGATGTCACGGATATCTCCTAACTTTTACCTTCACACTTAGGACTTGGTCCTCTGTCCTTTTTTCTCAGCACTCAGCACTCAGCACTCAGCACTGTGTTTCTCCTATTCCTTCATTCCAAAGACCACCAGCGCGCGGGCTTGGGTATCCACCGGGGTCTGGGGCGGGGGTTGCTGCTGGATGACCACGCCCGTGCCCACGAGGTCGGCGTCCATTTTCATCTCGTTGAGTTTCTCCACGGCCTCGCGGAGCGTAAGGCCTTTCAGATCGCACATCAGCACCAAATCGCCGTCCGGCAGAGCGGGCGAAAGTGAGTTCGTCTCCACGATCATGGTTTCCGGTGACTGGGGTTCATCAGTTTCACGAGGCACCTCCGAGGGGATCGGCATGGTGGGCTCGATGCCCAGGATGCGCGTGGCGTGCTCGGCCACCATCCGGCAGATGGGCGCGGCCACCGTGCCGCCGAACTTGTCCTCTTTGGGCTCGTCAATCCAGGCGTAAACAACCACTCTGGGCGCTTCAGCAGGGAAAACTCCAAGAAAAGAGCCGTAATAGGCATCCTTATTGGGATCGTCAACGGAGCCGAATTGTTTGACGGTGGTGCCTGTCTTGCCGGCGATTCGGTATCCCGGCAGGGCGGCCTCTTTGCCGGTTCCATGCTGCACCACTTCCTCCATCATGTCCAGAAGGATTTTTGTGGTCTGTGGCGAGCACACGCGCCCCACCACCACGGGCTGGGCTCTGTAGAGAAGCTCCCCCTTGGGAGACCGTACTTCTTTGAGAACGTGAGGCCGGACGTACTCACCGTTGTTGGCGATGGCGGCCATGGCCGCGGCAACCTGCACCGGCGTCAACGTGATCTCATAGCCGATGGGAAGGGAAATCCGCGACCCGGCATCCCAATCCTTCAGCGGATGCATGATGCCGCAGCCTTCGCCGGGCAGGTCTATCTCCGTCCGCGAGCCAAACCCGAATTTCCGCAGCTGATTGTAGAAGACCTCCTTGTCCAAACGCTGGCCCAGTGTCGCCCAAGCCACGTTGCTCGACTCCGCGAACGCCTGCAACACGGTGACGATGCCCATTCTGTGGCTGTCCTTGATTGTTCTCCTCAGGCGGCCCTCGACAAACACCTTGCGGCCGTTCTCGCAATTCACCATCTCGTACGGCGACAACTGGTTGTTTTCGAGGAGGGTGGCCGCAGTGAAGACTTTCATCACCGACCCGGGGTAGATGGAGTCAACCAGGCACTGGTTTTTGCGGTTGCGGCCGGGAGCGTCGCCCGGCGCGTTGAGATCGAATGTGGGTTCGCTCGCCATGGCCAGGATGGCTCCCGTGCCCACCTCCATCACCACACAGACTCCGCCGCGCGCCTGGTAGAGCTCCACCTGCTTCTTCAGGGCGGTCTCCGTGTAGTGCTGAATGCCTTCGTGGATCGTGAGGTACACGTCGTTTCCCGCCGCGCGCAGATACGAGTCCTCCTCAATGGGTGACAGGATCTGACCCACGACGTTGACCTCCACCTTCTCCTTCCCGTATGAGCCGGCAATCTCCTGGTTGAACCCTGCTTCCGCCCCCTCCACGCCGATGTTGTCGCCGAAATCATCGCTCCGCGTGAAGCCGACCACATGAGAGGCAAGCTCGCCCTGCGGGTAGAAGCGTTTCCCTTCCTTGACGAAGTAGAGCGCCGGCCGGGGCAGGTCGAATTCCTCCCGGATGCCGATGAGCTGGAGCACCTCGGTCTCCTCCAGCTTGCGCTTGAGCACAGGCTCTCCTTCCTGGGCCATCAGCTTGTTCACGTTCTCAGACGGCATCGAAAGGCAGTCGGCGATTTCCTGGGCCAGCTTCCGCCGCAGGAGCGGGTCCTCATCAATGTAACGCGGGGCGATGTAGGCGGTTTCGCGGAACGAGCTGGCCGCGAGCGGGCTTCCCAAAGCGCTCAGGATGGAACCCCGCAACGGGGTGATCTTGACCGTCTTGACGTGCTGGTCCTCGGCTCGATCCCGGTAGTACTCGTGCCGCACCACCTGCAAATGGTACATGCGGGCCACGATGCCCCCAAAGGGCAGGGAAAGCCCCATGGCGACCAGTAGGATGCGGTGGAGGTACTTTCTTTCGGTGGGTTTTGGGGCGGCCATGGCCGGTGCTCCCGTTTGTGCGGCCGCCTTCGGCAACGGCTCAGAGTAGCGCAGGCGTCCCGCCTGCGAACAGGTGTCCGGTCTGTGAGCCTGGCGGGTGGCACGGGATGCACGCCCCGCGAACGTGGCAGGCGGGACGCCCACCCTACTTTGCTATCGTGCTTCGCCAAGAGACACCCCTCGCCAAGAGCTCATGCAAAATTGACCAGGCCGGCCGAAAACACTCAGCCAGGGGGCAGCCGGACAGAGAGTCTTCCTCTACAGACAACCGGAACGATACGCCGGGAACGAGTCCACTTGGAACAGGGAAGAGAGCTCAGGAACAAGGTTCGGAACGGGCTTGGGGAACGGGAACGCCTGCGGGACGCATGAACGGGACGCGGGATCAGGAGCAAGTTCAGCGGGAACGGGAGCGCAACGGGAGCGGGAGAGGAAAAGGAAGCGGAACAGGAGCGACGAGCGCGTGTCGGAACAGGATCGGCAGCTTGCCATGGGGTGCGGGAACAAGTAATGGGAACGAGCGACAAAGCCGGCCTGGTCAAACCTGACAATCACGATGTGAAAGAACCACGCGGACTTGAGTCCGCTTGGGCGGCGCGGCGGCGCCACCCCTATCCATGCCTTCCGGAGAAGGCGCCTTCGCAGGCTCACTTCTCCCGGGCCATCGAAACGCTCGACAAGGTCACCACTTTCTCCCCCAGCGCGTTCAGCCAGCTCCGCCCGTTTTTCGAGGATACATCGGCCGGCTGCGCCGTGGCGTTCGCCGCATCAGACCACTTCGCAACCACTTCCGCGGAAACGACCGCCTTGCAAGTTTGCTCCGGCAGACATTCGCGCAACCCGAGCCGGCTCTCGGCGTATTCGCGGATCGTCTCGTAGCGCTTGAGACGCTCCACTTCGGAAACGACCACCGTCTTGCGGTTTTGGAGATCCTCACGGGCGCGCTGAAGCTTGCCTGTCTCGATCTGGAGGTCGCGCGCCAGAAACCGCAGGTGCACCTGGCCCATGGCCAGACCCACCACCACCACCAGAAAACTGACCAGGCAGAAGAAAGCCTTCCCCCGGAAAAGAACCCGGGAGCGATCCAGCAGTTCGCATCTTGAAAGCGGGGTCATGGCTCTTTCTTCCTTTCCTCGATTTCGAAAAAGGACCTCAACGACAACAAGGACAACAAGGACAACAACGACAACAACGACAACAAGGACAACAACGACAACAAGGACATTTTGCCACTCAGTCCTCTCTTCTCAGTTCTCAGCACTCAGTCCTTTCTTCTCAGTTCTCAGCACTCAGTCCTTTCTTCTCAGCACTCAGCACTCAGCACTCAGCACTCAGCACTCAGCACTCAATCCTGTCGTTTCTCCACTCCTCTGAGCTTCGCGCTGCGGGAACGGGGATTTGCCTCCATCTCTTCGGGCCGCGGGGTCATCGGGTGGCGGGTCAGATCCCCGAACTGCGCGGCCTTTTTCACTCTTCCAAACGGATCCGCCTCGTCAATCTCGTCCCGGCAGACCGCCCTGAACTTCCTCTTGACCCTCCCATCCTCGTGGCTCTGGAAAGTCAGAACCGCCAAACGCCCTCCCGGCGCCAGAACCGACATCGCCGCCTCCAGTCCCCGTTCCAGCGACTCCTCCTCCCGGTTCACCTCCACCCGGAGCGCCAGAAACACCCGGGTGGCGGGATGGATCCTGGGAGGCCAGACCCTGCGGGGGATTGCCGCCCCCACTTGGGACGCCAGGTCGGTGGTGGTGGTGAAGGGCTTTCGCTTCCTGCGTTCCACCAGCCATCCCGCGATGCGGCGCGCCCAACGTTCGTCCCCTTTCTCCTTGAACAGTCTCGCGAGGTCCGCTTCCTCCCACCGGTTCACGATATCCCCCGCGGTGGGACCCTCGGAAGCGCGGTCGTAGCGCATGTCCAGGGGCCCCTCGATATGGCAGGAGAAACCTCGCTGGGGATCGTCAAAATGGAGGGATGAGGCTCCCAGATCCATGAGGATCCGATCGGCGCGTTCCAAACCCAGGCCGCCCAAGACCTGGGCCAGGTCTGCGTGGTTCGCGTGAGCGAGAGCGTGGGAGCAGGAAGGGAAACCCCGGGAACGGAGCCGGTCACGGGCGATCAGGAGCATGGATTCATCCAGATCCAGACCGACCAGGAAGCCCCTCCCTCCGCAGAAGTCCAGCAGGGCCATACTATGTCCCCCCGTCCCCAGATTGCAGTCCACAATCATATCGCCGGGACGGGGCCGAAGAAGTTCGCATACCTCCTGGACCATGATGGGTTCGTGATAGCGATCTGTCACACTTACCCTGGTCGAGAGAAGGCTGTAGGCTGGAGACTGTAGGCTGTAGGCTTTAGGCTATAGACTGTAGTCCGCAGTCTGTAGAATAGGCTCCTCAGTTTTCAGTTCCCAGTTTTCAGTCCTCAGCCTCCTGTCTCAAGTCTCCAGTCTCCAGCCTCAAGCCTGTTCTTTCAGCTGCCGGATCAGCGTTTCCCGGTTGCGCAGGGTCTCGGACTGCGTCTTTTCCCAGAGCGCGCGGTCCCAAATCTGGAAAGAGTGCAGGCGCCCCACGCAGGCCACGTCGCGATCAATCCCCGCGTACTGCCGCAGCTCGGGCGTCAACCGGATGCGCCCGCTGCCGTCCACCTTCTCCTGGCTCGCCAGGCCCGTCATCAGTTCGAGAATTCGGCGGGCCGCTTCTTCCAGCTCGCTGTAGTGCAGATACTTCTGCACCATCTTCAGATACTCGGAACTCGGCTGCACGATCAGGCATCGGTCCAGCGACGCGCTCACCACCACCTGCATATTGTCCAGCGCGAAATTCTCCTGGAGAACGGCTTTGAACCGCGCGGGGATCACGAGACGGCTCTTGTCGTCCAGTCGAAGATCGTGTGTGCCGATGAAGCCCACCAGCGAAGACATGAAGCCACTCCCCGCCCAAGTCCGCACTGCCGATCCCAATATCAAAGTAAACCCCAAAGATAGCCGTGGCTGGGGAGACTCCGCCCCCAATCTGCCACATTGATCCACTTTCTCCCACATCCACCCACCCAACGCAAGCTTTTTTTTGAAAAAAAGCACATGAGCCCAGGGGCTAAATCCCGCTGGGGCAGAGGGGAATGAGATGGGGCATGGCGGGATGGAAGGGAGGCGCGCCCGCTTCTTCGCCCTTGGGGGCAATCCCACTTTGCCCCACCCGGGGGTAAGGACAGGCTGGAGATTGGGGGAAGGAAAGAAGAGCGCTGGGGACTCAACAGACAGTGCTGAGTGCTGAGTGCTGAGTGCTGAGGACTGAGTGGGAACTGAGGAGTTGCAGTGCTGGGTGAGGATTGGGGATTGCACTGCTGACTGCGGGTTGGGGGCGATTGCGAGTTTTGTTTCTCGGGCTTTCTCCCTCAGCACTCAGCACTCAGCACTCAGTGGTCCCGCCGGGGGATCACGGGATGCGGCCCATGATCTCTTGCACCGTCTTCTTGAGGAGATCGAGCCGGACGGGCTTGTTTAGAAAAGGTATCCCGTTCTCCCGGCATAATTCCTCAACGAGCGGCGAGACGGACCCGGAGCAAAAAAGAAATCTCCGAATGATCGTCGGGTCGGCCTGAGAGGCCCGCTGGTAAAACGTGAACCCGTCCATGACGGGCATTTCGATGTCCGAGACCACCACGTCGAAGAACGCGTTTTTCAGGTTCTCCAGAGCTTCCTCTCCGTTCTCCGCGGTCACGACCCGTCCTTGCGCGGCAAGAACCGCCGCGAGGAGTTCCCGAACCCGCTCCTGATCGTCCACCACAAGAAACTGATGTTCCCAGATGCGGGGCAGGCGCCTGATATCCCGTTCGGGCCTGAGATCCTCCGGCAACCCATCCACGAACTCCTCGATGCGGTGTTCATGGGCTTGAATGACGGCGGCGATTTCCTGGAAAGACTTACAGACGTCCTGAAAGCAGGATACCACATAGAGGAAAACAGCGTTCCATTCCGAGAACTCCACCTGAACTATGTAATCTATCGCCCGCCGCTTTGTGATCGTTCCCAGCTGGATAGTGAAGAGGCATTCTCTCAACGGAGCTTCCAGGTTCCGGCGAGTGTCGTTGTCCACCGTGATCTCAAGCGTCGGCAAATCTTTCGAGGATTTCTCGATATGGTTCTCCACGTCGGTTAGCAGAGAGCCATGCAGCGATTCATCATCCGCAAGTTGGCTCAGAAAGATGGAGAGCTCCTTGTCCTCCGCAAAACGCCTGGACAAACTCCGATACACGTCGCAAGCGAGTTCCTCGATCTCTCGCAAGGTCTGTATGGTCTCCATCCATTGGGTTTTGTCCATCCTGTTTGCCCCCTCACCGCCGAAATAACCAATCCGGCCCCGGACCATACCGTCCGGCGGCCCAGTCCGCAACCGCGCCGCCCAGCGCCCACAGCGTAAGCCACGCCTCTTGCCAATTCCTGCCACACAGGCCGGCGCACGCGCGCAGGGCCTGCCCGCCAGCGTCAAAGATCAGGAGATGTGCCCTCAGGCGCAGCCGGTTTTCGGGCGGCGCGTGCTTCGCGATGAACAGCAGGCGGTTCCGCAGTCCGTAGTAAGCCTTGAGCGGAGACTGCCGGCCCGAGGAACCGTATCCCTTGTGCCAAACGCGGGCGGCGGGGACCTCGGCGGTGCGCAGGCCGGCCTTCCGGGCGCGCACACACAGATCCGCGTCCTCACAGTAGAGAAAGAACCGCTCGTCGAACAGGCCATGCTCGCGCACGAACGACGTCTGCACCATCAGAGCGCACCCCTGGACGAAATCCACGTCAAGCAGTGGCGCGCCGGACGGGTCCGCCGGCACGCGGTGAAAAAGCCACCGCCGCCAGTCAATCTTCCAGCCCGTGTAGAAGAGCTCCGTGGGCTTGTCGTAGCGATAGACTCGGGGACCGAGCACCGCGGCGGCGGGATCGCTTTGCGCCGCGTCCACCAGCGCCCTGAGCATTCCGGGATCCACGGTCACGTCGTTGTTGAGAATCAGGCAGAACTCCGCGCCCCGCTCCATGGCCAGCCGCAGCCCGATGTTGTTCCCGCCGGCGTATCCCAGGTTGCGGCCCGTCTCCAGGCATTCCAGGTCCGGAAACTCCGCGCGAATCGCCGCCGGCGATTCCGGCCGCGACCCATTGTCCACGACCACCGTCCGCAGCCGCGGATACTTCAGGCCCCGGACCGACCGCACCGCCTCGATCGTGTCTTGCTCGCCGTTCCAATTGAGGATGACAACCAGGACCAAGGGGGACTCAGACATTGTCCTTTTCCCCGGTTTCGAGAACTTCCTGTTCCCCTTCGGCGATTCCCGGCACGGTCATCTGCCTGGGGAAACGCACCCGGCGCTTCTCGTCCCGCGCCCTCAGCATCTCGCGATACAGCGGCAGCAGCAACGAGCAGATCTGCGCCCCGGAGCGCTCGTGCAGGGCGCGTTCCCGGCGCGCCTTGGAGATGCGCTGCCGCAAATCCCCGTCCTTCAGCAGGCGCAACAGGCACTCGGCGAATGCCACGGTGTCTCCCACCGGAAAGAGCAGGCCGTCGCGCTCGTGCTCGATGAGCTCCCGCAGCGACCCCGTGTCGCTCGCAATCGGCGCCACGCACCACGCCTCCGCCCGCAAGAGCGACATGCTGGCGCCCTCGCAAGCCCCCCGTTGATAGGGAAGCAGCAGAACGTCGGTAGCGGTGAGCAAGTCGTTCACGCGCTCTTCGGTCAGGGCGCCGGGGTTGAGATCCGCCACCCGCGTCAGCGACGCCGCCTCGATCAGCCTTGCGATCTGCTCGCGGTATCCGCTCGCCAGAACTCCGGGGGTCATTCGCCCGCGGATCCTCAGCCGCAGACGCCCGGCAAGAGGAAAGCGGCGGTTCAGGATCAGCAGTGCCTGCAAGGCCTGCTCGATGCCCTTGCCCGGCCTCAAAAAACCGAAAAGCGTGAGTTGCAGCGCGTCGGTCGCTTTTCGGACGTTGGGTTCGATCTTGTCGGGAATCCACCCCAAGGGCAGAGGAGGGAGGCAGGCGATCTTGTGCCGCCAGGCCGGGAAGCGCTGCGCGAGGAGTTCGCAGCCCCGCCTGGAAAGCGCCAGCAGGACCGACGCCTGGCTCAGGAGGGCGGACGCCATCCGCTCCTGCGCATCCAGGGACAGCCCTCGCGTAATGCCCGTGATCCAACTGACGAGAAAGTTCCGGCTCCTGACGGGATCAGGCGGCTGGAGGGGCGGCGGGAAATCCGGCGGATTGTGAAAGACCAGGCACATCGAGCAGTCCGGCCGCAATCGCGCGGCGTGATACCCCGCCCAGAACTCGCGCAGCGTCGTCCGGCCCAGCTCCACGTGCAGAACCTGGCTCGCCACCGAACCGCACTGCTTGAGAGACGCCGCGGTCATCCTCTGGACCACCCGCACCCCCTCCTCGCTCTCTTCGAGCCGTTCCGGAACCGCGGAGGACAGAACCGGGGTGATCGTGAGTCCCTTGAACTGCCCCACAGTGTCGCGAAAGGTCCGCGAGTAATCCGCCACGGCGGAGCGGGACGGATCGAACGGTCCCAGGTACAGGATTTCAGGATGCACAGCTGCCATCGAAACTCGCCTTCAGATCTGATCAAACGCCTTCTGAGAGATAATCAAACGCCTTCTGAGAAATAATCAAACGCCTTCTGAGAGATGGTCAAACGCCGCCACAAACCCGCCCTTAGCGCTCCAGTTCAGAAGTTCGGTGACATATCTCTTGTGGACAGGATTAACAGGATTAACAGGATGAATGGATGAGAGCCCTAATCATGTTGATCTTGTTAATCCTGTCCAATATCTCCCACGCGCCCGCTACATCTCACAGCACTTACGAACGCCTGTACTTAGCATAAGTTCCCGACCGGCGGTTGTATAGGGAAAAAGGCGGGGTGAAAAGGCGGGGTGATTGGGGTGGCCGATTGCGGCGAGGGGTTGCCGGACTTGCGGCAGGAGGGTCCGCATGCTGTAGCCCGACTGTGAGGGAGGGCCGGACGATGCGGCAGCCCGACCATCAGGGAGAGCCCGTGCCCGCTAAGACAGGATTGACGCCCCCCGGAGCAGGCCCCCGGACACGCCGATTCCGCGTCCTCAGCACTCAGCACTCAGTCCTCTCTGTTCTGTCCTCAGTCCTCAGTCCTCAGTCCTCTCTGTTCTGTCCTCAGTCCTCAGTCCTCTCTGTTCTGTCCTCAGTCTTCAGCACTCAGCACTCAGTCCTCTCTGTTCTGTCCTCAGCCCTCAGCACTCAGCACTCAGTCCAGGCCCGCCCCGGCGCGAACTACTGATACCGCTTGACCTCAGGCTTTGCAGAAAAATGTATCAAAGCACTTGACAAGAAGGCGAGGGGGGAGTATCTGTCGAAACAGTAAGAAGTTGTAATGACTCCGGCATCACGAACTCGCGGAAGAAAAGAGGGCGGAAAACCCTTTCCCGGAGCGGAAGAGGTTTCACCAGCGGCGAATAACGCCTCAAGCAATGCCTGAACCAATGTGAAGGAAGCCACAAGACCGGCGAAGGAGTACTGAAAATGTTTCGTCACACTTTGAGTTGCCAACAGATAGCAGTGGGGTGCATCTTCATGAGTTTTGTCTTATCATCATTCGGACAGACGCCCATTTCCTCCGAGTTGGACAAATTACCAGCCCAGGAACTCATCCGACGTGTAGCCTCTGCGGGACACGCGGAAAGAGTTGCCATCGTGGATAATCTGATCTCCCGCAGGAGTGAAACCCTTCCCGCCTTAAGGTCAACCCTGACCAGCGGAACAATCGAGCAGAAAGCACTCGCGTGCAATATGCTTTCCGAGATGCGGGACAAGGAATCCGTCGAGCTTCTCATTGATGTGACGCAAAGTCCCGAAGGGCGACTGCAGTATGTCGCTATCAATGCTTTGCGGGAGATCGGAGATTCGCGGGCGGCCCCTCGCCTGCGCGACGTCCTGAAAGGGAGGAACCTGGATGAAGGGAAGAAGATATGTGCCCTGATTGCGCTGGGCCGTCTGGGGGCGGATAAGGACCTGCCGCAGCTCCGGGGTTTCCTGAACGATGAATCCGCTGCTGTCCGGACGGCGGCAGCGGGGGCCATAGCTATGCTGGGGAGTCCGGAAGCACAGGATGTCCTGATTCAGATGACGGAAGCCAAGGATCCTTTCACACAGAAACTGGCCGTAAAGAGCCTCGGATACCTCGACACGCCCGAATCGACAAGCCGGCTTGAAGCGATCCTCAGGGACCCATCCGCAAGCTGGAAAAACTACGCCCGCATATCTATTGAGCAGCAACGATTGAGGAGGGAGAAGTCTACCGGGGAACGCGTCCGTGCTCTCAGTCGGTTGGCGGCGGACGAGAACACGTGGATGGCGGAATGGGCCATCGAGCAGATTTCGGACATGGACACACAGGAAGCCCGGCAAGAACTCCGCCGTCTTTCCAAATCTAATATGCGACACGCCACGCAGGCAAGAAGAACACTCTCGCTGAGGGGGGACCCCGCGCAATGATCAACTCCAACATTCACTCCAGAACGCCCGTGTTGTGCCAAGGCTGGCTTGGGATCGTCGTGTGCGCCCTTTCGATTCTATTCCTGCCCCGCCTGTCATCCGGGCACGATGACATCATAGTACATCCCGGGCTAACGGCGAAATCCTTTGGACTCGAAGAATCAGGTTTCTACACGTCGGCGAACAAAACCACCGTACAACAAGGGTCTCACGACGAGGATCATCAAGATATACTTATTCATTGGATCGGATTCGACAGTTGGCTTCGCCACTTTTATGATCCCAAGACAGGCGAAGGGCTATTCTTCGTCGTCCGACAGATGTCGGCACGCGAATATGCTCAGGATCACTGGCAGTGGGCTATGTCTGCATATCAGGCAAATCCGACTGATAATACCTATAACGGTCCATTCAGCCTTCTTGGCCAAACATGCCATCTCCTTCAGGACATGTCCTCCCCTGCTCATGTTCATTTAGACCCGCACCCTGGTTGGCCAAACGGTTTTGAAGGAGATGACTTTGAGGAGTGGGGCAAGACCCACTTTCCGCCCGATTGGCCCGATGGCCTATCTCCCTATATCCCCACTAGTCGAAGCGTTCAGGATTTCGTTCATGATCTGGCGACTGTTGCATACAACCTGAGCTCCTTCTATGGAGGAACACTTCCATGGGGAGGCACTCCTTCGAATAGCGAACTGATGAGGATGTTTCCATCCCTTTCTTGGGATTGGACTGGCTTTTGGTGGGAAATAGACAACGTAGGATATTATGCTCCTGATGGCTTGAACAATAATGACTGGTGGCCGTGTGACGGAGACCCTGGCTACTTCTACATCGAAAACACGGGAAATGCCGCCCCTGCTGTGTTTGAAAAGGCACTAAAGTACGCATCCTTCACAGTCGGAAAGACGCTTCCTGAGATCTACGGGGCTGAGCTCTATCCGGAGACCGTGCGGTACTGTGCCGGCCTACTGGAGGTGTTTGCTGCGCAGGCACAGAGTGGTCCCACAGTTCCAAGTATCACTATGACCGGACCAAGTTCTTCTATAACAGAAGACATCGACGTCGCGATAACTTGGAACGACTACGATCCTGACTCCGATGCGCAAATTACTTTGTGGCGGGACAACGATAATTACGGATATAACGGCACCGTGCTTGTTACTGGGTTGAGTGAAGATGCAAACGGTTCCTTCGGGAACTATCTTCAGCCCCTCACCGGGATGGCGGACGGGGACGCCTTCTATGTCTACGCCACCATCGATGACTGGCATACCAGGAGAAACTCTACAAACTACACGGCTCGGATTCTCGTGGATCATCCGAACGAATACCCCAACGCTTTCTCCTTTTACAAGGAATGGACCGAACGCGACGGAAACGGGAACGGAATACCTGAAGCCGGGGAAGCCGTCCAGATAGACATTCGGATTCAAAACAACACGGGTGGGGAAGTGACGAATGTAGAGGGACACCTCTCCACAACGAACGCAAATGTAGTCCTAACCGACAATTACGACGACTATGGCACGATTTCGGCGGGAAATACGGCTTGGGGAGACTTCCGAGCCAGTCTGAACTTCAGTTCGCAAACGAACGTCAATTTCACACTCTATTTGACCTTCAAGAAAAACGGTCTTTCCTATTACCAGTCACATTCTTTCTCGAAGACCTTCTATCCAGTAGGTGCCCAAGGGCCCATTATTGTTCTCCGGGATCCCCCGACGGATATGTACGAAGACTGGTATCCTGGTCAAGCGAATCTCGATGGTATTCTTCAGAGTGGGGAGAACATCTCTTTCAGTCTCTTCGTGAAGAATGTTGGCACGGCGGACGCCGTCGAGGTCGAGGCCAAACTCACTGACGTAAAAGGTAACGGGGTACCTGTTAACTTTGAAATGAATGAGGGATATTGGGAGAATTTTCCAGACCTTCCTGTCGGAGGCCCATATCAGAAGCAGAACAGCAGGCGGTTCGATCGTGTTTGTGTTCCCAAGAGTTTTGCGGGGACAATAACCGCTGACGTAACAGTAAGATACGGAGACGCTCAGATTGAGCTTGCCCCCATAAATGACGTCGTTTTATTTGAGGTTCAGCCAGAAGCCTGGATTTCGGTTTATCCGGAGAACTACAACTTTGGGGTTGTAGGGACAGACACCGACGTCACTAAAACCGTGGAGATCCACAACGTGGGAACAAAGACGATGACCGTGACGGCTATAACTCCCTCCACTTCCGACACGACCTGGTCGGGTCCGGCACTCCCATTTACTGTCCCGGCGGGCGGGTCGAGAACGATTGATATTCGAATTGAGACGGCCGCGCTAGATGGGAAAACAATAACGCGCTCGGTGGTTATGAGTTGTGACGGAAGAGTAGACGATGTGGGGGAAGACGACCGAATTATCATCACGGGGTTGGTCAGCGATGCGGTGCCAGTTTACAAATTCCCGGTTGTCGGGTCTTGCTTTGAGACCGACGTAAGCGGCGATTGGATCGTTTATCACGGCGGAAGATACGGAAATGACGATATTTTCGCATATCAGATCAGCACGGCCAGCTTGGTTCGAATAACCTCTGATCCGGCAGCTCAGACAGAACCAAGGATCAGCGGAAATCTTATTGTGTGGCATGATCGGCGGAACAACCCCGCAGAGAGTGATCTGTATGGATACGATATGGGAAATCCCGGCCTGGGCGCATTTCCGGTCTCTACAGCACCCGGGAACGAGCGTCTTGTTGGCGTTGACGGGAATCTCGTTGCTTTTATCCGGCCTTATGATACCGTTTACGACAACGATGGCAATCCAAATACGGTTTACAATCTGTTTGTATACGAGTATGGGGGGAACGGTCAGTTCACGCAAAAGTACTCTACAGGCTGGACACCGGGCAGCGGTACCACGACACGGCAAACGGTTGACAACGATGGTGATTTTGGCGATGGTTTGCTCGTTTTTGAGAGATACACTCGGACTTGGCTGCCACAGTACGGGTATTGGTCCATGTCGGAAGGTGGACAGTGGGTTGAAGTATGCGATTTTGCTTCTGGAGAAACTTCGCCTCACAAAGTCTTCGATCATTTCCGCGAGCCATATTCCGCCGCAAGTCATCGATTTGCCTTTAAGTACGAGTATGAGGATCCGGAGGGCTACAGCGGAGACCAAATCTGGATTTGGGAGAACAACTCGATGCGGCGTCTTACTTCCCCGGGAGTGGACGAAATTGACCATGCAGATGACAATCTCGCAATGGGGGGTAATTCTGTTGTTTACGACAAATCGTCAACCGGAGAGAGCCTGTTCTTCTGGGATTTGAGCGCAGACCAGGCAACCTATCCAGAAGCCCTCCTTTCCGCAGAGCTTGTACACCCTGAGTACTGTCGAATGGACAAGCATACTGTTGTTATGCGAGCATTCGATAATTTGTCGTCATCGTGGTACATAGCGTACGCATTTTTGGGTGCCGATGTTTCGGTGTCTTCGGCCGATATTCAGCCGAGCGTTAGCGAGCCGTTGCAGGACCAGGCCTTCAACGTGGTTGTCACCGTTAAGAACATCAGCAAGAAAGGCACGACACAAGACATCCAAGTGGGCCTTTATGACGGCGACCCGGTTTTGGGCGCCTCGCAATTAGGCACAACCCAGACAATCACGGGCGGCATTCCGGGCCGGGGTGAGAGGGATGTCACTTTCCCTGGGGTGAGTCTCGGAGAAGGGACGCACGACCTCGTTGTTCTCTGCTCAAGAATTCCGAATGAAAACCCCACTAACAACAAGGCCTCGTTGAGCATGAATGTTGCCGACTCCGATGTCTCACCACCCGTTCTTTCCAATGTTCACGTCGGGGAACACAATGGAGACGGCGATGGATACATTGAGGACAATGAGAATGTGGTTGTTTCCTGGACTCTGGCCGACCCCTCCGGGATCGGGGAAACAACGTGTTCTATCGACGATATACCGCGCGCAGTAACTGGCTCGTACCAGGTCGTAGCCGGACCTTTTGGTGTTGGCGAGCATTCGGTGGTGATCACGGCTGTAGACGCAGATTCATCACCGGAAGCCATGGACCCGTGGACACACTCGTTCACTGTTTACTCTCACGCGCCCTCCGTGTCATCGGTTTCGCCCATAAATGGGACTACGGGCGTTGAAAGGAACGTTGCGGTTGAAGCAACGTGCTCCGGCGATATTCTTGACTCGACTGTGGCCGAGGGAAGTCTGGAAGTGCGCGACCGCAGCGGAACTCTTGTGCCGGGGGCGCTGTCATATAGCAGTTCTGAAAAAACGATTCGTTTCTTGCCGCATGATCTCTTGAGTTACTCCACCGTGTACACGGTGACTCTAAGCAGCGGTCCCGCGGGACTTACCGACCTCATCGGCAACCATCTTGAATCTGACTACATCTGGACGTTTACGACACTGGCCGACGTTGTGCCTCCGACAGCAAGCATCGCGGCGCCAAAGGATAACGCCATTCTGGTTGGTGAGGCGTCTGTGTTCGGAACAGCTTCGGACGACAATTTCGAGCACTATGTGGTCGAATATGGGGCTGGGACTTCACCAAGTAGCTGGACGGAGATCAAGAACTCCACGTCCGTTGTCGCGTTCGGGGAGTTGTGCAAGTGGACTGTTCTGGGTCTCGACGGCATTTACACCGTAAGGCTCCGGGTGACAGATAAGGGAGGAAACTCCAATCAGGATTCGGTGGTTGTCGAAGTGGACAACAGACCACCGGACTCTCCAGCCTCGCCCTATCCGGCCGACGGAGCGACAACCATATCTCTTTCCGCCACCCTGGATTGGGGTGATTGTGCCCGGGCTTCATCATATGACGTTTTCTTGTGGAAGGGAACCGATACAAGGCCATCCCAGCCAACGGCAACAGGTTTGTTGGTAAGCTTCTATGGTCCGCCGAGCAATCTGGAATACGACACTGTTTACAAGTGGCAGGTAATCGCAAGCAATGTGATAGGGGTAACAACCGGGACGCTGTGGCAATTCACAACAATGCCGAAACTCCCCGCGCCGGAAATCCAGCCAACTGGGCATATATACAACCCTCCCATCCCGGTCACGATAACTTGCGGCGAACCTGGGACGACGATCACGTACACGACGGATGGGTCGGAGCCAACCACAACGTCAACCGTGTGCACCGCTGTTGGTTTCAAGCTGGACGGGCTGTTGGGTGAGAATAAGACCGTGAAGGCAAAAGCCTTCAAGACGGGTTTTGCGCCAAGTGAGTCATCAAGCATAACGTACATGTTCCGGGAGAAGCTGTCGATCCGAGGCTATGCGACGCTGGCGGGAGTTCCCATGAGCAGTGTTACGATCCTCAGTGAGACGGGGGATTATTCCACAACAACAACGGCTGACGGGTCCTACGTGCTGACCGTGGATTGTGGTTGGTCGGGAAAACTAAGAGCCTGGAAGCCCGGCTACTACTTTGCGCCGCACTGGCGGGAGTATGTGGATCTGCACGACTTGAGGTGGGTGCAGAACTTCTACGGCTCCAAACGAACCACTGCGGAGGGGTGGGAACTCTATGAATAAGGCGGGGCGACTGCCTATCGGAGCAATGCAAGGCGTGACCTTACCGTGACAACATATTCACCGGCAGCATTGAGATAGCCTGCTGGGCCGTGGAGTTGGGTTTTAGACGCCGGACCTTCGAGCAGGTGCTGGACGTCTTCGTGAACTCGGCGGAGTTTACGGGCATTCTCACGAAGTACTTCGGCCCTCAGGGTTCGGGCGCCGATGTGAGGGGTCCGGCAAAGGCAAGATCGTGGGAGATTTACCAATAGCTGGAGCCAGCCGGAATCCCATCTGGTGAGTTTGCTAAAGTAGGGCGGGCGTCTCGCCTGCCACATTTTCAGACCTGGCTCGCGGCGGCGATTCGCGATGGCGGGATGCACGCGTCACCAAACAGGCTAAAGCCCGCACCATGAACGGGTTCGCAGGCGGGACGCCCGCGCTACTTTATCCGGCGCGTGGGCCGCCCGCGTTCTCCTTTTTCACCACTCGGCCTCTGGCTGGGCCGGCGTTCTCTTTTTTCACCGCGATTCTCACGCGGCTTTTCAGCACCCGGGTTTCCGCTACGCCGGGGAGGCGGCTCCTCTTCCGCTTGCGGGGCGGGGGCGTGAAGGGACTCCTGGTAATAGTCGTCGAGCAACATGGCAATGAGAGCGGACTCGTCTTCGGTCTCCATGAGGCTGCGCACGAGGGGGAGGAAGCGCATGGCGC
>Ga0315282_10005877_pt1 | contig 20744 bp, 18 predicted proteins | sample YL17G07_20_MG_FD_203693 | JGI IMG/M metagenome (GOLD analysis project Ga0315282, IMG submission 203693) | Sediment microbial communities from Yellowstone Lake, YNP, Wyoming, USA - YL17G07_20 | ecosystem: Environmental > Aquatic > Freshwater > Lake > Sediment | place: USA: Wyoming | collected... | reverse complement strand
ACGCGCTCCAGCTCAAGGTTCCCGTCCTGGGCCTCGACGCATGGAAAATTGACGGGGTGGAACAGTTCGACGACCCGGAAAGGGCGATGGAACGGGCAAGAAAACTGCTCGGAAACAAGCCGTGAAAACACCGTTAAAACGCCTTATTACGGCGCTTTTCCTTGTTTTGGCCGCGTCATCCGCGTTTGCCCGCGAATTTACCGGACTCACCTCTGGCGGTCCGAGCGGACTCGTTCTTTCCCCCTCCGCCGATGTTATCAAGCACAACTGGTATGCCGTGGGGCTTCATCGCGGCGTGGTAAAGCTTGCCTACGGCCTTTTCGGTTTGGTCGAAGCGGGCGCGGTCACACCCGACCTTTTCAACCAGCCCGACAAAGACGACTGGCACAGCCAGACCCGCGGGTTCGTCAAGCTCGCCTTTCATGCCCCGGAGCGTTTGTGGTGGATCCCCGATTTGGCCGCTGGAACCTCGAACTCGATTGACCGGACCGTAGAGAGCAATTACGGGGTGGCCACCTGGTACATCGGAATCAGGGACTGGACCATGGAAACCCTCGTAGGTTACGGAACCGGCCGGTTCATGAATGAGCCGTTCGGAGGACTGGGAATCATCCCGGGCCGCCTGCTCGGCAATGCGGTCAAATTCATAGCGGAATATTCGGGACACCAGGCGGATTTGGGGGCCCGTTTTGCCCTTTCCCGCGACATGCGGCTGGACTTCGTGATGCTTCTGACCGCCATCCCGCCCCATGACGAGCCCGGGGAATGGCTCATTAAGCTCGATAGGGGACTGCTGGGGGCCAGCCGGGCCGCCCCAGCCATCAAACCTCCCAAACCCGGCAAATCCTGAAATGGCAGGTCCGGAACGCCTTCGGGCGATAGTCCGGGGAAGGGTCCAAGGGGTAGGTTACCGCTGGTTTGTCATGGCTGAGGCTCGCACTATCGGAATTACAGGCGAAGTACGTAACTTACACAATGGTTCCGTGGAAGTTATCGCAGAGGGAAATCGCGACTTATTGGAGCAACTGGCGGGTCGTCTCAAGGAAGGCCCGCTGGCAGCAACGGTGGAGGATGCGACCCTGGAATGGGGCGAAAGTACGGGTAAATACAACGATTTTGAGATTTCCCCCTCCAGATAGCCCCCCAATTAGTGGTCTTATTAACATAAGATACATTATTGGCACTAACATTACTCTAACTATATATGGTGCAAGCCTGTAATTCTTTCATAGGAATCCTTTATGCGATCCAGTCCCCCTTCATTTCGGCTGTGTCCCGGTTTGCAATAAAGACGTTTCCCTTAGGCCATTGCTCTATTACCCATTCCTTGTCTTCCAATCCCTTTGCCAATATGCCAAATTTAATCATTCCAGGATGCTTTCTGTGTCCCAAAATGGCAATATTTGCTTCTATTATGGAACCCCAGCGGTATTCCACTCGTATTGACCAGTCCTCATTGATAATCGAACCAGAAACCATTGATATTTCAGCCTTTTTGATAACAATGTCATATGACAAAGGTTCTAGTATTCGGATGATATATGACGTATTATCAGCTATATTCTGTATTTCATCGTCATTTGGATCAATTCGTATGAATAATTGACCGCCGCTATCCATCCCGAAATAGATACCCCGGATAAGCACCACCCCCCGGTGCATCTCGCTTGATACGCGTCTGACATCATAAAAGGCCGCATTCAGCCATTCAAAGTAACTGCTTACCGCTCCGTCAATTTCGACCCTTTCCATGAAGGCGGTTTGTGGCGTCATCAAGGCCCCCCCCGTTTCCGGCTTGATTGCCTGCATGAGTTCCGCAGGCGCCTTTGCCCCGGCTTCCCGGTACACTGCCGCCAGATTCTCCCGGAAGAGCCGGTCAAACTCCCCCGCCATCGGTGTGAAGTGCTCGTCCCCGTACCACCAGGTCCAATCGCTTCCCTCCGCCCTCATCAGGTTTTTCCATGCCGCCTTGAAGGCTTCCGGTGTTATTTCCTTTTCAGCCTTGATAAGCGCTTCCCTGGTATCCGACATCAACTCCCATGCGCGATGGTCCTCTTTATGGCCAATCCAAATCGCGAAATCCCGGTTTATCCAGGAGCCCGCTATTATTTTTTTCAGCCTCTTCTTCGGGTTGTTACCGTCCAGATAGCTTCCCGGAGTAACGCTTTTCACCGCCGTATCCGATTTTAATGCCGCATAAAGTGCCCTTAGGAAATCCTTTCCGTCATTTTGATACGCTTCCCATGCGTTTTCGCCGTCCAGTACCACCGTGACTATCCCGCCGTCCCCTTTTTCCGCACCCAGCGCCTTCACGCGCCCCATGAAGTCACTTGCCGCCATCCCAGGGTCCCAGTGTGAATACTTGAAACCGATCGAATCCGATAATTGCCTGTCCCGGAAAAATACCGCCGCTTCAGTTCCTGTTTCACCTATAATATAAGGCTCTAAATGCGGGGCCGGACCCGCCTCGATTCGGTCCCTGCGCAGGCTTTCCAGGAGGACCGCCTCATCCGTTGCCAGCCATTTGATTCCCCGTGACGCGGCCATATTGATGAACTCGCCGCTAACCCCACCCTCGGCAGGCCACATTCCCGCGGGACTGCGCCCGAAAAGCTTCTCATGAAGCGATAGAGCCGAATCGATCTGCCATTCCGCATCCCGCCTTCCATCGAACCTTTTCGAGGGCATCTTCATTTCCGGCCTGGACTCGCGGGCCGTTTCCTGGTTTATCAGCAGCGGACTGATTGGATGGTAAAACGGCGTTGTGGTCAATTCCAGAACGCCGGCATCCTGCATTTTCCGATAGCATGGAATAACCTCGGAAAGAAGCCTCCGTTGCACTTCTAGGCAATATTTCTTCTCCTCCTCGCTGTATCCCTCCCCTTTTTCCGCCAGCCCCCGTAGTTCCGCATTGCGCGCCATCTCGAGCCCGCCCGTCCATGCTAGATGGAAAAGAACGACCAAATCACGCAATTCCTGCTCGGAATATTCCTTTTCCGCCTCAATTGGATTGAAGGCTTCCCCTCCTTCCCCCCGCTTTGCCGCCAGCTCACGGTAGCGCCTGCTAGGCATAATCCGCCTTTCCCTGTTAACCATGAAGCAATAGCGGAGAAGGTAGGCGCGTTCCGATGGCACAAGGTCGGAGGTGTTTTTCGCCGCAACTTCCATCAATCCGTCGTTCTCGCCTGCAACCAGCGCCCCTATTTGGTCAAGCAAAACCGGGGTCAGGTTGAAGGTAAGGCGGATTCCCTGGAATTCACCGGCCAGCTGGGCCATATCGAGGTAATCCTTGGCCGCATGAAGGCGGACCCATGGCATGGCTGGCGCTCCCGAAATTGGATCCCGATAATCGGGCTGGTGCATGTGCCACACCAGCGCCACTGAAGTGCGGACTGCCATCAGGTTTTCCGGTTGTTCCCCGCTATTTGGACTTTGAAAGGTCGACCAGCAGCTTTTGAAGCATTCTCGATGCCTTCTGCCCGTAGGGGTCCTTTCCGGATGCAAGTCCCTGGAGTATTCCCGCCGCCTCGCCCCACCACTTGTTCGCGTTTGGACGGTCCACCTCGGTCATCTTCAACAGGCACCTTACCGCGCCCAGGGATGCCTCGGATACAAGCGGCCCCTTTGAAGCAATGACCTTCCGGTATGATTCGAGCGCCTCCTGGTGCCGGCCAAGCTGCTCAAGCGTGTCAGCGCGCCCCAGCATGGCTTCCATGGCAAGATGATTGCGCGAAAAACGCGAAAGGAACTGGTCGAACGCCTCAAGTGCCGAGGCGTATTGGCGCAGTCGATACCGGCAGTTGGCCACGTAATAGAGCGCCGGAGGCGCGTAGCGCGAACCAGGGTAGTTCTCGATTATCTGCACGAAATACTGCTGGCACCTCTGGAATTTCTCCTCGTCACTTGAAACAACCGCCGCTTCCCCGCCACCCGAGGGTGGAATCCTGTACTGGTACAACGCCTGTCCCTCACGGAATATTGCCGACGAACGCACCTCAACCGTTGACTGGTGCCGGGCGGTCAGGAGCAGGAATATTATCAACACTCCCCCGATGACCCCCCCCGCCGCTATCCCCGCCCGGTTCTTTTTTACGAACTCGCGTGCCTTGGTTTCATCGACCCAGGCGGGCAGCTTGATGTTGAACGACTGGGCAATCGGCTTGTTGGATTGCAGCGGCTTGAGCGGCCGTAATTTCATCAGTATGAAACCAGGGAAAGCACTTCGCGTTTCCCGACCTTGTCGCGCCCCTTGAGGAAATTGAGCTCGACCACGAAAGCCAGTCCGTTCACCACGGCACCCATTTCCTCGACCATCCGCGCGATGGCCTCCGCAGTGCCCCCCGTCGCGAGCACATCATCGACAATAAGCGCCTTCTGCCCCCTTACCAGCGCGTCGACGTGCATCTGAAGGGTGTCCGTGCCGTATTCAAGCGCGTAAGTGGCACTGACTGTCTTTCTTGGCAATTTCCCGGGCTTGCGGACCGGAATGAATGGCACTTTCAGGACCATGGCAACCGCCGCGCCCCAGGTAAAACCGCGCGCTTCCGGGGCCACCACTGCCTCGGCGGATTTTGCCCTGTCCCAGTTGGAAATCCTTGTCACCGCATCCGTAAACGCCTCTGGATTTGCCAGCAAGGGTGAAAGGTCCTTGAAGGTCACTCCCGGCTTCGGAAAATCCGGCACTTCCGCAATATATTTCTTCAGGTCTGTTGCCATGCCAGGTGAATATACCATCCCGGGGCGTAAAAGTCATTCATCCTCGATAAGGTCTTCGAGCTTCTGGCCCCTTGCCTGCATCATCTGGCGCAAACGCCTCAGTGCACGGCCCTCGATTTGGCGCACCCTTTCCCGTGACAGCTTTAGCGCCGTTCCTATTTCCTCGAGCGTATGGGACTCCCTTCCACGCAACCCAAAACGCATGGAAAGAATATCCTGCTCGCGTTCCGGTATCAACTTAAGGTATGCGTCCATCCGTTCCTCCACTATTTTCTCGGACGCCTCCTCCACCGGCGAGCGCTGACCGCTATCGATAACCTCCATAAGGTTCCGGTCGTCATCCTGGCTGACGGTATCCTCGAGCGAGCTGGGCTGCTGGGCGTAAACCGTCAGCTCACGAATCCTGCGTACGCTCAGTCGGAGCTTCCTGGACAGCTCCTCCATCGAGGGTTCCCGCCCGAGCTTCTGTGAAAGGACCTGGTGGACCCTCAGGTACCTGTTCAGCTGTTCCGTTACATGGATGGGCAATCGCACCACCTTGCCGTGCTTGGCCAGCGAACGGGTGATTCCCTGCCTTATCCACCATGTCGCGTAGGTGCTGAACCGGAACCCCTTTTTGTAGCTGTAGAGTTCCGCAGCCCGGATAAGCCCGATGTTGCCCTCCTCGATAAGGTCCAGCAGGGGCATGCCCCTGTTCATGTATTGCTTGGCTATCGAAACCACCAGCCTAAGATTCGACTGGACCATCTTCTGCTTGGCAACCAGGTCACCCTTCTCGATTTTCTTGGCAAGCTCGCGCTCCTCGAAGGCCGTAAGAAGCCTCGTTTTGCTTATTTCCTTCAGGTATATCTGCAGGATATCGGTGACTGCGGTGTCACCCATTGGAAGGGCCGGTGCGGGTGTTTCGCTGGATGGAACGGCCTGTTCCTGCCCCTGCTCCTCCGTCGGTCGCACGATTTCAGAAGCCTCGGTCCGCGGAGGCCGTCCGCGCCTCTTGCCCGTCGGCACGGCGGGCCGTAGCGTTGGCTTTTTCTTCTTCAAAATATGGGCCCCAGCCGCCCGTATACCGTCGGATGCGACATATTGGTGTCAATCCTCCGCGCAACTTCCAGCGAAAACATCACCGCGCTTGACTGGAAAATGAATCCCACGAAGTTGAGCCCCGCCCCCACGCTGGCCGGACGGAAATTGTCGATGGTTACCTTGTTGCCATTGTCGAAAAGCCCCGCATTATCAAGGAACGCCACCCCCTGAACGTCAGTCAGGAGGATTCCTATCAGCGGCAGGTTCACGTTCAAATGACTGAGGACGTTGTACCGAAGCTCGTGGTTTCCGAGGAACGCCCCATTGCCGTTGAGCTTGGCGCTGGGAAAGGCACGCAATGAATAGCGTCCACCCAGGTAGAAGAAACGGCTGTTCCGTCCCGTGGAGAGCCCGCCCCACCACCTTGTCGCCAGCGACAGGTCGTCGAGCAGCCCCCAATACCCCTGGCATTCCCCGCTGTATTCGGTGAAATAAAGCGAGTTTCTCGAAACCGGGAGCGCCTCGCTGGCTTCAAGCCTGATACGGCTTCCCCCGATGGGCATCAACCGGTGCCAGCGGGAGGTGTCCCGCACGAGCGCAACGGACACGGGGAACAACGTGGAGGTTTCCTCGCCGATTTCCTCCCCCGTCGACTCGTCGGCAAAGACCTCCGTAAATTGCTGTATTCCGCCTGACATCTCAATCCTGTCATATGTGTCGAATGGATAGGATACCATGACACCGGCGTTTTGGAGGCCTGTAATTATCGGGGGATAACGGAAGCTCTCTGTTGACATGGTGCCCTCGACTATCGCGTACCTGCTCCACTCCATCGCCTGGAAGGAAACACCTATATCCGGCCTCCATCCCGCAAATTCATACCCGATGGAATAGGTGTTCTCCCAGCCGGGAACCGCGTTGGCCTCCAGTGCCAGGCGGTTGTTCCCCAACAGGTCGCTCATCTGTATGTTGCCGTACCCCGCGAAGCTCGCCCCCGCCCCTATCTGCAGGCTTCCCACCAGGACGAGCAAATCAACCAGCTTCTCGTCCAGGGAAAACCTGTAGGGACGGGCCGGCCACACCTCCAGCCTCGTTTCTATTGACGTTTCACCCGTGGCAACCACCCCGCCCCGGGCATCCAGCGCCCTCACCCGGTAATAGTAGGTCCGGTCGTAAGTCCATTCGGAATCCTGCCATGAACTTGAGCTTCCCCGCACCGTCGCCTGCGGGGCCCCGGGATACCGTGCGGTGGTGGAACGGAACACCCGGTAATTCGACACGGCCGCCACGGAAACCGGCGGTGACCAGGAAACCTTTATGGTTGGACCGGTCAGCATCGCGGAAATCGCCCATGGGCGCGCCGTCCCGGAGGCGGCCAATGATGTCGCCGAAAGGGGTGGGGCCTCGGTGGCGTGGGCGGGCGCAGCCGGAAACAGCACGCTGTCCAGCGAAATCCATTCGCGCTTTCCTCCAACCGCTCCTGCCGACGAGAATCCCTGCGAATATTCCTTCCGGGGGGGAGCAAGCCGGGACGCAGGAATGGGCGGAAGTTTTCCGCCATTTCCAGTCTTGCTTCCGGATTTCCTTCCCTGTTTCCCGGTTGCGGAAGACGATGCCGGTGTCCCCGCTGGCAGCGAATAAACGGACGGCATTACATCATTGAGTAAATAGATGTTCTGGGAGCCGTTTTCCATCGTCGCGGCAAGCACCCGCCTTCCATCGCGGGCCCAACGCCCCGAAAATATGCCGGTGCGCACGTCGGTCAGTTTCCTTACATCGTTTCCGTCCAGGCCGGCCGTCCACAGGTTAAGTATTCCGTTTTCCGGATTGTCATAGAGGACCCACTTGCCGTCAGGTGAAACGTCCGGGTGGTTGCCCTGAATGGGCTTTACTCCGCCCAGCCTCCGGCTTCCGGGCTCTTCCTTTTCCAGGTCGTCGATGATATTCAACACCTGCGCCCCCCCCACATTGCAGACATAGACCAGCTTTTTGCCGTCAGGGGTAAAGGCGGGACAGCGTGCGGCATCGTTACCGAAAGTAATCTGGCGACACGTCCAGTCCTTCAGAGAGGCAATAAACAACTCCGTGCTCCGTCCGTTCGCCGCGGCAAACGCAATGCGGGTCCCGTCCGGCGAGAACCGCGGCGTGGAAACATCACGGAAAGGGAATTCATGTTCGGCAAGTATTTTCCCGTCCGGCATGCGGACGATGGAAATCACCGTGTGCGAACCCCGGGCGGCTGTCAGCACAACGCTTTTGCCGTCAGGCGACCAGTCGGGCGGACTCCCCAGGATGTGGTCAAACCTCTCCGCGGAAAGCACCCGCTTGGGGTCCCCCCCCTTCCTGACCAGGTAGAGGTCGCGCGCGCCGCCGCGGTCTGACAGGAATATTATCGAGTCGTCAACCGGCGACTGGGCCGGGCCCGAGCTTATCCCGGTCAAATCGGGGCGCATCCGGAATATCGGCGTCCCGTATTCCTCCGCCTCCTTCTTGCCCCTGACCTGCGACCAGAACACCTCCTTCAGGTGGTTCCGCCATTTCCGGTCGAATTCCTCAAGGGATTCGCCGGTCTTCTCCTTGAAAACCACTGAAAATGTCTTGGCTTCCTCCACGCTTTTCAGGATTGCGGGTATCTTGTCCTCGCCGTATTTATCCGCCATGAAGGTGAGCGCGGACTGCCCGGCCTTGTAACCCAGGTAGGCATCATGGGGCTCCAGGTGGTTGAAACTGTGAAGCATGAAAAGCGAGGGGAGGCGCTCGCTTATGACGGCGTCACGCAAGACCATGTCGCCTTCCGGGCCGGTGGGTTGCGAGAAATATTCGGCCATCCCTTCGATGAACCACAGCGGTATCAGCACCGACTTGTAAAGCGTATAGGAGCGCAATCCCTCGCCATAAAGGACAAAGTACTGCATCGCATGGGTCAGTTCGTGGGTGAGGACATGCCGGCGCTCCTCCGCGCTTGCCACCGCCGGCACCACCACCCTGGTCTTGAAGACCTCGGTGAAGCCTCCGACTCCTTCCCCCAAAACCTCCGGAATGATGTTGGTCTGCTGGAAATCCGCCGAAGTGGCATAGATAAAAACGGGCACGCGGCGCTGGGGCATGTGCATGAGGCGGAACGATTCCGCAAGCTTTTGCCAGTATTCCTCCGCCGTCTCGCACGCTTCATGGGCGGCGTCCTCCACGCCCGGGTAGTAATGGACTTCAAAGTGCTCGGTGGTAAGCACCTGCCAGTCAAAGGCGCGGTCGCGCACCTTGTTGGTGCCGAATCCGCCGGCTAGACTTTCATGGCCCACCGTCATCCAGGCCGCAGCCAGCAGCAAAGCCGCGCCAAGTTCGCGGAAGCCCCTCATTTGGCCTCTCCCCCGGATATTCCGGCTAGGCGGGCCGCCTGGGCCGAGGATACCCATGCTTCGATGGGACCTTCATCCCCCTCCCGGCCGCCCGGAGACTCCTTGAATGACGCGCCCAAACGGACCAGTTCGGCGCGAATCTCGCCGGATGGACTCTCCCAGGTCACCTTCTTCCAGTATGTTTCGCGCAACAGCTGTTCCAGCCTTTCCATGGCTGCATCCAGCCCGGTCCCCTCCCGCGCGGAGGCGATGACCGCTCCCGGTTCCCCCGCTTCCATGGCCCGGAGGACCGCCGCCGTATGCCCGGAAAGGTCCTCCTTGTTGAAGACCGTGAGCCGGGGAACCTCGGCGGCGCCCAGTTCCGCGACTTCCCCGATTACAGTCCTCACCTGTTCCGCAAAAACGGGGCTGGAAGAATCCACCACATGAATCAGCGCGTCGGCTTCAGCCATTTCCTCGAGCGTGGCCCGGAAAGCCACGCGGAGGTTCCCGGGCAGGTCGCTGATGAATCCGACGGTGTCGCTTATCAGCGCCCGGCCCCCTCCGGGCAGGCGGACCAGGCTGGATTTCGGGTCCAGCGTCGAAAACATCTGCTGGCGGACCAGCGTTGCCCTCCGGGTGAGGCCTTTAAACAGCGTGGATTTCCCGGCGTTGGTGTAGCCGACCAGGACGACCGAGGGCATGGCCCGGTCCCGGCGCTTCTCCCTCTGGTGCGACCTCCGCGAACGAAGGTCCTCAATCTCCTTCTTCAGCCTGGAGATGCGGTCACGGACCCTCCGTTTCCCGTATTCCAGCTCCTGCTCGCCGGGGCCACGAGTGAACCTGGCACCGCCGACCCCGCCCCCCGCCGTGCGCCCCGCGCCGCCCAGGCGGGACATTTCCCTTCCCCTCCCCCGAAGGCGCGGAAGCCGGTACATCAGCCGGGCCAGCTCCACCTGGAGCTTGCCCTCCCGGGAACGGGCATGCCGGGAAAATATGTCGAGGATAAGCGCGGTACGGTCCACCACCGCGCAGGGCAGGGAGTCCTCTATGTGCTTCTGCTGGGGAGGCGTCAGGTCCTGCCGGATAACCGCCGCGGCGGCCCCCAGCTTGCGGCACATCCCCCCCAGCTCGGCGAGCTTCCCCTTGCCCAACAGCAGGGGTCCGGCGTCCCGCGGCCTCCTTTGCATCATTGAACCCACTACGCGTGCGCCGGCGCTGAGGGAAAGCTCCGCGAGCTCCTCCATCCGCGCCCTTTCCTCGGCGGGATCCCCGTCGTAGGCCGAGACAAGGATTACGGGGACTCCCGAGCCTGGGCCCGCCGTCATCCCTGTCCTCCCTCCAGTGTTTCCACGATGCGCTCGAGCTCGTCCCTGACTCGCTTCAGGACGCGCCCGTTCTCCTTGCCCGCGCGGTCCAGCGGAAGCTCCATCTGTACGTGCTCCCGTAACTGCCGGGGCACCGCCTTCAACGAGTATCCGTCCCGCAGGAGACTGGCCACCCGGCGCAATCTTTCAATGTCCTCGGCGCGAAACATGCGCTTGCCACGGGGGGACCGCAGGAAGGTGAGCCCAAGCCGCCGCTCCCAGTACCTCAGGGTATGGGCGGAAATGCCCGCCTGGCTGCAGGCTTCCCGGGTCGAGAAAAAGAGACGGGGAACCCCGCCTTCCCCGTTCATGGGGCCCGCTTCCGCAGCAACTCAAGCAGTTCCTGCGACGGACGGAACCGCAGGAGGGTCCGTCCCTTCACCTCGCGCCGGGTGCCCGACCGCGGGTCCCACATGAGCGCCCGGTGGTTCTGCCGGAAATAGAATGCCCCAAACCCGTGGATGGCCACGTGCTCCCGCGCGGCCAGGCGCTCGTATATTCCGCCGAGCAAGGCCCGCAAGGCCCGTGCCGCCTGCGTCCTGGTAAGGCCCATCTTCATCAGCGCCGCGTTCAACTGCTGGCGTCCCGTGCTCACCTGGCCTCCCCGTCCTCCTCCGGACGCATTCCGCGGGAGAGAAGCCCGTCCAGCGCCTCCAGCACCGGCCGCCCCTCAAAGAGGACGGCATAGACCTGCTGGCTGATGGGCATGCTGACCTTCCTTGAAGTGGCCAGCTTGACGGCGGCCTGGCTGGCCCTGACTCCCTCGGCCACCTGGGTCATTCCGGCGAGGATATCGGACAGTTTCTCGCCGCGGCCTATCCGCTTTCCCAGCGCGCGGTTGCGGCTCAACTCGCTCCCGCACGTGACAATCAGGTCCCCCAATCCGGCCAATCCCTGGAAGGTTTCCCGTTTTGCCCCCATGGCCATGCCCAGCCGGGTCATTTCCGCCAGCCCCCGCGTCATCAGCACGGCCCGCGTGTTGTCCCCGAAGCCCAGCCCGTCACCTATTCCGCAGGCCACCGCGATGACGTTCTTGAGCGCGCCGCCCAATTCCACCCCCAGGGTGTCCGTGTGCGTATACACCCGGAACCGCGGGGAGAAGAAAGCCTCCTGCACGCGTATTGCCGTCTTCGGGTTGGTGCTCGCCGCAACGATGGCCGTGGGAACCGTCCGGCCGACCTCCTCGGCATGGCTTGGTCCTGAAAGGACACACACGCTGCCCGGGTCAAGACCCAGTACCTCCGACACCACCTCGCTGGGACGCTTCAGGGTTTCGACCTCGAATCCCTTGGCCACGCTTACCGCCACCAGGTCATCACGACGTTTCCTGCCGATCTTCTCCAGCACGCCGCGTATTCCATGGGTCGGCACCGCGATGACGACCATCCTGCTGCCGAGGCCCGCCGCCTCGGCGAGGTCGTTGATCACCCTGATGCCGTCGGGCAGATGGACACCAGGGAGGAAACGCCCGTTCACGCGGTCCCGGGACATTTCCTCGGCGACGTCCGGTTCCCGCACCCACAGCGCGACCTTTTGCCCGCGCCCGGACAGGTGAACTGCCAGCGCGGTTCCCCAGCCGCCCCCCCCAAATACCGTTATTCCGCCGGGCTCAGCTCCTTCCACGTTTACCCCTCCTTTCCCGCCGCTTGCGCCAGCTAAATCCATGCTCCTCACCGCGCACCAGCCGTTTGATGTTGGGTATGTGCGTGATGGTTATCAGGATTGCCACGACGAGCCCCGCCCCGAAGACGGCCGGATTCCTCCATTCACCCGGAATCACCGCAATCATCACGGGAAGGGCTGCGGCACCGATCAGCGATCCCAACGACACATACCGCGATATTCCAAACACCACGCCAAAAATTGCCAGTGAACAAGCCAGCGGGAGCCATGCAAGGTTGAGAAAGGCGCCGGCCGCGGTCAGCACCCCCTTCCCCCCCCGGAAACCCAGCCATATTGGCCAGGAGTGTCCCGCCATCGCCGCCAGCGCGGCGGCCAGGCGTATGGCCGAACCGGGGGAATCGGACAGGGCGTTGGCCACCCAAACCGCCATCCAGCCCTTGCCGACGTCGAGCGCCGCCACCACGCACCCGGGGCCGGGCCCCATCACGCGGAACACGTTGGTGGCCCCGGCGTTCCCCGAACCGTGCTGGCGTATGTCAATTCCCCGAAGCAGTTTTCCCACCAGCCAGGCAAACGGCAACGAACCCAGCAGGTAGGCGAAAGCGAGGATTAGCGGAACCCTTTCCATCACTTGCCCCTACCGTTGCGCGCGTACTTCCACCGCACCGCCAGTGGAACTCCGTGCATTCCCAATGCGTCTCGCACCCTGTTTATGACGAAGCGTGACGACGGTCGTATCCCCGGTGGAGGTGAGGCCATGAATACCGGGGGAGCCGTGGAAGCCTGGCGCACCGTCCACGTGCGGCCCGGCGTAGGCCAGGAATGGGAAATACCGGCCAGGACGGAATCCGGAACGGATATGTGCCTCAGGCGGTTCAACTCGGCAACGGCCGCGCCCAGTTCGGGAACCCCCTCGCCGTTTTTCGCCGAGGTTATCAGCACGGGAAAGCGCCCCAGCAGGGGAAAGCGGCCATGCAGGTATTCGGCGGCCTTGGCTTCCACTTCCCGGACCTGCTCGCGTTCAAGCAGGTCAGCCTTGTTCAGGGCCACCGCGAGTGCCGTACCGCGCTCAAAGGCGGCATCGGCCAGCCGCAAATCCTGCCGGGCCAGCGGTATGGTCAGGTCGAAAAGCAGGATAGCCACATCCGCCCCTTGGAGGGCCTTGAGGCTCCTCTGTTGGGCGTCCCGGTATATCGCGTCGGTGGAACCAACCCGCCGGGTTACCCCGGCGGTATCCACCAATTCCCAGGTCAGCCCGGCGATTTCAGCGCGGGCCCGGACGGGGTCACGGGTTGTCCCCGGTTCGTTGTGAACCAGGCTGCGCTGGCTGGCGAGCAACGCATTGAATAGCGTGGATTTCCCCGTGTTGGGCTGGCCCAGCACGACACACGAGGCCGTCACGGGACCTTCCTTCCCGGTTTCTCCGGGAGCCTTTCCAAGCGCGGCCGCCGCCTCCAGCCTGACCGTCAATTCGGCCAAATTTCGCGGCTTGGCGGCCGAAACCGGCACCGGACTCCCCAGCCCCAATCGAAGGTAGGGCCAGGCCTGGGGGTCATCGCGCTCGGAATCGCACTTGTTGCAGGTCACCACTACCGGGAGCCCCGAACGGAGCACGAAACGCGCCAGGTTGATTTCCCTTTCTTCCGGCAACCCGCCCGGATTCACGACCATAAGGACGGCGGAACAGCGCGGCAACAGCGACTTGACCGAGGAATCCATCAGCTCGCCCATTTCCCCTGTCGTCCCGAAACCGCAGGTGTCGGCCAATCGTGTGGAGTTCTCCGACCGTTTCAGCGACCCTTCCAGCCAATCACGCGTTGTCCCGGCCACCGGCGAGGTTATCGCCGCAGACCTTCCGGTAAGCGCGTTGAAAAGCGTCGATTTCCCCGCATTGGGCTTCCCCACGATGGCCACGAGGGGGCCGGGCGCGCTCATGACAGGCTGAACATCTTTCCGGCATGCTGGCGCACGCAGCCGCGCACCTCCAGCAGTGAAAGCGCCGGCACCAGCGCGGACATGGGCATGGACAGTTTGCGGCCCAGCGCGTCGATGTGGAGCGGTTCCGCGGTGATGGCCCCCAATACACGGGCCTCTGTCGTTCCCGGGTCCGGCGCCGTTGCGGTGGTCCGGGGGGCCGGGGTGAAATGCGCCGATATCTCCTCCAGCACGTCCTCGGCATCCTCGGTAAGTTTGGCCCCGTCCCGCAACAGGGCATGCGTCCCCCTGGTTGCCGGGGAAAATACCGAGCCGGGCACCGCGAACACCTCCCGCCCCTGTTCGGCCGCGAGCCGGGCGGTTATCAGCGCGCCGCTTTTCTCGCCTGCCTCGACGACCACAACGCCCAGGGAAAGCCCGCTGACGATGCGGTTCCGCCGCGGAAAGGTGTATTCGGCCGGCGATGTGCCCAGGGGAAATTCGCTGACGAGGCACCCGTTGGCGGAAATAGCCTCCCGCAGTTTCCACTGACCCGCGGGATAATCGATGTCCAGGCCGCACCCCAGGACGGCCACCGTGGTCCCACTTGCGCGCAACGCCCCCTGATGAGCCTCCCGGTCAATTCCACGCGCAAATCCGCTCACGATAGTCAGGCCGCGCGCCGCCAGCCGGGCCGCCAGGTGGCCAGCCACCGTGCGTCCATAGGCCGTGGCGTCTCGGCTTCCCACGATGGCGATGGAGGGTTCGCCGAGCCACTTCGGGTCACCCTGCACGTATAGTGCCAGCGGCGGGTCGGAAATCTGTCCCAGCATGCGGGGATATCGGGGATCGTAGGCAGTGATTGCCTTGAACCCAAGGCCGTTCATCCTCTCCATTTCGCGCTCCGCGAATCCGGCGCGTTCAAGTTCATCCACCCTGGCCCGCTCCGCGGACTTGAAAACGGCGTCCGGGTACGCCCGGGTTTTTCCCCCGCCATAACCGGCGGGGAGCCGTTCAAGGGTGAGGCCGGCTGCGTTCATAACAAGGCAGGCCGCCAGGCGGCCCGCCTCGCGGTCAGCGCTTCGCGCGGGAGCGGGCACTTTTTCCGGCCAACGGGCTTACCGACAGCCGGACCTGGTCCCCCGCCTGAACCGGTTGGTATATCTTCATCGGCCTGACGAAGCAGGTGTATCGGTCGGCCCGTACCACCCGGCCATAGGTCGTCCCCGTCGCCTTGCCCGGCACGATAAGTTCGCACAACCACGCCAGGCCGACGCCATCCCGGCTTCCCCGGTTAACAACCAATAACGAATCCTTGTAAAGCTGCGTCAGGGTGCCGTCGCCGAAACGCTCCACCCGCCCGACTACGGGATAAGCAGAAGGGCGGGCGGAAGTCTCCCGCTGGCTGGCGAAGCTTTCCTGGACATCCTCTATTGGCTGGAGCGAGTCGCCGACCCACATCGCGTCCCTTGACCGGATGATGGTGGCCCGCGAAGCCCCAGTCCCCGCCGGAGCCGTCACTGAAACGAGTCCGACGTACCTCGACAGGGATACGCCGGAATCGACGTGGTAGGCCGCCAGCACCTGGCCGCGCCGGTAGGTCCCGGAGATAACCACCTCATCACCCTTGGCCACCGCCATTCTCCCGACACCCGACACCCGTAGTACATGTGACGGAAACTGGGCCGCATCCTTCATGTCCGCGCTTCCCGCCTCCAGGAAATCCGCGAATGCCCCCTTCAACTGGCGCGGATTCCAGGCGATGGTCGGCAACACCTCGGCCTCCATTGCCTCAATGACCGGTTCGGGTTCGGGCGGGGCCATTTCCGCGACAGACTCCTCTTCGACGGCCATTTCGGGTTCCTCGGCAACCGCTTTCTCCTCAACCGCGGGCGCCTCTGGCTCCGGTTCGGGTTGCACCTCCGGTTCCTTGGCCTTGGCGACGGGGGCGGGCATGGCTGCCGCGGGGGTTTCCACCTCAACGGGAACCTCCCCTTCCTCTACCGCCTCCTCTTCTTTGCCCGTTTCCGGCGCCACCGCAGGCGCCGCGGCTTGTGCGGGCGCCACGACCGCCGCCGGAGCCGGTGCAGGAGCCTGCGCTGGTGCCGGCGCTGGAGTTTCCGCTGGAGCGGCCTCCTCCGTGGTTTCCTCCTCATCAGACCCTTCCTCCGCTCCCGCCTCTTCCGGCGTAGTCCCGGTACTTGCCGCGGGCGGAGCCGGCGCTGCCGCGGGCGCGGCGGCAGGAGAAGCCTGCTCTACGGTTGGGGCCGGACTGGCCGGTGCCGGCTGTGCGGCCGCGGGGGGTGTGGCGGCTGGGGCTGGCGCCGGTGCTGCTGCCGGCGCCGGAGCGGATGCCGGAGCCTGTGCCGGCGCTGCGGTTTCGACCGCTTCATCGTCCACTGCCACATCTTCATCCTCCGCGCGAAGCAATCCCGCCGGAAAGACGAGCAGCAGCAGGAGGGCCGCCGCAACGGCCGCTATCTCAGGATGACGCGAGCGTCTCAAGAAGCTTGTCCGAAATGTCAAAGTTGCCGAAGACGTTCTGGACGTCGTCGTGGTCCTCGAGCTCCTCTATCAACTTCACCATGTGCTCCGCGGCTTTCCCTTCCAGCGGCACCGAGGTCTTGGGGTTGCGCACCCTCTCGGCAGAAGAGCATTCCATACCCTTGGCGGCGAGCGCGGCCCGCACCGACTCCAGCTTGTCCGCCGGCGTCACCACTTCGAATGAAGTCTCGGTCGTCCGGATGTCCTCGGCGCCCGCCTCCAGCGCCGCTTCCATCAGGGCTTCCTCGCTGAACCTCTTTTTGTCGAAGGTAAGCACTCCCGCCTGCTGGAACATCCATGCCACGCATCCGGGCTGGCCCATTTCACCGCTGTTACGCGAAAAGACCATACGGAGCTCCGAGGAGGTGCGGTTCCGGTTGTCGGTGAGCGCCTCCACGATGACGGCGGCCCCGCCCGGACCGTAGCCCTCGTATATGGCCTCCTCGTACCGCGCCGCGTCATCCCCCTCCCCCGTCCCGCGGGCTATGGCCCGCTTGATGTTGTCCGTGGGCATATTCATTTCACGCGCCTTGTCCATGACCATGCGCAGGCGCGGATTGGCGTCAGGATTGCCGCCGCCCGACCGCGCCGCCACGCTGATTTCCCTTATCAATTTCGTGAAAACCTTGCCCCGCTTGGAGTCGATAAGGGCTTTCTTGCGTTTTATGGTTGCCCACTTGGAATGTCCTGACATCAGTTCCTCCAGCCATCCAATTTATCAATATTACTGAATTGACGCAACTTCCGGCCCGTTTTTGCGCTTTCCATGGCCCTAATCCCGCGCCAAAGCCAGCACCCGCACCTCGCGCGCGCCCGCCCGTCGCAGGGTCCGGGCGCACTCCGCCGCCGTCGCCCCCGTCGTCATCACGTCATCCACGAGAAGCAGCACCGCCCCCTGTATGGCTACCGGGTTCGGCGCGGTGAACGCGCCACGGACATTCGCCGCCCTGGCCTTCCTGTCCAGTCCCACCTGGGTTGCCGTGTCCCTGGTTCTCTCGATGGCATGCCCCTCAAACCGCATGCCGGCGCGTTCCGCCAGCTTCCACGCCAGGAGCGCTGATTGGTTGTATCCCCTTTCCCCCTGCCTGGCCTGATGCAACGGAACGGGAACCACCATGTCCACTCCCAAGAACATGGACGGCTCTTCTTCGCGCATCCCATCAAGGAGCTCGGCGAAGGTCGAGGCAAGCGACTTCCGTCCCCTGAATTTCATCGCTTGAATCGCCCGCTTGGCCGGCCCTTCGTAGGCGAAGGCTGCGCGCGCATATGAGAATGGCTGGCGCCTGCCCCGGCATCCGGAGCACGTTCGACCGATGAACCGGTCAGCGTCCCGGGGAGAGGCCACTCCAAACCTCTTCCCGCACTTCACGCAATACGGCCGCCTCAACCAGGGCAGGTCCGTCCTGCACCTACCGCACATCTCCAGAGTAGAACCAAAAGGAAGCGCCCTGCCGCATCCGCCGCAGGAAGGCGGGAACAACAGCCTCCCCAGGAAAAGGAAAACCCGGAATGCCAGTCCGTGAATATCCGCCAACTTTCTAGAACTCATTTCAAAATCTCCTTCAAGAGGGCGGTCCGGGCCTGGAGCGGAGCTGAGCCGGACGCTCCGGAGTCGCCGCGGGGCCTGGCCGCTGGAGGCGCGCAGGCGCCTTGCGCCGTTAGCGCCGGAAGCGGCCCTCTCCGGGCCCCACGTGCGACGGAGGATGCCCCAGGGAGGGCAAGTCCGGCTCCGCAGGGCGGCGCATGAAGAGCCTCGGCGCCGACCGGTCCGCGGAAGACCCGGCCGCCCTCCAAATACATGTTTTTGAAATGACCTCTAAAATCCGGTCCGGCTGGGTGCCGGTTTCCCGCGCTTATTCACCGCGGCCGAATATTATCGAGGCCATTTTTATCGCGCCGTATTTCACCGTATGCCACAGCTGGGCGGGAGTCCGCAGGCCCTTGATCACAGTAACCGAAATACGCAAAAGCGAACCGGGATTGAGGTAGACCCGGCGGTTCGCCCAGCGCCGCAGCCTGACCAGCTGTTCCGGCGACAGCGTATAGGTGCGAATGGGCGACCGGGCATAATCGTATCCCTCCAGGTTGTCGTTGATTAACAGCCCATCGCGCATGACAATTTCATACAATTCGGTCCCCGGAAACGGGATGGCGAGGTGGAATTCGACCAGGTCCCCCCCCAGTTCGAGCGCGAAATCGACCGATTTCCTGATGTCCTCCCCGGTCTCCCAGGGCAGTCCCATCACGAAGTAAAGCAGGGTTTTCATACCGCTGTTCCGGCATATCCTGATCGCCTCCCGCGCTTTCTCCAGCTTGATGCCCTTTTTCATGCAGTCTAAAATCTCCTGCGAACCGCTCTCTATCCCGAAGGCCACCCCGTGGCATCCCGCCTTCTTCATCCACTCCAACCGCTCCTCATCGATGGTGTCCACGCGGCTGTTGCACAGCCAGCGGATGCCGGGAACATCCTCCGTTATCTTTTTGCACAGGTCGATTACCCATTGGCGGTTGATGGTGAACGTGTCCGCCCGGAAGAAGAAATCCCGTATCCCGTATTTATCTACGCATTCCTTAAGTTCAGCCACGACGTTCATGGGCGAACGGACGCGGACCCGCGAACCATAGACGGTCGGGGCAAGGCAGAACACGCACTGTGATGGGCATCCGCGGTTCGTCTGGACGGTCGTCTGGACCGTATTCGTGTCAGGCCGGCGATAGAGCGAGTTGTCGAGAAGGTGGCGCGCCGGAAAGGGCAGGATGTCCAGGTCCTCAAGGAAGGGCCGGTCTTCGGTAAATACGACCTTTCCCGCCGCGTCACGAAACGCCAGTCCGCTTATCCTGCCAAGGTCCTGTTCGACCGCTATTTCCTTCGCGGCGAGCTCGTATTCCCCCCTGATGGCTATGTCGAGGTCGGGGTTCTTTTCAAGCACGTCGCCAGCGCGCACCGATATGTGCGCGCCCTTCGCAACCGTGGTTATCCCCCTCCCCTTGATACCCTTCGCCACGGTACAGGCCTTGAGGTCTTCATGGATGGTGAATGAGGTTACGCTGATAAAGAGCAGGTCCGGCGAAAATCCTCTGAGGTCGTCCTCGAAGGCGGCCCAGCCTCCGCCCTGCACCGGGTAATCGCGGATGCGGCATTCCACCCCGGCGGACTCCATTGCCGCCGCCATGTAGGCGAGGTCAAGCGGCGGACGCGCCGTGGTCACCGCCATCTTGTCCACGGGTGCCTGGCACCGGTCTTCCCTGACATAGAGCCCGGTTGGCGGGTTAATGAGCAGGGCCTTCTTTGCCATAACGCTTATATTATCCCGCGAAATCGCTCACCACGCGAAAAATGCCGGAATTACCGGGGTAGAAGAACTTATGCAATATGGCTTGCTTTCTTGTGCACGGTAATGCATAATATATCAAAAGGAGGAACATAACATGGCCAGAACAACCGTTACGATGGAAAGCGCTGATGTCGAACGCCTTATGCGTGAAACCGGCCTGAAGAGCAAGGCCAAGGCGGTCAACTACGCCGTTCGTGAGGCGCTTCGTCTGAAGGCCATCGAGCGACAGGACCACATGTGCGGGAAGGCCACTTTTGACCGTCGGGCCGCCGACTGGAGACATCTTGCCCGCTAAGTCGGTCCTGATTGACACCTCCGTATGGATTGAACACTTCCGTTCCCCTGTCCATGCATTGTCTCCCCTGCTCGTGTCCCTTCGTGAACAGGGCCGGGCCTGCACCTGCGGTATCGTCATCGCGGAACTCCTGCAGGGCTCCCGCTCGGAAAAGGATTCGGATTTGGCCTTGTCACTCTCCGAAACAACGAAAGTCCTTGAAGACAGCCTGGGCGCCTGGGAGGAGGCCGGTCGCTTGGCGGCTCTCATGCGGCGAAAGGGACAGGCTCTTTCACTGGTTGATTGCTACCTTGCGGCCCTTGCCGTGGAAAATGGAGCCGCCATTCTTTCGCTTGACAAGCATTTCACGATTATTTCCCGCCAATTTCCCCTCGAATTACACTCCTAAACCGCTCATTCCCCATCTGAATGTCAACATGTCATTGGCGTCCCATATCTACCTCTAAAGATATGCAATTATGCAACTAATCATATGAAAGGCTGTCCCCCGGGCGATTGTGGAACAATCACCACAACGCTACCAACGTTAGGAGGGACAGCCCATGGATACAATATCAGTAGTTGGGATGGATTTGCATCGTGAGTTTAGCAA
>Ga0315282_10005876_pt1 | contig 20749 bp, 15 predicted proteins | sample YL17G07_20_MG_FD_203693 | JGI IMG/M metagenome (GOLD analysis project Ga0315282, IMG submission 203693) | Sediment microbial communities from Yellowstone Lake, YNP, Wyoming, USA - YL17G07_20 | ecosystem: Environmental > Aquatic > Freshwater > Lake > Sediment | place: USA: Wyoming | collected... | reverse complement strand
GTCGGGGAAGGGCGGCCAGCCGCCGCGCCTCCATGGCGCTCGCGTCTCGTCGGGGACGTACGGGGTTGTTAACCATGCCGCGAGCATAGCACGTAAAGTCAGAATGTCAACCTATTTATACAGAAATCCTTAGATGGCAATGCAACCGGCGCATCCTCACCGAGGATTTCCACTACGTCCGCGCTACTGAAGTAGGTCTCTTCGGGCATTCTGAAGATGCCATCTGCACACTCAACGAGCGGGCAGGAAGCAAGAGTGGCTCGGCAGCCTTCCGTGTCAACGAGTTGAGCTCGATGTCTGGCGAGAAGCTGGACAAGACGGCGTCGGATTTCAGGTGAGACTTCAACCTCTTGACAGAAGGCAAGTGGAATCTGGGTGAGCACATAACTTGGAAGCGTCAACTCCTTGGTTCCCAGTTCGACCAAGAAGTCTCGATATTCCTTCAGCGCATCCAGATTAACGATTCGAGCTAAATGGAGTGGGTCCTCGAAGTTTCCGGGGACTACCAATTCAGTGAGCGGACGGAGCGTCGTACCCGATGGCCAAATTGGGAGCTTTCGCAATCGATCCGTCAAGTGCGGATTCATTCGCAGGGAGGGCCGATGGTCAGCGAACCACTTAACGAGCTTCACGAGACATTCCGGATTCTCCTGCCATAATTCGCCGAGGGATTCCGACGCTAGGTCCTCAAGTGCACTAACCGCGTCGTCCACTGTAAGCTCCTCCACGAGATCTGAGATAGCCTTCGGGTTGTCCTCCTGCAACGATCGAGGCAACAGCCCAAAGGGTTCAAACACCTCAATTGTCTCTTCAGGCGTTCTTCGGAGGTCTTGCGGAGGAGCCAATTCACCGTTTCTCGCAAGCGCAATCGCGCAGTCGGCAATTTGTTCGATGGCCTTCTGCTTCTCGACCGGGACCATCCTCTGCTGCCGCAGGATTTCAATCTCTTCTCCAAGCATTTTTCGGCTTCTCAAAGATCTGATCCAGATGGGAGCCGAGTCAAGGCCCACACGACGGTCAAGCCCTGCTGCGATCAACGCATCAGCGAGGTGCAAGAGACCTAATACATTAACGCCTACCTCAGATCTGCGGAGCAAGCCGAAGGCAAACCTTAGGTCGGGATGGACAATGTTTAGTCCCAGGTTCTCAAGGAGGGGCAGGGTTTCTTCCTCTTCCGGCGTGCCAAGGAGGAAAGCTTCCGCGGGGGCTTTCCACAGGCCGGCCGAGGTCCTGATCAATTCAAGAGTTCGCAACTGGGGCTCTATAGCGCGCCAGAACTCGGCGAAGATCTCTTCTTTGCGCTCATCCTCTACTTCTCGACAAACCGATTCAACTTGAGAAATGAATCGCCAAAGGCCTTCATGACCTAAGAGATCGCGGAGCAAGACCAGGTTTTCCGACACAACTTGCGCTGCCGCCCGGAGAGCTGCCTTGTTCCATCTTTCTTGATAATCTCCAGTATCGAGAAGGATTCGCTTACGGTCGGAGGAGGGAAAGAAGTCGGCATTGATGTGGAAAGGCAGGCCGGTGTGATGCCGAGAGGGGAGGAACGCACAGAGTATACCGTCCAGACCGCGTAGGGTCTCAGGGACCGCCACGGTAACGTCGGCAGTCCGCTTCGCCTCGATGCCTCTTCCTCCCTCGCCTCGGATGAGAGCCGCATCATCGTCGAATGATCCCCGGAACAACCGCCAAAGAAGCACATCAGATCCGGTCTGAACGACCAGCTCGTCACCATCAGGGAGACGCTGTACCTCCCTGGCTAGCCGCCCGTTCCTCCTAATCTCGACGCGCTCGATCTTACGAAGAAACATGATTGCGGTGGGGATGATCTTCTCGATATCGGGAGAAAAGGAGTCAATCTCGTCAGATTGTACCGGCTCGACCTGTAGGTCTCGCCTAACTTTGGTGTCCTCATCAAAGGCCCACGGGAGAACGAACCTGGTCTCTTTCCGCACGTCGACAAGCTTTTGCTGGATCCGCCGATTCTCCTCTTCTTCGGGGCGAATGAACCAATGGCGCCCAGATGAAATCAGCTCTGGGTGATCAGTCACTTGATAGGCTGAGATGAATCCGATTCCAAATGCTCCAGTGGTACCTTGCTCCTCACGTTTGTTTCGACATGCAACACGCCGGAATCGGTGAAAGTCGCAAAGCCGTTTCTCATAGGAATCGAGCTCCCATGCGCAAGAGGACTCCTCGATGTGCTGGCAGTCAGTGAAGACACCGTCGTTGGAGATAACTAGTGCCTCATCCCTGATGTCGATTATGACAGTCTTAGCGCCTATCGCATCGTCCGCATTCTGGAGGAATTCACATGCGAGCGTACCGAGTCCTCGCAAATCACGTAGCTTTGCGCTGAGGAAGCCTAAGTAGTCAATACTCTGTGATAAATACTGCACGGCACTACTCATGAGCCTGCTCCGTGAGGATTCATTCAAGCGAAGGCATTTTCTTCGTCAGCTTTCAGCAGGCCATCTTGGACACAGTAACTCTTCAGGTCGCACTCTTTGCAGATCTTCCTCTCCGGAACCGCCAGAACTCGGAAGTCCTTGGCCTGGATCTTTCCGACGACTGTGTCAAAATGCCGCCCGGCCTCTTCCACTGCTTCCGGATGATACGGAAACTCCATAAGGGCATCCTCTTTACGCTCTTCTGCCGTCCAATACAGGAAAAGCCGTTCAGGGCGTTTCCGGTACCGCTGGTTCAGGATGTAAGCGTAAGTACAGAGCTGCCGTTCGTATTTCTTCAAGAGGTCAGGTGAGCTCGTTGGACGCGCGGAGGTTTTGAAGTCCAGGAGTTCCAGCTTTCCATCCCGGCCCAGTAAGAGGTCAACCTTGCCGGTCAGGATATAACCTGCCTTCTCGACGGAGACGTCAACTTCGGTTTCAACCACCCGGCGCATCTCCTCTTGATTTTGCCGGAAATAGTTCATGACTTGCCGAAAGGCCGCTTCTCTTGCCTCCGGTCCGATGGGTCGCACGTCAGCGAGGGAAAGGAAATAGAACGCCCGACTGAAGAGTCCGCGAATACGTTCCTCATTCAACGTGTCCAGCTTGCTGTCAAGAACAGCTCGGTGGATCTCTTCGATGGTCTGGTGCACAAGCAATCCGAAGAAGATTACTGCTGAACGCGAAGGGGTGAAGTCATATTCCCGGAAGAACTGGTACTGCCTGGGACACGTCTCGTAAACCTTGAGGTCCCCAGTAAAGCTATAAGAACGCTTTACAGGGATTCGGTCCTTAAGAGAGAAATTCTGCGCAGCAAGGAGATCTTTTCGCACATAAGGCCACTGCGGTAGCCCTTGCCAAATTGGCTCAAAGTGGTCCTTTGGCTGGGAATGAGCGGTTAGAACGAGTATCTTCTCCGGACGCGAGAAGGCAACGTAGTGAAGACGCATGCGGTCAAAGAGCGTGATTCGATTCTCCGGCTCAAAAGGTGGCCTGTGATAGTACCGCTCAAGATCTCGGTCAACCTGCTTGGAGGTAGAGATCTGCGCGTCAAGAGAGCCGACGACTACGACAGGGAACTCCAGCCCCTTGGCCTGATGAATCGTCATCACCTGAACGTATCCCTTGGGAAAAGGCTGATCGGGGTCCTCATATTCGTTGATTCCCCCTTCATGCATCAACCGTAAGAAGCTATTGAACAGGTGGTACCTCAAGCTCTCACGATTTCGGTGGGTAACAACTGTGTAATGGTAATAGCTTTGGAAGATGTTGAGCAGCTGCGAGAAGATCGCAAGGTTGTGGGCCCTGTTCTCGTTCTTGATGAAATCGGCGAAGGGCGGCAAGGCCAACACCAGGTAAAAGTAATCTGCAGGGCGTAGGTCCAGCCCCTCATCTTTCTTGAGAGCCTGAATCTCTATGACGAAGTCCCTTAGAGCCTGCGCTAATGGGTGTTTGCCACCACACCGGCGCCCAAGATCCACGATGCAATCATCCACGTACTGAGCGAGCTGCAGGAGCGAAGGGCCGCTTAATTGGCCACGCCCCTCACCGTAATACCCAAATATGACCGCAAAGCAAGCAACCATTAGGCGCACTTCCTCGTTTTCGAAGTAAGCCCGCGCCCGAGGGCAGAAGCCCGGTATGCCACGTGCTTCCAGAGCAACCCAATAAGGGCCGCTGTGGTTAAGTCGCACGCTATGAAGGAGGAGGGCAATTTGACTGTAATCCTCTATGACGTTGTTTTCTTTCAGGAAGGCAACCAAATCGGCGAAGCGCTGCGCTTCATCTCGCGGAGTCGTACCCCAAATAGAAAACACCGCAGGGTACTCCGTATGCTCCGCGTTTGCATCTGACTCGATGCATTTATCGTAACGGAAGGGACGCCCTTGCTTATTCGACCAGTCGGTGGAAGCCATCCACCGGTCGTAACCTTCAACAATTGTTCGGTGCGAGCGGTAGTTCGTTGTGAGCTTGACGACCGTGCAACCAGGAATTCGATCAGGGAACTCCAGGATGTTGCGAACCGTTGCACCACGAAACCGATAAAGGCTCTGGTCTTCGTCTCCAACTACGCACAGGTTGCGCGTTGTCTCTGTGAGCTTCAGCAGGAGTTGCTCCTGAATATAGTTGGTGTCCTGATATTCGTCCACCATCACGTATTTCACGTCTTTGATGATGGCATTTGCGCATTCGGCGTCGAGGAGCAAGTCGTAAACAAGCCTTTGCTGGTGGGCGAAGTCCAGCCGGTTCTTCTTGAAAAGGGCATCGCAGTATGCGTTATAAGCCTTGGCAATAGGCCGGATGAATGGGTCAGAATCGTCTTTTAACTCTGACGGCTCAACAAGCTCCTCTGTGATCTTGTTGAAGTAGGCCTGCATGCCCTCAATGGCGGTCCACTTGGTTGTCCATTTCCCGAGATAGCGGCCGTTGACCTCCTCACCGACAATCTTCTCGAAGTGATCGAAGAGAAACAGGAGTTGGGTGAGCTCGTCGAGAGTCTCATAGTTGCTTCCAATCGGCAGGCGATGCCGGTAAGTCGTAACCAAGCGATTACACATGCCGTGGATGGTTGAGACCTTGAGTTCGGAAAGATCGCCCTTATAACCGATCCTCCGGGCCGTCGCAGAGACTCGATCGCGCAGCTCGAAGGCAGCCTTCTCTGTGAATGTAGAGAGCACTAGTTCTCGTGGCTGGGCTTTGCCGACCAGAAGAAGATTCATCGCCCGGAGGACCAAGCTGAAGGTCTTTCCAGAACCGGGCCCGGCAACGACTAATAGAGGGCCATCGGTATGAGCGGCGATTGCACGCTGGGCATCGTTGAGATTGGGATAGGCTTGTAGGAGAACCGGCGCGATGCTCAAAGCAAACCCCTCTTGCGAAAACCGAGGAGGTAACCTAACGCGATAGACGGGCGACCTTCTACGTTACCTTGCTCTCTCGAGTAAACATTGCCGCGAGGTTGGTACCGCACGGCCGTGACATCCAGGGCATTCCGCAGTACAGCCGGTCTAACCGCCCTTTTAGTAATGGCCAAGGGAGCGCCCTAGGTACGGGCGCAACCCTGCGCCTATGCTGCACTGCGGGCGTACGGAATTAAAAGGAATGTGGCTCACCTCAACAGCTTGGCCAGGGATCAATTCGGCCCTCTCACACGGAGGGCAACGCACCGTCGAGGAAATCCGGCGGAGATATATTACTCCCTGATTACCATTTTTGCTACTGCCAGCCTCGGACGGCAACCGCACAAAGACGAGGATCCCCAATACCCGCAGGACCCGATTAAAGTCTTTGCTATGAGCGCGAAGTAGCCGCTTCACTATGTCGCCTACTCGATGGCATTTACATGATAACGATGCTGTCCCCGCCTGAATGAGTCGATCTCCGGGGCGCACCAAAACACATGCTTTGATACAGCCAAGAAAACGTGATGACCGCCGTGAAAACTCAAAGCGGTACAAACGCGCGCTGCGCAACCCTTTGGTACAGCTCATGATGCCCCCCTGGTTCTTTGGAAGGAAAAGCCTTGTTTTCGGATCACCGGTTGGGTCATCAAAGGCAACTTTCGGACAAGCCGACTACGCGGCCAAGTGACCGCCGACATCAGAGGGGGCCGCAACGCGCTGGCGTAGTTTCCGAGTCGGCGACCAGAACGAAGCCGCTGGTGCGGCGGACGCTTCGCGTGTTCCCATCTGATCGATCTCCGCGATAATGCGAGTAGTAGTCTTGGGTCATAAGGAGGTCTCTATGACCCAACTGCGTCGAAAGATGCTGGAGGAACTCCAGCGTCGCAATTACTCCGAGATTACAACTCGCAAGTACCTGCAGGTCGTGACGAACTTCGCCCAGCACTTCGGCAAGTCTCCGGACAAGCTCGGACCGGATGAGCTTCGAACCTACCAAGCGTACCTGCTCAAAGAGCACAAGCTCGCGGTCGGCACAGTGGCCAATTATGTGGCGGCCCTGCGATTCTTTTTCGTCAAGACCCTGAGGCGGCAACCGTTTCGGGACTTCTTGCCCTATCCCAAGCGCCGGGACCGACTGCCGACGGTGCTGAGCCTGGAGGAAGTGTCGCGCTTGATCAATGCCGCGGGGACGCTGCTGCGACGGGCGCTGCTCATGACCCTCTACGGCACGGGCATGCGGCGCGCGGAACTTGCCCGTTTAAGAGTGAGCGACATCGATGGCCAGCGGATGATGATTCGGGTCGATCGCGGTAAAGGGGGACGCAGCCGCGACGTGCCGCTCAGCCCCGCGCTGTTGGAAACGCTGCGAGAATACTGGCGTTGGCGCAAGCCGAAGACCTACTTGTTCCCCAGCCGCAATCCCCGGCGCGGGCCCGAACAACCCATCTCGGACAAAACCCTCTGGATCGCCTGCCGGGAGGCAGCTCGCCAAGGCGGGCTAAGCAAACGGGTCACCCCGCACGGTTTGAGGCATAGCTGGGCCACCCATTTACTCGAGGGTGGAACCGATCTGCGCACGAGTCAAGTTCTGCTCGGCCACGGAGACCTGGAGACAACGGCCAAGTACCTGCATCTCTCTCAACCGCACTTGCAGGCGGTGGCCAACCCCTTGGAGGACCTCACCCTCACGGATGTCCGAGACAGCCGCCGCGCCTTCAAACCCAAGAACAACCCATGAAACGGCCCACCGTGGAGGTAGCTGATATCCTCCGCGCCCAGGGCAAGCGCTTCCTCGACCGGTATCGATCGAGCTTCGATTTTCAGCAGTTGAAGACTTTTCGGGCCATCCAGAACTGCCGCACGGCAGCCCTCGGTGGTCATCTCGATGCCTGTCCGCAATCCGGCCATCAGGCCATCTCCTACAACTCCTGCCGGAATCGGCACTGCCCGAAGTGCCAGGCCCGGGAGCGCGAACTCCTGCCCACCCACTACTTTCACGTGGTCTTCACCGTCCCGCACGAGCTCAACCTCCTGGCCCTCGATAATCCCCGTGTGTTTTACAATCTGTTGTTCACTGCCAGCGCCGCCACGCTGCTGGAAGTTGCGGCGGATCGCAAGCACCTGGGGGCCCAGATCGGCATCCTCAGCATTCTTCACACCTGGGGCCAGCCCCGTGCCATGTTACAGGCGCTTACAACTGACAGCAATCATCACATCACGCCGACGCGTCCCGGCCTGCTCGGCGCCCGGTCGCAGAAAGTTAATAATGGGTTTCTGGGTCTCCCCGTTTGCGAAGATCAGCGCAATCGTCGTACGTTGCAGCCGCAGGGTGGCAAGCATGCTTAGGAAGAAATGAAGGAGTGCGGGGCCAAACATTGCGTTGGAACTTCGGTAACTCATCCAGAAGAAGTACGCCGTGGTGCGCCAACCTGACCTCAGCGGGGCGAGGCTACGTTGGCTGAATGGTTCTGGAGGCCGCAAATCTCCTGAAGACATAATGTCACCCGGTCTGGTACCTAAGTACTAGTACCACCGTACTCTTGATCGAACGCGAACTAATTGTTTACTATACGCACTAAGGTAACATGACAAGTCTAGCTACTCTGCCGCACGCCGAATCAGTCCTTGGGAAACCCTTTGTGTTTGCCAGCGCGTCCATGCGGGAGTTAGTGCGGACAGTGCAGCAGGTCGCGCGCAGCAATGCTGCTGTTCTGATCACCGGTGAATGTGGTAGCGGCAAAGAGTTGATCGCCCGCGCCCTTCATCAGTATTCGTTACGCTGCAACAATCCCTGGATCGATGTCAACTCTGGCGCCCTTCCGGAGCACTTGGTGGAAAGCGAGTTGTTCGGATACGAGAAGGGCGCTTTTAGCGGGGCCGAGTCAACGAAGCAGGGCCTGTTTGAACTTGCCCACACAGGCACGTTGTTTCTGGACGAGATCGGGGAGTTGGAACCCAGGACGCAGGTCAAGCTTCTCCGGGTATTGGACGGGGCGCCACACTACCGGCTTGGCGGAGTGCACAAAGTGTCGGTGGACGTCCGCGTTATCGCCGCCACAGGTCGGGATTTGGGAGAGGTGATGCAACGGGGCGCCTTTCGATGCGAACTCTACTATCGCCTGAGCCAGATCCATCTCAAGGTTCCTCCCCTACGCGAGCGGCCTGAGGATATTCGACCCCTCGCCGAGCTTTTCCTGCGAGAGTGTGCTCCTGCCTCCACGTTTTCAACCGAGGCCTTAGAGGCCTTGCAGCGGCACTCCTGGCCTGGAAATGTCCGCGAGGTGAGAAACGCAGTGGTGACAGCAGGTGTCCTCGCCAGTGGTCCGGAAATAACATTGGTCGATCTGCCACCAGAGATCAATGCTCGGGTAAGTGCTCCCAATTGGGCGACGCCAACCCGGTTGAAGGAAATGGAGCAGCAGATGATCATCCAGGCTTTTGCGAAGACCGGTGGAAGTTCTCAGCGTGCAGCCGCGATGCTAGGCATCTCCAAGAGAACGCTCAGCAGGAAACTAAAGCGTTACGGAATTGAGGACGCCCATTGCAACGCTGCCTGTCAGTAAACAGATCATCCAGACCTCTTCTTTTCCCCACTGACACCAAGCTTCTGGTCGGAAGACAGGTTGGCACTCTAGCGTCCACTTTGTCCAACCCACAGCTTTTCAGGAGGATATCGTCATCAACTGACCTCTGCCGTCCAATGGCCGAGACAACTTGGCTCCCAGCCTGAGCTTGGCCATTTGCCCTAACGACTTGAAACCACACGAATTACGATTGACGACCAATTGGCACCTTGACTGCTTCTGTCTCCGCCGTTTCCAGCCTTACTCTGGTTAGCGAGGACACAAAGATGCCTACCTCATTGTCTCTGGGTTCCAGACGGGGGCGGTGGTTACGCGCCTTTCTCACATGTGTGTTTGTGTTTTCTGCGGTGGTCAGTGGCTCCGCCCATCCGCGGCGTCCCACGCAGAAGGTTTCGCCTGAATTGCAGAGTCCCAGTTCCGATAGTTCTATCGATATGATTGTCCAGTTTAACCAGGTCCCAACCGACAAGCACTACAACAAGGTGCGCGCGAGGGGTGGGAATCTGAAAGCGGCTCTCGGCCTTATAAACGGTGCGCTATTTTCATTACCACCCGGGGCACTGAAAGACCTTGCGGAAGATCCCGACGTCGCCTACATATCTCCCGACCGGCCGGTGAAATGCTACCTTGACTACGCTGCGCCAACGGTGAATGCAGATGTTGCCTGGCAGCTAGGCTGGGATGGGTCTGGGGTCGGGATCGCGGTGCTCGACAGCGGGATTACTGACCGCCCTGATCTGCTCGACCCAGCCACGCAGGAGTCACGGGTGATTTATAGTCAGGTGTTTCTCAGGCGGGCGGGGCCAAACGACAAGTTCGGTCATGGAACGCACGTAGCAGGAATCGCAGCAGGCGACGGGGCGATGTCGAGCGGGTGGCCAAGCACGGTCACCTTTCGCGGCATCGCGCCCAGGGCCAACCTGATCGACTTTAAGGTGCTCGATGACAATGGGTTCGGCACGGATAGCTCCGTAATCGCCGCAATCGATCAGGCCATTAAGCTCAAGGATAAGTACAACATTCGGGTCATCAATCTCTCATTGGGGCGCCCGGTATTCGAAAGCTACACCCTGGACCCTCTTTGTCAAGCCGTCGAAGCGGCGTGGAAAGCGGGCATCGTGGTGGTGGTTGCTGCCGGCAACGACGGCAGGGGCACCTTTGGGGAGCCCGACGGATACGCCACTATCACCGCGCCAGGCAATGACCCCTATGTGATCACGGTGGGAGCGATGAAGACGATGTCCACGCTCTCACGAGCTGACGATCTGATCGCAACTTACAGCTCCAAGGGCCCCACCCTGATAGACCACGTCGTCAAGCCGGATATCGTGGCCCCCGGAAACCGCACGGTATCTCTGCTTGCGCCGCACAGTACACTCGCCAGGCAGTTTCCGGGCAATGCGATTGCACGTAGCTTTTACACTTCACTTCCGGCTGCGGCACAGTCGAACTCCTACTTTCGGCTGAGTGGAACCAGCATGGCCGCACCTATCGTGGGTGGTGCAGCGGCTCTTTTGCTGCAACAGGACCCAAGCCTCACCCCCGATCAGGTGAAGGCGCGTCTGATGAAGACGGCCACGAAGGACTTCCCAATTTACAGCATTGCCACAGACCCGATAACGGGTCGAGCCTACACCAGCCTGTACGACATCTTTACCGTGGGTGCGGGGTACCTGGACATTGCTGCGGCGCTGGCAAATTCAGATTCAGCCACGGGGACCGCGCTGTCGCCAACCGCGGTTTATGACCCCATCACTGGTCAAGTCTACATTGTGTCTGATGCAGCGGCAGTGTGGGGAACTTCTGAGGTTTGGAGCAATGCCGCGGTTTGGGGCACCTCCGTGTTATTGAACGGGACCGCAGCAGTGTGGGGCACGGCAGCAGTCTGGGGGACGAGCACTGCGGAAGGCTTCGCCGCTGTCTGGGGAACAGCCGCAGTCTGGGGCACCGGGATTACTGCAGGCTCTGCCCCTGTCGGAGGAACTGCTGCGGTGTGGGGCACGTGCACGACAACTTCCATGTCGAGCAGTTCATCCGTTTCGGCCGTCTCTTCCAAATCATTACCGGACGGCGTCGATGTGGCCATTTACGGCGAGAATTAGGAGCAATTCACAGGAGATATGACCATGAAATCAAAACTGCCCATCGGATTAGTCATTCTGCTCACAGCCACAGGCTTGGCGTATGGGAGGCAGTTGAAGCTCGCCACCGAGCTGATGCGGATCGATCGCGGCGCGACCGCGGATGTGATTATACAGTTCAGGGACATGCCCACCCAAAGGCACCATGCCAAGGTCTGGGCGAAAGGTGGAGTGCTGAGGAGAGAGTTGCGGCTGGTGAAGGGCGGTTTGTACCGCGTGCCGGCTAGAGCGCTCGCGGATCTCGCCAATGATCCCGACGTGGCCTACATCTCGCCCAATCGCCCGGTGGCAATGATGATGGACATGACCGACGCCGCGGTCAACGCCAGTGCCGCTTGGCAGTCCAACTTGGATGGCACGGGAATAGGCATCGCCATTATTGACAGCGGTGTCTCCAATCACACGGACCTCCGAGATTCCAACGGCATATCCCGCGTAGTCTACAGCCAGGATTTCGTGGGTGGCGGGACAGATGACCTCTACGGCCACGGGACCCACGTCGCAGGCATTGCGGCGGGGAACGGTTACGATTCCACCTGCCCAACCTGCAATCACACGTTCAAGGGCGTCGCTCCGAACGCAAACATCATAAACCTGCGGGTGCTTGATCAGAACGGCTCGGGGTTCGACAGCAACATCATCGATGCCATCAACCAGGCCATCGCTCTGAAGGACACGTACAACATTCGGGTTATCAGTATCTCCGTATCTCCGTCGGGCGGCCGGTGTTCGAAAGCTATACCCTGGATCCCCTGTGCCAAGCTGTCGAGGCGGCGTGGAAAGCTGGCATCGTGGTGGTGGTTGCGGCAGGTAACAACGGCCGGAACAACTTCGCGGACACTTACGGGTACGGCACCATCACCGCGCCCGGAAATGACCCCTACGTCATTACCGTCGGCGCGGTGAAAACCATGGGTACACCCGACCGCTCCGATGACCAGATCGCAAGCTATAGCTCGAAGGGTCCAACCATGCTCGACCACGTCGTGAAGCCGGACATCGTGGCCCCGGGCAACATGGTTGTTTCGCTGCTGGCAAGCCCCTCGGCCACGCTTAGCCAAACTGAACCTCAGACTCTGATTCCTCTTTCCTACTACCAGCAGACGATCGATCCGAGCCCGTCGACCGTGTACTTTTCTCTGAATGGGACCAGCATGGCGACACCGGTGGTAAGCGGGGCGGCGGCCCTCCTACTCCAGGCAGTGCCCAGCCTCACCCCAGACCAGGTGAAGGCAAAGCTGATGGCAACCGCCTTCAAGAATTTCCCCTCTTACAGCGTCGCCAGCGACCCCGTGACGGGCCAGACCTACACAAGCTATTACGATGTCTTCACCGTCGGCGCCGGCTACCTGGATATCGCCGCGGCGCTGGCCAGTACGGATCTGCCCACGGGGACAGCCCTATCGCCAACCGTCGCTTACGATTCGGTGACGGACTCGGTGTATTTAGTGACCGATCCCTCCACAGTGTGGGGGACAGGGGTCGTTTGGGGCACCTCGGTGGTGTGGGGGACAGGGGTAGTTTGGGGCACGTCAGTGGTGTCCGGAACCAGTCTAGTGTGGGGGACGAGCACGACAGAAGGCTTCAGCGTTGTCTGGGGCACTAGCGTCGTCTGGGGAACCAGCAGCATGGCTGCGGAAAGCCTCAATGCGTCCATTAACGGAGAGAAATAGGACACTCGACAAAAGTGCAGGAGGAAACGTGGTCGCTTGGGATGCAAAAGGATTCGCGGGGCCGAGTGTTAGCCGCTCAGTCGCGACGACAATTCTTCCCAAAGAGGAAAGTACGGGCGTGGGCCAGGTTCGATTCTGCTGTGGGAATTCGATGCTACCGCGGATGGTGGAAATCAAGAGCCAGTGGGGAGACGGTTACTTCTTGACCATCTGGCGCTGTCGGGTTTGCCGCCGAATCTGGACTTGAGGAGCTCTCGCCCCGCAAGACGGGTCTTGTCCCGGAATCTCCGTAGATTGGTGAACGCTGAAAACCAGCGATGAAGCCACAGCCTCGAGAGACTTGGGCCTACTCGAAACAGGAGTCCAGAGGATCAAGATGTCTACAACACTCAAGGCTTATGTAAGTGGAGTGATTGGAGCCGGAGCCATCGTTCTGGTGCCCGCCTTGTTACGCTGGACCTCGCCCCATCCACAGCGCTTTCTCCTATACCTTGCGTTGGCCATACTGGCCTCGATGCTCAAAATGAGGTTACCCGGAATTGCCGGTACCTACTCGGTCAGCTTCATATTCATTTTGATTGGCATTGTCTACTTCACCCTTCCCGAGACCCTCGTCATCGGCTGTGCCGCCGCCTTGGTTCAAACGACAATGAACGCCAAGCAGCGACCTACAGTTGTCCAGGTCCTGTTCAATATGGCTAATCTGACTCTTAGCATTGGCCTCTGCTTCCTGGTCGCCCACGGATTGTCTGGCCGGGGATTGCCTGATCATCAACCCGCCGTTCTGGCCCTCGTAGCCTGCGTGTTTTTCGTTGCCAACACGGCCCTTGTGTCCGGCGTTCTTTCCCTCTTACAGGGCAGGCCAATGAAGGAAGTATGTCAGCACTGGTATCTGTGGTCGTTTCCCTATTATCTCATTGGGGCCGCCGTCGTGGGCCTGCTACCGCTATCGAACCGGCCTGCGGAGCCTACGTCCTGGCTGATCCTCCTGCCGCCCCTCTACTTGATTCATTTCTACTATGGATTGTTGCTCCAGCCACACTCCGATGGCAGTCCCGATGGGACGGAGGGCCATGTACCCAGGCTGCCCGTCAGGGCGAAACTCTACATTTCCGCGGTGATCGCGGGAGGTCTAATGTTGGTTGCCTGGGCAGCAACACATTGGGGTGCGCAGGTGATGGCTCGATTTATCGGCTACTTACTCGTGACTCTGCTGGCCTCGACGTGCAAGGTGCGCTTGCCCCGAATGACAAGCACCATTTCGCTAAACTTCGTTCTGATTCTGGCGGCCATTGCCCAATTGCACCTCTCGGAAGTAATTGTTATCAGCGGGGCAGCGGCGGTGGTGCAATGCCTGTGGAAGCCGCAGCGGCCCCCGGCGCCGGTCCAGGTTTTCTTCAGTCTTGCTACCTTAATCGTCAGCGCCACGCTCTCTTTCGTAGTCTGTCGGCTGGCATTGGCTCAGGCGTTGGGAGACTCCTTGTCCCCGCTACTGGTGCTGGCCACCGGGATCCTGTACGTCAGCAATTGCGTAATGGTGGCGGCAGTGTTGTGCTTGCTTGAGGGAAGACCGCTATATAGGATTTGGCAAAACTGCTGCTTCTGGTCGTTTCCCTATTATCTTGTTGGAGCGGCTTTCGCGGGTCTGATGATTATAACGAGTCGGCCAGCAGGGTGGCAGACTTCATTCCTGGTTTTGCCGCTAATGGCCCTGGTCTATGTTTCCTACCGACTCCACGTCAAGAAGGCGGTTCTCTGCTCGTCCACGCCTTAGGGAAGCTGCACCACGACTCTAGCGAAATGGATCAATCTCTTGGCCCAGAGTGCTAAGGAGCCACTTACATGAAAACAATGCCGATCAAGGCACAGGCCTTCCTCACTCTTACCATATTGGTGGGGCTGAGCATCTTGACAATCTCCCTGAGAGAAGGGGCGTGGAAGGACCTGCCGCTTTTTTTCAGTTATTGGCTACTCGCGTCAGCGGCCTCGCGAATGAAGGTACGCCTGCCTGGCATCACTGGGACTATCTCGGTGGCCTTCTTCTTCTACCTGCTCGCCATTGCGGATTTGAGTCTTGCCGAAGCCCTCGTGATTAGCTCCAGTGGCGCCTTGTTACAAAGTGTCTGGAAGACGGCGAAGCGTCCCAAGCTGGTTCAGGTCCTGTTCAACGTAGCAGGCATGACAAACGCCGTCTTTGCCGCCTTTGTAGTTTACCAGTGGGGCCAGAAGCTGCTGCACACTTACAGACTGCCCTTAATTCTAGTGGCGTCGGCTTCCATCTTTTTTGTCTTGAACACATTGCAGGTCGTAACCATCGTTTCTCTGACCGAAAAAAAGGCGATGTGGAAAACCTGGCATGATTGCTATTTCTGGTGCTTCCCGTGCTACATGGTCGGAGGAGCCTTCGCCGGACTGTTCAGTATCATAAATCGTTCTATCCAGTGGTATACGACGTTCCTGGTTTTTCCCGTGGTGTACTGGATCTACCGATCATACTCCATTTACCTAGGCCGCCTGGAGGATGAGAAGAAACACGCCGAGGAGGTAGCCGCTCTGCATCTTCGCACCATCGAGGCATTGGCCCTGGCCATCGAAGCCAAGGATGAGACAACACACGACCACCTCCAGCGGATGCCGCTCTTCGCCCTGGCATTGGCAAAGCAATTGGGGCTGAGCGAACGGGAAATGGATGCTCTCCGCGCCGCTGCCTTGCTTCACGACATCGGCAAGCTGGCCGTACCAGAGCACATCATCACTAAGCCCGGCAGGTTGACGCCAGAGGAGTTTGAAAGGATGAAGGTCCATCCACTAGTCGGTGCGGAAATCCTGGAGCGCGTGCAGTTTCCTTATGAGGTCGGGCCTATTGTCCGTTCGCACCATGAGAAATGGGATGGAAGCGGTTATCCGGATGGGCTGAAGGAAGAAGAGATCCCCATCGGTGCGCGGATTCTAGCGGCCGTGGATTGCCTGGACGCACTGACTTCTGACCGCCAGTACCGACGGGCCCTACCCTTTCCAGAAGCTATGGCCGTGCTCCAGGGAGAGGCCGGGAAGGCGTTTGATCCGCGCGTATTTGAAGTCTTAAGCAGGCTTCACCTGAATACCGATCAAGTGGTGAACGCACGCGCAGAACAGACAGAAAGAAAGCTTTCGAAAAAAGCAAAGGTTGATCGAGGGGAAGCCCCGGGTGCAGGTTTCGAGAAAACCAAGGCAGAGATTTCGACCGGCGAGTCGGCAGACTTCCTCCATGCCATCGCCTCCGCCCGCGGAGAAGGTCAGATGCTCTTCGAGCTGAGCCAGGCATTAGGGAACTCTCTCAGCCTGGACGAAACCCTGTCCGTTCTAGCTGTCCGTCTCAAGCGACTCATCCCCCACGATTCCATTGCGGTCTTCATTCGCAGAGATGACTACCTGGTCCCCGAATACGTGTTTGGGGAGAACTTCCGCGAGTTCGCATCCTTGCGAATTCGGATGGGAGAGGGCCTGTGTGGTTGGGTGGCGGAAAACCGCAAGCCTATTGTGAACGGAAACCCGTTGGTTGAGCCAGGCTTCCTGAAAGGTGTGGATCGATCGCCTCTTCTGCTTTCCGCGCTTGCCGTGCCTCTCGAAGGGGTTGACCGGACCGTCGGCGTGCTCGGGCTTTACCGACGGGAGAGAGATGCGTTCACCGGAGATCACCTCCGCATTCTCCTGGCGATCAGCGCGAAGCTGGGGTTTTCAATAGAGAACGCCTTGAAGTACCAAATCGCAGAGAACTCAGCTACCATCGACTACTTGACGGGGCTGCCGAATGCACGGTCGCTATTCCTGCATCTTGACAGCGAACTGGCTCGCAGCAAGCGGCTGCAGACTCCTCTCGCGGTTGTGGTTTGTGACCTGGACGGTTTCAAGCAGGTCAACGACCGGTTCGGACACCTCGTAGGGAATATGGTCCTCCGTTCTGTGGCCTCTGGATTGAAGCAGACGTGCCGCGAGTATGACTACGTGGCGCGAATGGGCGGTGACGAATTCGTCGTAATCATGCCCGGTGTCGATACCGCAGCGATAAAGGAAAAGTCGCTGTTATTTCAGAGCATTGCCATGGAGGTCGGAGTTCAAGTGTGCAAAGAACCCCTGCTGTCCTTGAGTGCTGGGGTAGCAGTGTACCCGAACGACGGTCTCGATGCAGAGCAATTGCTTGCCGAAGCAGATCACCGGATGTACGTCAACAAGCAACTTCATCACGCGCAAATGGTCACGTCCTTCGGGCCACTTGAGGTCAATTTGCGGCCAGCGGCAATCAACTAGTGCGCGGTTATGGAAGGCGCTGAGGAATGTGGATAAGGCGCGTAACACGACAACTGCTCATGATTATGGTCACTGTGGTCCTGGGAGGTTTTTTAGGAGCGACCTTGGTGCGCCTTGCTCCGGGGTTCACAGTAGATGAGGGCGAACTAGATCCTCGGTTGGCCAAAGAGAGCGTCCAAGTTCTTCGGCAAGCCCGCGTCCAAGACGGTGACATCTTCCGCTTCTATGGGCATTATTGGGCCAGGATCCTCAAGGGCGACATAGGCGTTTCGCGATCCCTGGGGCGGCCTGTGAGTGAACTTCTTGCACAGCGCTTACCTGTGACTTTCCGGTCAGTTGCGTTGGGGCTGGCAGTGGCCTGGCTTTTCGGCTTGGCGCTAGCTCTTCCGGCAGCAATGTACCGGAGTAGCGCGTACGATCTGCTTTCCACGGTCGCCAGTGGGGTCTTTCTTTGTCTGCCTTCCACCGTGCTGGCCATGCTGCTTTTCTTTCTGAGGGGATCGGTTCCCCTGGTGATCGGGCTCGTTGTCTTTCCCAAGGTATTTCGTTACGTTCGAAACCTGGTCGTAAAGACGTCCTCGCTCCCGCATATTGTGACAGCCCGCGCCAAGGGTTTGGGGCGGACTCGGATCCTGCTCTGGCATGTACTCCCGGTCGCTGGTCCGGAGATCTTGGCGTTGGCTGGGGTCTCCGTAACCCTCGGTTTTGGAGCTTCCATCCCGGTGGAAGTGATTTGCGGTTCTCCCGGAATAGGTCAGCTTGCGTGGCTGTCGGCGCTGAGTCGCGATTTGCCTCTATTGGTTAATCTGACGGTTTTAGTGACAGTAGTGACCCTGTTAGCGAACTTCGCCTCGGACTTTACGGCTGTGACTCTGGTTAGACATCAACAATGAAACGACTGCGCCAACTCGCTCTCGGTATGCTACTCGCTGTGTTCGTGACTTCCCTGTTGGCGGATTTCATCGCGCCAGCTTCATACGCGACGCAGTTTCGCGATTCTCCGAACCTCGGCTCATCCTGGAAGTTTCCCCTGGGCACCGACGAGTTGGGCCGGGATCGTTTCTCCCGGCTTATCTACGGCACGCGGGTCTCACTTCTCTTGGGACCTGCGGCGGCGTTGCTTTCCACCCTGATAGCTGCCGTGATTGGCGGAGCGGCGGGTTGTATCGGCGGAAGCACAGAACAGCTTGCAATGAGTGCGACTGACCTGTTTCTTTCCCTTCCTTGGTTCTTTCTACTCTTGACGGCGCGGGCCATGTTGCCCCTAAATGCGGGTACGTGGTCCTCGGTGATCATCACTTTCGCGCTTCTGGGCCTGCTGGGCTGGCCAGCGACGGCACGAGTAGCTTGCGCTGGCGCCAAGTCCCTGCGCGAGTCCGATGTCATTCTCCAGGCAAGGGCGTCCGGTAGCCACGGCCTTCGTCTCGTCATGGTCCATGTAGTGCCGAACCTGGCGCCGACTCTCTTCGCTCAGTTCTGGATTCTGATCCCCGTTTTCATTATTGGTGAAGCAAACCTCGGAATTCTGGGACTTGGCGTTGCGGAGCCTCTACCTTCCTGGGGCAACCTCCTTCGGGAGCTTGGAGACTACACTGTGATTATGTCCAATCCCTGGTCGTTGGCGCCCGCCGGTCTTTTGCTCCTAGTCATGAGCTGTTTTCAGATTGCTCTTTCCCGGAAGGAGAATTCTGTATGAGGCGACGCCTGCTTTTTTACCTCTTCTTGACCTGGGCCGTACTATGCAACGCGTTTGCCCAGTCGAGTGGGGAACTCTGCTTTTCTCTGCACGCCGAACCCAAGACGTTCAATCCTCTTCAAGCATCGGACGAAGCTTCAGAGACAGTCCGCTATCTGACCGGCGGAGTGCTTATTCGAGTGAATCGCAAAACGCAGGCGTTTGAGCCCGGCTTCGCTGTCTCCTGGAGAGTTTTGGACGCCGGTCGAAAAATCTCCTTCAAACTGCGGCAAGGCGTCTCGTTTTCCGATGGGACGCCGTTCTCGGCCGAAGACGTGGCATTCACTCTGCGGGCACTAACGGATCCGGGTCTGCATTCGCCCGTTGGCGACTCGTTTCGGCCAGCAAGCGGCTCAGTCAGCACAACGGTCTCCGGGACTCACCGCATTACGATCTCCTTTCCGGCCCCGGTCGCCGCCCTGGAGAGGCTCTTCGATCAACTGGCCATCGAATCTTCGAAGTCGCCCCAGAAAGAGAAGGCTGTCTTGGGGCCCTTCTACGTGGCTGACTATAAGCCGGGGTCCTATGTACTTTTGCGCCGCAACCCCTATTACTGGAAGCGAGACGACACCGGACGCCAGTTGCCCTACCTGGAATATATTCGGTTGGACACCCAACAAAGCCGTGAGACTGAAATGCTTCGCTTCCGGCGCGGAGAGATCCACCTCATCAACAATCTTGACCCGGGGATGTTCGACCGTTTGGCTGCCGTTTCATCTTCATCGGCTCGGGACGCAGGGCCGTCACTGGAGTCGGAGATGATGTGGTTCAACCAAGTGCCGACGTCGCCCCTCGCCGGCTACAAGAAGATTTGGTTCCGCTCCCAGAATTTTCGGCGGGCCATTTCTGAGGCGATCAACCGTAACGACATCGTTCGCGTGGTGTACCACGGGCACGGGAGCCCCGCTGTGGGTCCCTTTTCACCGGCTAACCGTTTCTGGTTCAATCAGTCGCTGAAGCCCCACCCGTTCGATCCCCAGGCAGCTCTTCGACGGTTAAATCAGGACGGTTTTGGGAGGGAGGGGGATTCCTTGAAGGATCGTGAAGGCCATCCTGTTGAGTTTTCTCTGATCACGAATGCCGGGAACAAAACGCGCGAGCGGATCGCCGCGATGGTTCAACAGGATTTGTCGCAGTTGGGTATCCGCCTCAACGTGGTGACATTGGATTTTGCATCGTTGATCGAGCGCATAAGCCAGACCTTCGACTACGAAGCGTGCTTGCTCGGCTTGGTGAATGTCGATTTGGATCCAAACGCCCAGATGAATGTCTGGCTCAGCTCTGCAGACCAGCATATTTGGAATCCCAATCAAAAGTCGCCGGAAACAGCCTGGGAAGCTGAAATGGATCGCTTGATGCAAGGCCAGGCCACGGCAATCGATCCAAACGTACGGAAAGCCTACTTCGATAGGGTGCAAGAAATCGTCTGGCTACAGGCCCCCTTTCTCTATCTCGTTACGAGAAACGCTCTGACGGCGATATCTCCGTCGGTGCAAAACGCCGACCCGGGCGTACTGTGGCCGCAGGCTTTTTGGAACGCGGAGAGGCTGCGTCTCAATTCAGATGGGGCCGGGGGTGAGAAATGAATTCATCTGGTTCTCTGATCTCGATCAGGCTCTCGGTCGATTACCCCGGCAAGCCAGGCGTGCTTCGCCACGTGGCGCTGGAAATGGAGCGGGGTGAAATCCTAGGGCTGGTTGGTGAGAGTGGGTCGGGGAAAAGCACGCTGGCGCTGGCCACATTAAGACTTCTGCAACTCCGAGGAGGTCGTGCATGCGGTCAGATCATGTTCAGCGGCCGTGACCTGATGCGCCTGACCGAGCGGGAAATGCAACGGGTCCGCGGCCGAGAGATTAGCCTCGTGTTGCAGAGCCCCACCTCCTCCCTAAACCCTGTGCTGAGGATTGGCACACAGTTGTCCGAGGCATGGACAACTCATGCCTCGCATTCACGCAACCATTGCCAGGCGGCGACCC
>Ga0315282_10005875_pt1 | contig 20752 bp, 21 predicted proteins | sample YL17G07_20_MG_FD_203693 | JGI IMG/M metagenome (GOLD analysis project Ga0315282, IMG submission 203693) | Sediment microbial communities from Yellowstone Lake, YNP, Wyoming, USA - YL17G07_20 | ecosystem: Environmental > Aquatic > Freshwater > Lake > Sediment | place: USA: Wyoming | collected... | reverse complement strand
CCTATTTCGCAGGTCCACTGGGATCGCCTATTGACGTGTACGTCGCCTTTTCGAGCATTTGGACGGACCTATCGATTAGGGTGGCAAAGGCCCACAATCTGGCATCGGCAATTAAGGCGGAAATCGAAGGCATGACCGACAATCCCTTCCAATTCTGGGTCGATGATAGAACGCCACTGGGCCTCTCATCCAGAGGGCTTAAAGAATTTAGGAAGATGATTTTGGAGGTAGACCGAAGGTCGATCGAATATCATTTCAGAAGGAACGATTTCGAGAATTGGGCCAGGGGCTTGGGGGACCCTCGCTTGGCCTGGATGCTCTCCAGCCTAAGCAGACGGCTTAGAGGCGAAGTCCTTCGTAAGGCGCTATTGAGAGTCCTAACGGGGAGAATTGGCGAACTAGAAGCCGTCATCGAGGAGGGCGCGCTCTCCGGTCGTTGACGCGATTTGTATCAGATTTATGATCTTGATGCCAATACGGGGACAAATCCTGAGATTGGACAGAGCGTGCATGAAGGGGTTCTAGTCCGGTTTGGCCACGGGGGAGTTCCCAATCATATTCCGCCCCTCCGGCCCATGATGATGTCATGTTGCAAAGCTGCCTTGTCCGGCGCCAGAAGCCCTCAAAAAAAGGTCCATATCTGTAGCGCAACGAGATTTGGGCGATCATCGTAACTATGATGCGATAGGGAACTGACAACCAGACTGGAGTAATACGCGAACTTAATTTTTATGAGATTTTAGTTGTTATGCTTAGAATGTTTGGTGGGTCTCCATTATATCAGTAAATGTATAGTCCATTCTAGATTCTAATCTCAAGTAAGCTTAGAACAACTGCGTATACTTCTAAACTTCCCCTTTACAGAATTATTATATATTATGAAACATCTCAACTGCAGAAGATTAAAGTTTAGGTTGAGAGACACTTTGGTAAAAGCCATAAAGCAAGCCGCAAAGTCTACAATCACGGTAACGATCCCGACAACTGTGACCACTTCTGCTGTGCTTTCGTATTTTTATAATGTGACCCTTGGTACCGCCTTGGGAGACATGGTTCCGTACTTCATATTAGCTGTGCTTCTAAATGTTGGAATGTTCTTCACTGAGACCGTGGTTTTGTGGAGGAGATCGACCGGACATGACTCCCTTTCTCAGCCGCCAGAACTTCCTCATAGACACGTAAGGTAAGTTCAGCCGTATTATCCCAACTATAGTGCTCTTTTACCAATCGAAGGGCATTGTAACCAATTTTCATCGCATAGCTCTCATCGCTGAGGAGTTTCGTTATTGCGTCCGCCAGCTGTCCAACATTACCGGCCTCAACGAGCATGCCAGTCTCGCCATCGAGCACGACTTCTGGCGTACCCGAAATACTCGATGCAACGACCGGCAGACCGCATGCCATGGCCTCCAGAACCGTTAACGGCATCCCTTCGGTCAGGGATGGACGTACGAAGAGATGACACTCTCTCAACACATCAGCAACACTGGGGACCTTCCCCACAAATCTGAATGCGTGCTTCACCCCTAGCTTCTCTGTCATGCGAACTAGGTGTTCCCTCATGGGGCCCTCTCCGACGATAACGAACTCGACATCGGGGTGGCTTGCTAAAACCAACGGTGCGGCTTCGACGAGAAACTGTACTCCTTTATTATGGATCAAACGCCCAACGCAAGCGATTCTCTTTGGACCTTTAGGATCTCTCGTCCCTCCGGGTTTAAATTCGGATGAGTCTACACCATTCGGTATAACTGCGACGTCGCTCGGTTCTGCGCCCAGCAGAACCGCTTGGGCCTTGACTGCTTTGCTGACAGCGATTATCATGTCACTGAGCCCAACGATCAACTTGCATGCCGTTCCCTCGTAAGCCCTTATGGCTGTGTTGAGCAATCGGCGTTCAAAGAATATTGGGCCCAAGTGAAAGGTGGTTATGAGGGGCCTGTGAACTAAACCCTTCAGCGCAGCGGCGCACAGAGTCGTGAAGAAGAACCTGTTGTTAGCATGTACGATGTCCGGCTCCTCTTTTCGGCAGACTTCCAGAAACCTCAATGGGGCCGATGGGGAGAGGCTCAGCTGAGCTCCAAGCTCCGCAGTTAGATTGAGGGTCATGCACCTGTAGACCTTAATTCCATCTAGAACCTCAAAACCCTCGGCTCCATCGGTGTTTAGGGTTACGACGATGACCTCTATGCCCCTCCCCACAAGCCTCCTCGAGAGCTCGTAGACGACCTTCTCGACGCCGCCTCCAACGTGTGGCGGAAAGTAGTCAGACAGCATCAGGATCTTCATATTGTGAAGCACCTCTTCAACCCAATTCGTGGGACAACGCGACGCCTTCCCTCGATTATCGCCTTTGACTACGTTGCAGCTTCGCAACTTGGTTATAGGTGTAATCCCCCGTTCGCGCGTGGTAAGAGAGGATACGGGCTCTTCTGTTCCTACAATCCTTGTACATCTCCATGCAACGCTTATGAGCATCGGCCGAATTCTCCTTTCGGGATGCATTTGGTGAAAATCGGGGAAAGGTTTGGACCTGACAGGGCGCTGGCGAGCTTATACTATGTTTACCTGGCCATTCCTGCAACCCCGTTGTTTGTGCTCGTGTCCATTGTCGGCGTGTTTGTCTACACATACGTCCGATCATTAATTGGCCTTATCGTGTGGATCACGTTCTTTGCAATGTTCATTGCGGTAATCCTGCCAATCGCCTTTTGGATTGGAAAATACGTCGAAAGCATCTCATTCACCCTTGAACGAGACCGCATGGTATTCGAACGCGGCGTCTGGTGGAGAAGGAAGAGCTTCGTCCCGTATAACAGGATAACTAACGTGGACGTTATCCAAGGGCCCGTCTCGCGCGCGTTTGGCCTCGGTAAGGTCATGATACAGACGGCTGGCTATTCTGCTACAGCGGGGAGTCAAGGGAGCGTGTTCGCCGAGGCCTCAATATTTGGCGTTAGAAACTTCGAGGAGATCAAGGACGTCATACTCGGATTCATAAGCAAGCAAAGGCCGATTAGCGTGGAAGCCGCGACCGAGCAAGAGGACGTAAACGTACAGATCCTCCAAGAACTTAAGAAAATCAGAGAACGCTTAGAGACGCGGTAGGGACGATGGCCTTGCATAACTCAGGGGGTTATGCGAGAGGCAAGTAAGGGGCAATCCGTCCCGCTATCTTCGCCGCAAGACGTAATCGCGTACGCGGTCCGGTGGGAAGGTCCCTTCCCTTACGCCCAGAACCATTCGGTCCACTTCCTCCCGAGCAATGCGCCCCTCCTCGTCTGTGATCCACCCTTTTGATATCGCATCGCCGAACTCATCCTCATCAAGAACGATCGTTTGTCCATCTGGCGAAATCCAAAGGTCGAGGAAGAGGTCAGTTATCTCGTAGATGCCATTTCTACTTATTATCGGCAGAATGGCATCGCAGTAGTATCCCGTGAAATTACCTGTCAGATCACTTATGATGCCGATATCGTGATGCTTACCCCGATAGATAAACCACACCGCGTTATATCCTTCATCCAAAACCGTACTCCCGCTCACCTTTAGTGGTTTAGAGTTTCTTATCGTATGTTGGAAGATGACGAGATCACTTGTCTCTTCTAAAAGCTGTGTCTCAATCTTTACTATACGATCTGGTGGCCTACGATAATAGAGGATAGCAGTCCTCATGCAGATTCACCACCGTAAGACATCGAAACACTCATTCCATCACCAACTTATGGTATACGCCTTACATTGAATGATAATATACAAACTACATTTGTCTCGGTCCGCATTTAAGCCATACATGCACTACGAATATATACGCATGTATGAGCAAGCATCTCGGACCGGGAATCGGTTGGGAATTTGTGCCAAGAGGACGCAGATCAACAACCGGTAGTTCAGTCTGGTAAGGAAGCCCAGTGTGAACACCCGACTTGCACTCGGGATGTCCAGGGTTCGAGAATTAGCCCGAAAATCCCTGCCGGTCCACCACCATTATAGTTGGTGCATGGAAAGAAATTGAGGTTGGAATAAACCTCTGATCCTTCTCTAGCATCCATTGGAAGAGGAGCATGCGTACTTTGTCGAACTCGGATTAAAGTGAGCAATTCGACAAAGTTTAAAGCTTTGAAGCCAAGCTCATGAGTAAGCCTCGGTGGCCCAGCCCCAAGGCGGGGGGCAACCTGGTAGGGCAGCAGCCTTGTATCCAAGTGTTGGACAGCTGCAAATCAGGGGTCCGAATCCCCTCCGAGGCTTTTATATCAAAGGCACCTAACGATGACATATGTAACTTGCTGCAGCATAATATTTAATATCGGCGGTCCTCTTAGTGTGAGCGGTAGCACTCATTGACTATAAGCGGATTCCTCAGCCTACTGAACCTTGTGATGGAAATTCTGATCATCGTAATACTCGCAGTAGGCGCCTTTGAGATAATTACGCGCCGGAGAAAGCAAGAGTAGAAGCTGCTTTATGGGCCTATGACAATGAGAGTGGAACATTGGGGCCTAAATACCATTAAGCTTTGTATGCGGCGATGACGAGTTGAGGGGTATTACGTCTGGGACTTCCTACCTTCGGGCTCTCAGCTTAAACGTTATTATCGACCCCGAGCGTGCGCTTGTCAACAGAGGTTAAGAGAGCAGCGCATGTCAGAATCCCCAGTGGACAAGTACTTGGAGATCATCCTTCGCCAGAGGAGCGACTTGAGTAGAGAGAAGATACTCAGCCTGATAGAGGAGAAGAAGAAGAAGGCTACGGTCAGCGAAAAATATAGGGGGGTATGGGCTGCCCTCATGGTTGCTCATGAGCTTGGGGTCAAGTTCGAACAGGATGTCTCGGATTCCGATCTTCGCATCTCTGAGCTCACCCCCGGCATGAGCAGCGTAACGGTCAAGGCCAGGATTATCTCGATTTTCCCACCAAAGGAGTTCGAGGGCGAAGGCAGGCTGGGCGGGAGATTCGTTAAGCTGTTGATAGGAGATCAGAGTGGCTGGGCCACCCTGATGATTTGGAGAGATAAAGTGGACCTTGTGGAGTCGCAAGCCCTCAAGCCGAACGATCTCGTAAGGGTCAGGAAGGCATACTGCAAAGAGGGAAGGCTTGGAAGGCCTGAATTGCACATCGGGCAATCCGGTATCGTCATGAGGCTCGGCGACGATGAGGCGGGGGATATGCCGGTTCGAGAGGGATTCTACACTAAACCCAGTCAGCTTTCGAACGACCCACAGGTAGTCAACATCATGGGAACGATAGTCGGGATGTCGCCTGTGACCGAGTTCCGGCGATTTGATGGAACCAGCGGAAAGGTCAGGAGGGTCATCTTGGGCGACGAAAAGGCAAACTTAACGGGATCGCTGTGGAATGAGCATGCCGAAGACCTTTCAGAGGAAGATGTGGGAAGGACGCTATATGTTACTCTGGCTAGGACTAGGCAAGGTAGGATGGGCGACATGGAATTCGTCGTCGATAGAGCGAGTCAAGTTGAAGCTGGGGAGCGGAACCCTAGGGGTGCTGAGAACTTCACGCCCATCGCGGAACTTGACCAGATGGAGGGGATGGTGAACATCTATGCAAGGATATCGAGGGCCTTTCCTCCTAAAACTGTTAGGATTACTGGGCTTGGGGACAGGAAAGCTCGGGAAGTTTTACTCTACGATAACACTGGCTATGCGACCCTCACCATCTGGGGGGAGAAGGAGTTCCCCGCTCTCATCGAAGGAGAGCATGTAATCCTGCGTAATGCGAAGATTAGACACACGGAGCAGGGGTCATCGTTGGCAATTGGAGCCCTGGGGAATGTTGAGCCCGCACAGAGCGATATGCCGACGATCGACGAACCGCAGTCCTCAATTCAGAGATTGGGTGAGCTGAAGATGGGAATGCGGAATGCGATGGTTGAAGGCCTCGTATCCAAGCCGGTGGAGGTGGGAGAGGTTACGACTTCCTCCGGTGAGAATGTTTCGAGGGCCGTGACAACACTAGCCGATGACACGGGCGAAGTCCAAGTTGTAGCATGGAGAGAGGCGGTTGAGAAACTCGCTGATCTACAGCAAGGATCGATTGTGCGTCTCAGGTGGGTTACTATACGCACCAACCCCTTTGATGGAAAACCAGGAGTTGTAGTTACAAGCAACACCGAGGTTGAGGTGCAAAAATAGTTGATGAATCGACAAGAGACTATTTCTTATATCCTATCTTCCTGAGGAAAACCCTCCTCTCGTTCATCTGCTCTTCATTCTCGATCCCTTTTGGCTTGGAGCCATCAACGACGCCAATTATACCTCTTCCCAAATCCGTCTCCGCTATCAGAACATCAACTGGGTTGGCAGTTGCACAATAGATTGAGCAGACCTCTGAAATCCTCTTGAGAGCATTCAGTATGTTAATCGGATAGGCCTCCTTTAGGAATATTAAGAAGCAATGACCGGCTCCTATATCCAATGCCGCTTTCGCTACTGAGTTCACAAGGCCGTCACTATTGCCCTCAACACGAACTAGACACGGGCCCGAGCTCTCGCAAAATGCGATGCCGAATTTGATCCCTGGAACGGACGAGACCAAAGCCTCGTATATGTCCTCTGCGGTCTTGATGAAATGGGCCTGACCCAGTATCAGATTACATCCCTCTGGCGCTATGACCCTGATGGATGAGATCTCCATGGTTTATTCCCTTGAATCCCCAGTTGATAGATTTTACTGGCGATCGTTGGCTATCTCACTTCTACAACCGCAGGGCTTATTTCCTATGATATCCGTAGCTTAGATGTTGTTGGCGCAGAAAGATGGACTCGCAGTTGAACGTGATCAAGGTCGGCAGGAAAGAGGTATGGGCCTATGTCACAGCCTGCATAACGAGCTTCAACTCCGGTGCCAAGGAGCTGACAATTAGGGCTCGCGGGCAGGCCATATCAAGGGCGATCGATGTGGTGAACTCCCTGCAGAGATCCTTCATCAAGAAGATTAACATAGCAGACATCAGGATATCCTCGGACGAATTCATTGAGGGCAACAGAACGATATGGAAGTCAACAATAGAGATCAGAATAGTTCTGTATAAATGAACCTAGATCAGTATAGCGATCAGAAAGGATAGTATAATTGCGATAACAAAGGACACAAGCAAGCCTCTCTTCATCGTAGAAACTGCCGAGTCCAGTAGCTCAGCTAGTCTGCCGAGCCCTGAACCGACAACCCTAACGCTTTTGACGGCACCCGAGACTATCGAGATTTTCGCTGGTCGAGCCGCGAGAAGGGCCTTCGATACCGCTTCTCTGCACAGCCGAACCAAGAGCTGCTGACTTATGCTGGCTCCCAGTGGCTCATATCCGCCTTTGACGCGCGACAAACCCGTTACGAGGTGCGTGTCGGTGGTGATGACTTCGGATCTGGATGAGAGTGAATTCCTGCTCAGCTCCTCCATGATCTTCTCCCTGAGTCCTGTTAGCATATTGTTTCCATCCAGCACGAGAAGGACCGAGGCCTCGTTCCCGACCTTGAGAACGATGGCGCAGATTCCGTCAGGGCCCAGCCCTTCATCGAGGCTAATTTCTGTGGGATTTATACGACAGAACCCCACCTCAAAGGAGCCCATTCTCTTATGGGCCTCATCCGCCGATCTACTAGCAGCCTCTACGAAGTCATCCGGCACTACACTCTTGGGAATGCTCATGAGGTCACCGATGCAATTATGCGCATCGACCACAATGTTTGCTTGGATTCCATGTGAGCTGAGTCGTTTGCGGACTAGATCGCCAACCAGACTTGGGAAATCCTCGGTCGGTATTGGTGCCCGTGACAGGACCGTAAGGGAAAAGTCGTCCGCAACGAGGGAGCTGGCAGTATGGTCTCGAAATGTTTCAGTTATGAGGGGTGAGCAACGGACAAGTCCCTCAATTTTGGATTTAGTTGGGAACTCGTCGATAATTTTTTTACATTCCCTCTCAGAGACCAAGTCCAGAGTATGGTCCGATATTTCCCGCATGACGACCACCGGACTCTGAAGCTTAGTCTCGAGGGCCAACCTTAGCTCGTGGGATAGGCCGCTGCTTCCAACACTCCCAAATGGGCCGAAATGCGCTGATATCGAGCCTAAGCCCAGAAACCCCGATTCCTTTTCATCCTGAAAGATCACAAGCCAACAGTTTATGTCCCTCTCCTCTCCGACCTTGTCCAGCACCTTCTCGAAAGCCCCATTCGCCCCCGCCAGTCGGCTCTCTAAGTATGCGTGGAATATATTGAAGCTCGAGTTCCCAATCATCTTAGTCCCTATGGAGTTGATGGCAAGCAAGCTGAATGAGTTGATCAGGGATGAGAAGAGCCAACAACCAGCTACAGCCAAAAGCCATCCGTAGCTGTTGGTCGTGGCTGGGAACCCCTGGACTACAGTCCCGAAGACGACGAAGAAATAGAGGGACGCTGAACCCAATCTCAACCTAGGTGCTCCAAGGACTGACAAGGCAGCAAGTCGTATCGCAAAATAAACCGACATCCCAAAGATTATGCCCATCCTGGTAATATTGCCTTGCGACAGAAGAGTACCCACGCCGCCTATCGTAAAGGCGCAGAAGAGGAAGGAGATATTGCAGACCAAGGAGACCGCTGTAAGACGCCTTCTATCTAAAATCGAGGAGCCATACCACTTACCCCAAAGGAAGAGGCTGTCCAGAAGAAGGGGAGCGAGGGTGAAGCTGAAGATCCACAGTGGAATCGTCACAGGACCCGACCCGAATAGAGCAGCGGTCAGCAGCCATGAAAAAAGGGAGGACGCCAATAAGAGCCCGAGCAAACGCCAATGTGAGGGAAATCCGACGATCCAGCCGTATCTTCGGATGGCTGATCTAAACACCTGCTCATATCTCTGAAATTGTTCCTCAGCCAAAGCCATCCGACAAATCTCTACCTCAGTCCGAAACTATCTACAAGGCCCGCCAGATGGTAGCCCTTATGCTTCACAGCTTGATAAAAATCGGTGCTACGGCGCTCAATACCATGAGGGCTACCGAAAACAGCACCACCAACTCGGGTCTAACTTTAAACCCCTCGCTCTCCTCCTCGAAGAAGCGCAGTAATCCTGCTGACGCTGCCGGCATAGGTGCTTCCCTCGACCTTGACCTTTTCTTGGACATTACCTATCATTGCTTATGTATGCGGAGGCATCATTAAAGCATTTTCTTTTGGGCCATGCCTACAGGAGGTGAAAGGATTATTTCCCCGCTTATTATGACCTATACCAAGTGTAGCGGATGGAAGGCCATAAGAACGCTAGAAGGCTCATTGTAGATAGCTTCGGCAGAAGGGGTTTGGCCCTTGAATCGGCTGCACTTGACTTCTTGCTAGCAAAAGGGGATTTGAACTTAGCCGAGTTTATCGATGTTGTAGCCAATAGGGCCGGTAGCTCGACGCTCTTCATAACCAAAGCGATACTCGAGGAGATGCTACTCAAATCCAGATACGCTAGGGTTTCTGAGGGGAAGAGGGATCATGTGAGCAAATCCTTGGTATCGGTGCACGTTTCTCAAACAACCTCCATAAGGGATGATGTCAAGATCCTCTTCAACGCAGAGAAGTTGGACCATCCAAGCGATAATGTTGAGTCAAAGAGGTCATATCTCGCTGATAGATTCATGAAGCTCGAAAGGCTACTCAGAACTAGGCTGGATGTGGGTGGTGTCTACCCAATTCCAGAGGCCTGCAAGCTACCCGACAAGACGAGGGCTAAAATCATAGCGATGATTTTGGAGATTAAGTCAGATAACTATATCCTCTTAGAGGACCTTCATGGCTCGGCGTACCTAATAATCCCGCGCAAGGCATCCGAACAGCTAAGAGCCAAAGTCCGAAGGCTCCACCAGGACATAGTGGCCTGTTTTGAGATTGTGATCCTGGGCGGGAAGCTGATATGCTCGGACATAATCCTCCCGGATATTCCCGATGCAAAGCCGAATAGGGCTTCTGAAGAGATATGTGCTGTACTGACTTCAGACCTACACGTGGGGAGCTCGTACTTCATGGACAAGGCGTTTGAGCTCTTCCTGAAATGGCTGCACGGAGATGCCGGTGGGGAGGAAGGTAGAAGGCTTGCGAGCAAGGTGAAGTACATCGTAATTGCTGGAGATATCGTCGATGGAGTTGGCATCTACCCTCAACAGGAGAAGGAGCTGTCGATTAAAAATGTCAAGGATCAGTACAAGAAAGCCGCTGAACTACTTCAGCGAGTTCCTGAACACATTCACATTATAATCATACCAGGAAACCACGATGCCACGCGCAAGGCTCTTCCTCAACCTCCCATACACGAGGAATATAGCGAACCACTGCGGACAAACGACAACGTGTCCATGCTCAGCAATCCCGCCCTTGTCTCCCTTCACGGTGTCAAATTCCTCATTACTCATGGCACAAGCCTAGAGGATTTAGCGAATCGGGTTCCCGAATTCCATTACTCTCATCCCGACATTGCCATGAGCCATCTTTTGGCGGTTAGGCATGTCGCCCCGATATATGGGGGGAGAACGCCCATTCATACCGATGGAGAGGATATGCTCGTGATATCCGAGAGGCCCGATGTATTTCATGCTGGACACGTACATGTCTATAAAGTTGGGAAATATCGTGGAGTTGTCGTCGCAAATACTGGCACTTGGCAGAGGATGACGCCATACCAGCAATCCCTAGGCTACGTGCCCACACCTGGCATCTTCTCCGTACTTCACCTCGACTCCCTTAATATCGAGACGATCCCCATTGTCGCAGAGGCAAGGCTGTAGGTTCGGCCTATTGGTCGGCAATGAGGTAATCTGAGATCTTCTTCCCCCTAGGTTCTCCCAGTGCGTCTATCTCCAACTTCAGCAAGCTGGCGTGTTGTTTGAAGTAGTCATCGTATTCGAATCTTGCTAGAAGCCATAAAACCAGATCCATATACTTCCCGACGCCCTTGTTGTGAACGAGCATTACGAGCTCACCCTTGCACATCATGCACCTTCCGGAAAGCGGGACACGCCTGAACTTGGCACCGCACCTCTTGCACCTAGTTCCCTGAATGTAGAATGCACGGAGATTTCCAGCCAGATCCCTTAGTAGGTGAGAATCCAATATCCTCTCGGCAACTCTTGCCGGATCCACTCCAACTAGTCTGTCCATAAGCGCTATCTGTCGTCTAAGCTTCTCGGCCATCGAGTCGAGCCTCCTGTATGTGCTCTCGATGGGCCCTTCGTCCATCCGACTTGAGGGGTGGCTGGATTCGATCAGCTGGAATCCAAGACCTTCCTTCACATTGTCCCCAACGAATCGCATGATCAGTCTTACTTCGCTTGGTGGCGAATGCTTACAGGACATTACGTAGAGCTCAAGGGGATATCTCTTACAACTTTCCATGTTGAGAACCTGGTCATCCACCTCTGCTGGATTGATTACTGGGAATATCACGAGAGGGGAATCCATGAGCCCACCTGGCTGATTCGGAAGATAGCTCCTTGAAAAGTTCAATAAGACGTCCATCACGAGCGTTATGGAATCGGCATCGCCATCGCAGTCACGCCTCTTCGCCTGATGCCAGTAGGGATGCGCAAATAGAACATCGGATTCCGTGAAGCCGATTATCCTGCCGAGTATGCCCCCATAGGTATGTGGGGACAATCCGACCACGTGGTGCCCTATCAGTTCCTCGATCTGCCTAACATCATAGAATGGTCTCAAGCCGTATACCTTCGTCAGCAACTCATCTACAAACGATGCCACCTTAACGAGATGTCTAGCGCACTTCATTGGCAGGACAACGTCCTGTGGCTTCAATGCAACAAGCTGGTCCTCGATGTTCAGTTCTTTGTCGCATACATCGCGCAGATAGCCAAGTTGTCTCAATCTTCCGACAGAAGCCCTTACCTCCCTTGGGGTGAATTCGGTGAGCACGCCGTTGGAGGCGTCGAACCTCACGGTCCCATCCCTGAAGATGGACAGATCTAGTTGGGCTCTTAAGATTCCTTTCACGAGGTTCTCGGGCATTCTCCAGGGGTTAACGAGCGACTTCACGCCCTTCACTAGCTTAGGAGGCGTACGAATCCCGAGCGTGTTGAACGACTCCTTCAGAAGACCCGCTAAATCGACCGTAGACCTGCTATACGGAACCCCCCTGCGGCCACACGTACTGCACTTTTCAGCAACCACCACATTACCACAAGTAGGGCATCTCAGGATCGCGGTCGTCTTCTCCCCGCAAGTGGCGCAGTAGCTGAGATGTGTTTGTGTCTTGCATTTAGGACATGACCTAGATGCTAACTCGACGATGACCAAACGTTTCGATGAGGCGTTGATAATATTCCTAGACGGGCCTCCGCTGTTGCCGACGGGAAATAGAGCGTGTACAGGCGGGTCCATGTGCCTGGGGCTTGCTGCCTCAGGTCGTCCCATCCTCACGCCTAAGAAAGTAGGAGCCTTGTTCCTGATCACGACGCCCGAGGTTATTGAGAGGAGCTCAAGGATCGATTCCGAAGGAAGAGCTGGAACGCCCTTTGAGAGAAGTGTGAAGAAAAGCGCCGATGATTCCTCTGGACCGATGAATATCGCCGAACCCCTGATTGTGTGAGGCACGCAGAGCTTCTCGAGCGTGGACTTGATCTTGCCACTGATCTCCGGTTGAAGCTCGATCAAAAGCCCTTCATCCGAACGGTGCGAGCCACTAAGGGCATCCCTTAATTGAAGAGCCTCTTCCACGGAGATATTTGACCAGAAGAATAGATGGGCTGGGTGCAGTGGAATATCCAAATTGACGGAAATCCTAACAGCCTCATCGAAGGTCGGTGAGAAGCGTAAGGGATCGTCAACGAGGATCTGAAGCCTTTCAGCGGATATGCTGGTCTTAGTCGCAGCTTCTGTGATGCCGATCTTTAACAGGATTTGCCTGATCTCCTCGCCCCACCACTCCTCGACATACGGAGACTCGTTGAGGGGTATGTTGTTCTCAATGTACTCCCCCACGCTTACTAAAAGGTCTCCTAAGAATAGGATGGATGTGACGCTATCCTTGATCCTTTCCGCTTCCTTTACAGATCCAACCTTGACGACAGAACCGTCGATGAGCTTCACTATTGGTGGCTCGATGTGATCAACGGGGACGATGGTGGCCGATTTACCGGGCTTCTCGATCCTGACCTGCGTACCCACAGCGAGAAAACTATCGGTCATGACCATTGTAGCTGGGTGAACGCCCATCGACGCCAAGCCCGTGTTCCTGCTGCGCCCATATCTCAACCTAAAGCCACCAAAGCGTTCAGGAAATGACAGCACGGGCCTTCCTACCAAAACCTCCCCCAGGTACCTCTCCTCCCTGGCAGATGCCGAGACGCTCGCCAGCCAGTTCCAGCCCGACAATTTTATCTCCGAGACACATTTCAGAACCTTGTTCCGTCTGCCCACAATACCGTCGTTAACGACCCTCAGAGCGCCCCCCCTCAATCTGTTCGTTTCAACCCTCGGCAGGTCCCTATAGAGAGTCACTTCGATCGGATCCGATTGCGTTCCCGTTACCTCAATTGGGAGGTTCTTGTAGACATATCTCACCTGTTCATCTGAAACCCTATACTGAAACCTCCCCACATCCCTCTCGTAGATGCGAATCTCCTCGACGATCCTGTTCACTTCATCTTCTGAAGCACGGTATTTTTCCAATTTGAGAGCTCTGCGCACGAAGTCCGCAAGTATGACTGCAACAGCTTGTTCTGTCCCTCCAGCGGACCTCATCGGTGCAGCGAAGTAGATGGCCAGGTAGGGTGAGTGATCCTCGTTCCTCTTAATCTTGGCATCAACTATGCCCTCCATAGGCGCTGCTGTAGTTCCGGGAGGTGTGAGCGCCGCTAGGGCGGATCTAATGGCTGTAATTGCCGCCTTTTCAGGCTCAAGTCGGCCAAATTTACCGTATACGATATCCTCTGCGAGCCTAAATGGAACCTCGGAAGCGGGCATCTCGGCTTTTATTTGATTCACCCTATCAGCCAAACCAGGAAGCCCTACGAGGTATTCCATAGCCTCCGCTTGGGAATGTACTATCTTGGTCTCTATTCCCTTATCGGGATCTATTCCCTTTGCCTTTGCCTCGGCGGCCAGTCGGAAGCATTCATCCAACGACTTCAGAAGGGAGTCGTGATATTCTTGGTCCTTGACGAAGTTATTGCTTTTCATCTGCTGCAACCGCTGGGACGAGTTTAGGCTGTATTACTCGAGTTAGGAATATGGTCGACCATGCCGATTTGTTCTTTCCAGTCGACTTCCGATAAGCATCGATTCCATATTCCACCCTCCGATGGACGCACAGATTGCACTTTGGATGTCTTGTATCGGATGGCCCGTCACATAATCCGCAATTAAGCAGTAAAACCTCCCCAAGTCTGTTGATGGTTGTAATTGTGAATTCATTCTCATCATATACTGGTTCGAATTCCGGCCATATGTCGTAGAGATCTGATCGCCCGAGTGCCCTCTTAAGAGATGCGAAGAAGCTCTCAAAGCAAGTCAACCGCGACCACCCCGAGGGATAACTCTACTCAAGAGGTAAATGTGATGGCTTAAAATCTTGCGACGCCCCGAAGGGGGCAACGAATGCCTACAAGGCTCACTATGAGGAGATGTGTGCTTAAGCGCGATTATGGCCCTGATCGACCCATTATCGCCTCTTCCCGCCACGCCTTATTCCTTCAACGAGTTCCGATACTACGGTATGGTCGCCTGTCTCCTCCACGATGGATCCTGTGACGATGATATCGGCTCCGGCAGCTACCAAATCCTCGGCCTCCATTCCTGTCCTAACGCCACCGCCTACTATTAGAGGTATTGCGATATTCTTTTTGACTATGGAAACATAGGAAGGTGATAGAGGATGTGCTACGCCCGAACCTCCCTCAAGATAGACGAAACGGAAGCCGAATGTCTCGGCTGCCATGGCATAGGCGGCGGCTATCTCGGGGTGGTCGAGAGGTATGCATTGGGCTTGACCGACAAAACCAGCCGCACCACCTAAGCCGATGATGATGTATGCCATAGGGATCGCTTCAAGGCCCTGTTCTCTTATCACATTGATTCCTAGGGCCTGAGCCCCTGTTATGAAATATGGATTCAGGGAGTTCATCAGGGACATGAAGAAGATCGCGTCCGCCTCGCCTGTGATACTAGGTAGGTTGCTCGGGAAGATTATCACTGGTAGATGCGAGCTCCTTTTGAGCTGTCTCACAAGAGAATCATACTCAGATGTGAGCATAGCAGTTGAACCACCTACAAGAAAGGCTGCAGTCCCAGATCTCTCGGCAGATTGCGCAGTAGGCCCAATATCACCCGGTTTCTGAGGATCGAGCAACAGGAAGTGAAGGGCCTTTTCATCGGCTAAACGCCTTCGAAGTTCTGACTCAACTCTGCCGAACAAAATTAAAGCTCACCAGCATAGAATTTATCCGTGAATTTGCAATACAAATCGACAGGCTGTTCATGGGGAAGCCTTGGGACATCGGCTGCTGCACCACAGCCACCGCAGACGACGTGAGCCGTCTGACCTTTTTTATCAACTTTCACGCTAACGCTTTGTTTACCACATTTAGGACATAAGAAAATCCTCGGTAGGGTCCTTCTGACTATCTTCACTACTTTCCTCTTACGTCTACCCATATTGAATCACGACCAAATTAGTGACCATTAACTTGGTTCTTAACCATGTAGGAGTATATATCATAATAACCCTTTACCTAACATGGGTAAATTTTGACATCAATGCAAGGACACTGTAACTATCCTGGCAGTCGGATACAAGCGCTTTATCGATAGTCTAAGAACGCGATATAATGATTATTAAAGAATCGATGGCCCACCTCATATAGTTAGCTCATTTCATAGAACACATGATACATCACATTCAACGCTCCAAGTTGGAGGGCATACCTTTTTGTATAACGTCAAGGGTAAGTGAAATTCCTATACTTGACTGAGATAGAATATCTCAAAAAAGACCCCCTATTGGCCCAACTCGTTAGAAATAGTGTCCTAACACAGAAGCAACTAGCAACTTACCTATCTTATCAGACTAGTCAATACAAGACCGAAAAACCGGACATCTACTTGAGACTCGGACAGGCGATTGCCAAAGGAGTCTTCCATCGTACACTACAACAAGCAAGAAAGAACATTAGGCGATCTATAGTAACAATTATACTTCTAGGATATCTGGATATCACAAATACATCAGATATCACATATGACATCACAGAACTTTTCGAACTTGGACGCAAGATCCGTGAATTAAAGGATATTATGGCTTCCAAAGAGAATAATTCGGATAAAAATAAGCCATATGAGCTATTATCTCAAGTCCTTCGAAGGCTGAATAATGAGATTAAATAAGCTAATAGATTAACCTTATATCTTTCACTTGTGATTGTCTGTGATACTCATGTGATACACTAGCATGTCACTGATTCCAATTGGAGATGAACTGCGTAAACTAAGAACACGCAGAGGACTGACGCAGAGCGAGTTAGCTCGGCTTGCTGGTGTGAGCCAGAGTTTAGTCGCTAGGCTAGAGGCAAGTTCGGTAGATCCAAGAGTTTCTACTTTAGAGAAGATATTGAAGGTATTGACCAATGTGCCCTCTGTAAGGGTTGCTGCTGACATAATGGCAAGTCCCGTTGTTACCGTCGACTTTGAGGACAAGGTAAGGGTTGCTGTAGAACTGATGAGGAGGAGGGATATCTCGCAATTACCCGTTATTCTCCGGGGTCGTGCTGTGGGAGCCATCGAGGAGGATAAGATATTGAAGAAGTTAATCTCGAATCTCACAAATCCAGAGAGGGTATACGATGCCAGGGTTGGGGACCTAGTGAGCTCGGTATATCCTTCTGTTCCTTCAAATGCAAATCTATCCGAAGTTGCGGATCTATTATCAAGAGGCCATTCGGCCGTGTTAGTTGTAGATGGGGTCGATCTTAAGGGAATAATAACAAAGATCGATGTTATCACGGCGCTCAGGATCCAACACGGGGCGAAGGAGTAGTTGCTTTTCATATCATTTTGGTATGCTTCTCAAACCCTCATGGTAGTTATGGGGATCTATTGGGGATTTGGGAGGGCAAACAAGCGTTCTAATCGGAGCATGGAGGACATCGCGGGAAGTCAAAAAGATGGAAATGAAGATCAGAACTTACTTGTATTGAGGGATGAGCTAAATTGGACCGCTCATGAGGCTGAAGTTGCGAACTTAAGATCTGAACTCCTTTTACATAGGCTGATCCATTTTGAAGAAGATATCGTTAAGATAAAAGAGAGCATAAAGATGGCATTGGAGGTCTCCATGGAGATAAATGAAAAAATAGGGAGACTTGAGGGACAGCTGAATTCTGAAAAGAGACGTAAACAAGTAGTATCCTCAGTAAACATTGCAAAGGAGGTATCGATCTCGCATGGTTCAACAACTCAGCTCTCCTATCTGGAACGACAAGTACTCGACTTACTATCTACAAATGGACCGATGGGCACACTTGAGATTAAGGGGAAGATTGGAAGGAGTAGGGAACATGTGAGCCGTTTATTGGGAAAGTTAGTTGATCGTGGAATAGTTGGTCGGAGTAGAACGGGAAGGCAAGTTATTTATGATGTAAATCATTATCAGTCAAATATTCAAAAGGATGATGAGGAGAAGGCGGGATCATCGACTCCTTCAATTACCACTAGTATGAATGCGAGTGGTGAAAATGAATTGAAAGGTGATAATGAAAGTGTACACACGCACCCCTAAGTTTCCACTTGAGATGAAAGATATATGATTTCTATATATGATTTCTATATTGTAGTTATGTATCATATATTGAGGATAGATTATTTCATAAATATTTCAACTTAATTGTACTCAGAGTATTTATAATAACTTAATAATACTATTTGACATTATATTATTTGTTATTCCAGTGGAAATAGAGGGGTGTCTGGGCCTTTCGAGTTTTTGACCACTATATTTCAATCACATTTCAATCTTTAACTTCTACTCAATCTTGTAGTTAAAATTGTAAAGTTTTTCACTATCCTGTTTAAATCTCGAGTGGAAACCCAGGTCTATCGGAGGATGGCCCTGCGCTCAGACCCGTTGGAAGTGGTATTTGACCGGTTCTTAACAAGCCGGGCTATCTTCAAGAATAGAGAAGTTTTAAGACATGATTTCGTGCCATCTCGCCTCCCTCATAGGGAAGAAGAGCTTTCAAGGGTCGCAGAGATATTGGCTCCTACACTTGCTGGCGCTAGGGGATCCAATGCCCTCGTATATGGAAAGACGGGCACAGGTAAAACGGCATCCGTTAAATACGTCCTTACTAGACTTGAAGAGAAATGTAAATCATTAGGCTTTTCCTTTACTGAGATCTATGTAAATTGCCGACTCGCTGGAACAGAGTATAGAGTTCTTTCCCAAATATGTAGTATTAACGCCGTATTAACGCCATTTACTGGGCTCGCAACAGCAGAGCTTTTCCAGAGGCTGATCACATCCATGAGGTCCAGAGGATCCCATAGCATAGTCGTATTGGATGAAGTCGATGCACTTGTTAAGGGATTTGGTGATAGACTTCTCTATGAGCTCACTAGGATAAACGAGCTACTTGGGACTGCCAGGCTGACCCTCGTAGGGATATCAAATGACTTGAGCTTCAAAGAATACCTCGATCCTCGTGTTTTAAGTAGCTTGAGTGAGGAGGAGGTGGTCTTCAAGCCATATGTCGCTCCAGAGCTCAAGGACATTTTAGCTGAGCGAGCCATAGAGGGCTTCGTCGAAGGCGCCGTCTCTCCAGCTGCCATCGATCTGTGTGCGGCCCTTGGGGCAGCTGAGCATGGAGATGCTAGGAGGGCTTTGGACCTGCTTCGCGTCGCCGGTGAGATCGCCGAGAGGACCGAGCTTAAGACGGTGGACGAAGAGTGCGTCCGCATCGCATGGAAGAAGATAGAGGAAGATAGGCTATATCAGGTGGTGAAATCACTCCCCCTACACTCGAGGCTTGTGCTCCTTGGCACCATTCAAACCATCCCTAAAAGTGGCAACATCACTAGTGGGGAATGTTATACTTCTTATAGCATTCTCTGCCAACATGCCGGCATAGAACCCCTTACCCATAGGAGGGTTAGCACGCTCGTGAATGAACTGGAGGAGGCTGGCATCCTGATATGCAGGATAATGAATCAGGGGCGATATGGCAGGACCAAGAGAATAGCCCTCAGTGCACCGCGTTCTATTATGGAGAAAGCTCTATCCACTGATAGCCTATTACAGAACCTTATCTGAAACCTGTTCGTATTGGATGTCACAATTTCTGAGGCAGTCAAACACCGAAAATACTATATCTTTCTCTTACCTAACACCTAACTATGTTCGCGGAAGCTCCGAGTGAACCGATAAATCCACCAGAGGAGATGCCAGAGGAGGCACAACCAGTCGCTGAAGAAACTACCCCTGCAGCGATTGTGGCACCTAAGAAGGCCAAAGTCAAAGCCAAACCAAAGAAAGCCAAGAAGAAGGCCAAAGCCAAATCAAAGAAAGCCAAGAAAAAGAAGAAGTAGTCGTTTGCTGATCGCGTAACCCATGCGTGATGGATTGCAGAGGGTATAGCGGATTCGGGCTGGTACAGTGTAACTAAGGCAGCTCTTCCGAACGATTCTTTGTGATTTCACACTATGTATAGGCCATGAGAAACAATCATGTGATTTCCTAAGGTCTCAATTCGCCGAAAATAGGCTGAATTCGGAGGATCTGGGTGGGTGTCACGCAATCGATCTTGTTACAATGGATGCAGTATTGGTATGGTCGTTTCCATAAATGACATGAGCTCAACCCTCCGCTTAATAAGGGGTCAGGTGGCACATGAAATCAGCCCCCGTAGCCCAGTCGGTAGGGCGGCAGCCTCGTATTTCCGCACACAGGTGAGCTGCAGGTCCCGAGTTCGAATCTTCGAAGGAACTCTCGGCGGGGGCTCCTCGAATGAGACCAAGGTCACTGGTTAACTGCCTTATTTATCTCGTCGGCATTTACATGCTTTATCAGGTTGACTCTGACAGAGCGCACGCCGGCGACCGCCTTTGCCTTCTCCTTTATGTCTTTAGATATCTGGAGCGCGAAAAATGGTGGACAGAAGGGCATCGACAAATGGAATGTGACTACAACATTCCCTCCATCCGCTCTAACCTCGTCTACTAGGTTCATCTCAGTTATTGGGACACCGATCTCAGGATCCACCACTGTTGCCAATTTTTCTCTTACGGCGTCGATAATTCTTTGGTCATCGCTCATGATTGCATTCAATACCCATTGGAATTAATATCCATTGCTAATCCTTCTCAACTGGGGTTAGGATGCTAAGTGCTACCGTGGCCATCGAGAAGGGGACTAGGCCATAAATGAAGGTCTGGATCGGTAACACGTTTGCCATCAATCCCAATAGGGTTGAGGCGACAACTGAACCCGCAGTGCCCACACTGAAGAGGAATCCGGAGATCAGGCCTGCATCCGATGGGTAGAAGGAACACGCCTAGACAATCACGACTGGAAGCACAGTTGCCAGGAAGAAGCCTCCCGCCGCAGCCTCCGACACTAGAAAGGACACATAGCAGGATGTCGTTTTGACCTTTTTCCACATACAGTAGATCAAAATTTGTCCACCTCATCAGGTCATCGCCTCGATATCGGGTATGAATGACAGGATTAGCGACAGTGAGACGAGGAGCTTGAGGGCCTCGACGATCACCCTTTCTC
>Ga0315282_10005874_pt1 | contig 20753 bp, 17 predicted proteins | sample YL17G07_20_MG_FD_203693 | JGI IMG/M metagenome (GOLD analysis project Ga0315282, IMG submission 203693) | Sediment microbial communities from Yellowstone Lake, YNP, Wyoming, USA - YL17G07_20 | ecosystem: Environmental > Aquatic > Freshwater > Lake > Sediment | place: USA: Wyoming | collected... | reverse complement strand
CGCCTATTACTTCATCACGCATCCGCGATACCTGGACTTGATGCTGAAACTCAAGGATATCGAGTTGCGAATCTAACAAAGTAGTACTAGCCCGCTGTATTCATGAACGCGTCGCGCTGACTCATGCCGTGGGGACCCCAGCCCCACGGCCTCTCGCCGCGGAACATCCGTTCCCCCTGCCGGGAATCTGTGAGCAAACCATGCGGGCGGCGCGACTGCCGAATGCACGATTCCCATGTGCGACGCGGTTGAGCTGGCCCCCGACCGGCGTTGATGGCGCCTGACGCGCTCCCGGTCGCGCGGTTCGTCACAAACGGGTTGCGGTCATTACGCCTGAGCCTATACTAGGCACGTAGGGCATTTCCTCTCTTCTCAATCAGGCGGGCGGCAGCTGCCCGCAGCAGGCAACCGGTTTCCGGGCTCGCCGGCTGCTGGACGCCCTGTACATCGGTCGGTACTGCGACATGAGGCTGACGTAGGTGTCTTTCGGCAGGCGGGCCGTGATCCACTGGACGACCTGCGTCGTCCCGCTCACACCGTTCAGCATGACAAGGTGCCGGATGATCAGGCCCCGGTACATCAGGCCGTCACGCGCCGGCCTTGCCACGCCCACCTGGCGGTGCATCTCAAGAAGCGCCGCCTCGGTCACCTCCGGGTACGTCTCCGCGCCCGATGAGTACCTGTCCGCCATCCGCCCATCGGCGTACGTGAAATCCGGCAGGTAGATGTCGACCACCGCGTCGAGCGCGCTCAGGATCTCCGTGCGGTCGAAGCCGGAACGGAGGATCAAGGTGAGGACGCCAAGCGTCCGGAAGGCCACCCGCTTTCATGGCTGTCTCGTGGGAGTACTGTGACCGCTCGGCCGTTCGCCCCAGAACCGTGCTATACTAGGGTTTGCCGGTAGCCCGCCCTCTGCAGCACCCGCGAAGAGCCTGCCAGCTCCTCCGTGTCCGCTTAGCCACGAGCTGCCATCATCGACGGTCCACGAGGGATCGTCGCGTTCAATCAGGGACGGCCGGCCGGGTGCCAGCTGTCCGGTCTCGCATGCAAAACGAGACGAGGAGTACAGGACTTTGGGCAGAAAACTCTACGTCGGCAACCTCCCCTACACCACTGGCGAGCAGGACCTGCAGGAACTGTTCGGCCAGGCCGGATCCGTCGAATCGGTGAGCGTGATGCGCGACATGGCCACGGGCCGGGCGCGTGGCTTTGCGTTCGTCGAAATGGCCACCGAGGAGGACGCCCAGAAAGCGATCGCGCAGCTGCATGAGCGCGAGTTCGGCGGCCGGACCTTGACCGTCAACGAGGCACGCCCCCGGCCGGAGCGGTCCGGCGGCTTCCGCGGCGGCAACGGCGGCGGCCGGCGGCGTGAGCCGCGCTGGTAGGACGGAACCGCCAGCATCACACGAGCCCGAGTCGGCGGCCCGCCGGCTCGACGCTCGTCCCCAGCGTGCGACCGCGGGTCCTGCTTGAGGGCCCGCGGTCCCAGCTTACGGAGGGCCCGTGAACCGAGGACGACCCACGCAGCAGAAGCGCGAGAGGGAGAAGGCCCGCCGCGAGCGCCAGCAACGGAAGCAGGCGCGCAACGCGGAGGCCAAGGCGCGACGTGCGGCGGCAGCGCCACGCACCGTCTCGGAAGAGGATCCGGACATCGCCGGTATCCGCCCGGGCCCGCAGCCGTCGCCCTGGGAAGACTAGCGACTCCCGATCTCGAGCCGACCTTCGATCCTGTGTGGCCAAGCGCCGCCGGAGTCCCCGTTTTGGTCCCAGAAGCGCTCAGCTGCCCGCGGCGGCACGGCCCAGCGTCGCGACCGCCGCGATCAGTTCCTCGGGCATCACCGGCTTCGGCACGTGCAGGTGGTAGCCGGCCGCGATAGCCCGCGCTCGATCCTCGCCCCGGCCGTACGCCGTCAGGGCCGCCGCCGGCAGGGTACCACCCCGATCGGCGGGCAGCGCCCGCACCTTCTCGATGAGGTCATAGCCGTCCTGCTCCGGCATGCCGATGTCGCTGACGAGCACGTCCGGCCGCTCGCGCTCGATGACAGCGAGCGCTTCCCGAGTCGATGCCGCGGTGGACACCTGCGCGCCGGCGCCGCCGAGAACAGCTGCGAGCAGCTCACGCGCATCGGGCTCGTCGTCGACGACCAGCACGCGAATCCCGGCCAACGACGTGGGCTCGAGGGCCGGCCGAGCGCCCAGCCGTGCGCTCGGCGCTTCGGACGGGCGGGCCTGCACGGCCCGCACGGGCAGCGTCACGGTGAAGGTCGCGCCACGGCCCTCGCCGGGACTGTCGGCCTTGACGGTTCCGCCGTGCAGCTCGGTCAGGTGACGCACGATGGCGAGGCCGAGCCCCAGGCCGCCGTGCACGCGTCGCGTCGACGTGTCGAGCTGGCTGAACCGCTCGAACACGTAGGGCAGGAACTCAGGCGCGATGCCGCTGCCGGTGTCGGCGACCCGTACGACGATCTTCGAGCCCGGCTGGTCCACCTCCACCCGCACCTCGCCGCCGGCCGGCGTGAACTTCACGGCGTTGGCCAGGAGGTTCCAGAAGATCTGCTGCAGCCGATCGGGATCGCCGACGAGCACCGGCCGCGCCCGGAGACTGCTCGCCAGGCGGATCTTCTTGGCGTCGGCCGCGGGACGAATCGAGTCGATCGCCGCCGCGATGACCCGATCGAGCCCGACCGTCTGCAGATCGAGGCGCAGCTTGCCGGTGATGATCCGGGACACGTCGAGGATGTCGTTGATCAGCTTCGTCTGCGCGTGCGCGTTCCGGGCAATGGCCCCGATGGCCTTCTCGGTCGTCTTCGAGTCGAGGACGCCGGTGGAGAGGAGCTGCGCCCAGCCGAGGATCGAGTTGAGCGGCGTGCGCAACTCGTGCGACAAGGTCGCGAGGAATTCGTCCTTCAGCCGGTTGGCCTCGGCCAGTTGCTCGGCCTGCTCCCGGAGCGCCTGCTCGGCGCGCTTGCGCGCCGTCACGTCCACGAAGCTCGCCGCGAACTGGCCCGGCGCCGGCGAGAACGCGCTGATTTCGTAGTGCCGGCCGAGGGACCCGGCATACTGGTCGACCTCCATCGACTCGCCGGTCAGGGCCACGCGCCCGTAGACCGAGATGAACGACCGTTCGATGTCCGGCAGCACCTCGGTCACGCGGCGGCCCACCACCTGCGCGGCCGTCAGGCCGGTCAGTTCCTCGAACGCCCGGTTCACGTCCAGGAAGACGTAATCGACCGGCTGCCCTTCGCCGTCGGTGACGATCTGGTGCAGCGCGAGTCCGTTCAGCGAGTGGTCGAACAGGCTGCGGTGCCGCGCCTCGCTGCGCCGCAGGGCTTCGACCGTGGCCCGGCGCTCGCGGCTCTCGATGAGCTCCCACTGGTCGCCGCGCCGGACCAGGGCGAACTCGTGGTTCTTGATGACGTCCATGATCTCGGAGGCACCGCACTTCTCGAGCGAGTAGGTGCAGAGCGCGATCATCCGGTGGCGGCCGATCACGTTGTTGATCGCCGCCTCGTAGTCCGCGAAGCTGCGCCAATTCGCCTGCTCGAGCCAGGCCGTGTTGCCCGTGACGCGCATCCCCTCGAGCCCGCGGGACAGCGCCAGGTCCAGCTTCTCCACCCATCGGTCGAGCACGCGCTGCAGGTCGATGGACCCGCCGCGCAGGTACCACTCGGTGTGCGGCACGATCTCGAGCTGACCGGCCTCGAGAAAGCGATCGACGTCCGGCAGGCGCTCCGCCAGCGCCTCCTTCGCCTGGCGCGGGTCGAGCGGCTCGCAGGTGACCCACATGCAGAACTCGTGGCTGCGGAGGCCCGCGACGAAGTACGGCACGAGGATCTCGACCAGGTCCTGCCGCGTCTGGTAGAACTGGCAGAAATGGGTGCCCCACGGCGCCTCGCCCACGCTTTCGATACCGGTCATGCGCTGGTCGGACATCTGCACCTCACGACTTGCCGCGCAGGCGTCAGAGGTGGCTCACGCGGCGGCCGCACCTGGGGGTGCCGGGTGGGAACGAGACAATTCTAGCGCGGCTGGAGGTCCCGGGGGAGGCAGGATCGAGACTGGAGGTGGGCGGACGCGGCTGGCAGCCGACCAGGCGGTCCCTGCCACGGGTGGTGACGAGCGCCCACTGCTGCTATCCTGCCTCCTGGCGCAGTCCGGTCGGCGCGCCTCCTTGCGGGTGAAGCGGCGGGCGGCGCCGGGTTTCGGAGGCAACATGAGCAGCAGGTCGGTCGTGATCGGCGTGGCGGGTGGGTTGACACCCCCCACCCGGCCACTGATACTACCTCGGGTTCCTTGCGCTGCCCCACCGACCGCCTGAAACCACGAGAGGAACGACATGCCGCCCGACCTGCTCGCCGATCTGTTCCGGCCCGGCCTCCCCGTGATGGACAAAGTGCTGCGATCGGTGATCGTCTACGCGTTCCTGGTCGTCGGCCTTCGCCTCGCCGGCAAGCGGGAACTCGCGCAGCTCAATCCGTTCGACCTCGTCGTCCTGCTGACGCTGTCGAACACGGTGCAGAACGCCATCATCGGCAACGACAACAGCGTCACCGGCGGACTCATCGGCGCGACGACGCTGCTCGCCCTCAACTACCTTGTCGTGCGCTTCCTCTACCGGCACGAGAGGATTGAGCGCATCGTCGAAGGCGAGCCCGACCTGCTGATCGAGGACGGTGTCCTGCAGGAGAAGCGGCTGGAGCAGGAAGCCATCACGCGGGCGGAGCTCGAGGCCGCGGCGCACAAGCAGGGGTTCGCCTCGCTCGACGACGTCGAGCGGGCGGTGCTCGAGCCGGGCGGCGGCATCACGTTCATGGCAGGGAAACCACCGCCTGACGAGGCACGGCACGCCGAGCTGATCAACCGGCTCGATCGGCTGACCGCCGAGGTGGCCGCGCTAGGAGGCGGAGGCAGGCGAGGAGTAGCGAGTAACGGGTAGCGAGTAACGAGAAGTGGTTTCAAAACCCACAGGCGGGTGGCGGCGAGCGGGGCGCCCCGCCCGCGCCGCAGGCCCGATGCGCGTGACAAGTGCTGTTCGGGCCGAGCACGGGTGGGGTCCCCACGGGTGGGGCTGCTCGCCGACAGGACCCGAAGAGCGACAGACAGGGTCTTGAAACCAGTTGGAGTGACGAGTAGCGAGCGCGGTGCTCGCAGGCGCCGCCTAGCCCGTTGAACGCCGATCATTGAACGCAGAATTGCGGGCCACCTGCGTTCTCCGTTCTGCGTTTCGCGTTCTGCGTTCCGCCTTCCGCGTTACCGAGCTCGCAGCCGTCAATCAGTGGCCGGTCGGCCGGGGAACAGCGACTCCATCGCGACCGTTTTCGGTCCGTTCTCGTCGCACACGGCGTAGCGCGACTCGCGCGGCGCCGCGCCCGCATACATCGCCACGCCGGCGTACTCGCCCTTCGCGTTCAGGACGTAGAAATCGAGGCCGAAGCTCGGGTTGCCGTTCCTGTCGAGCAGCCGCTTCTCGATCGTGTTCGCCTTGATCCGCTTCAGCACGTCGATGGCGGCATCTTTCGGCGACATCCCGCGGCGCATGTTCTCGACGATCATGAACGAGGCGAGCGAGTAGAGGTTCGCCTCGCCGCGGCCGGTCGATCCGGCGGCGCCCACCTGGTTGTCCACGTACAGCCCCGCTCCGAGGATCGGCGAGTCTCCGAGCCGGCCGGGGATCTTGAAGGCGAGGCCGCTGGTCGTCGTCACGCCGCAGATCTCGCCCTTTGCGTTGATCCCGTCGCAGTTGATCGTCCCCCACACGTGGTCGGGATCGATGAGCCCTTCCCGCGCCATCTGCAGCGTCACCTTCAGCCCCAGCTCGGACCGCTTGGTCGGATCGAGGTAGTGCTCCGAATCGGTGCGGCGCTTCCATTCCAGCCAGGCCTTCCGCGACTTCTCGGTGTTCAAGTCGTCCTCGATCTTGAACCCCATGTTCCGCGCAAAGGACTGCGCGCCCTGGCCGGCCAGCAGGTGGTGATCGGTCGTCTCCATGACTGCCTTGGCCACGAGCGATGGGGTCCGCACGCCTTCGATCGCGCCCACCGCGCCGGCCCGCTTCTTCGGGCCGTGCATGCACGACGCGTCCAGCTGCACGACGCCGTCGGCGTTCGGCAGGCCGCCGTAGCCGACGCTCGAGTCCTCCGGGTCGAGCTCGACGATGTTGACGCCGGCGATGACGGCATCGAGGACATCCGAGCCCTTGGTGATCATCGCGAACGCCTTCGCGACCGAGGTCAGGCCTTCCGCATCCTTCGACCGGTTGCCGTTGGCGGCCGCGATGACGACGGGCCTAACGGCCCGCGTGATGACGGCGGGCGCCTGGCCGAAGCTGACACGCGGCGTCGCGGCAGCCAGGGCCGCCGCCGCGCCGGTGCGGATGAAGTCACGACGTTTGATTCTGCTGCTCATCTGTCTCTCCCCGAGCGCGAGTCCGCCCGTGAAAGGGAACCTGGCGGACTGTACGCAGGGCGCCCGAAGCTGTCAAGCGACACCCGCGCGGAGAGCCGGCAGCATGCCCAGTGTCCGCTCCTCCGCGCCGGGCGCCCGGGCCACGCCGTGCGAGCTCAGCCGGGCTCGCGCGTGATGGCCGGTGAGACGCCTGCTCCATGCGTTGCATCCGTGGCTGGGGCATCTCGTTATCGTTGGAGGGCCGGTGAGGCCGAGCATTGACGCCGAGCGACTCGACGACTAGGATCCAAGAGGGTCCATCCTACTCATTCCAGTCACGACTAGCTGGACGACGACTGCCTGAACATGGAACGGTATCCCGGACTTCCTCCCCTTCCCGATCGAATCGGACGGCTGGGCGACCTCGCTGCCGACCTCTGGTGGAGCTGGCATCCTCCGGCGCGCCGCATCTTCCGGATGCTCGATTACCCCTTCTGGCGGATCACGGCGCACAACCCGGTGCGCATGCTGCGGCTGGTGCCGCGCGAGCGGCTCGAGCAGGTGGCCGAAGACCAGACGTTCCTGGCGCTGTACGACAAGGCGATCGCCGGCCTCGACGCCGCGCGCGAGCGCCGCGACACCTGGTGGCGGCACACGTTTCCCGCGATCACCAACGGCGGCATCGCCTACTTCTCGGCCGAATTCGCGCTGCATCAGTCGCTGCCGATCTACGCCGGCGGCCTCGGCGTGCTGGCCGGCGACACCTGCAAGGAAGCGAGCGACCTGGGGCTGCCTTTGGTGGGCGTCGGCTTCATGTACCCGCAGGGCTACTTCCACCAGCAGTTGTCGGCCGACGGCTGGCAGCAGGAGAACTACGAGCGCCTCGACTGGATGGACGCCCCGATCGAGCCGGGCATCCGGGCGGACGGCGCCCCGTGCGTGGTGGCCGTGCCGCTGGGCGACCGGGCGGTGCTCGTGGCCGTCTGGGTGGTCAAGGTGGGCGGCGTGCGGCTGTTCCTGCTCGACACCGACCTGGACGAGAACGCGCCGTGGGACCGCGAGCTGTCGGCGAGGCTGTACGGCGGCAACCAGGAGACGCGCGTGCAGCAGGAGATCATCCTCGGGCTCGGCGGCGTGCGGGCGCTCGACGCGATGGGCGTGGAGCCGGGGGTCTGGCACCTGAACGAGGGGCACGCGGCTTTCGTCGTCCTGCAGCGAATCCGCGAGGCGCTCGAGCGCGGCGTGACGTTCGAGAAGGCAGTCGAAGAGATCCGGCGAACGACCGTCTTCACCACGCACACGCCGGTCGCGGCGGGCCACGACGCGTTTCCCTTCCACCTGGTCGAGACGCACCTCGCCAGCGCGTGGGGCGGCCTCGGCACGCACCGCGACCAGTTCCTGGCGCTGGGCGCCCACGACAACGGGGCCGGCACGATGTTCAACATGACCGCGCTGGCGATGCGCACCTCCGGTGCCGTCAACGCGGTCAGCCAGCTCCACGGCGAGGTCACCCGCAAGATGTGGGCGAAGATCTGGCCCGAGACGCCCGGCGATCCGCCGCCGGTCGGCGCGATCACGAACGGCGTGCACGTGCCGTCGTGGGTCGCGCTCGAGATGGCGACGCTCTTCGAGCAGTACCTAGGCGCCGACTGGCGCGACGATCACGCGGACCCCGAGCTGTGGAACCGCGTGCTCGAGATCCCCGACGCGGACGTGTGGCGGGTGCGCCAGGCGCTGCGCGGCTACCTGTTCGCCTTCATTCGCGAGCGCGCGCGCTCCCGCTGGATGCAGGCAAAGGCGACCGCAGCGCAGATCGTCGCCGCCGGCACGCTGCTCAACCCCGACGCGCTCACGATCGGCTACGCGCGGCGGTTCACCGGCTACAAGCGGCCGGAGCTGATCCTCCACGACCCGGATCGCCTCGCGCGGATCCTCTCGGTGCCCCGCCGGCCGGTGCAGATCGTCTTCGCCGGCAAGTCCCACCCGGCCGACGACCCGGGCAAGCATCACCTGCAGCACGTGTACCGGCGCGCGATGGATCCCCGCTTCGGCGGCCGCGTCGCGTTCGTGGACGACTACGACCTGCACGTCGCGCACTTCCTCGTGCAGGGCTGCGACGTCTGGCTGAACACGCCGCGCCGGCCGCTCGAGGCGAGCGGGACGAGCGGCATGAAGGCGGCGGTCAACGGCGTGCCGCACCTCAGCATCCGCGACGGCTGGTGGGCCGAGGCGTACAACGACTTCAACGGGTGGCTGATTGGCGGGCAGGCGCAGAGCGACGACCCGGCAGTGGTCGACGCCGCCGACGCCGAGGCGCTCTACCGCCTGCTCGAGGAACGGATCATCCCCAGCTTCTACAATCGCGACGCCGACGGCGTGCCGCACACGTGGGTGCAGACCATCAAGGAGTCGATCCGGACAGTCGCCCCCTACTTCAGCGCGCGGCGCATGGTGAAGCAGTACGTGCAGGAGATGTACGCGCCGGCGCTGATGGCAACGACAAGAACCTGAACGACCAGGCGCGCGTCTCGGCTTGCCCGCCGCGCGGGGAAGAGACTAGAATTCCCCGATGCCTCGGAAGTCAGTGGCCAAGTCCCGGTGTGCCCTCTGCGGCGCCAAGGAGGTATCCGAGCCGCGCGGGGAAGAGCGCTACTGCCGTGACTGCTGGGACAAGAAGATCGCCGTCGAGGAGATCGTCGCCCGCGAGTTCGCGCTCAAGCGCTACATCCGGGCGCACAGCGCCGAGAAGTACCTCATCTACCACTCGACCGTCAAGCGGCCATGCGGCCAGCTGATCGTCATCGACGACGGGTACGACCTGTTCCTGACAATCATGCTCTATCCCACTTTTTCGTGGGACGAGGCCGCGTATCATCTCGAGGGCGACCCCGAGGGCCGCAGCTTCGCCGAGATCCTCGTCGACGTGGTGGCGACCGAAGTGATCGAGCCGTGGGGCGGCGGCAAGTGGCACCTCGAGATCTTCCGATCCGTCAACGCCGAGCCGGAGGACTGGAACGGCGAGATGTGAGGCCCGCTGCCTTATTGAGCTTCGACGGGCAACAGCCTATAATCCCCTCGATCGGTCCGACCGGCGCGCTGTCGAGAGTTGGTCCATAAGCCCCCGGGAGGGAATACATGAGTCGCATTCATCGCGCTTTCCTGGCGCTCGCGGTCATCGGCGTCTTCATGGCCGGAACGCTCGCCGTCGCGCAGACCAAGCCGGCCGGGACTCCTGCCGCCCCGGCCACCACCGCCCAGCAGCCGACCAAGTGGGTCAACCCCATCCGTGGCACCGCGGACATCCAGATCATCGCGCCGAAAGTCGTGGTGAAGGGCAACGAGGTCATCACGACCATCCAGGTCAAGAACACGTGTGGCCAGCCGATTGCGGGGCTGCAGGTCGAGCAGTACTGGTGGGACAAGGCGGGCAACCCGGTGCCCGGCGGCGACCGTCAACGCCTGAAGAAGATCCTGATGCCCGGCGAGGTGATCACGATCACGCTGACGTCGGAGAAGGACAAGACCATGAACCGGGACAACTACCAGTTCTCGCACGCCAACGGCCAGATCAAGGTCAAGACGGTCAAGAAGTTCGAGTAACGCGCGCCGAGCGCCGGGTAACGGGTGGCGAGCGGCGCCACTCGTTACTCGTGACCCCCCGGCTCGTCACCCGCTATTTCCCGCCCTTCGTCTCGACCGCCCGGAACTCCACGGGGCCGTCCTGCCGGTCGAGCGTCACCAGGTGAAACGGCGACGTCAGCAGTTGCGCGGCGACGGCGCCCGGACCCGGCTTCCGTTCCCGGTACTCGACGATCAGCGACCCGCCTTCGCGCACGATGCGCGAGATCTCGACGGTGAAGCCGCCGCTCGGGCGCGATCCGAGGAAGACGCCCACCACCATCGTCGAGGAGAAGTCGACGGGCGGGATCGCTTGGGACCCCGCGTGGGCCTTCCAGAGCGTCTCCCACTCGGCCTGCGATCGGACGGTGACCTGGCGCGGCGACTCGATGCCGCTGATGGGGCCCCTTGCCACGGTCGTAAAGGGAATCCCCGACTGCGACAGGGCGACGGCGGCAACGATGAGGAACATCATGGCCTCACTCCTCGTACGCTGAACTGCACCTCGCGGCTGACCATCTGCTGTCTCCCCAGGGTCGACCGCGCTTCCACCTTCAACACGTACAGCCCGGGCGCGATGTCCTTGAGCGGAATCCTGGCGCCGTACCCGTAGCCGCCGCGCGCGCCCTGCAGCTCCGCGCTCGATCGCTGCTCTTCGTGGCGGAACACCGTGTGCCCGTCCTCGGCCAGCACCGTCGTCGTGATGTCCACCTTGTGCGGCGTGGTCCCCTGGTTGTCGTAGACCTCGGCCACGAGGGCGATCTCGTCGTTCGTCAGGAACTCGCGTGCCGTGGTCGGCGGCCCCGGCAGGATCTTGGCCAGCTCCTCGTCCGGCTTGGCGGTCGGGACCACGCCTGCCCGGGCGGAGCTCAGCACCACGCCGCTCATCGTCAGCGGACCGGAGGTGAAGTCGGGCACCTCCAGGTCGTAATGGACCGAGCCTGCCAGGCTGCCGTTCGTGTCGCGGCCGGCGATCCGGAGCTGGTACTTGCCAGGCGGCAGGTTGAGGCGGCTGATCGCACGGAAGCCGACCTGCGACACGCGGCGGAACGTCTCGGGCCGCAGCGCCATGTTGAAGGTCTGGTGGGCGCCGTCACGCATCTTGCCACTCTGGTCGACGGCGATCATCGACACTTCCAGCGTGTCGTCGAACTTCCCGCCCTTCTCCTGGAACTTGAAGTCCCCGCCCGAGGTCTCGACGACGACGGCCACCGAGGCGTTGGGCGCTATCCCCTTGAAGGGGGCCGCGAACGCGAACATCGTGAGGCCCGACACCGGAATTGGGCTCTCGAGCGCGCTGCGCAGCTCGGGTGACGTGCCCTCCTTAGCGTCGACGGCTGCCACCGCGGGCGCCTTGCCGCGCGGGGCCTGGTAACCCTTGCGGGCGCGCACCTGCAGCCCGGGCCGCTTCAGGCGGACCGTGATCGTGCGGAACCTGCCGTCGCGCCTGTCGTTGGTCGGGTAGTAGCCGAGCACGTAGTACGAGCTGTTGTCGCGCACGATCCGGTCGAAGGCGCTCCCGAAATCGTTCTGGTTGACGACCGCGAAGCCGCCGGTCTCGTCGGCGAGCACGCGCAGGCTGTCCTGCGACAGCCGCAGCTCGTCGTTGAGCCCCGTGCTGTTCAGGCGCAGCGAGGGGTCGTCGGCCGGCGACCCCATTTCGATCAGCTCGTCGCCCATGTTGGTGAGGCCCCGCGGATCGACCGTGTAGATGCTCACGTTCGCCCGCGTGGCGGCCCCGATCGCCTCGCGCGTGTCCTCGATGATCGTCGTGGCATCCGGGTTGTCGAACACGTTGTTGATGTCGTAGTCGATCCCTTCGCTGAAGAGGACGACGGCCTTCCGCCGCCCGCGCACGCCAGCCATCCAGTCAGCGAGGTTCTTGAGCGAGCCGATCGTGTTGCGCGCCTTGTAGCCGCGCTCGGCGAGATCGGGGTCGGTGATCGGATCGCTGGCGGCCGGCGTGCCCTGCGCCCGGTAGTACTCGTCGAGCTTGTTGAGCGTGGCCGACCGCAGCTTCTGCCCCATGAACTTGTCCACCGCCGCGAGGAGCAGCCGCTTGTTGGTCGTGAAGTCCTGCGCCGTGTCGGTCCGGCCGCCGGTGGTCACCACGGCTGCCATGTCGTTGGCCCCGAGGCTGTTCTCGATGAAGCGGCGTGCCGCAGCCTTCACCAGGTTGCTGCGCAGCGGGTTGGTGTGCAGGTCGTCGAGGACCAGCACGTAGAGCCGCCCGTCGAAGCGACGCTGGTTGGTCTGCACGTCCGGTTCGATCGCCTTGGGCGCAAACAGCGGCTTCTCCGCCCGTTCGACGGGGATGTCCACAAGCGCGAAGGTCGTGACCTGCTGTGGCTTCCCGCTCTCCAGGACCTCGAAATCGTCCTTGGTCAGATCCCGGACGAAGCGCCCTTGTTGATCGGTGACCACCGCGTCGACCTCGACGTAGTTGATCTCCACCTTGAAGGTGACAGGCGGCATCTGCCGATCCGGCTGCACCGATGGCGGCGTCTGCTGCTGTTGCTGCGGCTGTGCGGTTGGCGGCCCCGCCTGCTGGCCGGCCATGGCAGCCGTCAGGAACACGAGAGCCAGAACGGTCTGGAAAAGGCGATCTCGAGCCATCATTCGGGGGAATCTCCCAACTCACATTGGCGCCGGCACCTTCGATTATAGCCTCATCCCTTTATGACGCCGATCGGCCTCAGTTGGGCGACCCTGGTGCTGATGCCCGCTTCGTGGACCACCCGGACGACGTCAGCGACGTCCTTGTAGGCCTCCGGCATCTCCTCGGCGACCGTCGCCATGCCGGCCGCCATCACAAGCACCCCCCGCTCTTCCATTTCCTTGAAGAGCGAGCGGCCCCTGACCGCACGTCTGGCCTCGCCCCGGCTCATGCGCCGGCCCGCGCCGTGGCAGGTCGACCCGAAGGTCTCGGCACAGGCCCGCTCGGTCCCGGCCAGGACGTAGGAATAGCGCCCCATGTCGCCGGGAATCAGCACCGGCTGCCCGACGTGGCGATACACGGCGGGCGTGGCGGGATGCCCGGGGGGATAGGCGCGTGTCGCCCCCTTGCGATGGACGCACAGGCGGCGGCTTCGGCCGTCGAGGGTGAAGGTCTCGAACTTCGCGATGTTGTGGCAGACGTCGTACACCGTGCCGAGACCCGTGCGGGCCGGCGCGATGCCGAGCGCCGCGGCCACGCTCTCGCGCACCCAGTGGGCCATCACCTGGCGGTTGGCAAACGCGAAATTCGCCGCCGCCGCCATCGCCGCCAGATAGGCGCGCCCTTCCGGGGACCGGATGGGCGCGCAGCAAAGCTGACGGTCGGGCAGCTCGATGCCGTACTTGTGCGCGGCCGCAATCATGATCTTCAGATGGTCCTCGCACACCTGGTGTCCGAGGCCGCGCGACCCGCTGTGGATCATCACCGTGACCTGGTCCCGAAACAGGCCGAAGGCATCCGCGACCTGCTCGTCGTAGACCTCTGCGACGTACTGGATCTCGGCGAAGTGGTTGCCCGATCCCAGCGTGCCGAGCTGCATGTGTCCCCGCTCGCTCGCTCGAGCGGAGACCAGGTCCGGGTCGGCACCGTCGAGGCATCCGCCCTCCTCGATGCGTTCCAGCTCGTCACGCGTGCCGAAGCCGCGCGCGATCGCCCACGCGGCCCCATCGCGGAGGACGCCGCCGAGCTCGGCCGCCGACAGCGTCAGGTCGCGCCGGTGCGCCCCGACACCCGTCGGGACATGGCGGTACATCTGCGTGACGATGTCACGCAGGCGGGGAAGGACCTCCGTGCGGCTCAGACCTGAGCCGAGCAGCCGCACCCCTCAATTGATGTCGTACCCCACCCCGCCGGGCGAGACGACCCCCTCCTCGGCGTCCATTGCCGCCACCCCGCCGATCGGAAAGCCGTAGCCCCAGTGGATATCGGGCATCGCCAGCGACGCGTGGACGATGCCGGGCAGATGCGCGACGTTCGCGACCTGCTGCAGGCTCTGGTCGTCGCGGATGTCGGCCACGAGGGCCTCGTCGGCGTAGATGAGGCCGTCGACCCGCATCTTCCCTTCGCGCGGGATGCGCCACCGATAGGAGTCGATTTGCTGCAGGATCATGGGAAGAGAATACAGGACACAGGACACAGAATACAGAATGGAGGGCAGAAGGGGAGAAGGGAAGGACCTCCTCCCCTCGTCCCCTCCTGCCCTTCTACATTCTGTGTTCTGTGTCCTGTGTTCTGTGTCCTGTGTTCTGTGTCCTGTGTTCTGTGTCCTGTGTCCTGTGTCCTGTGTTCCTTCGAGCATCCGCTAGATGTCGAACACCAGCGTGGCCCGCCACTCCTTCCCCACCTGCACGACCTCGAGCGCATGGTACGTCACCGCCTTGACGAGCACCTTGATCGGGTGGCGCGCCGGATCGAAGCGGTCCGCCTCGAGGCGCGCGGCGAGGCGGTGCTGCCCTTGAGCGGAGGACAGATCGACGTCCGCGCGGCGGACCAGCAGGCCGCCGGTCTCGAACTGGAAGAGGAGCTCGTTCAGCCAGTCGACGAGCAGGAGATCGAGCTCGGCCGACGAGAGGGCCAGGGTGCTCGCCAGCCGGGCGTCGACGCGCGAGAGATCGGTGAGGGTCTCGGTGAGCGCGCGGGCCGCCTCCGAGAAAAGCTCGGTGGCGGTCGCGGCGGTGACGCGGACCCCGATATCGCCGGTGTGATCGAAGAAGTCGAACGGCACCCACGCCACCATCGTGGCGTACCCTCGTGCCGCACGCGCACCTGCGTGCCGCACGAGCGTTGCGCACCTTCGTTGCACATCTCCGTCGTGCACCTACCCCGGTCGTGCACGACCGTGCGCACTTTCGGCCGCACCTTCGTCGTGAGTCGGGTGCCTCGGCGCGCTACTGATCCGTGGCGGGGCCGATCGAGATTTCCCGCTTGTCCACGCCGCCGCGCGTCGAGTTGATCGCGACCGTCGCCCGGCCTGCGCCCCGCACCTGCCAGCTCACGGTAATGGTCTCGCCCGGTTTCAGCCACCCGATCTCGATCGCCGCCGTCTGCGCGGGCTTGCCCTGCGGCGCCTTCGCCAGCTCCTGCCCCTTCTGCAGCGTCAGCACGCAGGCGTCCGGCCTCACGATCTTCACGCGCTTGGCCATCTCCAGCGCCGTCGGCATCTGGCCCTCGTTGGTCACCGTCAGCGTGACGTCGAACACCCCGGAGGCTGTCTTCGACGCCACGGCCGCGGCCGCCACGATCTTCACCTGCGGCAACTGCTCGGCCATCCAGAGGTTCCACAGCGCCTCGTTGTAGGCCCAGGTCTCAATCATGTCCGCCGGCGGGTTCTGCGAGTAGAACTTCGGGTTCCAGCCGCCAATCTCGACGTCCCCGAGCTGCGGGTGCTTGTAGGCCGTCCAGTCCTTGAAGTCTCCCCTGCCCGGCCGGTTCTCGTCGTTCCACTTCAGCACCTCCCACTCGTCGATCCGCCCGTCGCCGTCGTAGTCCTTGAAGCGGCCGCCATTCCAGATCTCGTCCCCATACCACGGCACGCCGTAGTAGAGGTAGCCGAAGTCCGGGCTGTGGCCGAACAGAGGGGAGTCGCGGGGCGGTTCGCCGGTGATCGGGTTCGGGCCGCCGCGGGTCGCGTAGGTGTGATAGACGTCACCCGCCCACGGATAGCTGGTGAACTCCTGCGCCTTCTTGTCGAACCTCTGATAGAGAGCCCGGTCCTCCGGGAACATCGACTCGTCCTCGCGGCTCGTCGACGGGCCGCGCAGGATCATCGGCACTGCCGTGTCGAGCGTCTGGGCAGCTGCGACGTTCGGGTGCGTCAGCAGGAACATCACGACGGCGCGCGTCTCGGTCTCCGAGAGCGGGTACTCGCCCGCGCCGCCTTGCGTCCAGCCGCGCCCGGTCGCCTCCCTCATCGGCCGCCAGTTCTCCGGGTAGTTCCGGTGCAGGTCGAGGCCGCCGATGCCGTCCTCGTTGTAGCGGCCGTCGCCGTCGTTGTCGATCCCCTCCGAGTAGAGCAGGTAGTCGCCCTCGCCCTGGCGCACGCGCCGCATCGCGCGGCCCTTGGGGTCCTTGGGGTCCTTGATCGCGTTCCCCTTGCCCGGGCCGACGAGCTGGCGCATCTGCCGGACATACCCGTCGCCGTCGAGGTCCTCACCCGGATCCTCGTCGAGCAGCCCGTCCCCGTCATCGTCGTACGGCCGCACGGTGCTCCGCAGCGTCTGCGCGGTCAGGTGATACAGCGTGTTGCCGTCCGGGTCGTTGTGGGGCTTGCAGTAGAGCGCCTTGGTGTCCACCAGCCTGGTGATGACCGGGTCGGCGCCGTAGTTGGTCAGGACGTGGTTGATCAGATAGAGCACCGTCTCGATCCCGCTGATCTCGCCCGCGTGCCGGCCGCCCTCGATGAAGAACGCCGGCTTGTCGGTGTCGTTGCCGGTCTTCTTGTTGGTGATCGTCACCTGCCAGATGTCGCGCCCCTCGAACGACTTGCCGACCGAGTAGAGATCGACGAGGTCCGGGTACTTCTGCGCCCACATCTTGAGCAGGCTCGTCGACTCCTCGAGCGCGTGGTAGTGCTTGAAATCCACCTCGCCGGCACCGAACGGCTTGAGCTCCGGGTAGTCCACTCTCATGAAAAACGACGCGCCATCGCGCACGCCACCGACCCGATACGTCGGCTTCGCGCCGGGCGCGGGTCCGTACTCCCGCTCGCCGCGACCCTGCGCGAGAAGAAGCGCGCCGCAGCCCAGCACGACGCCGACAACCAGGAAGTGGGCCACCGGTCGCACGCGAGGCGGCCTGGCCGATTTCCCCGCCAAACCTGAAACAATCAATCGGTTCATGATTCCCATCCTCCAGTGAGGGGGCCGCCTCAGCGCCGAAGGCGGGGCCAAACTATAGGACGGATGGGTGTTTGTCAACGTCCCAGGGGCCGGGCGAAACTCCGAGGCAGCGGATCCAGCCCGTGCGTCCGGGTTATACTCTTCACATATGCCTTCATCGTGAGCCGCCCGCTGGCGTGCTACGGTGTGGCCAGTTGACAGGGTCGGGTGGGTCTGTGCCGAGGGGCATTTCAGCGCCGTCGATCGGCACCCAAGTCCCCGTTCTTGTGCGACCGCCCGATGAGCTCGGTCACGCTGCCAGCCGTCCAGCGGCGAGGTTGAGGCGTCTTAAGAAGGAAGAGGCACGAACGACTACGCACCAGGCGCGCTCGCATCCTGGAGGATTTTGATGTCAACCCGCAAGATCACCGTGTTGTACGCGCTGATGATCGCGATGGCCTCGCTCGCCGTCGGGATGGTCATCGCATCCCGCTTCGGCCTGTCGCCCGAGTCAGCCGCGCAGACACCGGCGGTGCCGCCGATGAACAGCGCGCCGATCGCCGGCCCCATCGATGCGACCACGTTCCGGAAGATCGCCGAGGCACAGACGCCAATGGTGGTGAACATCCGGACCGAGTCGCGCCAGCGCACGCAGGACTTGAGCGACTTCTTCAGCGGCAACGACCTGTTCCACCGCTTCTTCGGCGTGCCGCCGCAGGGCGGGCAGGGCGGCCGCAGCCGTCCCCGCGAGCAGGTGACCGAGGCGGCCGGCAGCGGGTTCACCATCAGCAAGGACGGCTTCATCCTGACGAACAACCACGTCGTCGAAGGCGCGACCAAGATCACCGTCACCCTGTACAACGACGACCAGGAGTACCTGGCGAAGCTCGTCGGGCGGGATCCGCTGAGCGACAGCGCGCTCATCCAGCTCCAGGAGAAGCCCGACCACGCGCTCCCCGAGGCGAAGTTCGGCGACTCGAGCCAGATGCAGCCGGGCGACTGGGTGATGGCAATCGGCAACCCGTTCGGCCTGGCCCACACGGTGACCGTCGGCGTCATCAGCGCCGTCAAGCGCCCGTTCCCGGTGACCGAGGGACGGTCGCAGGACGTGCTCCAGACCGACGCGGCGATCAATCCCGGCAACTCGGGCGGACCGCTGCTGAACCTGCGCGGCGAGGTGATCGGCATCAACACCGCGATCCTCAGCGCGGGGAGGTCGGAGGGCAACGTCGGCGTCGGGTTCGCGATCCCGATCAACGTGGTGCGTGACCTGCTGCCGCAGTTGCGCGCCGGCAAGGTGACGCGCGGCCGGATTGGCGTCACCGTCGGCGAGGTGCCCCGCGACGCGATCGTGGAACTCGGCCTGAAGCAGCGCGTGGGGGCGCTGGTATCGACCGTCGAAGCGAACGGGCCGGCCGGAAAGGCGGGCATGGAGCCGGGCGACGTCATCATCGAGTACAACGGCAAGCCGGTGTCCAACCGCGACGCGCTCATCAACATGGTGGTGGTGACCAAGCCTGGGACGACCGTCCCGATCAAGGTGCTGAGGAACAAGGGGGAGAAGACGCTGAACGTCACGGTCGAAGAGCTGAACCTCGCGGCCGAGGCCGGACAGCGCGGCGGCGGCGGGGGTGGGGAGGAGGCGGGCACCGGCTTCGGCATGCGGCTCGAGACGCTCACCCCGAACATGGCGCGACAGCTCCGGATGCCGCAGGGAAGCACCGGTGCGGTCATCGCCGACATCGACCCGGCCAGCCCGGCGATGCGCGGTGGCCTGCAGCCAGGCGACGTGATTCTGCAGGTGAACCGGCAGCCAGTGGCGAGCGCGGCCGACGCGGCGAAGGTGCTGCAGAAGGTGCCGCCGGGCGGGACGGCGTTGATACTGCTCTGGCGCGACGGGCAGCAGATGTTCCTCCCGGTGAGAAGGACGGAATAGCCAAAGAGCCAGGGAGGTGAAGCCCGGGAACGGGGAACAGCGGGCAACGCACGCGCGAGGCCCGGCGCGGACGATGGCGGACGAGTGCCGTGAGCTGATTCTCCAGCGGGTCCGGGAGCGCGGGCGCGTGACCTTCGCCGAGTTCATGGATCTCGCGCTCTACCATCCCGAGTGCGGTTACTACGCCCGCGCGCCGGTGCGATCCGGCCGCTCGGGCGATTTTTTCACCAGCGTGGATCTCGGGCCGCTGTTCGGCGAGCTGCTCGGCGTGCAGCTTGCCGAGATGTGGCGGATCCTGAGTCGACAGTCACCAGTCGACAATCGACAGTCACCAGCAGACAATCGACAGTCACCAGTCGACAGTCGACAGTCGACAGTCAGTCAACAGTCACCCGTCGACAGTCAACAGTCGCGGTCGACCGGAGACAGTCGTCCGCTCGGCGCAACCCTGGCGCCGGGCGCCCGGCATCTAGCGCCCGGATCCGACTATGAAACGCTCGGCGCAGCCCCAGCGCCGAGCGCCCAGCGCCGAGCGCCTAGCTTCGATCTGGTGGAAGCGGGCGCCGGCAGCGGCCGCCTGGCGCGCGACATCCTCGACCACGCGGCCAGACGAGACCCCGAGCTCTACCTCGCCATCCGGCTTCACCTGGTCGAGCGAAGCCCTGCTGCGCGTGCCCAACAGGAGCGCGTCCTCGGTCCGCACGCGAACAAGCTGGCTGGTGCAGGCGCCGACGTCCCGGACGGCGTGGAGGGTGTCATCTTCGCCAACGAGCTGCTCGATGCGCTGCCGGCCCACGTGGTCGTGATGCGCGACGATGGCCTGCGCGAGGTATTCGTCGAGGCCGACGGCAGCCGGCTGGTCGAGCGCGCGGATGTTCCCTCGACACCGGAGATTGCCGAGTACTTCGCGCGGTCCGGCGCGCGGCTGCAGCCGGGATGGCGCGCCGAGGTCAACCTCGCGGCCGAGGGCTGGATCCGCGACGCGGCCCGTCGCCTGCGACGAGGATTCCTGCTGCTCATCGACTACGGACACCCGTCCGCGGAGCTGTACTCGGCGACCCACCGGGCAGGTACCCTCACCGCCTTCTACCGGCACACGGCCGAGACGGGCCCCGCGCAGGCAGGGGCGTCGGCCTGGCTGACGCGCCCGGGCGAGTGCGACATCACCAGTCACGTGGACCTGACAATGGTGCAGCGAACCGCCGAACAAGAGGGCCTGGAAACGCTCTGTGTCGTCGACCAGGGCTACTTTCTCGCATCGCTCGGCGTTGCCGCGGGGCTGGACTCAGAGGGGTCGGGAAGGGGTTCCGGCGTCTGCACCACGGAACCCCCTCCCAACCCCGTCGCAATGCTCAGGCGCCGGCTCGCCCTGAAGACAATGATGCTGCCTGGCGGGATGGGCAGCACGCACAAGGCGCTGCTCTTTGCGCGCGGCGTCGGCCGCCCCGCGCTCATCGGGTGCCCGCGCGGCGCGCGGCTGACGTAGCCACAGAGACACCGAGACACAGAGAACAAGCTCGGCTCTCGGCTCTGCACGCCACCGAGGCACGGAGACACTGAGCACGGACAGCAACGAGTCACGAGCGAAGAGTCACGAATGGTGACCAGAGGCCGGGGCCAGGGGGCATGTCCCTGGTCTCGGACCCCCGACCTCCGGTGCCTGAGTCGTGACGCGTGACTCGGTACTGTCAGTGGGGTGCCGATGAAGTTGCCTGGTTATGCCGTCATCGGCCTTGTGATCATCGCCGTATCGCAGGCGGGGATGTTCATGAAGGTCGAGCCGTTCTGGTCGTGGCACACGCCGATCGCGTGGACGGGCTGTATCCTGTTCGCCGACGGGTTCGTCCTGGCACGGCGCGGCCATTCGTGGCTGCGCGACAGCACCGCCGAGTTCGTGTTCCTGGGCATCGTCTCGTTTCCGTTGTGGCTGATCTTCGAGTTCTACAACCTGTTCGTCCGCAACTGGCACTACGTCAACCTGCCGGCGAGCGTGTTCTGGCGG
>Ga0315282_10005873_pt1 | contig 20754 bp, 13 predicted proteins | sample YL17G07_20_MG_FD_203693 | JGI IMG/M metagenome (GOLD analysis project Ga0315282, IMG submission 203693) | Sediment microbial communities from Yellowstone Lake, YNP, Wyoming, USA - YL17G07_20 | ecosystem: Environmental > Aquatic > Freshwater > Lake > Sediment | place: USA: Wyoming | collected... | reverse complement strand
ATATGCCACAATATCCGGAACATATTTCTTTTATCAGGTCCATAATTCGATTTTTTAGTTCTTCTTTTCTGGCAAATTCCATATTACGGGCATTGTTATTCTGGTCAACCGCCAAGGGCAGTATAATGTCATGAAGCATAGGCTTCTTCGTCGGAGGTTCGTTTATCACCACGGCACTTTCATATTCAGGATCATCGAGCTTTGTAATGCAATCCCGAAATCGGCACGATTCATATTCCCTTCTGAGTAGCACCTTAACAGCTTCACTAACTCCTGCTTTTTCACAGGCATATTTATATGCGAAATAACTGATCATGCTTTCAAGAAAGGTAGTATCCAAGGTCTCTAGCTCATTCCATTCTTCTGCAATGATTTGAGTTATCAAGAACGCTTCTTTTTCTTCAAGTGTATCCATATGAAAAACATAAATAACTTGAGAATCGCGAACCCCCCTTACCCAAAAAAGGGCTTTCTTGGCTAAAGTCCTTAATAACTCGTATCTACCATCAGTCTGCACGATAACGAGGCGCTCTCGTTTTCCCTTTTCTCGAACAAACTCCGTGGAGGAAGTAATATCATTAAAGAATCCCGAGTATTGATGCTCGAGTCTCGAATTATCCCTCCAGTTCTTTGAAAAAAGGATATAGCCGAAGAAGAGAGCCGCGATAGTGGCGACCGTGATAAATCCGGTCACCATAGATTAGTATCCAGCTTGATTAAAACTATGGATACCTAATTGGGCGAATTTCGAACAATGCAAACTATTACAGATATATATGTTTTTTCCCGCTCTTCTCGTAAAAATGCCAATATTCTCCATGGTGATGATTTTTCCACAAACAGAGCACCGGACATCCTTTTCTATTTCTATTTTTTTACTGGAAAACAAAGCTTCCTTCGTTTTATCTGGAACAAAATTAATTTGAATGGATTGTCTTTTCTTCTTTTGGACGGTGCCTATTGTCGCACCAATAAGGAAACCTATAGGAATCAGGGAATAAAGCATCCTAATTCCCTCCTTTAAATCTGTATGCTAACCTTCAATCTCTATATAAAATATCGTTATTCCCTCATCTTGTCAATAGCTCCTGGGGTGAATTTCAGCCTCCCTCAAGGACATTTATATGGACACCGACGTAGGGATGTTATCCATATATTATGAATATAAAACTATTTAGATTATTTGTCTATAGGACTGAAAATCCTTGCGTCGGCGGTTCGATTCCGTCCCTAGCCATTTTCCCTTTATTTCCCCGCCATGATCGAAGCGCTCTCGCCGCACCGGGAAAACTGGGCAAAGCGAGAACATTTGGTGATATACTTGGTCCTTATCGTTGAGAGGGAGAGTTTGCCTTGAGGCGGGCCGCCCCCCGGGCCGGCCGTCTTGGGTTGTGGAGGTTGACAACGATGAGTTTCCATGGATGGCACCATCTCTTCGAAGGGCCCGTACCTCTGCCCGAGTATCTCAAGCCCAAGCCGGGAGTGTTCGTCGTCTGGTGCGTCCATGAGGGGACGTGGGACATCATGGACGCGGGCGACGCCGACAACGTGAAGACATTTCTCCTGATGAGAAGCCACCTGGAGGAGCAAGTCGCTGACCGGCCCTACAGCGTTTATTTCTCGGCGGCTTATATCTCCGATCCGGACGAGCGGATCCGGCTGCTGAAAGAGATCAAGGGGACCGACTTCGTCCCCTTCGACGCCGCGGCCTTGAAGGGTCAGCCGGTCGTCACCGAACATGAGAAGCTGTTCGCCCACGCCAAATCGAAGCGCTTCCACAAACGGTTTCTCGCCAAGCTGGCCATTGTTCCCATGGTGCCGAGGCAGCTCATGCGCGGCCTGGTCAAGAAGACGAAGGAACTCGAGTCCGGCGGGAAGAAGTGACCGGCCGATAAGGCGCCCGGATCCGCGCCGACGCCCGTCTTACCCCTCTTTAGCTTCCCCGCCCTGTTTTTTCTTGAAGGTCAATTCGCCCTTCTTGTCCAGGCCGATCGCCGCCGTGTCGCCCTCGCCGAACTCGCCGGCCAGGATCTTCATGGCCAGCGGATTTTGGACCTCCCGCTGGATGGTTCGTTTCAGCGGCCTGGCGCCGTAGACGGGATCGTATCCCTTCTCCGCCAGGAGCGCCTTGGCCTCGGCCGTCACCGTCAGGCCGATCTTCCTGTCCGCCAGCCGTTTCCTCAGCAGATCGAGCTGGAGATCGACGATGCGCAGGATCGCGTCCTTGGCCAGCGGCCGGAAGATGATGACCTCGTCGATGCGGTTGAGGAACTCGGGCTTGAAGTGCCCCTCGAGGATGGCCCGGACTTCCCTCTCCATCTTCGCGTAATCGCCGGCGAGCTCCTTGATCACCTGCCCGCCGAGGTTCGAGGTCATGATGATGACCGTGTTCTTGAAGTCGACCGTCCGGCCCTGGCCGTCGGTCAGGCGGCCGTCGTCGAGAATCTGGAGGAGAACGTTGAAGACGTCCCCGTGCGCCTTCTCGATCTCGTCGAGGAGGACGAGCGAGTACGGCCGGCGCTTGACGGCCTCGGTCAGCTGGCCGCCTTCCTCGTAGCCGACGTAGCCCGGGGGCGCGCCGATGAGCCGCGAGACGGTGTGCTTCTCCATGTACTCGGACATGTCGAGCCGGACCATGGCCTTCTCGTCGTTGAAGAGGAACTCGGCAAGGGCCCGGGCCAGCTCGGTCTTGCCGACGCCGGTCGGCCCGAGGAAGATGAACGATCCGATCGGCCGCGACGGGTCCTGGATGCCGGCCCGCGAGCGCCGGATGGTCGCCGCCACGGCCCGGATGGCCTGCTCCTGGCCGACGACGCGCGCGCCGAGGATCGCCTCCATCCGGATCAGCCGGTCGGCGTCGCCTTCCATCATCTTGGCGACCGGGATGCCGGTCCACTTCGAGACGACCTGGGCCACGTCCTCCTCGTCCACCTCCTCCTTGAGCATCTTGCCCTTGGCCTGGAGCTTGGCCAGCTCGGCGGCCAGGCGGTCGGTCTCCTTGCCGGTCTCGATGAGCTTGCCGTAGCGGATCTCGGCCGCTTTTTCGAGGTCTCCCCTCCTCTCGGCGCTCTGCTCCTCGATCTTGAGGCCGTCCCGCTTTTCCTTGAGGCGGCTCATGGCCTCGATGACGCTCTTCTCGTTCTGCCAGCGGGCGATCAGGGCGCCGCCGCGCTCCTTGAGGTCGGCGATCTCCGCCTCGATCTTCTCCAGCCGCTCGGCCGAGGCGGGATCCTTCTCCTTGCGCAGGGCCTGGCGCTCGATCTCGAGCTGGAGCTTGCGGCGGTCGATTTCGTCGATCTCCTCCGGCTTGCTGTCGATCTGGATGCGGATGCGGGAGGCGGCCTCGTCGACGAGGTCGATGGCCTTGTCCGGGAGAAAGCGGGAGGCGATGTAGCGGTTGGAGAGCGTCGCCGCCGCGACCAGGGCCGAGTCCTTGATCTTGACGCCGTGGTGGAGCTCGTACTTCTCCTTCAGGCCGCGGAGGATGGAGATCGTCTCCTCGACCGAGGGCTCGCCGACGTAGACCTGCTGGAAGCGCCGCTCGAGGGCCGCGTCCTTCTCGATGTGCTTCTTGTACTCGTCGAGGGTCGTCGCCCCGACGCACCTCAGCTCGCCGCGGGCCAGGGCCGGCTTGAGCATGTTCGAGGCGTCGATTGCGCCTTCGGCCGCGCCGGCGCCGACGATCGTGTGGAGCTCGTCGATGAACAGGACGACGTCGCCGCCCGCCTCCTTGATCTCCTTGAGGATGGCCTTGAGCCGGTCCTCGAACTCGCCCCGGAACTTCGTGCCGGCGACGAGGGCGCCCATGTCGAGGGCCAGGAGCCGCTTGTTCCTGAGCGGCGTGGGGACGTCGCCGTTGGCGATGCGCTGGGCCAGGCCCTCGACCACGGCCGTCTTGCCGACGCCCGCCTCGCCGATGAGGACGGGGTTGTTCTTCGTCCGCCGCGACAGGACCTGAATGACGCGCCGGATCTCCTCCTCGCGGCCGATGACCGGGTCGAGCTTGCCCCGCCGGGCCAGGGCCGTCAGGTCGCGGGTGTATTTTTCGAGGACCTGGTATTTGCCCTCCGGCTCGGGGTCGGTGACCCGCTGCGAGCCGCGGACCGCCGCCAGGGCCTTGAGGACGGCGTCCTCCGTGACGCCGTGCGCCCGCAGGATCCGCGCGACCTCGCTCCCGTCCGTCCTGAGCATGGCCACGAAGATGTGCTCGGTCGAGACGTACTCGTCCTTGAGCTTGTCGGCCGTCTTCGCGGCCCGGTCGAGGACGTCCCGCAGGGCCGTCGAAAGTCCGGCTTCGCCTCCGCCGCTGACCTTGGGCCCGCGCGCCAGCGCGGCCTCGACGTCGGCCAGGATCGCGGCCGCCGGCGCCCCGAGCTTGGCCAGCAGGGCGTTGACGATGTTGTCCTCGCGGACGAGGAAGCTCCACAGCAGGTGCTCGGGCCGGACCTCGGGATGGCCCAGCTCTCCGGCCTTGCTCTGGGCCTGCTGGAGGGATTCCTGCGACATCACGGTAAACTTATCCCATCTCATGGCTCGTCTCCCGCTTTGGCTCTCTTCCTTCTATTTAAGCCTCCGCGCGCGGGACTGTCAAGGCGACGCGGCGCGCGGCGGCGCGGAAATCCGCCGCTGTCCGCCGCGGCGGTTCCGCGTTTCATGCGGCCACTTGACAAACGCCGAAAAATCGATATTTATCATGGTAGGAGCTCGATCATGGAAGAAATTGAAATCACCAGCTGGATGACGCTCGACTCCATCAAAAAGTCCAAATCGGCGGAGATCGTCGAGTCCGTCGGCAACCTCCAGACGGATCACAGCATGTCCGTCTTCTGCGTCATCGAGGACGATTTTCTCGAGCTCTGCTACAGCGATTCCGCCACCAACTGTCTCCGCCGGTACGACGACCGCGCCGAATTCGAGGCGGCCCTCGAGGAGCGCAAGGAGGAGGAGGGCGAGGCGCCCTACGAGGAAGACGAGGACCGCGACTACGACGAGGACGAGGAAGAGGAAGAGGAAGAGGAAGAAGTCGAATTCAAAGGCGGCGAGGACGAGTCCGAGGCCTACTGAGGCTTCGGCCCGGGCTTGAGCCGTTCTTTCAGGCCGCTGAGGATATTCAGGGCCTCCAGGGGGGTCAGCGTCGAGAGGTCGAGTCCTTCGATCTCGTCCTTCACGTCCTTGAGCAGGGCGAACTCCCGGTCCTCGGCGAACAGCATGAGCTGGCTCCGGTCGTGGTTCTTCCACGTCCGGTAGGCCAGCCGGGGCAGGCCGGCCTCGTCGAGCTCCTGCTTCTCCAGGTTGAGCAGGATCTCGCGGGCCCGGTCGATGACGTCCCTCGGGATGCCGGCCAGCTTGGCGACGTGGATGCCATAGCTCTGGTCCGACGGGCCGGGGACGATCTTGCGCAGGAAGATGACCTCGTCCTTCCACTCCTTGACGGCGACGTGATAGTTCTTGATCCGCTTCAGCGTCAGGGCGAGATCGGTCAGCTCGTGATAGTGGGTGGCGAAGAGGGTCTTGGCCCTGAGCCCGTCCCGCTCGTGGAGGTACTCGGCCACGGCCCAGGCGATGCTCAGCCCGTCGAAGGTGCTCGTCCCCCTTCCGACCTCGTCGAGGAGGATCAGGCTCCGCGAGGTCGCGTTGTGGAGGATGGCCGCCGTCTCCAGCATCTCGACCATGAACGTGGACTGGCCGACGCTCAGGAAATCCATGGCCCCGATGCGGGTGAAGATCTTGTCGACGAGGCCGAGCCTGGCCGATTTCGCCGGGACGAAGGAGCCGGCCTGGCCGAGGATCGAGATGAGGGCCACTTGGCGCAGGAAGGTCGATTTTCCGCCCATGTTGGGGCCGGTGATGATCAGGATCTGGTTGTCGCCGCCGTCGAGGTCGGTGTCGTTCGGGATGAAGGGCTCGCCCAGGCTCGTCTCGATGACCGGGTGGCGCCCGTCGCGGATGACGATGACGTCGCCGTCGTCGATCTCGGGCCGGACGTAATTCCGCCGCGCGGCGCATTCGGCCAGGGCCAGCAGGACGTCCAGGCAGGCGACGTCGGCCGCGATCCGCTGGAGCCGGCCGGTCTCGCGGGCCACGGCGTCCCGCACCTCGAGGAAGAGCTTGTGCTCGAGGGCGCCGATCCTCTCCTCGGCGTGGAGGACCTTGTCCTCGTACTCCTTGAGCTCGGGCGTCAGGAAGCGCTCGGAGCCGGCCAGCGTCTGTTTCCGCATGTAGTCGGGCGGGACCTGGGGCAGGTTCGGCTTGGTCACCTCGATGTAGTAGCCGAAGACCTTGTTGTAGCGGACCTTGAGCGAGCCGATGCCCGTCCGCTCGCGCTCCCGCTTCTCGATCTGGGCGATGAGCGTCTTGCCCGAGCGGCTGACCGACCTCAGGTCGTCGAGCTCGGCGTCGTGGCCGTCCTTGATGATGCCGCCCTCGGTCAGCAGGAAGGCCGGCTCGTCCAGGATGGCCCGGTCGACCAGGGCGGCGACGTCGGCGGCGTTGTCCCAGCGGGCCAGGATGTCGCGGAAGATGCCGGCCGAGAAGGCCCGCAGCCCGGCCTGGATCTCCGGCAGGGGCGCGAGCGATCTCTTGAGGGCGACGAGATCGCGCGGGTGGGCGGCGGCGAGCGAGATTTTCCCCACCAGCCGCTCCAGGTCGTGGACGCCCGCCAGGAGATCGCGCAGGCCGCCGCGGTCGATGGTCAGGCGGAGGGCCTCCTCGACGGCGTCGTGCCGCTCGCGGATCGCGGCCGCTTCGAACAGGGGCTGGAGGAGCCAGGCCCGGAGAAGGCGGCCGCCCGGGGCGGTCACGGTGAAGTCGACGACGTCGAGGAGGGAGTCCTTGACCCGCCCGTCGCGCAGGTTGCGGACGAGCTCCAGGTTCCGGATGGTCGCCGCGTCCAGGCCGAGGCGGTCACCGGACTGGACGTAGGAGATGCGGTCGACGAGGGTCAGGGAATCCCGCCGGACCTTCTTCATATAATAAAGGAGCGCGCCGGCGGCCGAGACGGCCCGGCTCTTGTCGGTGAGGCCGAAACCGGCCAGGGACTTGGCCCCGAAATGGTCGAGCAGGACGTGGCTCGCCTGGGGGAAATCGAAGAGCCAGGCCTCGGCCGGGCTGCGCGGCACGGAGACGAGCCCGTTGGCGGCCAGGACGCGCCCCAGGCGCTCCTCGGTCCCCTCGGGGAAAAGGATTTCCCGGGGAGCGGCCATGAACATCTCGTCGGCCAGCGTCTTGATGTCCGGCCATTCGCCCTCGAGCGTCCGCATGGCGCCGGAGGCCAGGTCGGCCAGGGCCAGGCCCCAGCCCTTGTCTTCGAGAGCCAGGGAGGCGATGAACATGGTCTCCTTGACGTCGTCGGCCTCGATCTCGACGGCCGTGCCGGGCGTCAGGACTTTGATGATCTCGCGCTTGACGACCCCCTTGGCGGTCTTGGGGTCCTCGACTTGCTCGCAGATGGCGACCTTGTGGCCGAGGCGGAGGAGCTTCGTCAGGTAGGTGTTGACGGCGTGATACGGGACGCCGCACATGGGCACTTTCTGCCGCGACGTCAGGGCCAGGCCGAGGAGGGGGGCGGCGAGCTTGGCGTCCTCATAGAACATCTCGTAGAAATCGCCCAGCCGGAAGAACAGGAAGGCGTCCCGGACCTCGTCCTTGACGCGGAAATACTGCTCCATCATCGGAGTCGGGGAGTTGTCGTTGGCCATCGCTCGTCCCCTCACTATACCGGGGGCAAGGGGGATTTTCAAGAGAATGTCGGAGGGGTCCTGTCCCGGTGCGTCCCTTCTGTCCTCACGTCGCTCTGAGATACCCGCCCTTTGATATGGAATCCATAGCACGCTTCGTTTTATCCGGGCTTCCCTTGATCCTTGTGGCGCGTTGCCTAGGTAGTCTTTGGCATCCCTTCGCTTTCCAGCGCCAGAGCGCCCGAGCTCCGTTGCGGGCGGAAGGGACTGGCACCGTGCCACCCCTCCTTTTCTTTAATGGACAACGGGCGCGATTGACACCCGCGAAAAGGTGGTGTAATCTCGATGTCGTGAACACGCCGAACTATCTGACGCTGGCGAGAATTCTTGCCATACCGGCTCTGGTCGCCGTCCTGCTGACGAATTTCCAGGGCCGCGATCTCGTCGCCCTGGCGATCTTCGTCTTCGCCTCTCTCACCGACTGGCTGGACGGCTTCCTGGCCCGGAAAAACGGCCTGGTGACGGTCATCGGCCAGATCCTGGACCCGACGGCCGACAAGCTCCTCATCACCTCGGCCATCATCTGTCTCGTCCAGCTCGGCCGGATTCCGGCCTGGGCGGCGGTGATCATCATCGGCCGGGAGCTGGCCGTGTCGTGCTTCCGGGCCATCGCCGCCTCGCGGGGCGTCAACGTCCCGGCCTCGGGTCTCGGCAAGGCCAAGATGGGGATCGAATCCTGGGTGATCGGGGCGCTGATCCTCGGCCCGATTTATTTCGGCAAGTTTTGGATCGTGCCCGAGCTCGGGCTCTGGCTGGTCATCGTCGCGGCCCTGGCCTCGGGGATCGAGTACTACGTCCGCTACGGGCCGCAGATCCTCTCAAAGCAGTCCTGAGAGAGCGGCCTTCGCCCTCTCCAATCCCTCCCAGTCTTCCACGTTGTGAAGCGCCGGCGGCTTGGCCCAGCCGCGGCCGGCCCGTTTGAGCAGGCCAGTGAGGACCTTGCCCGGCCCCAGCTCCACGCACGCGTCGACGGCCATCTCCTTCAGGACGTCCATGGTCTTCGCCCACAGGACGGAGCGGCTGACCTGGCGCTTCAAGGCCTGCCTGGCCTCGTCCGCCGTCCGGATGATCCGGGCGTCGACGTTGGTGATGACGGGGAACCTGGGATCGGCGAAGACCGCGGCGTCGAGGTCGGCCGCCAGTCTTTCCTCGGCCGGCCTCATCAGCCGGGAATGAAACGGCGCGCTGACCGGGAGCATGACCGAGCGCGGCGGCTTGATCAGGGCCAGGGCTTCCTCGACCGCCGCCTTCTCGCCCGAGATGACGATCTGCTCCTCGCTGTTCCAGTTGGCGATCTCGACGACGCCCGAGCGCACGGCTTCGAGGCCCTTGCGGATTTCGGCCCCGGGCACGCCGAGGACGGCGGCCATGGCGCCGGCCCCCGCGGGCACGGCCTCCTGCATGTACGTGCCGCGCTTCCGGACCAGCCGGACGGCGTCGGCGAAGCCCAGCGCCCCGGCGGCGACGAGAGCGGAGTATTCGCCGAGGCTGTGCCCGGCGGCGACGGCCGGCTCGACGCCGAGCAGGCGGAAGGCCGCGACGCCGGCGACGAGCAGGGCCGGCTGGGTGTTGGCCGTCAGCCGAAGCTCTTCGTCCGGGCCCTCGAAGGAAAGCTTCGAGATCGGCGAGCCGAGGATCTCGTCCGCCTCGCGGTAGAGGTCGCGGACGAGCGGCGAACGCTCGTGGAAGTCCCGGCCCATGCCGACCGTCTGCGATCCCTGGCCGGGGAAAAGACATGCGATCCGGATCATCGCGCCCTCCTTGTCGTCACTTGAGACAATCCCGGTTGATCCGGACCTCCGCCTGGGCCCGGATGTTCCGGATCCATTCCGTCACCTTCCGGGTCCGGGCGTCATCGCGGATGCGCGCCTCGAGCTCCGGGAAGACGTTGCCGATCGGCTCGGGATTGAAGCCCTTGGCCGTCTGTTCCGGAGTGTACACGTCGCGATAGAACTTCTCCACGTCGCCGCGCGAGACGGCGACGCCCACGCTGAACCGGGCCGCGACGGTCCGGGTGTACTTGAGCCTGTCTTCGAGATAGGGCCGGAGGTCGTCTTCTGCCAGACCGAACTTGCGCAGTTTGGCCTGGAACACGCCGGCCCCCAGCCTTTCCCGGAGTCCTTCGAGCGCCCGGGAGACATCGTCCATGCCGATCCCGGCCGGCCCCCGGGCCACGTCCAGGACGAGCTTCTGGTCGATGAGGGCGTCGAGGACGGCCGGCCGGTCGTCCCCGCTCCTCCCCCTGATGTCTTGATCGAAGAGCCCGAATTCCCGGACGATCTCGAGGTCCGTGAGGGTCAGGGCCTGGCCGTTGACAAAGGCCACCAGGCAATTCACCGTCTGGGACCTGGCCAGGCCCGTCCCGGCAAGCGAGAGCCAGAATAAGCAGACAATTTTCTTGGTCATGGCGTCAGAACACATTCCCGATGGTGATGAAGAACAGCGCCTTCTTCCGGCCGTCCGGAGCGCCGAGGTTCCAGGCGGTCTCGAGACGCACCGGGCCGAGGGCTGTTTTGTAGCGCAGGCCGAAGCCCACGGCGGCCTCCAGGTCCCCGATCCGGATATCCCGGATCGTGCTGAAGACGTTGCCGAGGTCGAAAAAGAGGCCTCCCGAAAGCTCCCTGAAAGTGGGGATGATCGGGAAGCGCACCTCAGTGTTGAGGAGGAGAAGCGCCCGGCCGCCCACGGGCTTGTCGGTTTCCGCGTCTTTCGGGCCGAGGTAATCAAAGTACCGGCCGCGGAAGGAGTTGCTGCCGCCGGCGAAGAACCTTTCGGGCAGGGACATCGTGCCCTGGGCCAGCCCGACGCGGCTGAGCAGGCTGAAGCCGAACTGGGCGGCGATGGGCTTGAAGTACTGGAACTTGTAGAACGTCTTCCAGTAGTCCGATTCCGTCCCGAAGAGCGGCTTGGCCAGTTCGGACACGACGCTTACGAAAAACCCCTTCTCCGGGTTGAAGCTGTCGTCCCGCTTGTCTATGGCCACGCTGAGCGAAAAGAGGGTCGTGGCGTAATGCTGGAGCCGGCGGTCGATCTCGACCTCCGGCACTTCGAGGTTCGACAGGTCCGTGCGGCTCCAGCTGAACGTGCCGATGACGATGAGGTTCCTCTGCAGGAGCTTGGAGAGGTTGAAGCTGCCGCCCCGCCGCTCGAAGGTGAAGCTCGTCCGGTCCTCCCTCTCGATCCAGCCGAGGAGGGACGGCCGCAGGGCGGCGCCGAAGAGGTAGGGTTGGTTCCACGACACGATGGCCCGCCGCTCGACATTGCTGTACTGGCCCATGACGCTCAGCTGGGCGGCCAGGCCGAAGACGTTGCTCCGGATGTACTCACCCGTCGCCCGGGGCCTGAACTGGACGGGCTCCGAGGACGGGACGGCGTTGCGCGATTCGAAGCCCAGCCCGGCGCCGGCGTAGTTCACCTCGCCTTCCTGGACGGCGACGACCAGGTTCTCCTGGCCCGGCTCCGTCAGCACTTCGTCCGTCCGGACTTCCGAGAAGATGCCGAGCCGCTCCAGGCCCCGCTTGCTCTCCTGGATCAGGGAAAAATCCGCCGGCGCCCCCTGCCGGACCCGGATCTCCTTTTCGACGACGCTCGTCCGGGTCGTCCTGTTCCCCGTGATGAGGATGTTGCGGATGACGACGGGCGTCCCCTCCTCGATCTCGAAGGTCAGGGCGAAGAGGTTCTCCCCCGCCGGCTCGACGCGGGACGAGACCTTCGTGCCCCGGAAGCCGTGGTTGAGGTAGTAGCTCTCGATGAGGCCCGCGTCCCGCTGGACGTTGGGCCCGAAGTACGGGCCGTCCTTGACGTCGACGAGCTGTTTGAGGATCTCCTCCGGCGCGACCAGCCGCGTGCCGCTCACGGTGATGGATTGGATCTTCTTCTGGGGCCCCTCGTCGACCTTCAGGACGGCGTTGACGCCCTTCTCGGTCCGGGGCAGTTCGAGCTCGGCCCGCACGTCCGTGAAGCCGTGCGCCTGGTAGAAGTACTCGATCTCCCGCGGCAGGGCGAAGAGCTTGTCGTAGGTCATGAGGGAGAAGAACAGGGTCCGCTCGGTGAGGGCCAGCTCCTCCCTCAGCCGCTGGGCGCTGAAGGATTTCAGGCCCCGGAACGAGACCTTGAGAATCTGGTATCTCTTGCCGGGGATGACGTCGTAGATGACCTGGATCTCGTTCTCGGGCCGCTCGATCCGGCTCGTCAGGGTGGCGTAGACGTAGCCCTTCTTCCTGAGGTGATTCAGGATGCGGACCTCGCCCTCGGCCAGGCCCCATTCCTCGAAGATGCGCTCCTCCCAGATGGGGGCGAGGAGGCTCGGGGGGATGCGCGTGCCGTTGACGACGATCGTGATCTTCTCGCGGGGCTGGATCTCGAGCTCGATGTCCACGGCCTTGGCCGCTTCGTCGAACCGCTCGCCGGCGATCTGTATGTCGGACCGCCGGTAGCCGAGCGACGTGTAATAATCCTCCAGCGCGTGGATGTCGCTCGTCAGCCGGGACGGGACGTAGAGGTCGCCCTTGCGGCTCTTCATCCGCTTTTGGAGTTTCGCGGCCGGCTCGACGATGGGCCCGCGGAGGTCGATCGAGCGGATTCGGTATCTCTTCCATTTCGCGATCTGGAAAGAGATGTCGATCCGGGGATCGTCGGCGCGCTTCGTCGTCTCGGTCGTCACCTCGGCCTCGAAATACCCTTCGCGCTTCAGGCCGTCCCTGATGTCCTCGATCGCCCTGGGCAGGCGGTCCTCGAGGAAAACGCTCCCCGGCCGGAGCGTCTCCAGGGCTTCCCTGAGCTTCGAGGACTTGACGCCGGCGCCGTGGAAAGAGACGCGGCGGACGGTGACGTTGCGCGTCAGGGAGAACGTCAGCTCCACCTGGAGCTCGCCGGCGCGGGCGACGCTGACGTCGGAAAACAGGCCTGTTTTGAAGACCTGCTTGACCACGCGGTCGACGCCCGCCGGGGAGAACGGATCGCCGGGCTTGAGGGTGACGAGCTCGGCCAGGGAGCCGGCGGCGGTCGTCCCGTCGACCAGGACGATCACCTTGGAGATGACGGCGGCCGCGGGCGCCTCCTGGGCCGGCCCGCCCGCCGGGGCCGCGGCCAGGGCGAGGGTCGCGGAGGCCGTCAGGGCCAGGACCATCGGAAGGAGGCGGCTCACGCGGCGCTTCATCTCAGAACCTCTTCCTGAACTTGAGGTCGAAGCTGACCCGCTGGTATTCGTTGCGGATGCCGACGAGGGAGAAATCCGAGCCCATCTCCCACTCCATGCGGTAGATCTCCTCCCTCTGCGTCGCCAGGTTCGTGGCGTACATGAAGAGCACGTTCCGGGACAGCTTCTTGCCGAGCGTCAGCCGGGCCGTCATTTCCGCCGAGGTGCCCGTGACGAACGGGTCGATGCGGAAGCGGTCGAGCGTGAACAGGCCCTCGGCCCGCTTCTTGGCCTGGTCGGCGATCTGGAAGGACAGGAGCGAGGCCGTGCTGAGGGTCGTGCTCCGCTCGGGATCGACCGAATAGGTCCGCTTGAAGGACTCGCCCATGGCGAGCAGGGCCAGGACGTCCTCCGCGGGCATCGGCGGCGAGGAGGCGAATTCCGGCTTGAGCCGGCTGGCCGGCCCGCTGAGGGTCATGGTCACCCGGTAGTCCTTGACGTAGGTCTCGGCCTTGAGGTCGAGGTACGGGTCGATGCCGCCGGGATTGAAAAAGCTCAGGCGGCCCGTGATCACCCGGAACTTCTGGTCCTGGAAATTGACGTTCCCCTTGACGACCTCGATGTCCCCGAGCAGGACGGGGTCGTCGACGCTGCCCGTGATGGACAGGTCGAAGCGGCCATTGAGGCGGCCCAGGGAATTGTCCATCAGCGCGTTGTCCGTCGCCCTCAGGCGGAGGTTCAGGGACAGGTTGTCGAAGAATCCCGGCTCGCGGTCGGCGGCGTAAAGCGTCTGCGAGGAAAAGCCGAACCTCTCGTAGATCTCCCGGCGCCAGCTCAGCTGCCGGATGGTGAGGTCGCCGTCGAGGACGAACTGCCGGCTGTCCTTGATGAGCCTGGCCGTGCCGTCCACCAGGGCCCGGGTCCGCTCGAGCGGCGAGACGAGCATGTCCTTGCCGGTCATGCTGACGTCGATCGTTTCGACGCCGGTCGGGCCGAGGCCGATCTCGCCGGAGGCCTTGACCTCGCCGCCGCCGAGCTTCCCCCTGGCGTCGCTCACGGTGATGCGGCTGTCCTCGATATCCAGGACGCCCGAATAGTCCGTGACGGCGTGGGCGAAATGCGGCAGGGGCATCAGCGGCCCGCGGAAATCGATCCGGCCGGAGACATGGGGGGAGGATTTCGCGCCGCTGACCTCGGCCGTGAAATCCAGCCGTCCCTTGGCTCCGGTCCACGGGATGAGGAGGTCGAGGTTGGTCCAGTACCCCTTGAGACTCCCGCCCAGCGAATCCACGCCGAGCGGGATGCTGACGAGGGCCTGGGCCTCGTTGTCCCCGGGCAGGAAACCGGCCTTGACGTCCAGGGCGACGTTGTCCCGGGCGTAGTCCAGGCTGAAATCGCCGCGGGCTTCCGTCTTCAGGATGGGCGAGAGGACGAAATCGCGGACGGTGAAGCTGCCGGTGAGCCTGTCCTTGCCGAAGACCCCCTTGCCGGCGGCCCCGATCGACAGGATGCCGGCCGCGCCCGAGGCGGGGCTGAGCTGGGAGACGTCGATCCCCTCGGCCTTCAAATCGACGTCGAAAATCCGGTTCTCCGTGCCGAGCAGGGCCCGGCCCTGGGCCCGGCCGCCGTAGAGATCCAGGCCGAGCTCGGACAGGGAGAGCGTCCCGTCTTTCCAGTCGAGGCGGCCCGAGACATTGTTGAAGGCCAGGCCGTAGCCGCGGACATCCGGGCTCGTGAAGGTCCCGGTCGCGTGGAGGCTGGTCAGGGTTTCGACGATGTGGAAATCGCCGGCGGCCCGGCCCTGCAGGGAGAGCGGGACGAGGAGCGCCGCGAAGGTCTTGGCCACGTCCCCCTCCGCGTTGTGGATATCGACCACGGTCTTGTCGGCATCGGACGAAACCTCGATGTCCGCCTTGAGGTCGGGATCCTCCGCCCGGAACCGGCCCTGGAAAGTCTTGCCGAGAATGACGGCCTCCCCCTCGACCGAGGCCGCGTTGAAGAGATCGAACCCGGCCGCCTGGAAGGGTCCCTTGATCGAGACCCTGGGATTGAGGAAGTCTCCCGTCAGCCGGACATCGGCGTAACCCGAGCCCCGGATCTCCGGAAAGACGAGGGGCAGTTCGAGGATGAGGGAAACGAATTCCCGGGCCTGCTTGACGTCCGCGACGGTCCCCCGGATCTCCGAGTCCACGGTTCCGTTGATCTTCATGGCCGCCCGGGCCTCCTCGACCCGGGCGAAGGAGGACTGGAGGTCCCGCGTCGTGACCTCCACGTCCATCGTCTTCAGGTCGGCGCGGACCTTGACGGCGCCGCGCAAGGGAAATCTATCCCCGACGCGGTCGAGCTTTTCGTCCCGGAATTCGCCGTCAACCTCGAGAATGCCCTTCTCCAGGCTGAAGGTGCCCCAGCCGGGGGATTTCACCGGCCAGGCGACGCCGATGTCCTTCATGACGGGGTCGAGGAGCGCCTGGCTGATCCGGCCGTCGACCCGGCCCCCGCCGAAGGTGATGGCGACCGTTTCGGCCGGATGGCCGGGCTTCTTGACGTCGACGTCCACCGTCCCGCCCCGGCCGAAATCGACCTTGACCCGGCCGCGGACCCGGCCCATCGGCACGCCGTCGAGGACGATGCCGTCCCCGCCGATGTCGGTATCGAGGGACAGGCGGCCGGCCTTGCGGACGAGCTTCCCCTGCCCGCCGGCCTTCCCCTTCCACAGGAACGGGATGTCGAGGAGGGGCGCCGCGTAGCCCATTTCGACCTCGAAGAGCGTGTCGATGTCGAATTCCGGATCCTTGAGATTTTCGAGCCGCCCGCTGGCCTTCAGCGTGACGTCGGGCCCCTCGACCGTCAGCCTCTGGATGCGGACCTCCCGCCCCTTGCCGGCGACGGCCAGGTTGAGGCGGCCGGCGAGCTGCAATTTGTCCGTGATGGAAGTGAACGTGGACTTGTCGGACTCCGCCTTCAGCGCGAATTCGTCCCGTCCCTGGGTGAAGAGGAGCTTGAGGCCGCGCGCCTCGAAAAACGCGCTCTCGCTCTCGTAAGAGAACGAGCCGTCCCGGACGATCCCCCGGGCGACGGTGAACGGCAGGGACGAGGGCAGGCTGCGTTTCTTTTCCCCGGGCCGGGCCGGCTCGGGCCGCATCCGGATCTGCGGGCTGTCGAGGACGACCGTGACGGTCTTCTCGTTCCTCAGGAGCGAGGCGAACGGCAGCTCGATCCTCACGCGCTTGGCCCGGAACAGGGGCGGCCCGGCGAGAGAACGGACGTCCTCGAGGACGAGAGCCGGCGGAAAATAGGACGTCCGGAGCTCGCCGTAGGCGAATGACTTCCGGAGCTCGCCCCTGAGACGGCCGAGGAAGACGTTCTTCCCGACGACGACCGCGGTGAAAAGGCAGAGCAGGACGACGGCGGTGACCGCGAACCTCCGGATCTTCCGCACGAGATCCTGGATGTGCGAGCGGATCCGGAAATGGGGGTGGATTCTCACGTCCTGACTTTCCTCCAGTCCTCCAGGAACCGGGCGATGCCCGAGTCCGTCAGCGGGTGGCGGACGAGCTTCTGCATGACCCCGAAGGGGATGGTGGCGATGTCCGCGCCGAGCAGGGCCGCCTCGACGACGTGCCTGGGGTGGCGGACGCTGGCCACGATGACCTCGGTCTCGAACCGATAGTTCTCGAAGATCGTGACAATCTCCTCGATGAGGCCCATGCCGTCCTCGGAGGCGTCGTCGAGCCGGCCGATGAACGGGCTGACGAACCGCGCCCCGGCCTTGGCGGCGAGCAGGGCCTGGCTGGCGGAGAAGATCAGGGTCATGTTGACGCCGATCTTCTCGGCGGCCAGGATTTTCGTCGCCTTCAGGCCCTCCGGGCCGATCGGGATCTTGACGACGACGTTGGGGGCGATGCGGGCCAGCCGACGGGCCTCGGGGACGATGTCTTCGGCCTTGGTCGAGACGGCCTCGGCCGAGATGGGGCCGGGAACGATGGCGCAGATCTCGCGGATCATGTCCTCGAACTTCCCCTTCTCCTTGGCGACAAGCGTCGGGTTCGTGGTCACGCCGTCGAGGATGCCCCAACTGGCGACCTCGCGGACCTCATCCAGGTTGGCGGTATCCAAGAAGAATTTCATGCGGCCTCCTTTTCTTGTTTGATTTGCGACAGGGTGTTCGAAAGCGTCCCGATCCCGCTGATCTGGACGTCGACGCGGTCGCCGGGCTTCATCGGGCCGACGCCCGCGGGCGTCCCCGTGGCGATGACATCGCCGGGCAGGAGCGTCATGACCCTCGACACGAAGCGGACCAGGAAGGGCACGGAGAAAACCAGGTCCGCCGTCGCGGCGGACTGGACGAGCTTGCCGTTGAGGAAGGTCTTGAGGTGCAGGGCGGCCGGGTCGAGGCCGGTGGCGACGCAGGGCCCCAGCGCGGCGAATGTGTCGAACGACTTGGCCCGCGTGAACTGGACGTCCTTGGCCTGCAGGTCGCGGGCCGTGACGTCGTTGAAACAGGCGAAGCCCAGGATGTAGTCGGCGACGGGTTCGTCGTCCCGGAGAAGGCGGGCCTTCTTCTTGATAACGACGGCCAGCTCGCCCTCGTAGTCCACCCGCGCGGACATGTCCGGGTACAGGATCTCGGCCTGGGGTCCGATGACGGCGGTCGACGGCTTCAGGAAGAGGAGCGGCTCCTCGGGTACCGGATTTCCCAGCTCGCCGGCGTGCTCCCGATAATTGCGGCCGACGGCGACGATCTTGGACGGCACGACCGGGGCCAGGAGCTTGACGTCGCCCATCGGGATCGGGCTGTCGCCGATCCGGAAGTCCCTGAAGATGGAACCTTTCAAGGGAAAGAGGAATTCTTCCTTGAGGATCCCGCAGAGGATCTTCTTCCTGTAGCGGAACCGGTAGATCTTCATGGACGCCGCCCTTTCAGGCTCACGGGCCCGGTTTCCGATTTCGGGCCTTCGTTGCCGTTCTTGTCCGCCGCGCTCACGGCGTACCTGTAGGCCCTGTCTTTTTGAACCTGCGTGTCGGTGAAAGCGTTTCCCGGGACGAGGGCCGGCGTCAGGCAGACGAAATCCGCGCCGTCCTCGTCCTTCCTCCAGACCCGGTAGCCGGCGACGTCCTCCTCGCGCGAGGCGTCCCAGGCGAGCGAGACGACGTCCGGGCCGGGGACGGCGACGAGGCCGGAGGGAGGGGCGGGCGGGAAGATGTCCTTCGGGACGATTTCGCGGGCCGCGGAATCGTCGCTTTCGAGGTCCGGCCCCGCGCCCGCGGCGCAGGCCCGGACGACATAGCGGTAGGCGACGCCGAAGCGGAACTGGCGGTCCTCGAAGCTCAGGCCGGACGCCGGCGAGGGCGTCAGCTTTTCAGGCGGCGCGTCGCCCGAGGACCGGTAGACCGCATATCCTCCAACGTGGGCCGGACTCGATCCGTCGATGTCCGCCGCGGGCGGCGCCCAGTCGATTCGGAGGCGGTCGGCGAAAACCGTGATGTCGCGGATCTCGGGAGGCAGAGGGCAAGGCCGGATCTCGACCGTTATGGGCGGCGAGAGATGGGACGGCCGCTTCTTGGCGTCCAGGATCCGGACGGAGACGGCCAGGGCCCGGGGGCCCACCTTGCCCGAGGGCAGGGTGTAGGCGAACGTCACGCCGGACGCGCCCCCGGAGCTTTCGGTGTGAGAGGGTTTGAGCTCCGCGGCGGCGAGGCGCCGGACGGCCCGCGCCCGCGAGGCGAAATCCTGGGAGGCCGCGGGCTTGGACGCCTCGGCCCCGGGGTCGAGCAGCCACAGCTCGGCCGTCGCGCCGGCCCCGAGCTTGCGGCCGTCGACGTAGGTCCCGGGATTCGCCCACTCCAGGATGATCGACCCGCCGCGCTGATAGGCGTTCAGGCGCTCGACGGCCTTGGGCTCTTTCGCCAGGGGCGGCTGGAGAGGGCCCTTCTTCCCGCAGAAGGTCCCGAGGACGACGGTCAGCCCGAGGGCGAGAATTTCTGCAGATCGCTTCATCACAGAATGAATCGTCTCAAGTCCTGGTCCTTGAGGATGTCCTTCAGCTGGCCCTGGACGTAGCCGCGGTCGATGCGGATCGACTTCTTGGCCGCCTCGGGGGCCTCGAAGGAGATGTCTTCCATGACTTTTTCGATGATGGTATGGAGGCGCCGGGCGCCGATGTTCTCGGAATCGGCGTTGACCTTCTCGGCGATCGCGGCGATCTCGTCGACGGCGTCGGCGGTGAAATCGACGGAAACGTCCTCCGTGGCCATGAGCGCCCGGTACTGCTTGATCAGGGCGTTCTCGGGCTCGGTCAGGATGCGGACGAAATCGTCCTTGCCGAGCGGGGTCAGCTCGACCCGGATGGGGAAGCGGCCCTGAAGCTCGGGGATGAGGTCCGACGGCTTCGAGACGTGGAAGGCCCCGGCGCCGATGAACAGGATGTGATCGGTCCTGACCAGGCCGAAGCGCGTGTTGACGGTCGTGCCCTCGATGATCGGGAGGAGGTCGCGCTGGACGCCCTCGCGGCTGACATCCGGCCCGTGGCCGGACTCCCGTCCGGAGATTTTGTCGACCTCGTCGAGAAAGATGATGCCCGACTGCTCGACCCTGTCGATGGCCAGCCGGGAGACGAGGTCCATGTCCACCAGCCGCTTCTCCTCCTCCTCGAGAAGGATCTCGCGGGCCTCGCGGATCTTCACCCTCCTCTTCTTTGACCGGCCGCCCATGAACCCGGGGATGAGCTCCTGGATCTGGAAGCCGATCTCCTCGACGCCCGCGTTGGAGAAGATCTCGAAGGGCGAGGTGTTCTTCTCCTTGACCTCGACGTCGACCGGCCGGTCCTCGAGGACGCCGTCGCGGAGTTGCTTCTTCAGCTTCTCCCGGGTGTCACGGAAGGTCTCGCTCTCCTCCTCGGCGGCGCCGTCGGGCCTCTTGACCGACGGCAGGAGGAGGTCGAGGAGCTTCTCCTCGACGTTCCCCATGGCCTTCTCCTCGATCTCGGCGATCTTCTCCTGCTTGACCATGTCGACCGAGATCCGGACGAGGTCCCGGATCATCGATTCGACATCGCGGCCGACGTAGCCGACCTCGGTAAACTTGCTGGCCTCGATCTTGAGGAAGGGCGAGGAGGTCAGCTTGGCCAGCCGCCGGGAGATCTCGGTCTTCCCGACGCCCGTCGGCCCGATCATCAGGATGTTCTTGGGAGCGATTTCGTCGGCCAGCTCGGGGGGGAGCTTCCTGCGGCGGAAGCGGTTGCGGAGGGCGATGGCCACGGCCTTCTTGGCGGCCCGCTGGCCGATGATGTACTTATCGAGCTCGGCGACGATCTCCTGCGGCGTCAGCTCGACGTAAGCGAATTCGCCGCCGGGGCCCTCAAAGCTCTCGGGAAGCGGGATGGCCATTCACAGCTCCTCGAGCGTGATCTGCTGGTTGGTGTAAACGCAGATTTCGGCGCTGATCTTCAGGGCCTCGAGGGCGATCTCCCGGGCGGTAAGGTCCGTGTGGGCGAGAAGGGCCCGGGCCGCGGCCAGGGCGTACGGCCCGCCGGAGCCGATGGCGATGATGCCGTCGTCGGGCTCGACGACGTCGCCCGTCCCCGAGATGAGGAAGGTCGATTCCTTGTCGGCCACGAGGAGAAGGGCGTCCAGCTGGCGGAGCGATTTCTCGAGGCGCCAGTCCTTGGCCAGCTCGATGGCCGCCCGCGACAGGTTGCCGCGGTACTCCTCGAGCTTGCCCTCGAACCGGGAGAAGAGAGCGAAGGCGTCCGACGTCGCCCCGGCGAAGCCCGCCAGGACGTCTCCCTTGCGCAGGCGCCGGATCTTCTGGGCCGTTTTCTTGAGGATGGTCTGGCCCATGGTCACCTGGCCGTCGGCGGCCATGGCGATTTTTCCCTTGTG
>Ga0315282_10005872_pt1 | contig 20754 bp, 27 predicted proteins | sample YL17G07_20_MG_FD_203693 | JGI IMG/M metagenome (GOLD analysis project Ga0315282, IMG submission 203693) | Sediment microbial communities from Yellowstone Lake, YNP, Wyoming, USA - YL17G07_20 | ecosystem: Environmental > Aquatic > Freshwater > Lake > Sediment | place: USA: Wyoming | collected... | reverse complement strand
TAAGTTAACAGTATCTTATTCCTGAAACTATTTTTTCCTCATAGACTAAACTATTACAAGTCATGAAGAATTAAATTTTTGAGAGACACTAACCAAACGTGAAGGCGGGTTCTTTTCTGGGCGGTTCTCTTGCTGCATAAGCGCTTAAGGCTAAAGCCCAGAGCATGTCATCATGGCTGTTTGCTGGGTGGCTAAATTGTAAGTGTCCGCCTTTGCTGTAGGCGTATTGTTGCTCGTTAATCTGTGTGCAGAGCTGCCTATGATACGGTATTGCTAAGCGATTCTGTTCCATGGCGATTTTTAGGCTTGTAAGCAGCTCTTCCTTTGTCTGAACCGTGAATTTCAAGCCTTCAACACAGCTTATGCCCTGATTGCAAATTTCTTCAAGAACAGGTTCTCCTACGCCGGTCTGGTCCACGAGGATTTTGCAGAATTGAAATTTGGGGTTTGCACGAACAAGATGCCCTATCACTTGTGTGTACGGCGTTTCAAGGGGAAACTGATACATGTAAACAAGCTTAACCACATCTGCCTCACGCTTCAGAACGACAATAACTGAATAGTCTTGTAGCTTGCCGAAGTCAACACCAGCGTAATAATCTCCTTTCGGAAAAGCGGTTTCAAGGCTTGCGTAAAGTTCAACGCCCAGCTTTTGTGCTAACTCAACGCATTTGCGGATAAGGTCCTGTGGAAAATAGCTGTTTAAGGCTTCAACAAACTCGGCTTCATACTCCATTAAGTAGGCTTCCTTCGTCATGTTCTCCTGCATCTCCTCAAGAAATTCAGGCTTAATCAAGGGGCACTCTTTTGACTTGACCTTATGCACGTGGTAGGCAGGATTAACAAAGGCTCTGTAAAAGAAGTGATCTTTACCCCATGGCGTGCTCAGAAAAATTGCGTATCCGTCTGTTGTGCTGAGCATTGGAAAAATCACTTGCGTTACAACCTCTTCAGGCATGAACGCGGCCTCATCGCAGATAACCATTTGAGCAGTGTAACCCCGCAGCAGATTTTCTGAGCATGGTAAAGCGATTATTCTGCTGCCATTTTCAAAATGAATTAGGGTCCTTGTGGCTCTGACTACTTTGTTTCTTAAACGGGCTGTTGAATAGACGAATGTGGCTATGCGGTCGAACATTATCATGCTCTGTCGGAGACTCGGAGCCGTGATCAACACTGTTACTTTCGGGTTTGTATCCGCAAAATGAATGGCTTTCATTGCTATTGTTGTCGTCTTACCCGTTTGCCTTCCCATGCAGGCGACTATGCGTTTACTTGAATCCTCAAGCAGCTTAACTTGATATGGAAAAGGCTCAATTCCCAAGACCTTAATAGCGAAGTCTACGGGTCCCTTTATTACAAGCGCTTCTTCTCTGAGTAATTCTCGAATCTTCTGTTCTGCTGGTTCAAGTCTTTTCTCCAGCTTTCCGAGCCTGTAACTCCGCCAGAAGCTCCTCAATCTTTTCCACACGCTGCTCCATAACCTCCCAGTTCTCGTAAAACTTCAACAAGGGTCCATAGTCCTTGGCTGCTTGGAAAATTATGCGAAAACGCTCCAACGTGAGCTTGTCAGCTTCCTCTAAACCGCATATCTGCTTGAAGGCTGTGCTGAAAAGCTTAACAACCTCATCCATGCTCAAGGCATCTTGAGCTGGCTCTATAGTCTGAACTATTGCCATGTGTTTAGTCTGAACTATAGAGCTGAAGGCTTGGATCTGCTTTCTAATAGCCCATATAGTCCTTCCTGGAAGTTTACCGCTGTCGTAGATTTCTTGTGGTGACAACCCCTGATTAGCCATTTCCAAAAGCAGGCTGATTTCCTCATCCGTCCAAGGTTTCCCTCTTGCCATACTCCTAAGCCTTCTGCGTTAAGAAAATTCCAGTGACGGTTCCAATCAACCCGGAGATTACGCTGAAGATTTCCCCGTTCCAGGAGCCTAACACTATCAAGTGCACAGCTTCAAGAGCGGTTAAGCATGCGACCATGCCGAGGCTGAAGTAAACAGCATAAAGCAGCCTCTCGCTCGGAGCCACCTTAACCTCAATCTGCTTACGCTTATGCGTCGCTCGTATGGTTTTTGTTAATGCTTGTCTAATGGGGTTTTTCATTGCTCATTCCTCATTCCCAAAAATTGTTATTCTTCGCATTAAGCGTCTGGCTCTGCCGTGAATGAAGGCTTGCTGGCAGACATGAACGTTCTTTGCATCCATCAGCTTAGGCTTTAAAACGTTAATGTTTTCAACCGTGCCCACAGGGATTATTGTGCAGTCAATCTGTCCATAACCCTGCGCGAAGAGCCATTGGCTTGCAACGAGCACGATGTGTTTGGCGATTTTTCCAAAAGTGCCAATGTAAACACCGTAGCTGATGACGGGCAAGTCTATCTCAGCACCTGGGACTCCAGCTTCCCGAAGCTCTTCAACGGTTTCCAACCTGCCACGAGAGGCATCAAGCCACGTGACTTCTATTAAATCGCCTGACTGCAACTCGCCAAGTTGTTTAAGCACCTTCTTGCTCATATCCTTAATAACCACGTAAAATAAGACGGAAATTGAGAGTTTTAAGCAAATCTGAATGTTTCCTTTCATTAAACAGTTTTTTAATTAATTTTTAGTTTCAGATTTCCTTTTTAGCCTCTTTCAACGCTTTTCTATCTTGGACAAGTCATGGTTTCGGTTACTGCAGACCAAATTCGCAAGCGCTTAGGCTTAACGATAGCGGATATCAGCGATGAAGATGTCTTAGCCTTCAGAGATGAGGCTGCCGCTTTCTTAAGTGGGGAAATTGGTAGAAGCCTTAACGCTGAAAGCTGCGCAGAAGCCGAAGCCAACGCAATACGGAATTTGGCAGCAATTTATTGTTATTGCAAAGTCACTGGCGGCTCCGCAGTTGGTTTAGACTTCAGCATAGGAGACCTACGTGTTTCTCCGAATGCTGGCAAACAGCTGGAGTTTCTGCTTGAGCAAGTTGAACGATTCATAGCTCGCCAGAAAAGATTTGGCTTAAGCCTTCAGGAGGGTCCTTGATGGGTTTAGTTCCACAAGCATATTTGCGATTCTTCAGAGAATATGTGTTTGGTGGCTACTATGCGGGTTACACTTCTCAAAGTGTTGCTTCTCGTAATCGTCGTGATGGTTATAACGGCTTCACTTCTGGTGTTTTTCGACTTTTGGAGGAAACGGCGCATGGAAGTTCCTGATGCCTATTACCAGTTCATCATGGATTATGCGCCTTACGTTTACGTTATTCCCGGCACGGGTCCAGACCCTACTTGGGGAAGAGCTGCTTTCGCTGCGGCCTTCGCCATAGACTTCCTCTATGAGGCTTATCATACCAGACAATTTGAAGACAGGAAAACAGACATTTACAACAAAATAGTAAGCCTTGCTGACTGGCTCTTAACCCAGCAGTGCACAGACCCACAGAAAAAGGCTTATGGCGGATTCAAAAGCAACGAGAACAGCACATACTATTACAGCGTGGATGCTTGCAGAGTTATTCCCTCACTCCTAAGAGCCTACGAACTGACGAATAATGCGGACTATCTAAATGCTGCAAAGCTGGCTGGAGCCACATTTCTCAAGACAATGCAAGATCAGCAAGCCTATGGCGGATTCGCAAGAGCCGTAACAATAACAGATGCTTGGCTTCTCCAAATGGATGTTGAATGCCTTTACGGGCTTATAGGTTTGAAAATGCTTGTTGAAAAATACGATACAGCAAACGCAAGCCTATATCAGTCCATAATGTTTAAGGCTGTGGAGTTTTTGCGTGAAGGTTTCGAGAACCTTTGGCTTTATTATGATCCAGCAGATTCAAAGTGGCATCGTGTAGGCTTGTCTGAAAATGAGATCTACGATGACCCCTTCGCCTACGCCCTAATAGGCTTGTATGAATATGAGGGCTCGAGTGTTTCATGCAACAAAGTTTACGATTTCATTAATAGCATTCGAGCCTCTGCAGAGTGTCCAGCCTATAATCCTGCTATTTGCTGGGCTGGCTACATAGACGTTATAACACGGTTTCCAGCATGCGACTACTACGATGCGGTTACAAGCGGAATCCTATGGAAAATCCGCAAACAGCATGACAAGCCAAGCCTCGCTTATAGCGTCAAAATCATTGAGAAGCATCAAGACGAGTTCATGTTCTGGGGCGCCAAACATACAGATTACAGTTATGTTGAGAACAAGCAGGCTATGGCTACAGTCTGCTGGCTTGCACAGTTATTCATAAACTATGAAGAGCCACTAACCCGCTTTACGCAGATTTTGCGTTCAAAAGGCGAGAACATAACGCTCTACCCAATCAAAGAAGCAGCAGAAACTGTTTCCTACGGCGAAGGCATAGACATCCCCGCAATCGTTTCGCCAACCCGAGTTGAAGAAGTGCTCATAGAACCCGGCTACATGGTAAACGACTATCTCAACGTTTACACTTTCGCACCATTAAGGCAACATGACAAGGTAAGGCGGAAAGGCGTAGATTACGAGGTTCTCGGCGTTCAAGCCCTTGACTTCCAAGGCAAAACAGCCTATTTTAAAGCAAATTGTAGGAGGCTTGTTGGGCAATGAGCGAAGTTGAGAATCCTGTTGACACGGTTGTCAGGCTTCTGAGCAAAAACATGCGGGTTGTCAAAGAAGATGGTTCGCTTGCCTCCATACTCGTAAGCCGAGAATGGTATGACCGTGAGCTTTTCAAAAACTATGATGGACAAATAACTGTTGGGCTTGTGGAAAGCAGAGACACAAAGCTTGAGATAAGCGGAAGGCTCCGCAGGCGATTAGGCAGTTTAAGAATTAACGTTTGGGCGACAGACAAGGATGTTTCTTCTGATTCTGGCAAGCTTATGCGAAATAAAATGGTTGAAGAAGTCAACCGCATAGTGAGACAAAACCGTAACAAGCCAAATGAGACGCTCTATTATTTTGCTGGTGTTGGACAAGCAACAGGAACGCACAAGGCTTATCATGCAGTTTCAGCGGAGGAGCTTATCCCTCAGCATGCAAGCTGGACTGAATTAGCAAACGTGGAATACGAGAAAATCTGGTATAGCGACGACAACCGCTATTCAAAAAGCCACAACGTTAATGGCGAATACGCCTTAATGCTTTTCCGCTTCAAAGTTGACTCTCGAGAAAAGACTGTAAAGAAAATTGTTTTAGCCTTTGAAGGCTATGGCACAGCTCCCGCAGGAAACGGTGTAACCATCAAGGTTTGGAACCTTGTGGCTCAAGCATGGCAAAACGCTCAGCAAGGAACTGGCGGAGCAGACGAAACCATCAGCATAACGCTCACTTCAGGCTTAACAGATTACATCGATGATTCTGGCTATGTTTGGCTTCTCTCGAGAACAACAAATCCAAGCGACGGCATAACTCCAGCAGTTCTCTATTGCGATTATGTATGTTGCATGGTAACCGTGAACGGAATCACCTATCTGGACATTGTTTCTTATCGCGACGCAGATCGTGTTGACGTTAAACCCTTCATTTTCAGAACCGAGTTCACTCTGAAATCATGGTCTTTTGAGGATATTGGAGGCGTGTTCTAAAATGGTAGAAACATATGGAGCGCATGAAAGCCGAATATACTATGTTGAAGAAGCCGCGTATGGACAGACCCCAGCAAACCCCTCAATGCTTGGCGTTCCAGCAGAAAACATCGACCCATCTATAGACCCCTCAAACATAAAGGTTCGTGGAGTAGGCAGCATAGACTTACAAGCCATCAAAAAAGGACTTAGAAACGTCAGCCTAAAAATCGCTTATCCACTGCCAAGCGAAGCCCCAATCAATTTTCTCCAAAACGCTAAAGCAGAGTTGAACAAGTCATTAAGCGTTCAAGTGCTTTATTACAAGGGAATATTCGCTTCAGCAACCGACATCATATCGCTTCTCTACACAGGCTGCAAATTCCATAAAGTAACAGTCGAATGCAGCATAGAAGACATTGTCAAGGCTACGGCAGAGCTGATTGGACAAGACTTGACGGTTGGAACATCAAAAATCACGGGAGCAACATACGCAGATTATGCGGGAGCCGTGCCATTCTATGAAAGCTACGTTAAGAAAGGCACAAGCACGCTTGACCGCGTAACAGACTGGAAATTCACAATAGAAAACAACCTAAAACAAGTGCCAGTCATACGCACAACAAGCGGCTACCTACTAAAGTATCTGCCTTATCGACACCGCAACCTAACAGGAGAAATAACGTTCGAGTTTGAAAGCAAAGAAGAGTTTGACGATGTCATTAACGACTCATCTTTTGACTTGGAGTTTGGTCTCGGCGGCTCAAACAAAGCGGTCTTTTCCGGATGCAAGTGGGAAAACGTGTCTGCACCAACACGCATTGAGGATTTGGTTGCGTGTAAAGCTGGCTTCGTAGCTAAAGGCCCAGTAAACATAAGCTGAGATGGTGAAAATGGCTGTGGAAGTTAGTGTTTTGGAAAATTTTGGGCGAGAAGCTGAGTTGCGCAAGAAGTGGATGCGCATGTGGGAGAGGCTTGGCGTTCGCATTCTAAAACTGCCTAAATGGATGCAGGAAATCGTGCTTGAAGACGTGAACACCGCAATTAAGAACCGTTTAGCTATCATGGAGATGATTCAAAATGCGAAAAGAAACGGTTGAAATAGACGAAAGATTTGGTAGGGAATACGCTGGGAAATACGTTTTCCAAGAGATAACATGGGCTAAACGCAACCGAATAATCCAAAAATACACGCGGTACAGCCAACAAACAGGTCAAGTCGTAACAAGCGACTACGTAGCCATTCAAGCAGAAACCATAATGGCTTCACTCAAAGAACAACCCACAAACAAGCCTATAACACTCGAGAAACTATTAAGCGAAGACCCAGAAAAAGGCGTTCCCATAGAGCTTGGCGAATTGTTCAGCCAAACCGTGAACAGGCTTAACGCCGTCAGCCTCGAAGAATCTGCTTTTTTATCAGAGCCATCAGACGCCAAAAGCCAAATCAAACGCTCACAGAGTTCCGCCTTTGCAAAGAATTCGGATGGACACCAAACCAGCTCGCAAAACAGCCAGCCAAACCAGTTCAGCAGTTCATCGTCATCCTCAACGAGTTAGACCGTCAAGCAGAGGAGGAAAAGCAGAAGGCGGAGCGTGAAACGAAATGGCGGTCGAAATAACATGCGATGTTGAAGGCGTTGAAGAGTTTAAGGTTGCCATGGAGCAATTCGATAGCGGTATGCAACGTCATGTGCATAGACAATTGGCAAGCTGGGCAGCAGATGTCAAAGCCTTAGCAAAACAACTCGCACCAGTAAGAACAGGGCATTTGAGAAGCTCAATTTATGCGAAGATAAGCGAGTGGGTTACTGAAATAGGTGCAGAAGCCACCTACGCCTTGTTTGTTGAGCTTGGCACACGTTACATGCAAGCCCGCCCCTATCTTTACCCAGCCATCCAAGAGCATTTGCCAAGGCTTGAGGAGATAATCTGCGAGGCTATTGACGCAGCCAAAGCGGAGGCTGGCTTAGAATGAGTTTCAGAGAAATCGCAGTAACGATAAGGGCTGTTAACCGTGCAAGCCATGAATTTACAAGGATTCAAACAGATGCTGACGCCTTAAGCGTTCGCATTAAAAGTCTCGGTTCAGCTATTGCTGGTTTAGGCGCTACTGGAGTAGCCATTGGACACATAGCTCATCAGTTTGGCTTATTGAATGATGAGCAGGCTCGTGTTTTCAACTCTGCTATGATGGTTATTAGTGTTATGGGCATGTTTATGCGCACAAGCTGGGGCGTAGCCGTAGCCCAGAAGGTTTACGCAGCAGCCTGCTGGATTGCAACGGCTGCTCAAAACGCCTTGAATATTTCCTACGCGACCTTTCTTGCCCTAACTGGCATAGGCATCGGAGTTATCATAGCTGCAGCTGCTGCTATGTGGTATTTCACCAGTCAAATGAACGCGGCCACTGCAAGCGTTAACCAATTCAACGAAGCAACCGGCGCCATGCAAGGACCGTCAACCTATGCAGGGCGTAACATTCTCAGAAAGGGCGAAGAGGACATCTACGCCAAGGGAGATTAGATTATGAGTGTAGATATTCCAAAGATGGCGCTTGCCTTCGGCTCAATCGCGCCTCCTCAAGGTGACGTTTTAGAAGCGAGGATCACTTTGGCATGCACTGAGGAAGCCAGCAGATTTGAGGTTCTTCTGCAAAACTGGGACAAGAAATACTCTCTGGGCGAAGCCAATGCCATAAGCGTGGGCGTTGATGGACACATTGACGTAGGTAGAGGAGTTAATTGTCCGCAGCTGATTACGTGTAAGGTTGAAGAAGTCAGGTTCATGTCTGATGCGGTTTCGCATTATGTTAAGGTTTCTGGGCGTGGCTGGGATGAAAGGCTTTTCCGTGCTCTTGTGACTAAAACCTACGCTAACATGAAGGGAGAAGCCATTGTTAAAGACCTCTTGGATTCATACGCTGGCTTAAGCCATAACAGAGGCGGAATCGAGCTTGTTGAGGATACTGACACGACTTATCAAATGCTGAAGTATGAAGACACGCCAGTCATAGATATTGTGCAGTTTATTGCTGGAAGTGCAGATAAAGCAGGCGTCATTGGCTACGATTTTAGAGTGGCGCCTGACGGCAAGTTTGAGTTTTTCCCGCGTGGCTCAAAGACAAACTCCATTAACCTCGCTGAAAAGCTCGAAAGCAGCGAATATGACAAAGATATTCACAGTGTTAGAAACAAGATTACTGTTTATGGTGCGCAAGATTACAAGCTGCCAAGCGATTGCGATAGCTGGAGCGACGGTCAAGCTGATTGGCTTTTAAACGATGACGCTGAAGATGCGCATACAAGCACTGGCTATCAACTCGTAAGCGAAGTCACGTATGATCCCAGCCCAATAGCGAAAATCATCATTGACACTGTTGAGCTTCAATGTAGAATGAGCGGAGGCTCAGGTAAATACAAAATCACGTATCAGAAGGAAGGCGGAGCTGAAACCGTCATAGTTACTGACCAAGCTTTCAACAACACAGGTTATGAGTTGAAGCAGCATGTCCTTACTGGCGCTAACCGAATAATTGGCGATGTAGGCAAAGACGTAACCATAAGGCACTACACGCTTACAGACAACGCAGCTGACACAGTTTATTCAAAGAACCACAGAGCAGTCGGAGACATCATTTACGGAGATTGGCTGGCCACTGAAGGCAAACTCTATTTTGAAACAGCCACGAAAATGGCTGGCAACGGAAGCATCAGATGCTACTGCGACGGCGTCTACAACTGGGGAACCCTTCTTCTGAACCTTCCACAAGAAGCTGACTGCACAGGATTCACATTTCTCGATTTCCGCATTTACTTAGATAGCAGCCGAAACGGTAGCCTAAATCTTCTCTTGTATGATTACACTGGAAAATGGGCTTTCAAATACTTGACTTTGGCAGTTGGCGAATGGGTCAGCATGCATGTGCCATGCAACCAAGCAAACGCCAGTGAATGGGCTGTGCAATCAGGTTTTGACTGGTCAAGAGTTGCAGCGGTGAAGTTTTGGACGTATGGAAGTGCTGGAGGCAACTTCTACATTGACGGTTTGAATTTTAATGGTGCCTTCTTTAAAGCCACACAAGAAGACGCAACAAGTCAAGGGCTATATGGAAAGCGAGAAAAAATCGAGCATGACGAGGAACTTTACAGCAATAACGAATGCAGTTTACGTGCAAAGGCTCTTTTAGCCTACTGGAAAGACCCAATTGAATACATGACGCTCGTCTCTCGGGTCATAGACTACGGGACAACTCCTATTCTGCCAGGCGACAAGATCCACGTAACACTCCCAAACGAGAACATGGACGCCGACTGGGTCGTGCTCAGCGCGGTTTATTACGTCAACGCCAAGGAACAGTATCTTGAAATAACATTGAATCTGGGACGCCAAAAGCCGTTGCTCGCTGACTATCTATTTGCAGCGCGGAGAAAGACTGACCACCTAAGCCGACACAAACAACCGCGACTGGTTTAGTTTACAGAGGTGCAACAGCATGAGTGGAAGGGATAGGCTGAAGAAACTGAGGGAAAAGCTTCAGAAACGAAAAGCCACAGGCGTAACAAGATGAGAAAACGAGAGCTTTTCCGCATACGCCAATACGCCCGCAGATACGACCGAGAAACAGGCAAATTCATAATCACCATAGGCTATGAAACTGTTGCTCCAGAACCAACAGAAAGAGTCGTAGGCGTTGCTGAGGGCTTCGGTTTAGGCCTTGACCAATGGCAAAAATTCGTAATCTACGATAATGTGGAGCTAAAAATAGGCCCACAAGACATTGTCTATATTACTGGCGATTCAGGAAGCGGCAAATCCGTTCTGTTGAAGGCTTTGGAAAAAGACATTCGACAAGACATGGAATTAAGCAGCATCAACATTGCAGACATCGAGCCAGAACCAAACAAGCCTTTAATCGAAACATTAGGCAAATCTCTTGAAGAAGCCTTAGAGCTTCTCAGTAGAGTAGGCTTAAACGACGCGTTTCTTTTCCTACGTACATATGAACAGTTAAGCGACGGACAGAAATACCGTTATAAAATCGCTAAAATGATGGAAAGCAAAGCTCAGTTCTGGGTTATGGACGAGTTTGCAGCGACCCTTGATCGGGACACAGCAAAAATCGTGGCTTACAATCTTCAGAAACTTGCACATCAACAAGGCAAAGCGGTTTTGGCAGCAACAACCCACACAGACCTATTTGAAGACTTAAACCCTTCAGTGCACATCCACAAGCGGTTCGGAAAGGAGATAACCGTAAACTATTACCCAAACGAGCCCGCTAAAGAATGCAGTCTTGTCAGGCAAATGCGGATCCTGGAAGGCTCAACGGAGGATTGGCGTAAGCTTGCAGGCTTCCATTACAGAAGCCACAAGATAGCTGGTCCTCGCAAAATCTTCAGCCTAAAACGTGGCGACGAATTATGCGGAGTCATAGTCTACTGCTATCCGCCACCAACATGCTTCGGAAGAAGAATTGTTCTGCCAAAGATGTCAATGAAAGAGCTGAATGAGAAACTGAGCATCATAAGCCGTGTTGTTGTGCATCCAAAATACCGCACCATAGGCTTGGGCGTTAAGCTTGTGCGGGAAACATTGGCTAAGGCTGGAACGCCTTACGTGGAAATGCCCGCAGTCATGGCAAAATACAACCCCTTCGCAGAAAAAGCAGGCATGCAAAAAATAGCCGAACAACCACCACCAAAAGAAGCCCTAAAAATTGCCGAAATTCTACAAAAACAGGGATTCAACATTCAATTACTCAGCAGTGAAAAATATGTTTTAAGCAAACTTCAAACCCTTAACAACAAACAAATGGCAACCATAAAAGAAGCATTCATCAAACACAACCATGCACGCTTCATGAAACACTTCTTTCCTCACCAACCATTCGGAAACAAGAAAACCTACACCAAAGAATTATCAGAAGCAAACGTAGAAAGACTCACACAACTAACCAAAGTCTGCAGCTTTCTACTCCAAACCAAAGTTTATCTGTTTTGGAAGAGATAACCATAACAGCTTAGAAAGAGTCACTAACCACTTCATAACCTTCAACATAAGAAGCCCTTCTTTTTTGCTTCTGCAAATCTCTTGAAACTAACAATTTAGAAGCTTAGAGATGGGTGCTCAACCAAAGAGGCTTTTATCGTGTACGATAATCGTAATACTCCTCCCTCAGTCTTAATATGTTAAAAGCGTAAAGTGTCCACAACCATGCGGCGATTATACCGATTAAATACAATGGGCTTTCTAAAAACCACAATAAATAAAGCCAAACAGTCATCATCATTGGAATTAATATTCTTTCATACCAGTGACCGAAAAGATAATTCCCCCGATATCCAGACTTTCCGAAGGGTATCCACCTATACTTGCTTTCTTTAAAAGCACCCTCTAAGTCTGTTCCACTAATCAATTCAACAATGCGTCGCGTCCAAACATCAACGTTTCTCGCTCTAAACTCGCAAGCCGTTCCAAAAAAAATGCATAAAATTATACTGACTACTGCCAGTAACCAAGGATACATTATCAGATTAAATTGAAGTAGAGTAAACCATAAGCCAAAAAGCCCTATCTCCAGAGTTGTCAACAAGGATTGATAGCCAATTCGTATCGATTGCTCTTGAGCCATTGCGGCTTGATAAGCAGAAAGTTTTTCAACCCATTTTGTTGTGAAGTCTTTACTGAGACGTTTTTCTCTAATTCCATGTTCATGCGTTGAAACAAATTTTCTTGTTTCTCCAGGTACTGCTTCTTTCACGTAAAAATAAGTTATCATGATAAGTATCGGAACAATTTCCACCACCGCTGCCTTTTCATCTAACATCAAATTTGGAAGAGAGTCAAGAAAGCCCAATTGCGGCAATGATCCAAGGAAACCGAAAGAAACTTTATGTAATATCAACTCGCTCCATAAAGGAATCTTAACTGACAGAACCCTTGAAGAGTACAGTATCAACCAGTCAAAATCAGGCAAAACCGAAAAAACAAGACCGAGCTTGTACTTCTTCCAATACTTTAGGAAAATGTAAATTGTCAGAACTGATATGATCAGATGGTAAGAAAACCAGAATTCATTTGCAATAAATTCGGGAGGATGATAAGTAAACCTCGCTAAACCGTCAAGAATCCCATGAGAGAAAAAAGCGAAAACAGCAACAATAAAAATGCGTGCGACTGAAGGTCTAACTTTATTCACAAATCTTTGAATCAACATTCCGGTAAGCAAATGGGTAGGCGCCTGCATTTTGCCCTATCTCTCCGTTAGAGTATAATTTGCACAGTCAACCTGCAACCTTTTTCTCTCAAATATGCTATTAGTTTTTAGATTTTTTATAACTTACGCACAGAAGTTGTTTATTCTTCTTATCCTCAAAGAGAGCACATAAAAAAGGACGGAGTTGCGGGAGATTTCTCCACTGTGGTGGGTTCAACCCCACACGTCCCTACGCTGAAAAGTGAAAAGTAAACGGGAAAGTTCTAAAAGTTCACATGGAAAATCCGTGGAACTGCACGGAAACGTGAAAACAGCCATTTTCTAAGCTTTAATTTTAGCTTGGAAGCGATTCTAACCCATTTTTAGAAAATTAGCTAAAGTTTTAGGTGAGGTAGAGTAAAATGCCAAGCGAAAAAGAAATTAAAAATTTGTTTGATTTAGATAAAGAGTTTGAAAGCTTCTTGAAGGAAATGAGGAAAAAATACCAATTGAGTGACCATGACATCTGCAAGACCTTACGTATGAACGTTCCGGGAAGCTGAAAAGATGAAAGTGGAAAATAAAACGACCCTTCCTTTACAGCTTGACGACTTGCTAAGCAAGCAGAGCTGGGAAGTCGAGTATCGCGGCCTCAACCTGCCAATAAAACTTATGCAGCCATTAGAAGACTGGAAAGTCGAGGTCTGCTGGCATAACGGCAAACACCCGTTCCACGGAAAATGCCAGCCCAGCCAACGGCTAATCACAATCGCCATAAACAAAAACATCAATTACCCATTCACACAAGAATTTGCAGTCGGAACAAAACAGATTTTCCACCCGTTCCAAGGCTACGAATATATCTTGGAAACAGTCGCTTTCAACAGCCCAAACGAGCTCATCCGCTTCATCTTTCTCCACGAGTTCAGCCACCTCTTAGACTATTACCGTGGACTTAACATGCACAGAAAACAGACAAAGGCAAACCGATTCGCCCTAAAACACTTCAAAAGGTGAAAAGCAATGCCCAAGTATTTAGTGGAAATAATCCTCGTAGTCAACGCCAAAGACTTAGACGAAGCCCGAAAAATCGCAGAATACATCATAGACATTCCCATTCCAGACAGCAAAATCGAAAACGCCATAGAAACCCTGAGGTATGAAGAAATTGTCGAAATCCGAACCTAAAATCTGCCCCAACTGTCCCCTCATTTCTTTTCTGCCAATAATCATGGCTGCACGAGTCTGCTACACCCGACAGAAAGAGCCTTTAACGCCTCACAAGATCTGTCAAATGCTCCGAGCCTTCGCAAAACAAAACCAGCTAACATCCGACGCTTGTCCCTACTTTTCTGAAAAAGAAACGATGGAGCGTTACTTAAGTGCCGAAGCAGAGGCAACCTGGTAAATTTTGGCCTTGGGTAAGACCTATGATTTGGGAGAAGGCGCAGGAGCTTTATCAAATGGAGCAAGCCAAAACTATGGGCGAGGATTTCAAGGGCATAACGGCGGAACGGAAAGAGCTCCGTGAAGGCGGATACTTCTACCAAGCCAAACTGATTGTTTTGCGGAACCTTTGGCTGGAAAAGAAAGGCTTGCCCTGCATAGAAGAGGAGGAAGCCACGCATGCCTGTAATAGTGAATGAAGACGAAACTGACGCTCAGTATATGTGCGACATTTGCGGTGTTGAAATTCAGGACCAGACGGAAGGAACATGTTGCCCTACGTGTGGGCGGATTTTCTGTTTAAACTGTTCTGCTGACCATCCCATCACGAAAGTTAGGGTTAGAGAAGACGGCCCAGACTATAAGAAGGATGAGTATATGTGTGACCTATGCTATCGAGAATGGCGTAAAAAACATCCGCATCAGGTGAAGCTTGATGGCTTTGTTTAAACTTAAACACGTTGAGCTTATCCTGCAGGGTCGCAAAACACAGACCCGCCGGATCCACAGTCACGAGTGGAAGCTGGGCCGCGTTTACGGCGTCAGAGACAAGTTGTTTGGCAAGCCTGTGGCCCGCATTATGGTTATTCGCAAGTTTAGGCAGAGGCTTGGAGACATAAGCCTTGAAGACGTGAAAAAGGAAGGATACAGCAGCCTGGAAGAGTTTCAGAGGGCTTGGGAGGAAGTCCACGGGCCAAGAGGCTGGAAGCCTGATTTGATAGTTACTGTCTACGAGTTTAAGCTAGAGAAGCGGCGGAAATGAAGAAAACGAACATGTATCCTTTATCAGTAAAACAATGGAATCCTTGGGTTGGATGTAAATATAACTGCATTTACTGCGAATCTAGTTTTCAGCGTCAACTAAAACGATGGGGAAAAGAAAAATGTTCCTTATGCTATGAATACAAGCCCCATGCTCACCCTGAGAGACTGAGCCAACCGTTGCCACAGACAGGTTACATGCAATTCATTTTCACAATTTCTAATGGAGATGTGGCTTTTTGCCCGACTGATTATCTAGGAAAAATCCTGGAAAGGATAGAGCGAGAGCCTAATAAAACGTTTTTAATGCAAAGCAAAAACCCACAAACATTCAACCGCGTCAAATTTCCAGAAAACGTCATCTTGGGAACAACCATTGAGACAAATCGGGACGAACTTTATGAAAAGATAAGTAAAGCTCCATTGCCATCACAGAGGTTCCAGGATTTCCTTCAAGTTAAGCATAAAACGAAAATGTGGACTATGGAGCCTGTCATGGACTTTGACTTTGACATCATAGTCTCCTGGGCTAAAATGCTAAATCCATGCATGATTTGGCTTGGATATGATTCTAAGCAAAATTACCTGCCTGAGCCAGAGCTTAACAAAGTTAAAATACTTAGTTGGAAGCTGAGCGAATTAGGTTATGTTGTAATTCTGAAAACAATTCGTAAGCCTTGGTGGGAAAATCAGTTAGATCCCTCTGACTTTTGCCACAATAGGTAAAGTTTAGTCTCCAACAGAAAACCGCACATCTTTGATTAAAAGCCTAAATTTCCGCGCTCTTTACAATCTTTACAAGTTCTTTTGGCTGAGCGATGATTTCGCCACACTTCTTACATTTAACAACTTATGGTTCATACATTGGAATATAGGCTTTAATTTTAGGCTCTGAAGTAGGTTCTTCAAGGAAAACTTTGGTCACTTCTATCCGATTCCAATATCCACAAGCCTTACACTTCATTCTGAGCCTAGTTTTCATTAAACCCTCTCAAGGTGTGAAATCTTCGCATGGCATAGCGTTATAGATTTTTTCGTTTCTGGGACAATCTTCTTTTCCAAAAAAGTGGCAATCTCCACAGACTTTTCCTTGAAATGTTCTTCTATGAGGTGCGGAATGGTTCGGATGCATCATTAAACCTATTAACAGAATAAGGAATCCTATACCATCAAAAACCCATCCAATAGGATGACCATAGACTGTTACTGTTGATGTTACTGTTTCATAACGTTGCGTGAACGGGTCATAGTATGAATAACTTGAATTTATGTTGTAAGGCATGGCAAAAGCAACAAATAAGCCAATACCCATTAGGATAAAGCCAAAGATAATGAGAGCTTCTCTAGAAGACCCTTTATCGTGTGAAACTGTCTCAAGAACTTTCTTATCTTGTTCCGATAATCTAGCCTTATCGAATAAACCACAGCTTACGTTACAGTTTCTTTTCAAATCGCACAGATAACAACAAGTATCTTTTAGTTTGTTTTGACAGGACTTATTTCGGACTGATTTTCCCTCTTCATTTTCTTGTATTGCTTGACATCTTCCGTCATCAATGAGATATTCGCATTTAACATTCATTTCTTCTTCCCTTCATGAATTTGCCTTGCCCATTCTTGTAACACTTCTAACGAGTATTCTGCACCTACGAGATGCTGAAGGCCAGAATTGTTTCCTACACTCTCAATTTTCAAATTCTTGTTAGCTAAAACAGAATGTAAGCCAAAAGCCTTGGAAACTGCGGGGACAGATGCCGAAATAATCGCCATACAGTTTGGGCATCTAAAATGATAGCGGTTATAAGAAGTAAACTTCATTTCCATTCCAATTTCCCATAAAGATGGTGTCTTGCAGAGTGGACATCTGGGAAGATTGTTATCTATCCAATTTCTTGGGATGCTTCCAGCAAAACCAGAAGGTCTTTCAAACTTCATGGTTTAACCCTCTATGTATTACTTGGCTCATCTGATTCATTAAACTTTTCTTGTCCTTAACAAAAAAGGCTTGATTTAGGCTCTTAACAATTCGAAAATCCCCTTTGTTATGAAAGAAATGTAGGTAGAAGGAGGTGTGCATGTAGGTGTATGTAGATGGATGGAAGAATAGTTTAACTTTAGGTTAGCGCTTAACTATTTTAATTAATTCTTTTGGTTCAGCTATAATCTTTCCGCATTTCTCACATTTAGAAGCCTGCAAAGGCAAATACATGGGAATGAAAACTTTAACCTTAGGCTCTGGAGAATCTTGCTCAACCAAAACCTTGCTTACCGGAACTCTGTTCCAATAACCGCAGAATTTACAACGCATTTTCAAGATTCTCATAAAACACTTTCCCTAAAGGGATACTGTTAACTTATTTGTCACGAGTCATTTTTCTAGTGGCGTGTAAGTCAAAGAGCTCATCTGTTGGGAACCAACAAAACCTTACATCTACAAGTTTTCTCAAACGAAACACAACCTCTTTCAAAAGGATTGTTAGAAGCCTTACTCTATTAATTAGTTGTGGGCAAACTGCGTGCGAAAAGCACCAATTTTACTCGAATGTCATGTGAAAGATAGATTCAGAATAAGGTTGCTTGTCTCTCTCGGTGCGATTTAATACGGGTCTTCTGAAGACTTCAATGATCTTTAAGCCGCTTGCTTTGGCTATTGTTGGATACAGATTTCTTCTGTCATTTGCTACGATAAAAATATGCGCATCTTTCTTCAAGTATTTTTTTATATTTAATAACACGCTTGAAATGCCTGCAACGTAGTCGTTTTGGGCTCTTTTACTAGTCCCGTTGGATTGTTTTCCTATCTCCAAGTCGTCTTTCCTTTCGATGTTAAAGAGTTCATAGGCATATGCATGTTGTTCATGATAGTCAATTTGTCCCACATACGGCGGAGAAGTGAAAATTCCGTCTATTTTCTTTTTCTCAAGTATCTTATAGAAGCCAGGATTTTTTCTTGCTAAGTAATCAAACAGATCAATTGTTCTGGAGTCGGCGTTTATTACTTCGCAGAAAGCGTCCTTTCGAAGCAGGTCAAACTCTTTTATGCGATGAATCGTGTCTTCAGTGTATCTCTTTAAATAATAAATAATTGTGGTCACTGGGCGGCAAATCTTAAAATGTTTTCTGCAGTAGTATGGTTCGGTTTGGGGTTTGATTAGAGTTGCTAAGTCAATATGAGTAGTAGCCCTACATGATCTGGCAGTTCTGGACAATATGATTTTCATTACTTGCTGGATCTTAGGGTCAGCTTGGCAACGGATTTGGTTTATATAATTTTGCATCTCTTCCCTCTGTCGTTCCGTAAACCACCTAGACAGAAACGGCGAACTAGCAAACGGCTCCATGCTAGCATCGCTAAGCGACGTCTGTTTTTGGCGCGGGATTCTTTTGTTGAACTCTTGAAGCGCGACTTTCCCATATACGTTAGTGAACTCATCTTCTAGTCTCGTACAGTTGTCAGTTGTCACTCTGAATTGAAGAGGGATGGAGTTGCGACCAAGAAAATTCGCGATTTCCTTTTCTAAAGATGCAATTTCATCTTTATGTTGATCAAGCACTTCTTCAGTTATCTCTTGTCTGCTTTCTTGGTTGCTTTGGCATGACTTGTTTATTTTGCCTTCTATTCTATCTTCAAATTCACGAATAACGCCAAGCAAGAACTTGAATTCCGGATTAGGGTAATACTTCTTATTGAAACAACTAAGAACTTCATCAATTTCGGTTTCATTTTCGTACCAAAACCTAGCATTACTGAATTCCTCAGTAGTCTTAGCTGCCGCACGCAATTCACTGCTTAGTTTATCCAAATCATACTTTTGCACTTTTACTTCGCTCATCACGCAGTTGAATTTCGAAATGTCTATCCCTATAGAGTGCAAGCCAAGTTCCAAACACTGGATCAACGTAGTACCTGAGCCCACGAAGGGGTCTAAAATGATGTCGCCCTCACGGAAGAATACATTCTTCTTGAAATCATTCGTGTGGCTGTCTAGGAAGTATTCAACCAGTTGCGGAATGAATTTCCCCTTATAAGGATGAAGGCGATGGACATGCTTAGTTCTTTCTGATTCTCTGAAATTGTCGAAACTCAAATTCCAATTAATATCTTCCCCAAGAATCTGCTTCCAACGTCCCTCTTTCCAGCTTCTATCATAATACTCTTTCAACTCTTGCAGAGAAATCCTTGTCTGACCGTTTAAACCACTTTTCGGATTTCCTTCCTCGTCATATGCACGGATTTTGGCATATTGTATTAGATAAGAAATATTGGACGGAGTGACCCGTCGCCCAATGTAAGAGCTAGCCCATTCGCAAGCTTCTTTCAGTTTGAGGAATCGTTTAGCGGGTGTGTTCTCCAAAGTCGTGCCCCTTCTGTAACTAAGTAACTTTGTTTACCTCATTCTCTATTTAAATTTTTCTTTCTTCTTTTCTTTTCATGTTCATCGATAAGCAGTGATATCGCGTCATCGAAGCTTGCTCTTTCATTACTGGTATTTTCTAATTCGTGAAGTATTGCCAATAGGCGTCGATAATTTTCATCTCTTATCTTAATCACTTTTGTCATGTGCTCATCAATAAATTTGATTGCTAGTGTCGAACATATTAGACTTTCTAGGTTTGCCAATCACACTTGCAAGAGCGGAAACTAAATCATTGCATGCTAGTTTATTCGCAAAAGTCATAAGAATGATTGTGCATGATAAGCAATAGTGGGAGAAAGATGGATATACTGCTAAAGTCACTTGAGAAGTCAATCCGCCACCTGCAAATCATTGACAAAGTTTTCAGCACTGAAAATTACCCTGATAAACAACTCTACCTCACGTTCAAGCGCGAAATCAAGAAGCTCAATGTCAAGTATCCACAGAGATTTACAGATGAACTATATGTTGGCGGAAAAAAAGGCAAAGGAGAAACTGGCTATGGGAGACAAATGATTCTTAGTGACATTTACGAGTATATAGTAAACGGAAGAGGGTACTACTATGCTGAGTGGAGCATAGAGAAGAAAAAGATTTTCATAGAAATAATCCTTAACTTGTTGAATCAACTCATAATATGGGATTCCCTTACAGTTGAAAGTGGCCTTAGAAAAAGAGTTCTTGACAAGTTATCCACAGGAATCAAAGGCAATTTCTTCAAAGAAGACGAGATGAAGAAGAGGCACGAAGCTCTTAGATCCTACAAGGGAGACATAGGTTTTGATACCCGTGAGGAGACTCTTCCACAGCAGGTTCTGGAAAAGATGGAATTTTCAGGCGATAATGGCGAAATAAAAAAGATTCGCTATAGACTCGATGAATACTTTGACTCTCTGTTGCCCAAAACTGCGGGTGGCTTGTGGGGAGAATTGATCGTCTACTTATACTTGCTTAGGAGAAATATTGGTTACATTCTTCCTCTTCTATTAAATCAGCGAATTCTGCATGGAGGCCCCACAGAATCTCTGAAACCGCCAGATTACCTAGTCATCAGAAAAGATGGAAGTCTTGTGGGGGTTGAAGTTGGGGGCGGAAAAGAAACGCAATCGGGTCGTTTCTCTTCTGCTTTGCGCGGATGCCAAATGGTTACTGTTGAAAATCCAAGAGTGCCTCCAAGGTGTCCGATCTGTGGAAAGAAGACCTTGTTTTGCCCAAAGGTTATCAAGGATTATTCAGACATCGATACGAATCCTCTACTTTCAATAAAGGAAGATATCCTTTGCGCCCATGAATGCAACTTCTACAAGTATGAACAAGTTCTCAAAGGTGAATGCCCCTATACCCTCTATCACGGAGATACGAGCGAGAAGACACTTTTCCGCCAAAAGAGAAAATT